>Ga0058697_10000965_pt1 | contig 11164 bp, 13 predicted proteins | sample AgamicAsMae_FD_66619 | JGI IMG/M metagenome (GOLD analysis project Ga0058697, IMG submission 66619) | Agave microbial communities from Guanajuato, Mexico - As.Ma.e | ecosystem: Host-associated > Plants > Phyllosphere > Phylloplane/Leaf | place: Guanajuato, Mexico | collected 2012-06-04
TTGTTGTTGTTGTTGTTGTTGCGGGTTGGTTCTGGTGAGCGACTTCGGTTGCGGCCACTACGGTCCCTGGATCTGTCTCTGTAATGTACATGGTCCTCTGAGCGAGGAGGGTATGCGTCCTGTGCAGGTGGGCCTTGTTCTGGAGGCGGGTATAGGGCGCTAAGAACAGCTCCCCATTGCTCTTGTGGGATTCCTTCTTGAGACAGACCTTGAATCAACTGAAGCACATTGGGCAAGATCTGCGGATTGCTCAGAATGTGTGCAGGCAAGAATGAACCAGCGGGCGAAGGAGCGGCAGGTGCGGGAGGCTGAGGTGGTGCTTGTTGGTAGGGAGCAGGAGTATGATATTGTGGAGGGTATGCAGGAGGCATTGCTGCTACGGGTGTAGGTGGCTGATAGACCTGACCGTATGACTGCTGAGGTGGTGGGGCAGGGTAGCCATAGGACATGGGCGGTGCTTGCGGTGGTTGACCTTGATAGCCTCGAGTGGCACCAGCCATGATGGCAGCGAGATCTGTAGGCGGAGCGGGTGGAGCAGCTTGCACAGGTACGACAGGAGGAGCTGGCGCGGGAGCTGGCATTGGCTGGAGGCGAGAGAGAGCAGCAAGGATACTCGAGGCATCAGGCTGTGCTTGGACTGGAGGGGCTGCTTGAGGAGCGCTCAAGGCCGGTGGTGCTTGTCGAAGTCCCAGGGAAACGAGCATGCTGAGCGGAGGGCTGCCAGGAGGAGTCGTCGAGGGAACATCTGGTTTGGCAGTCAGAAAAAGCTACTCGGGAGATTGCACGTCTGCAAAACTTACATTGAGCCACAGGTTCGGCCAGCTTCTTCTTGATCTCTGCGAGCGTAGCGGCAGGGAAAGTGTTGCCACGTTCCCAAATCTGTACCAAACTCTCTACCTTTGGCTTGTGGTCAGAAGGAGCATTCTGGATAGTGTCATCGATCAACGAGGGCAAAAGTTCAGTGACTCTGTGTACACCCGAAGCGAACGTGCCCTCAGGTACTGCACTGCCAGACAGATCCTGTGATGATTGGCGAGCCTTCTCGATCCACTGACGGGTCACTGAGTCTACAACATAAAGAACTCCGAGCTTGTGGGTTCCTGGCGTTCTCTTCAGATGCCTATAAAGCTTCTGCGTAATTGACGATTCAGACTGTGAGACATGAGTTAGGAGATGATCCGATGAAGCTGCGTGAATAATGAATTACCTGAACGTTGTCACCACAGAGCTTGGTGATGGCAGTGATTTTTCCTTTGGTTGCACCTGGAGGCTTGAGAGCCTGCAAAGATAGCAGCAATGCGTCTAACTGCTCCATGCTTGCCATGTCTACTGTGCTAATACAGTACCTGTTTTCCAATTGTAGGAAGTAGGGTCCGAAGATGCGCTACGCGTGAACAGGAGCGAGGACTACTGAGAGCTACCAGATGACTGAAGACAGATGACTGATGACTGCGGAGCCAGAGAAAAGAAAAGCAAACGCAGTAGTCGGTGTAGTAGAAGAAAGGATCAAGCGCGGATGGTACAATCGGAGCCTTGTCTTTTGCCTATGTCTTCCGAGTGAAAGTGAAAATCACGCTGACGAGCGAGTGCTATTCAACTGAGACGAAGTTTTTGACGTCGACGTGTCTACAGCTATCGGATCAGCTCTCTTACGCAGACAGAGCGACCAGTCACAAGAGCACAGTAAGAGCCGCAGCGACAGCAATGAAAGTGAAGAGAGATGGTGGGAATGCGTCGGATGTTGATTGTTACGGTGGTGAAGAGGTGGTTGTGCAAGTGAAAGCAGGAGCGTGAACGGCGAAAGGAAAAGATTCGGCATCGTCGCACTTGACGGGCCGAGGTGGAGGGCCACCGTCCCGACTCAACCACGGCGGCCCATGCGCTGTGGGACTCGAATCGACACGATTCGAAAGCTCGTTCGCAGAAACAACGGAGAATAGCTGGACTGGACAAATGGATCACACAGGCCGGAGCCGAGGTCAAATTACTTGGTCAGACCTGATCGGTGAATCAACCTGATCAGACAGGCTTCACCGGCGATTGACATGTATACGTAGAACAGTACAAGACACCAGCATAGCGTCAGAGGAGCACAAGATAGATGAATTCACCCGTCTCAACCCCTCGTCGAGAGCTGAGGTGCCCCGAGAAAAGCCCCAAGTTTAGGCCGGAGGTCACGTCTGGGACAGTAGTGGGACTCTGGGTGGCTGCAAGCCGCAATTACAACAGAATGGTGTAGGCCGCACGTTGGGCTTGGCACACCCGGTGCAGCTCGGGAGCTCGTCCTCCATCTTTCTTTTCTCTCCGTCTCTCTATCATCTCTCCCTTATCAATCAACATCCGTCATAATGGCTTCTATGAGAGTTGGTACCTCCGCCCTGCGCGCCTCCATGGCCGCTCCCTCCACCATGAGACAGGCCCTCCGCGCCTACTCTTCCAAGAGCACTGTACGCCGAGTCCACTCCACCTATCTGCCGCCGCATCCCGCTCGCCATACTGACTCGCCCGTCTAGTCGCTCAAGGAGACCTTCGCTGCCAAGATCCCCGGCGAGATCGAGAAGATCAAGAAGCTCCGCAAGTATGCCATACCACTCGTCCCAACATCGACAAACCACGACATCAGAGGCTAACACACTGCTCCAGGGAGCACGGTAACACCGTTGTTGGTGAGGTCACCCTCGACCAGGTCTACGGTGGTGCCCGTGGTATCAAGTCCCTCGTCTGGGAGGTACGATATCTACAATTCGCCGGAGAAAAAATTGTTTCGGCCGCTAACAACATACACAGGGTTCCGTCCTCGACTCTGAGGAGGGTATTCGTTTCCGTGGCAAGACCGTAAGAAGTCCAATTGGCAGATCAGTGAGCCGCAGCTAAGACAATACAGATCCCCGAGTGCCAGGAGCTCCTCCCCAAGGCTCCCGGTGGTACTGAGCCTCTTCCCGAGGGTCTCTTCTGGCTCCTCCTCACTGGTGAGGTTCCCTCCGAGCAGCAGGTTCGCGACCTCTCCGCCGAGTGGGCTGCCCGCTCCGACCTCCCCAAGTTCGTTGAGGAGCTCATTGACCGCTGCCCCAACACCCTCCACCCCATGGCTCAGTTCTCTCTGGCCGTCACTGCTCTCGAGCACGAGTCTGCCTTCGCCAAGGCCTACGCCAAGGGCATGAAGAAGGCCGAGTACTGGGAGCACACTTTCGAGGACTCGATGAACCTCATTGCCATGCTTCCCAACATTGCCGCTCGCATCTACCGCAACGTCTTCAAGGATGGCAAGGTCCCCGCCACCCAGAAGGACAAGGATTACTCATGGAACTTGGCCAACCAGCTCGGTTTCGCCGAGAACCAGGACTTTGTTGAGCTGATGAGACTCTACCTCACCATCCACACCGACCACGAGGGTGGTAACGTTTCCGCCCACACCACCCACTTGGTCGGCTCCGCCCTCTCCTCTCCTTTCCTCTCGCTCGCCGCTGGTCTCAACGGTCTTGCCGGTCCCCTGCACGGTCTTGCCAACCAGGAGGTTCTCAAGTGGCTCACCGAGATGAAGGCCGAGGTTGGCAACGACCTCAGCGATGAGAGCATCAAGAACTACCTCTGGTCCACTCTTAAGCAGGGCCGTGTTGTTCCCGGTTACGGTCACGCCGTCCTGAGAAAGACTGACCCCCGTTACGTCTCTCAGCGCGAGTTCGCCCAGCGCAAGCTCCCCGAGGACCCCATGTTCAAGCTTGTCTCGCAGGTCTACAAGATCGCCCCTGGCGTTCTTACCGAGCACGGCAAGACCAAGAACCCCTACCCCAACGTTGACGCCGTAAGTTCATCTCCAAATTCGACATTGCAAGCACATTCAGCTGACATGACGCTCTTTAGCACTCCGGTGTCCTCCTCCAATACTACGGTCTCACTGAGCAGAACTTCTACACTGTTCTGTTCGGTGTTTCGCGTGCTCTTGGTGTCCTTCCCCAGCTCATCATTGACCGTGCCGTCGGTGCCCCCATTGAGCGCCCCAAGTCCTTCTCGACCGACGCCTGGGCCAAGCTTGTTGGAGCCAAGCTCTAAATTTATAACCGATCGAAACATCGGAGCTAGGCTTCTGTCTAGCATGTATTCTACTATGACTTTTGTGATGGAGCAATTAGGGTTGATATCATATAAAACGCCTTGATTATTTTCGTACTACTGATGCCCAAGACTTTGTTGGTGACACCAAGTGCTGATGGGTTCCTGTATGACATGATTGACCGAGAGTGACAGGTAGGCGCATGATGTGCTCAACGAGTTGATAGCACGGACATTTCGGGACCGGGTTCGGACAATTGACAGTGTATCAGGTCGGCTCCTACTATTTTGAGCGGTGGTGAGGATGATCCGAAAGTCGATAGCAAGGTTTGTGAGATGCAAGTAAGCCGTGGAGGTATAGTGAATATGTAGGGTGTCGGTTGCTTGCATGGTTGAACGAGGTTGTGTGGTACGGATTCTTGTTTATCTCAACAACGTTATCGGGAAGGGAGCTCTGCTTGCACGAGTCAGCGGGCCGACAATTCGGGGATGGTCAGCAAGGCCGAGCTGTATAGCAATGGCCAGCTTTCTCTATCAAGCCAACGACAAGGCATAATGTCAAGGGTGTCAAGAGTCAACAAGTATAGAAATGGGACGACTCTGCATGAGATGAGCTATGGGAGAAATGAATTGGAGATAAGCGGTGAGGATGCCGAAGTGAGTGAAGCGGGTAGTCACGGACTATCCATCAGACCATACTAACCGATGTCCGAAGTTGGGAAATAAAGATAAAGTGAGAGACGTGTCGTGAAGACGGCTCTGCTGCCTTTGAATCCCCTCTCTTTCCTTTCTACACAGCACAAGCAGCTTCAGCTCTACAGGTCAGTTTCCCAAGTCATGCACAGTGGTTGTGGGCCATAATCTTTGAATCTGGTGCACGCGCCGGGGCTCTCAACCACTGAGCCAGCCAGCAAGCTTTCCCCATAAATTGACACTTGTTTCCAGTCCCTGAGCGCCGTCCCTTATTCCCCTCTCTCGTCCCCCCAAAACTCTCCGATTACGCCCGCCTTCATCTCGACCTTTAGCCGTCGACTTCTTTAAAACTGTAGCGAAGAAGCACACTCCTGCCTCGGTCCGGCCTTGTCTCCCGCTGCCATCTTTAGAAGCATGAGCACCACTACCACCGCTGCCGCCCAAGTTGGCGTTGCCGCTCCTCCCAAGCTCGAGAAGAAGCCTGTCAAGTTCAGCAACCTGCTGCGTATGTTCTTTTGTCTCTACACCTGCTTCTGCTCGCAGTGCGCTAACCCATCTCTGCAGTGGGCGCTGGCCTGAACCTCTTCGAGGTCACGACCTTGGGTCAACCCCTGGAAGTCGTAAAGACGACCATGGCCGCTAACCGTGCCGACGGCATGGCTGGAGCCGTCAGTCGCATCTGGGGCCGTGGTGGTGTCTTTGGCTGTGAGTCTGCATTCTCCCAAGCCGCGAGCGACAGCAACTGACAGAACCCGCGCGCAGTCTACCAAGGTCTCATCCCCTGGGCTTGGATCGAAGCTTCCACCAAGGGCGCCGTCCTCCTCTTCGTCGCATCCGAGGCCGAGTTCTACGCCCGCAACGCCGGCGCCAACAACTTCGTTTCTGGCATCACCGGTGGTATGGTCGGTGGTCTCGCCCAGGCCTACGCTACCATGGGTTTCTGCACCTGCATGAAGACGGTTGAGATCACCAAGCACAAGGTGGCGGCGGCTGGCATCAAGCCCCCAGGCACCATGGAGACTTTCATGAACATTTACCGTGCCGAGGGTATCCGCGGTATCAACAAGGGCGTCAACGCCGTCGCCGTCCGCCAAGTCACCAACTGGGGCTCCCGCTTCGGTCTGTCCCGTGTCGCCGAGTCCGGTATCCGCAAGGCCACCGGCAAGGAGCACGGCGAGAAGCTTGGTGCTCCCGAGAAGATCCTTGCTTCCGCCCTTGGTGGTGGTCTCTCTGCTTGGAACCAGCCTATCGAGGTCGTCCGTGTCGAGATGCAGAGCAAGAAGGAGGACCCCAACCGTCCCAAGAACATGACTGTCAGCAAGGCCTTCAAGTACATCTACTCGCAGAACGGCATGAAGGGTCTCTACCGTGGTGTCACTCCCCGTATCGGTCTGGGTGTCTGGCAAACCGTCTGCATGGTTGCCCTCGGAGACATCGCGAAAGAGTACGTAGAAAAAATAACTGGCGAGGCACCCACAGCTCACAAGTAGAGCCTTTGGGCAATCTATCTTGTTGGGACGATTGGTATACTTTCAATCGCGGATATTGGAAGATGGAGGAACTTGCAGCATTTTGTGGCTTTGATAGACAAAGTCTCACCAGCATCTGCCAACAGCGTCTGTTGGAACACACAGTACGTTTGGCACAATCATAAACATTCTAATCATATCTGCTCGTCGTCGTCGTTGTGATCGTGGAATAATATTTCATACAAAGCTAGAAATTCGAAGTGCTGATTGGGATGGCCCTGTCGCAACTATGGCTTCTGCGCCTTTCTTACTCATCAACAGGTCTCGATCAAGCGCCCTGACTTCCATCATCGTACTGCTGACTACCTAGGTACCCAGGAACGATCTATCAGGCACGTGTTCCACGTCACACCGCCTCTGCCACCTGCTTCCTATCATGCATGCGCTTCCTCCTGCCTCTACTCTACCCATGAAGGACTGCCATGGACCACATCAATCGAGGCTCAACGGCAATTATCAAAAGATACAAACCCGGCATCGTCATCAAATGCCCTGATCCACCCAGACATGACAAGGTCGACCACGTCTCGGTCGAAGAACGAATATTCAAGATCCTAGACCATCACCCTCGTATCGTAACGTAAGAGAATCAGCAGCTAATCTCTGTGGCCGCTGACAGTGTCATCAAAGCTTTCTAGGCTCGTCGCAGGATCCTGTAGGACTGTTGTTTTCCAAAGCAAACCGTGGCGACCTTCAAAGATACCTAGACACTCACAACGACACCATCAACGAACCTCTTCGACTGAAATGGTGTCTCCAAGCCGCTGAAGCCATCACCTACATCCACAGCAAAAATGTCATCCACTCCGACTTACGTCCCGAAAACTTTTTACTCCACGCTCCTACCGACAACGATGACCCAGAACTTCTCTTATGCGATTTCGGAGGCTCCTATTGCGAATTCGAAGGCACAGTGATCGATGGAGAACACCTACCAGACCCCGGTTTCTTCGACCCCAACTGCGATTGGTCCTCTACCACAGACACCGACATCTTTGCACTGGGCTCGGTGTTCTATGTGATCATGACTGGACATTGGCCGTTTAAATCATCAGGACCATTTCTTTCCGTGCAGGAATCGGATGAGTATGATGAGAAGGTGGAGGACTTGTTTAAAGAGAAGAAGTATCCATCTGTTGAGGGGCTTGAGGGTGGAGATATTATGAGTGATTGTTGGAATGGGAAGATCAGAGATGCCGGGGTGATTGTGGCGAGGTACGCGGCTTTGATTCAGATAAAAAAGCAGAAGAGGGAAGAATGTGTTTGAGCTTGCTTACGAAAGACTTTCACAATGAAGCTGGGCTCAGATACCCATATTCCTTCGAACAACTACCGGCACCCACTGCTTCTCCTGTGATGTGTTGAATCCCCATCCAACTCTTGAATAGCTTGGTACATGACTTGGCCGCCGTGATCACTGCAGAAAACACAACAGATCCTTATCTGAGCACGCAAGTTGGTTTCCTAGTACGGGTCCTCGTCAAGTTTTCGCTTCCCTTTGCTCCTATCAAAACCGTTGACGCTGCTGTTCGACCCGTCATTGAGCCCTGGGGATGCAGTATTGTCGCCAGGCAAAGGCCTTCTTGGATTGAACTCCCCCAGAAAATCTCGGCCTGTTTCGCTATACGTTCCCATGAGGTATATCTGGTTTGCTTCCGGCATTTTCGATACTCGCCTGAACGGTGGACTGTTCAACATGTCCGTCATCGACTCGCATTCGCCGAGCACAATCACTTGCAGCAGGGGAGGCCACACGCGTCCGGGATTCTTATAATCTCCAGCTGTTTGTTCCGACACGGGCAGCTCGGCTTCCTCAAAATCGTTGCCTGTCAAATGGTACCGGCGTTGATCTAGCCATGGACGATCGAACTTTTTCGCCTGTTGATCGGTTCCATCTTGAAGTCTAGCTCGAAGGCTATGGATTTTTGCACGACCGGAACCGTGTTCGCAGCACCTTGAAGGAATCCTGTAGTCGACCCGGATCTTGATGGTGATCAGTGGGGTCCATCTCCACATTGATGAGATGAGACTCATGGCTGTATGCACTTGGCAAACGCAAGGAGGACAATAGATGAGAACTGTACCGGCACTCTGCGACGTAGAGTTGTCCATTTCCCACTTCTGCCACTGTTCCGGGTCATCTGGTTCGATTGCTCTGAAACATATATGACCAATGCTCCATTCGCTTCTCCAGTCGGTCTCATGTGCAAAATTCAAGGTTACATCGTAGTGGTCCCCCGAAAGCGCGTCATCGCCAAACGTGACAGGATCGCACGATGTGGCTCTGTAGCAAGGCTCAGTGAGAACGAACACTAGCTTTGCGCTGTTGGGCAGCTGTACTGTGGGTCCGTCAGCGGCCGATAGGATTGTGACCATATTCAAGACGTACCACGTGGTGCATATATCGATGAGGTTGTCTCGGCCGATCTGGGCACTGTTGGTGGATTTTGGTCGTGATGTACCTCCTCAGAGTCTCTGTGATCCAAGGTGCCTGCTACAGACTGGCTGATTACAGTTTGAGCTTTATCTGACCAGCGTGGGTAGACGCCCTCGCTTGCTTCTTGGATTAGAGACAAGCGGGCAAGGTTGTCCACAATGGTGATTTCCCGATAGACAATACTGTCGACGACTTGGGGAGCCACTTCGATGTACTGATTCAACGAATCAATCAGTCCCCTGGCTTCTATGACGAGTCCCTCAAATTGGCTTCTGCCAGAGATGGCCCATCGGATTCGCAAAGTGGGATCGTAGAAAGTACGGTTGATCTTCGCACCAAATTCCCTTTTGAACTCGTCCCAAGCAGAGGCAAAGAGTCTTTTCGAATTTCTGCTGAGATCATCTCTGATCATGGTAACGATGGGATCTTGTGCCGTCCTTGACATACGTCCATATTTGTCGCGGCTCCCATCGCTTTCCCTGAGCAGATTGCGTAGTCGCACGAACACTTTGTTCAACGTCTCATTGTGTGTGTCGAGATATGGGCTTCTACCTTGCCCGGTCGTCTTGAGTATTCCGACTTGATCTCCCCATATCAGAAGTCTGGTTTTCTCCAGGTCGAGCCGGACGAGGACTGTCTTGAAATCCTCTTCTGCGTCTCTGGCTGCTGCATAATATTCGAAACACTCGACACATGTGCTGAACAGGGACGCCAGTGCGATAGCGCTCAGAGTGAGACCGGCGGCCTCCATGATCGAAGCAGAGCTTGTGCGTGCTGTGAGCTCGGTGCAGATTTCCCGATAGCAACGGAGAAGTGAAGATTTGGGAAGGGCTGAAGAAGATGGAAAGTTGTTGCATATAGAGCCATTCAGAGTCGGTCTCGTTGTTTATATCTTGATATCAAGAAGACACAGCCACCGCAATGCATTAGCTGGGCTGGGCTGTGTGGCTGCTGCGGTCAGCGGAACCCCTCTGCCCGACCTATATCAGCAGGGACGTTTTATGCAATCAGGGGAAGCTCGGTTCGGGAAAGCTCCATCGCCATGTCATTCCAGGCAGCATTCCCTTATGATTCGAAGAAGAGTGTATGCGGTGGGGAGAAGCATAAGGCTCGACTGCGCGAATGTGCGAATATCCAATCATTCAGTCAAGCCGGAAAACATAGCCACACAGGTACGTAAAAGCCAATATACCTCCCAGCACCTGTTTTCTTGGCCCGTCCAAATAAGAAAACAACCAAATAGTATAAACCAGAATTGAAAGGACATCAACGATGTTGCTTATATCAACACAGTGATAAGAGCCAGAAGCAGAGCGACGCTTCCCAACCCTCCTGACCCTTTGCTGACCAGCGAAGCAGCACCGGTCGAAGGAACAACGGGACCGCTGGAGTTGACAAACTGTCCACCACAAGTCAAGTCAATCATGGCTGCTGCAGTGGTGTAGAGCTTGGAGATTGGCTGCGAGCGATTTGTAGCCGCGCTCGCGAAGACAGACATGGTGTTTTGTAAGCAGCTCGAGCAACTGGGTGAGGTGGTGCCAGGCAAAGAGACGCCTAGAGGTAGATAGTAGACATAACTGTCGGTGGGTGAGGTTGCATTCGTGACTGCGTCTGAGAAGCCTATGATGATCCATTAGCTCGTGCTCATGATGGTAATGCAAGTCGGACACTTACAGTAGCTGCCTGTGTCATCATTCAGTAGACATCCGGCGTGGTAGAGTGATTGGTAAGCTACAAAGCCAGTATAGGCTTGCACAACCATAGGATTCTGGTTTTGCAGATCGGCTGCACAGTTGTTTGGTGATTGGATTTGTCGAGCCAGCGACGCCATTAGGGTGCTGCAGGTGTCAAAATTGACACCGCATGAAGCACCAAGTGTCTGCGCCAGTTTGACAGGCGAGCGTTGAACCGTAAAGAAAGAAGTAGATGTCTGTGTGGTCAACCGTACATTAGTTTCATGATTTATGAAGATAGTCAGAACGATCAAGGCTCACCTGTAAGAGAAGAGATAGCGGAACACATTCATTAAAAGTATCATCTGATAAGAAATTTTTGAAGAAAGCAGGACAAGAAGAAGTCGTAAAGTTGTTCCCATAGCCGGCGTCGAAGGGCCTGGGAAGCGCGTTTGAGGTGGCGGTAGAGACGGGAGAAGCAGAAGAAGACGTCGATGCCGCTGCTCGTTTGAAAAAGTGCTGCAGGAAAGGCTCCGGTGGAGTGCTTCGGTCGAAGAGAAGAACACTTTCGGTGCTCGTTAGGGCTTGCGCTGCTTGCTCATCACTATAGTCTAACGCGGCTGCGGCATCGACACATGGGCTGCAGAGTCCCAAAAGAATGAATAGACAGACGAGTGTGGATGTTAATCGCGAGACGCCATCTGACTTCCTCGCGCAGTTCCGCCACGCAGTCAGTCTCGAAGGTGAGTACGAGGTCTGATCGACCAAGAAGAAGGCGTTCA
>Ga0058697_10000968_pt1 | contig 11133 bp, 10 predicted proteins | sample AgamicAsMae_FD_66619 | JGI IMG/M metagenome (GOLD analysis project Ga0058697, IMG submission 66619) | Agave microbial communities from Guanajuato, Mexico - As.Ma.e | ecosystem: Host-associated > Plants > Phyllosphere > Phylloplane/Leaf | place: Guanajuato, Mexico | collected 2012-06-04
TTGTTGGTGTTGATGACGGATCTGAGCAGCTCACGCGCTCTTGCAACATCGGCGACGGGAATTTCGCTAGCCTTCTTTTCGGACATATTCAATGAGGTCAGGTAACCTTTGGGATCGATACTTGTGGCAGTTCCAGCAGCGACATCGCCCTGAGCGGCTTGATCCAGACGGACTTGCAGCACCTTGTCTCTTGCAGCTCCAATATTGGCGAAGTTGGTCATGGCGCCCTCCAGATTGTCGGCAGCAGCACTTGGTTGAGCGCCATCGTCGTTGACAGTAGTGTCGAATTGTGTCGAGTCTCTTGCGCCAGCCAAAACACTGTCTGGGACAGCGTAGAATCTCTCGCGCAAGTTCGCCTTTGCTCTGCGGTTCTTTCCTGTCAAGTCGCCAACCTCGGGGATGTTCTGCCAGTCTTCGTCGGTGAGACCTCCGAGCTCTCTCTTCAGATCTGCAAACTGCTGTTGAATTTTGGGGTTGTTGCGCTCGTATTCTTCTCTTTCTTTTCGTTCGCGTTCTTCGCGTCTGGCCCTCCGTCTCTTGTCCATCTTTGCATCGACCTCGGCGTAGATCTTGTCGGCCTCGTCGTCTTCGCGATCATAGTTTCCGCTGGCGAATAGACCAGTCTCGTTGTCGGGATCCTGGAAGCGTTCGTCGTCATCATCGTCGTCGTCTTTCTTTCCAGGAACTCCGTAAGCTGTCGGCGGGGCGTTGCCGAGCTGCGCGGCACGTTTGGCAAGAGCTTCCTTGATTTGCTCCTCACTTGGACCTTCGCGCGCAGGACCTTTGGAGTGCGTTAGAGAGGTTGTTGGATAGTGTCTGAATGGTGAGTACGTACCGAGATCTGAGCGGGTTGTGAATCCTGTCGCACCTCTACCCAAACCGGCCACATAGTTCTCGGGCGCCGGTTGGCTCAGAAAGTCCTTGCGACCGGACATGTCTGGACAGTTGTTGGTAGATGGACGGGGTCGCGCAAGAGAGAAAGTTGATGGCAAGCCATGATCGTAACGGACTTTATAGACGCTCGGACCACCTGGGCCAGGCACCGAGGACCATTCATGCTAGTCACATCACTCTTCATCTTCTATCTTGTGAATTGCTTCAGACTGTTCCGAGACAAAACTGACACTTCTGCTACAAGAGCGTATACGCGATGCAATAGCCGCGATCGTCGTGTGAAATCAAACAAAGGCATGTATATTACCTACTTGATGCACCTCGGGCCGACTCGAAGTATGGATGAAGCTCCGTCAGAGGGCAGATGTCATAGAGGCATCTTGCACGAATGAACAATTACGTTTGTTCATGCCAGATCGTGGAGTCAGACCTTGATATATGCAGCGAAAAGGAGCCCGTCATCTAAGGGCTCTTCTAATGGCTAGTCTAAAGCCTGTATATGCTAAAGATGACCAATGAAAGCGGCCGCCCAGTTCTCAACGGTGACCAGCTCTTAGGGTTCCAGGTACATGGGCCTAAAGTCGCGTTCCATTCTACATCTTCGACCCTGTCGAACTCATCATTGTCGCTGACTTCGAACCCAAGTCTGAACCGCTGGACATGTCGCACTTTGTTCCTTCTCACACCATACAGGAATAATCTGATCGGTTCCCTGCTCGTCGCCTCTGTTCACCATGGCGGCGCATGATCCGCGCGACTCGCGCGAGATCCCCGGACTGCCCTTCCAAGGCGATCAGGCATTTATGCTACCGCCCATTCGACGCGCTAGGATGCCAGAGCGAGACAAACGAACATATAGGGCCTGCCTGCACTGCCGACAACGGAAAAGTCGCTGCGACCTGTATGTGCCATCTCTTCTCCTTCCTCCCAACCTCAGGCGTGCTGTCATGGACTATCCGAAAGCGTATCAAGGTTCAAGCCACAAAGCTGCCTTGTCCACGGACATCATTGTCAAGAAGTCTGGTCAAAATTCGATTTTCTAACCTGAGTATAGTTATGGCAGTGGCGAACCGGGAAAACCACCTTGTGAGCGATGCATTCGAGAGAACCATGAATGTATTCTCGGACCATCTCATCGTGGTGGCAGAAGAATCAAACGCAATGCTACAGAATCGGAACAACCAGAGACTGATGTATCTCGTGTTGCTTCCTCGAGTGAAGACATTGGACAATCTTCCGTCCCACCTGTGCAACAAGACAGTATTCATGAGCAAAGCAATGAAAACTACCACAGACGCTTACCATCTTGGCAACAATACACGCCGGGTCCGAGGAGTACACCGGCCTCAGCTCCAGAAGCGCCAACCTCTCACCCTAGCACGAAGATGAGTGTCGACGAAAGTATTGTTTCGACCAATCTTCAGAATCCCTCTGATGCCCTGGAATTCCTGGCCAATGTGGCTGGGCGTAATGAAGGAGCAGCTCAAACTCCTTCCGTACACGGCTCCATGTACGCGGTTTCGCCTCATCAGAGCGGCGCAGACCAGCACATACAAGATAGGACACCCTCGTCCAATCATCCTTCACCTTCAGTCATGCAGATCCAGTTCCCGCCATACCAAAAGGGTCTTGTATCGTTGGGCATGATGCACGCACTTATAGACAGGTACGGTATCGTCCACTAGACATCCTCGAATTGGCACTTACAGAACTTGTTAGATACAAAATGAAGTACCACCAATTCTACTCGGTTGTGCCGCCTTTCCTGTTGGAAGCCGACAACCTTGCCGCGAGTTCAGTACACGAACCCTATCTACTAGCTGCTGTTTGCACCATTGCTTCCAAGGATGAGCGATCCTGGTGGGATACCCATGAGGCTTGCTCGACCCACATGCAACAGCTCATTGCTGAACTCATGTATGGTGGCATCGCCACCCTAGGGGCTGTAGAGGCACTCTTGGTGTTGGCCGAATGGGTCCCGCGGCCGCCACAATCAATGACAGCAGTTGGCCGAGGAGAAGAAGAGCAGACCGCATGGATGCTTTCAGGCATGGCCATTCGAATGGGCTATCTCTTGGGTATCGATCGCACAGGTTTTGCTAATGAGTCTGATCTTGAAGCGCCGGACTACATTCGCAAACGTCTTGCTTGGGTCGGATGTTACATGAGCGATCGCCATATATCTGTCCGCGTCGGCAAAGCCTTCTGGAGCAGAGGTCCTGCTATGATCAAGTTTTCATCTCGAGATTTCCAGGACATCAAGTACCCGAGCAACCCTATGGACAACTTCGCAGCTCTCTGTGAAGCGCATCTGGAGCTCACACAACTGTTTAGCAACGCTCACGACGTGTTGTACTCCTCCAAGAATAGGAGTGCACAATTGAACTTCGGTGGAGAATACGTCAAGTACATTGTGAGTTTTCATTGTATACGTATTGGAGCGTACCGGGCTTACCGTACTTCAGGACGACTTTCGAGAAGCCATGAGCGCTTGGTATGATCGATGGGGAAAGCTACAATGTAAGAAACCTCCGCATTGAAGCAAGAAGACCATGCCTAAACAATAAATCAGGCACTTCGGTCATCAAAGCAGCACTCATCATATCTTTCGAATACCTTCGGCTCTACGTCAACGCTTTTGCGTACCAAGCAACTCTGACTCGTATGGCACAAGATTACAGCGACCAACCATCATCAAGGGGTCCTCAGCGCTCCAACGGACGAGCAGCATTCACCGATTATATTGCTGCAACGCCAGACGCACGATTCATCTACGATTCGATTGATTCTGCCAAAAAGCTACTCACCATCTCCAACACTCTGCTTGATCCTACGACAGAGTTTAGATACATGCCCTTGAGGTACTATCTCTATGTCATTTACTCAGCTGTATTCTTGTACAAAGCAAGATCAACCGGAGTCCTTGGTGCGGATGGTGGAGATGTGAAGAGGACTGTGGGAGAAGCTGTCGAACGTCTACAGAAGGCGAGCTCTTGCCAGAACGATGTCGGAGATCGATACAGCAGGATGTTGCGACTGCTATGGCGAAAACCTCCTCCGCAACAGGGGCCGCAGCCAGGAACTTCGCACCCGAACGGTAACGAACCGACATACCAACCGACATCACAGAATGCCCATGTCACTGCACAGACCGAGCAGCAAAATCATATGAACATTGATCAGACACCGCAAGGAGCCTACACTAATGCTTTCACCTTTTCCTGGCTAGACTTGCATGCAGTTGGCGACTTTGCGACCAACAACAATGGCAATATGATGGACAGCTACGAGAGCTTGGACGAAGTTTCTGGAGAGCCGGCGTATGGACACTTTGATCCAAACTTTGTTCAGGGGCAGCAGCAGCAGATGGGCTGGAACGGATTCTCGGCTCCTGGCATCATTTTTTAGTGCAGTACACCGACAAAGGATCGAAAATCACGACTTGCCGATAACTGCAACACTTTGTAATTTTGTATCTTAATTCACCTGCCGATTATTCTGAGCCAATTCGGCCCTTTCTTGGACCAGCCATCGCGCACAAGTCTGCTACTCCCGCAGTTTAGATAACGTGAGGTACATTTCTCAGGTTTCGAAGCGATATCGATTGAGTATAGTTTGTATGGTTCTACACTATCTTTCAACCCTCTGAAGAGCCGTATGTACCAACAGCTGAGAGGCAGACCGAAAGGTACGAAGTGATAGACCTTTGACATGTCTGAGTAATGGAATTTCTGATGTCACAATAAGCCTCCCTATAGGGTCGCAAGTAGCACCGCGGGTCAGCTATGGCCATCGTTTCTCAGATCGTCCTGTTCCATTGAGGCGCTTATCAGCCCTCGACACATACGATGCGTTTTGCGGCAAGTAGAGCAATCTGTTAAGCGCTTGTCGGACGGAAGACAGTGACATCTTGACCCACACGGAAATGACATGACTCAAGAAGAAATAGATTTATATTCCCGGAGCCCAAGAGAAATATCTGAACAGAACGTGCGACACATCTGACATCTGTGAAGCTTGAAGATCTGTGGTCTCTTGGCAGACTCGATATTCGAGGTTTCGTGACCATCAAGGTGGTATGACCGAATTACCCGAAACCGCTCTCTGAACTCCTAGATTTTGAGACAAAACTCGAAAGCTGTTCGTTACTGATGGAGATTTTCAGAGGCGGACTCTTGCTTGATGATTCATGGCACTGACGAAATGTCACCTCAATCTTTCTCTGACTTGCTTGCTAAAATCGACGCCCTGGAAAGGCACGATGATTTCTAGATCAGCGATAGATCCGGAGAGAGCTGAGATTCGACTACCTCTCAATGGATCATGTCTTGTTTCTCGAAAATATTGTACCCTCTCACAGCTATCTGTGTGACTCGCTACTACATGGAGATGTTGTGTTACGATGCGATCAAGGCAAGAGCGTCCGTCAAAGACCAATCATCCAGATTGTACCATTGGCATGCCCATCAAGGTGTTTCGATCGCACCATCGTCATCATCATTCCATCAAGGTACCGTCAGAACTACTACTCATCGTTATCTCCTGAGGACTGTCATGTTACTTATTGTTCATCTGGACCAACAATTCACATCATCACTCAATCAACCCGTCCATTCGTCTACCGCAGTCTGAGTTCATTCTCGAGGATCATACCTTTTACCCTCTACGGTCTCATAGCTCTGGCATAGTTACTTAAGACATCGGCGGACACAATCACAAGATGAACACACGACTAGATCGAAGGTCTTCCATGATATGTCATCTGCCTCTGGAATTGATCCTCGACTCGCTCAGCCGCATGGATTACACGCCGGGATGTCTGCATACTCTTCGCCCTGTATGCCGCGACTTCGACAAACTCTTACGACATTTCGAACACAGTCTGGCAGTCCAGGTCATACGTCTGCAGTTTCCGCCTGGTATACTAGCCAAGCATCCGGGTTTATATGGTTCAGACACGAGGATCGGGTTCAAGACGTTGGACGAGCTATATATGCGATTGCAAACATTGTTCCGGATAGAACGAAACTGCCACAGCATTCGAAGAAGAGAGGGCAAAGAGGCAGCATGGATGAGACCTGAATGGATAGATCTGCAGCAAATAGGAATGCATCTACTCTACCGCCTTCACGATGCTGGTAAGTCATCTACCAATCAGGTCAGCCAGAATATCGACTGACACTTTGACAGGCGACCACGAAGAAAAGGCCTTCAATATACGATCATTACCTCCCACCTCGCTCGCTATCCTTTTACTTACGCTCCACCTCTGCATCCACCAACTCCGAGCTGACGGCCCCAATATTCTCATTCCAACATCACCACTCTTGCACGGAATGCTACGCTTCGAAGTCGAACTCTGCTGTCAAGAACTCATACTCCAACATGGACCAAGCTTTCTGGATGCTTTGCTATGCCATTGTCCTCATGCCACCAAATGTCTAGAAGCAGAAGTTCGAGGCATAGAAACCAGGCAGTTGCCTTCAGATGGAAAGCCGAGCCAAAAGACACTGATAGCAGAGTGCAGGTGTGCGTTAGCGAGTACACTGGGCACTGATGTTGAGGACAACAGAACAGACATGTGGATGGTCTTGGAAAGAATTGGTGCGTTAGATGAGGCAGATGTTTTGAGAGTTATCAAAGGAGAAGAACTTGTAATGAGGAAACGACAAGACTCTGGTGTCGGCTTGTAGAAATCAATAAGACACACTCGCTACTGTTCTTCATCCGCATTTGCAGACATGTCAAACAATACGACTATAAAAGCGAGTAGTCTGGTCAGTAACTATAAAGATGTCCACGAAGAATCCCGATCTTGGTGCCTTGCCTCTCTGTGGTTGCTTCCTGTCTGTGCACTTGGATGGCTAAGAGCCCAGCCTCTGATAGGTCATCAGAGCAGTCCCGTATTCGAAAACATGTCATGGCAGCGACCATCTAAATTTTCCACAGTGTCCCTCAGAATCGAAGAAGCATTCACTGAGAGCCGTAATATCAGCAGCTCTCTGTATACTTGTATACCATCTCATGGGATAGCTATTGTATCTCTACAGCAAATCGGAAGCATTCATAGAGAAGCGTTTGTGCATCACCAACTCTCCATACACATGTCTATGATATGGAAAGACCCATGCACTTCAATAATTCTGTTTCCACTAACGTATAATCATGAGAGAGTGTGATATAGAAGTTAACAGATCCAAGCACGACACTTTTAAAAAGTTTGAATCAATTCATTTCCATCATCGATGCAATGCAAGTTTTACAATCTTTAAACCAGTATGTCACTGTCACCGCATACTTCTTTCTCCCACCCCAATTCTTATCAACTTTTTTATCTATATCTTTCTTTGACTCGAGTTGGAAGACTATAATGTAAACTCGGACCGACAACAGCAATTGCTACCGCACATTGCTACCATAGCCTACGACCCCCATTAACGTACATTGGATTGTCTCTCGAGTCAGTGAACGAAAGGCTGTAAAGCTGGCTGGCTGTCGTTGTTGTTGAGGTTTCCAGGCGCACAGAGACCCGTAAACTTTATCTAACTTTTGCCAATGCATGCTTTAACAAAGGGGAAACCAAGAGTTGCTTCATGACTCGCAAGAAGAAAATCAAGCAAAGCCACGTGTCTGTAGATTGCGTGTTTCAAGCTATTCATCTAGCTGATGTTCTGTTCACGAGTCAAAAACACGAGCTGGGGAAAGAAAGATTGGATCCCGGGAATGTCACTGTTGTCAAACAAGTGGTATCAAATTTACAATGATCGCGGAAAATGGTACAGAGTAGATATGGACATGGGCAAATCGCATTCTCTAACATTCTTGCGCCTTTCTTCCTCTCTTACCAGAACTTCTTTCACTCGTAAACAATCTCGTAGCTTGACAACTTCTTTATTTCCCTTGATCGCATTGCATTTTCCCTCTTCCGACGTGATGGACTCGCGGTGGATACAAAACGTTCCGAACTGCCGACAAACTCACCGAGCAGTCGGACTCCCGCCGACGGCGCCGTCGGCCGCCGAGATGGCGTGCTCCAAAAAAACGCCGGCCGACCCCAAAAGCAGGGAAAAACAAGTAAGATGACCCCAAAACTTTCTTCTGCTCATGGAGAAAAAATAAAACAAAAGAAGCCACTGATGATTCAACTTGTTGCTTTGTAACTGTTTGTTGTACATGTCGTTGAGAAACTCAAACTCGCTCGGAATACCAATCTTGTAGGGCGTTTGAGGGCTTGGAGAGTCAAAGGAAAGACGTTTTTCTTGAAGACGCCGCTGGGAAATCCGTCAGGTGCCGCCAATTGCCCATGATACCATCCAGTGATTTGCATCCCAGGCGATTAGCTTTTTTGGTCCTGACGGTGTTCGACATGCACACCTTGTTTGGTGGCGTTGATTCCAGGATAGGCTGCATTCCAGGCAACAAGCAGGCTGCTTCATGGCGTTGGGCTGGACAAGCTGGCTTGAATGAGTGTTGAGGACCAGTGGAGTGCTGCGTCGCTGACCCGATGTAACGCTCGAATGTTGATGTTCTCGATTCCAGTACGGTTTGGAAGGGTCTCGCTGTAGCATTGACTTTGCAGCACCAAGAGATGGCCGGTCGTGAAGCCTCTAGTCATTCAGTCTAGGCAGAGGGGGGGTGTTGTTTGGTGTATACGCAGAAACACGGAGCTTGCAAAAGGACGGGTCCAGATCATCTCACTGCTCCGGCAATGTACCATCTTCCATTATCGTAAATCCACTGTCCTCCAGCGGTGACAGCAGTTCCAGCAACCGCAGCGCCGTTGTGCAAAGCACTATAGTCCATATCGTCACCAAAGACGTAGTCTTCCTCGTAGGGCTTGTCGTCGATCTTCTTGGGTACAGAGTTGTAGGTGGGTATGTCGCCAGCAAACTCTGGATAGGCGGCAATAAAAGCAGAATCGATGCGCCAGCAGTTCAGATTGTGGAAGCGCTTGATCAAGTCATCCGAGAACTGGAAAAGCTGCCTGTCGTTCTGGACGAAGGTGGTGGAAAAGTCCGAGTTCCACATGAAGCGCGTGCTGGAGTTGAAGAGTTTGAGGAACGTGTCGTTGTCGTAGTTAGGCCCTTCGAAGACGAAGCGTTCGCGTACACCAGGCCTGAGTGCACATGATAGTCAGTGTCTGTTGTAGCTGAGCGGTTTGTGTTTGTCTTACCAGGGGAAATAGTCGCCGTTTGGAATGTGAGGAACATGCAACTGAGAAGGGCGTGGTCGCATCCACTTTGGCTCTATAGTAGCAGCCATTACTTGCGGTCCTGTAGCAAATCCTTTCATCATACGACGGAAGCATAGCATGCCTACCATACGATCCACCTTCCTCCACTGTGAGCAGGCCCCTCCGTCGATTTGTCGTAACAGAGCCCAAAGCGGATCGAGCTGCATGTATGCCACGACAGCATCCCATCCGTGGATCAACACCATGACGATGATGTGTTGATCAAATGCTTCGTCTGTATAGGCTGCTGCTGTACCCGGGACCGCAGACATGGCATCTGTGATTGTGCTGATCTCGTGATTCTGGGGTGGCGAAGATGGCATGGCCGCTTGTGGATATTGTGGTTGGCGTGGCTGTTGGGACATAGTATGAGGGACCGTCATGGGGTATTGAGCTGCCAACATGGCAGGGTTGTTGAGAGGCATAACCATTGAAGTCGTTGTAGCTGTCGCCATTGGTGCACTTTGCACAGCTGTATACATGGGTACCTCATTTGTATGAACAGGTGGAGGTGGTAGACTCGGCACCTCTTTGGCATCGAGCTTTGCATCCACCACGCTGTCATTCGGGGTCGATGAAGCTGCTAGCTGGGTGCCAATGTCACTCAGGGAAGACTGGATAAGAGATTCAATCTGGCGAAGTCGTTCGGCTTGGCGGTTCAATCTTTCCTGGTCTTGTTCGTGGCGTAGAATCAGGTCAAGGACGACTTTGGGCTCGTCCGGGTTCTGCAGTCCATTCAATCGAGCTTCGAGTCGTCGCAGGTTCTCGCGGTCCTTTTCTCTCTTCCGTCGCTGGCAAAGTCGGTCCTGTTCCCTTTTCCTGGCCTTCTTCATCTCGGTGTCATCCTGCTGAGTCGGAGCCTCGCTGCTTCTCGAAATGGTTGATCGGTTTCTTGATACGTCGAGGCCATCGTTAGATCCGTAGTGAGACGTCATGTTGGTTCTCGACCTTGTGTGTGTAAAAAGCTGGAGAGTTCCTTCCAGTAATCCTTTTTTCCGTAGCAAGAGTTTTGATTGTTTCTTAGGCAGTGACGTTGGAGCATGCAAATGTGGTTCAATGTTAGAAGACAGAAGGCCTTAGCGATAACAAAGTGGCCATTCGACGGCTCTTGAATCACGCAGGTCACGGCTTCGGACAGAGCTTAAAAGAAGAAGTCAGGTTCCCCTCAGCTAAGTTTGGAAGCGTAGGATCAAGTCGAGGTGCGCGCTGTGCCACTGCGTCGACGATCGGAGCAGGCAACAAAAGTCAGTTAACATGGCCCAAGGACTCTGGCAAACATTCATATGGATGATTAATAACGCCTCTTTCTCCAGGCCAAATGCACGGTTACATCCTCTGCCGACACTTTTTACGGCAGCGGCGCTAGACAAAAACGTGTGAACCGGCATTCCCCTTTCATCTATGCATATATGACTCGTGGAACCGCCTCATACGGCATGCGGAACTTCGGCCGCGACATGCGGGTGAGTTCGGTGAACTTTGTTAGGATTGCCCTCTGAAGAATCAAAGATTGACCGTGGAACAACATGATTTCCAAGCAAAAAAAGGCTGGCTAATCATGCTCTCCCTTTAAACTTTAATGATACAATCAACATGTTCTTCACGACACCGCCCGCCCCCCTTGCTGTCATTGGCTCTTGATCCTTCATAGATGATGATCCATCATTGATGGGCACCTGAATTGCGGGGTTTATGCTCATCAACGGGCGGGCAGCCTAGTATTTGCATGACTATTGAGAACCTGCGCTTGTTTGGCTGTTGACATGACACCACCAAGCAAGAGATCGGACATGGCGGACATGGCTGAATCTGGCCAGGTCCTGTCAATGTTTGGTTATCTCGGCAGGCGTCTACTGCATGCCTTCTGGAAGCAAATCCTCTGGTGGATATCCGAGTCGTTATGAGCTCGTAGTGGTATATACTAATGTCCATGTGACTGTTTGTGTTCGGTGCGAGCGGGAGTGAGCTTGGAGCTGCTGCTAATGAGCTTACTTGAAATTCTTGTT
>Ga0058697_10000969_pt1 | contig 11121 bp, 9 predicted proteins | sample AgamicAsMae_FD_66619 | JGI IMG/M metagenome (GOLD analysis project Ga0058697, IMG submission 66619) | Agave microbial communities from Guanajuato, Mexico - As.Ma.e | ecosystem: Host-associated > Plants > Phyllosphere > Phylloplane/Leaf | place: Guanajuato, Mexico | collected 2012-06-04
AAGGCAATCATCGATGGCAGCATTGATGCAGGCATTGGACTTGAAAATGTGCAGATGGTTGAACTTGCCGAATGGCTCGCTTCACAGGGTAAATCACGCAGCGATGTGCAAATGCTGCGCATCGACGAACTCGCCGAGCTGGGCTGCTGCTGTTTCTGCAGTATCCTCTACATTGGCAATGAGACCTTCATTGCTGAAAATCCCGCCAAAGTCAGGGCTTTCCTGCGCGCTTGCAAGAGAGCTACTGATCACATTCTCTCCTCTCCCGCTGCTGCTTATGAAGAGTATGTGGACTTCAAGCCAGCTATGGGAACTGCACTCAACCGCAAAATCTTTGAGAGAAGTTTTGCGTACTTTTCAAAGGATATGAAGAATGTGAGTAGAGATTGGGAGAAGGTTACGCGCTATGGAAAGAGATTGGGGGTCTTGCCTGAGGAGTATACTCCCAACTACACCAATGAATACCTGGACTGGGCTTTTGAAGATGAGTCCAAGGACCCTACTGGTGATCAGAAGAGGATGGTGGTTTTGCAGGAGAAGGTTGCTGAGCAGGGTGGTTTCCATCGTCTTGGTGAGAACAAGGCGGTTCCGTTGGTTGATGCTGCTAGTGCTTGCTTGATGTGAGCGCAGTGCTGGAAGGTATTGGAGATTGGAGGGTGGTATCTGCCATTCATTCCTTTCATGCTGTCTCTTTTGATTTGCATAACAACTAGCAGATATCTTTTCCATATAAGCGAACAGTCACTTGAATGTAGCCTCTCGTTCCATCAACTATTGGATATAAATAGCAAAGAGCTCGTCTTGAGAGATGGCACAACCGGACCGTCGAAGCCATTGCTAGGCTCCTAGATGTTCCAAGCACCACAACAGGAGAGACAGAGAAGAGACCAGACTGTCCGAGTGGCCCAACGCAGTCCAAACATAGCACATATAATAACCAGGTCCATGAACTCTACTAACAACACTTCTTCTCCAGAATGTATGAAGCATGAGATATACGTGTCTCGAGAGTGGGTAAGGTTCAGGAAACATGTCGTGAAATTGGAGGATTGGTGACCCCGTCATCTTCTTCTTGATGCCTTTGCTCGATGTAAGGTTGGAAGGTTGCGATAGCCAGGCAATTCAATGGTTTGAAGCTCAGTGGATCTATTGGGTCGGGCTGGAGTCCTCATGTATAATATTCGCGTTGTTGTGGAGGCAAGCATGTCGAGACTGAAGAAGTTTTGAAGATCCAGCTGAGACCCGGCGATGCTAGAGCCGTTCTTCTTGGTTCTCTCGGCAGTAGCAGTAAGACTTACTCTGCTTCTTCTTCCTCCACTGCGATATACTCATCTACAAAAAATCTTGGCCAGGTTATATGACCTGTGATATGATGGTTAGGAGAGGCGAGGATGCGATCGGTTTCGTCTCCGTTTCACTGACTTGTGCAGAAGGAATTGTGCATAAGAACCGTGCATAGTGGTTGAGAACATGATTGGCAGAAGCAACCTCCATCTGGGGTCCGTGCCACGCCTGCGCGGACGTCACTCACTCCGCGCTTGTTGTTGTCTTGTTCAATTACCACGGCATGGTGTATAGTCTCAGTTGGAACGGCAAGTCAAAGCACTGCACGTCTTGACCACTCTTTGTTCTCACGTGCCATGTGGTTGTCAAGGAGCATCTCTGACGAATGTAAAGTTGGCCCAGGGCGAGTTGGGCAAGAACAGTTTTCGTTTGTACATGTAGGAAACCACGGTATCGGGTGGTTGCTTCCATGCAAACGCCATGAATCTTCACTAGATCTTTGAGCTCTCTCAATTCATGCTTTCACCTGACTCTTGCTTTCACATCAACTCCATCCTCACTCAATCTTCTCCCAATCCACTACTTAAGCCTCGATCTCTCACAATCCAAAGCAATTCTCGATTCTCATCGATCATCAGCAATGAAGATAGACCTCGCAATCGCCGACACGCTGGCGCAGAAGCGTGACCTAGACGGACTTGTGGCGTCCAGAAAGGGCAAACAGCGTGCTGAGTTTCCTTTCCTCCATCGCACTCGCGGGATAATGCTTGCAACCTTTACGGCGGCAGCGGTATGTCGTGCCAAGTTTCTCACCTTATACATCCTACTTGTGGCTAACAAATATGGCAGAATGCAGAGAGACTCAAGACGACAGGCACTGTGATTGCTGTCATAGCCGAAGCATACCCGCCTTGCAGTGTTCCACTCATCAATCTTGAAAAGGTGAGTTCGATGTATGTCCTTTCGAGAATGAAGCTGACAGTGACTTCCAACAGATGCACATACGTGATCTGCTCCTCGATGACCCTCACCACGACAAATACCTTATTCTGCGCACCTTTGCCCATGTTCTGGAGTTCTCCAACATGCAAGTCGCCGTCGCCGTCGAAGATGAAAAGGGCGATGTCGAACAACTCAGCATCTGGCACTACGACTTCTCCCGCTGGCCTAATGACAAAGTGTGTGCCGGAATGGTCCTGGCCGTCAAGAACCCGTATCTGAGATCTGTCATCGCCAACCTCGGCCTGAGTCTCTGTGCTTTCCACCCTTCGGACATTGTCGTGCTTGATCAAGACCACGAGCTGTTCCCGGCCAAATGGAAGAATACACAGCGCAACGTTACCAAAGACGCTGCTCAGTGGAAGATACATGGCAATGCAGCATTGAAGAAGAAGAATTTCCAGAAGGCAAACTACTCGTACAGCAAAGGCCTCTCTGCACCTGGACTGAACGACATTCTCAAGAGCGACTTGCACAGGAATAAAGCTTGTGCCGAACTGCTCCTCGGTTTGTATGATGCGGCCAAGATTGACGCTCTCGCTTCCCTTCTTAACCAGCCCGACGACAAATCCAAGGAGCTGGACTCCAAAGCCTTGTACCGTGCCGGCCGTGCCCTGTACGAACTTGCAGACTACCCGGCAGCCAAGACCATGTTCGATCGATGCTTGCGCTTGTTGCCTCATGATACGGATGGGCTGAGAGAGCTCAAGCGGACTGTCTGCCGCATCACCGAAGAGCAAACTGGTCACTTCGACTTCTTGGCTATGTCTAAGAACATCACATTCACAAAAGACTTCAGAGCCAAGCAGGCCAATTACGTCCGCCGCACTGAAGTCAGACAAACAGAAGACCGTGGCAGGGGCCTGTTCGCCACGCACCCTATCGCTTGCGGCGACATCGTACTCTGCGAGAAGGCATTCGTCGCCACGGACCCACCCTGGCTGAAGTCGCAGAAGCAGCAAAACTTCATCGTCAGTCCTTCTTCCAAGCACGTGTCTACCAGTGGCCACGCAGAGACCTGGTACGCCGCCGTGAAGAAAGTCTTCGACAACCCCTCACTGGCCAGCCGCCTACTCGACCTCTGCGCCCGATCCAAATACAACAGTCGTCTTTCCCGCCAAGAAGTCACGTCTGTGTCCATCGTCGACGGCCTGCCAGTAGTTGACGTCTTCCACATTCTCGACGTGCTCGAAAACAATGGTCTCGGCCTCATGGCCCGTCCAGATCAGACCCAAGCCTATCCCAACATTCCACGCCCACAGCTCGGTGCCCACTACGACTCCCTCGGTGTTTGGTCGGTTGCTTCTCGTGCCAACCACTCTTGTCTCACGAATGCCGAGTACAGCTTTCTTGGCGACTTCATGCTCATCCGCGCCAACAAGGACATTCCTAAGGGCGAGGAGATCACCATATCCTACGTTCCAACTACCGGCAAATTCGAGCATCAGAAGATTGCCCTGCAGAACTGGAATTTCGGGTGCGAGTGCAAACTATGCCAGGCCGAGACCGCATGGGGTGGCACCCGTTCGCCTCTGTTGACCGGCGCGGATTCGTATGAGGAGGCCGAACCACCTGTTGCCATTCCTGACAAACGCATCTTGGGTCTCGACAGACGGACTGAGCCCGCGGATCGACTGGTTAACGTTGTCAAATTGTACATCGATCAGATCAAAGACACATACCCTGCGACCTTCTTCTCTGGACTTCCAAGCATCGGACTCGCGAAACGCCATGCCTGGCTGATGAGAGCGTATACCCTAGGCGGAAAGTTCCTTGCTTCATCATTCATTACGTCACAGAACACGGCGTGCATGTATGCTCAGGCTGTCATCCGCGACCATGGCTTCGTGCCTATTATCGAAGTCCCTAGTGAGAAAGTCTCTTTCAACAGAGAGAATATCATCATGACTACGGACTTGGTTGATGCGTTCATGTTTCTGGGACTGTTCTATGAGATGGAAGGCAATGCGAAGTTGGCGGAGTGTATGAAGGAGCATGCGATGCAGAGTTATGTCATCATGAATGGCTCTCATGTTGGCTATGAGGTGCTTCATCAGTGAAGGAATTGATATGCATGGCTACATCGTAGATAGAACCTTGCTCGAATTATGGTATCTCGTGGGCATCGCTACCACCAGTTAACCGGCAATCAATTCTGCATGCCTTCTGCCTCAATCATACTTTTCACTTTTATCACTTGGCTCTCTGGGTCTATTTGTGAACCGTACATGTATCTTCATTAGCTTCCAGGCTATCTTGTATACCTCTTCGCTTGCGATTTTCGTGCCGCTCGCGGACAACATGCTTGATCTGTTTGATCCACTGATTGTCGCTTTTGGTCTTCTTCATTTGACGGATATATGTGTTGTTTATCGTTTGCTGCGACTTGCCACACACGTGTTACCGAATCCGTTGGAAGTTTGACTCTTGCGAGTAACATTCAATGCATCAAGTCACAATACAAGGAACGGGGAACCCTCCTAATTTGCCATGCATTCTCGCGAAGTAAGCTTTGAGATCTTCATCAAGTCATTCTCACCTCAGATCGTCTCTCGCTCGTCTTGTGGGTGTCGTTTCATTGACTTGTATAACTAGCTATAGGAGAAGCAACGGGAAAATTTTCTGTCTTGCTTTTGCTTTCTCGCAATGCAAGATTTCCAAATCTCAAAAGCCACTCATACCTTAGATTCGTTTTGACGGGTTGAAAGGGTTCCAGAAGCATGCTTCATTGGAGAAGCACTCATTCACTGGCAATCGGTCGAGCTTTAGTCCACCGCGTTTCAATCTACCCTTGCTCCCACTAAGTAGCAAGGGAGAAAGACACGAGAGCGTCGGGCAGTGGCTTCGAAAGGAAGTTCTTTTGTTCAATTTTTAGCATTGGAGATATTGATATTTGGCAAAGTGATTTCGTAATCTCATTGGACATCTCGCATCTATATGCTTCCTTATTTTTATGGAGAAAAAGAGGATAGTACAGTATTTAATGATAATGACAGTGCTAGGCCTCGACTGCAAGGGGGAAGGAGGAGTGGAGAGTAAGCATAGAGAGTTTGGTGTAGAGGGTAGCTGTTAGTGCACCCTACTGGTGTCGAAAGGCAGCGCCTAGACCTTGGATGGATAGATCACGAAAACAACTGAGTCGGCATTGGGAGATCGAGCTGAAATGGCACTCAGAATTTATTTCTCCCTGTGTGCATTATTGTGAAACGTTGACAGGTAGTCAAGGTCATCAAAAGCATCCTAGAGGCGAGACACGTCAAAACTGGAATTCAGGACAGAAGTCAAGAGCCGATTTTGATACTCCCATACCTCGAACTTCGTCTGTGAAAAGTGGTTTCGATGGAATTATTGTGGATCATTTTGTTTCCCCCCCCAGGTTGTTCTTTGCCATGCTATTAGCCACTACAAAACGTCGTGTCGAGTCCTCCTAGGACTGACTCTCCTACATCTCAGCGCGAAATATGCCAGTATATCTGCTCCCTCATCTCCAGTGTATCAAACACTTGCATCATCGTCAAGCCTCGCCTATCGAATCTGCTGAATCGTCTCGATCTTCGGATAGACGTACGATCCATTCGTCATTGCATCTTCGGGCGCATACCATCTCACTGCCCACTTATCAGTATTGGGTTCCATCTCAGAGACCCCTCAACTTTCAACTTACCAATAAACGAAAACGCCTGAGCGCCAGGCAACCAATTTCCAGTCCAATTAGCCGGGGGAGTAACATTCGCATTCTGGATCAACACCTGGAAAGGACCATCATATGCAGTAGTACCATTACCATTGACTTCTTCTCCAGTACCCTGATAAGTCAGATTAGTACTCCTATCACTTATGGAAAAGCGTGACAAAGAGTTCTTGATCAGATATTGATCAGCGCCATAAATGGACAGCGACCAAAAGCCACTGGGCTTCAGAACTGGCTTTTTGCTAAAAGTCAAGAGGAGCGATTGATTGGTTTCGAGTGCAAAGTTGGATGAGAAACCGATGTTTTTGTATCCTGGATAGAGGGTTTGGAGGACTGTTTGTTGTTGGTATCCATTTATGGCGATGTAAGCGCGAGGAGCGTAGTTTTGGCCGTAGTTGCCTTGATAGCTAGGAATGGACAGTTCCCAGCCATTGGTAAAGTTACGAATGTGTGAGGGATTGTTGATATCGGCTGCGATTGAGGCGTTTGCGACTACGGCAGCTTGAGTCAAGTTTATGGAGGATGACGGGTGGTAAGCTCCATCGTAGACGCCTGCTGCACCTAGAATACCCGCTACCCTTGCACGATCAGTATAGTTCTCGGGTTGATTGTAAGGTGTGAAGCTAGCTGCGAATTGGAGCAACTTCTCTAGGGTAGAGATGCCGAGGAGACTGCCATTAGGCCCCAGCGATGTGATGTTGCTAGGGGGACTAGCGGCACGGGTGATTGAACGAGGGATCTCGGTCAGCGAAGATGCATTCTGGTAGCCGTGCAAAATGTTGAGATCTTCGGTTGTGTTTTGCTTGACGAATAGACGGATGAGCATGGTGCCGTAGGTGGTCGGCAGATTGACATATCCCTGGTATGGAGATACAACATCACCGCCATCCTTTGCCAGTATCACTCCAGGTTCGGCAAGAACGTCGTCGGCGCGACGGATTAGGTATTGTCCAGGCAAAACGTTGTTCAGATTCCCAAGCTCGGCAATGATGTTACCGAATCTACACGTATTAGCTTGAAAGCGGTTGTGTAATTGTTGTGCGGCACTCACGAGTCAATGACCGGATAATTCCAGTAACGTCCATCGGTGATGTTGGGAATAGTCAAGACAACATCCTTTTGCGAAAGGTCCAGCACAACTCGAGAGTACAGAGTATCGATGTTGGGCTTGATGACTCCCGGGCTGTCGACGGATGCAAGATTGCGCTGGTTGAATATGGCATTGACGCCAACACTCTTGAGGACATTGCCGGCAAAGTTGCCGAAGATGAATAGAGGATATGAGTACTGTTTCTTGTGTCAATCACCAGGGCAACCTCGACTGACACTATGTATCTGTGGTTGTGCGACTTACTATCAAAGCCCAAACTGTAGCATTGAACGCGCCATCAACAGAATTTGCTGTATTGATGGTTGTCACATTGGAGGTTGAGGTTGCGGATGCTGCTGATGCTGTCGTTGTTGCGATCGACTGTGCCGTGGCGGCAATGCCGAATACGATCGGGATTATGGTATGAACGCGCATAGTGTTTTGAAGCTTTCGCTATACTGTACAAGAAAGAGAACGGAATCATGGATATAGCTGGACTTCACGTCCATTTTATATCACCTTGTGATCAATATTCTGTGTTCCGTCGTGGTAGACATGTCAATGGTATAACAAAGTTAGTTTATGGCGACATTGAGAATTGACGTCAGGCGGCATGCGATTTTGATGCGACTTTCCCATGAGGCTTCATGGCACGACTACAATCGCTGATGAATATCACAATTCTGCGGCACTTTGGCGCCTTTTGACGATCGTATTATCTGGATCTACAAGGTATGATCTAAGCACAGGAAGGATACAGATTGCGCCATGATCTCACTTGTATATGTCTGACGGTAGACAGCATCAAGCGGCAGATTTGGGAGCATGCCTGAGATAGAGCAAGTACAGCTTGTGGGACTACTACACTCCCACTTATACGCTATCCAGATGCTTTTAGTCTATAAATCAGGTATGTTCCATCCATCTGAGCTAGTGTGATTTATAGATGGAGGAGATCTTTAGCACACAATGCCTATATCATCCTCACAACCTCGCGCAGATACACCAACACGCATATCCGAAGTTCTGCAACATCAAGCACCCATCAACGCCAAAGATACCAGATGACCGCCATAGAAAGCGGTAAACCCCATATCAGCAACCTCATCCATCCAACCACCGCCCTCCTAACCCCCAACATCAGCGCCAAAAATACTCGCTCCTTCAACTCCTCAGTCTCATTCACCCTCGGAAACCCCACTTTCGGCACATCATCCTTGCCCAAAAACTCACATAGCGGTTGCCATCCTGATCCTAGCTTATACACCAAAAGCCTTTCCTTTGGCACTATTGCCTTGATCATCTCGTTATGTTCTGCATAGATACTCTTTGCATTAGCCCTCCACTCAGCAAAAGAGGCAGAGCGCCATTGTCCTCGCATAAGCAGTTGACCCAATCGTCCTTGCTTACCCACGAATCCAGGGTCGAGTAGGCAAATCAGACGAGTCAACGGCGAGGAAAAGGAAGAAATGACATTTTTTTCAAAACTGGTGTACCACGACGAGGCGTCGCGTTCAACGAGTATCACTTTGGCAGAGGGATATGCAGAGATGAGTTCGGCGGAGAAGGCATTGGCTGGCGAGTCAGTCACTGCTGAGACGTGGCCGAGGGGGGCGTCAAAATCTGCGAGAGTTGGAGATTTGCTGATGGTGGTGGTGGCGGTGGTGGTGCTAGAAGAGTGAGTGGAAACAGAGGGATATTTCTTCTCCAGCAATTCTAGCCAGACATCAATGTCGGGTGGATTCTCCATCATGGAAACGTAGTGATAAGTAGGGTATCCCAAGATCTCAAACGCTGCTTTCATTGCTGTGTGTGGTGTGTGTTTCGTCAGTTCATACGTGTCAAGGGTGTAGTTAACTTGGTATAGCTAGATGCAGTGAGGAAACAAAACATAATGGAGAATGGAAACTTCAGACAAGATGGAAAAGATCCACCAAAGCCAAAGGTCTGCTGTCTGGGGGTGCGAACTGATTATGAGGTATGTTCGCATGTCGTATACTGTGCCCACAGATAACGATTGCCTGATCCTCCAACTCTTCTTGTCCCTTTGCTCGATAGTAGTCAAATGAACCCTTCTTTCTCTTCTTTCCTCAAGAAATGAGAGCGGAGAAAAGACAAGAAAGCAAGACTTACACATCGTTCCCGTCCTACCCATGCCCAACGACAAAATCTCCATAGGAACAACTCTTTCACATCCCCTTCGATCTATATTCGTTTGCGCATAGATCTCTGGGTATTTTTCTTTGAGCGATAACTTTTTCGTGGGTGACGATTCCGTTTGCGATGCGCTCTTAGACGAGGATGCCATTGCTTGAACAAGAAAAAGATCAAGAAGTTTCTCTTTGTGCAAACAGTGTATGACGCGAGCAGGAGGTGCGCGAGATGGGGTAAGACTGTTGTGGCCCTGGCCGACGTCAGACAATTGGAGCCAGAGAGGTCCCACGTGAAAGAAAACAAACTCGAGATTCTTCCGAGCGAGGTTGGGCAGCTTTCTGTGGAACAAGAGTCTCTAGAAATGATGGGAATGGCTGTCAGTATGTGAGGATCTTGTGATAGTTCAAGGCTCTGACAAGAAAACCTGACATGCAAAGGATTAGAGGATGAGGTTGAGAGGACATCCGTAGATGAAAGATGAGCATGCAAGGATTCGCAGGATTCGTAGGATTTGCATGACTGCGCATGTGCGAACCCCTCACTGTATAGTGCAGTAGGATGGAAGGATTTCTGCAGGCTGACAGCACAAGATTGTAACGACACACATGCGTATATCTTGCAAACCGATAAGATGTTAGAGTAGAGCAGCAAAAGTTGGGCAAACTTGAATTCGAGGTCGGATACAAGTGTCCTCGCAGTATAATCAATCGTCGTTTGTCGGAATGGCTCCTAAAACTCATGCCCGGATAGATGTTGTTAAAAGGATCGATCAATGTGAATCCCATGATGTTCGACTGGCCTAAAAGATTGGAAAACTTTGTTCTTCCAAACGTTCGTCGCTCTGCATGTAGGCGAAGGGAACATGTGATACCCGCCTGCTCACTCTCTAGTAGAGTGGTGACTTGCCGTCTTAGGGAGGTGTTGAAAGGTATGAAATGTCTATAAACAGTGTCGGGTGGAATGGAAATGGAGAACAGAGCAAATGGATAGGGTGGCAAAGGTACGAACATTATATGTTTGCAGGGAACAAGTGAGGTAAGTCATTTACAGCAGAAGCAAAAGTAGCTAGAGCAATCAGCCTTCGAGGAAAGATATTCCAGCGACCGGCCATAGAGGGTTACTGTATAGGCAAAAAATTGCCCACGATAACCGAAGGACTACGATATCACATATTGTCAGCAAAATACTCCTCATAAACAAACACTTGTTCTCATCACTCAATCTGTTCCGCCTCTCATCTCTTCCGCTCTCAGTCAACAGGTAGGGGAGCCACTCACATATTATGTATATCCCTCCTGATCGTAAACGAGAAGCAACATTTGGTCAACACACCCACTGCTTTCCTCTTCCCATTCTTTTCTTCCTCTACACCATTCTTGTCTTTGTCCTTATCCACGTCATCGTCATGTGGATTCTTCAAAGTGCAGGATGTCAAGATGGCTTTTTGGGATTGATCGAAGGCAATGGCGCCGAATTTCTCCCAGTACGACACTAGAGAATCTTCGGCCATGATCTCGTGGAGAGCGAGTTTACCCTGTTGGTACAAAGGTTTGTGTTAGCCAAGACGACGTTAGAAGAAGGACAGGCAAGAAAGGAAGGAGAGGGGGAAAGGGGAAACAAGGAGAAGAGGCAGACATACATCTCTCAATTCCTCCATGGGCACTCTGATCAATTCAGCCATCTCTTTGTTGCCCCTGAAGATCTCTCCCGTACGGCGCCAACAGCACGCCGGGATGGCCATACTAGCAAACACACGATCATACTCCATCAACGTACTCTCCCACCACATCTCCACCCTGATGAGTTGAATATCAGTCAAGTTATGCATGGCCTCCCTAAACTTGGGGCGGAACTTTTCTAATTGCCGTAGAATCTTTTGGCGCAGGGGAGGCCGCATGTGTGA
>Ga0058697_10000970_pt1 | contig 11121 bp, 15 predicted proteins | sample AgamicAsMae_FD_66619 | JGI IMG/M metagenome (GOLD analysis project Ga0058697, IMG submission 66619) | Agave microbial communities from Guanajuato, Mexico - As.Ma.e | ecosystem: Host-associated > Plants > Phyllosphere > Phylloplane/Leaf | place: Guanajuato, Mexico | collected 2012-06-04
CCATGACGACCTCAAGTCTATATGTATAACCCTTGTATGTATGCCCTTCTCCCTGCTCCTTAACCCATGCTCCTCAACTCCGCCATAGCCAAATTAGAAACCTCGGCAGCAAAATCCAACTAGGTAGCATGAGCCAAATCAGCAAGCCGATCAATCTTGGGAGTCAAATCTGCAATCCTGAACGGCTTGCTAATCGAGTCGTCCATGCCTGCCGCAATAGCCATGCTAGTTTGCTCAGGCCTCGCGTTTGCTGAAACACTGAGTATGGGCACATGGCCCCTCAACTCGCCACTCCTCTGCATTTCGCGTATCGTTTTCGCCGCGGTGAGACCATCCATGACGGGCATTTCAGTGTCCATGAGGATGACGTGGAGTTCTTTTTGTGAAGTGTCGGGGGTAGAATTTGTGATGGGTTTGTTCCAATACTTGGTCTGGCGCAAGAAATCGACCGCTTCTTGGCCGTTGTCTGCTGTCCAGACCACGTAGCCTTTGTTTGAGAGTTGACGTTTGAGTACTTTTTGATTCACTGCGTTGTCTTCCGCCACCAGGACATGGATCTGTGATGTCTCCGCGCTGAAGCTTGCTTGAGCATTTCCGCTATAGGGACGTAGAGGAAGCTCGCTCTTGGATCGTTGTTCTGCTGACGGTGCGGCCGAGCGTGTCTTTACGAAGAATGCAAACGTCGACCCAACATCGAGTTCGGTTGCGATTCCTAGTAGCTGTCAACGATTTGTGTCACATTGTGCAGGTAATATTGGAGCTTACCGATCTCGCCGCCTTGAAGCTCTGCGAGTTCTCTGCTGATATAAAGGCCCAACCCTGATCCTGAGATACGTGTGAGTTTCGGGAATGTTTTGCTCTGATATTGATTGTTGTACGAACCGCCATATTTGCTGTATGTGCGCGGAGATGCCTGTTGGAAGCGCGAGAAAAGCTTAGTTTTCTCCTCGGACTTGATGCCTCTTCCTGTGTCCGTCACGGTAAACCAGATAAAATATGTTTCTGGACCCGTGCATAGCGCTTCAGACTCGCGTACAGTATCGCTCAAGGTATGTGGCAATGCGAAGTCTATGGTCGAAGACAGGCTACCTTCTGAAGGACGCTTCTTCGAGGAACCCATTGTGATAGCAACGCGTCGCTTCGGTTGATCTTTCGTACTGAAATGAGGTCAGTGTCTGAATACCAGTACCATACGCAGGTGTACTCACAACTTCAATGCGTTGGTTATCAAATTTATCAAAATTTGATGTACTCGTCCGGTATCAAGCATAACGTTGTCGACATTCATTTCTTTGATTGAAGGATCAGCACCAATTCGTAGTTCAATGTCCGCACGACCAGCCTCTATTTCAAATATGCGTTGCATGTCATCCAAGATACTTGTGGCACGAATTGGAGACTGGTTTATCTCTAGAAGGTTGCTGTCAAGCTTGGACAAAGTTAGAAGATCATCGACGATCCTATCAAACGAACAAGTCAGTTCGTATAAATAACTTGTGGTTACAGGAGCCTTGGTTGCATACCGTTTTTGATGACTGGAACACGACGTGATGATTTGCACAGCTTCTGCACTGCTTGCAACCAACTCACGTAGACGATGGCCAGCCTTGTCGTCAGGAAATTGTGATGTGTCCATGATAGACTTCATCTCTCCCAGAGACTCGTCTATGGCATCAGCACAGTGTACGACAGCTCCAAGAGGATTTCTGATCTGCACATGAGTCAGCAAAAGTAACACTCGTTCAAGAGGCTGCAGCTTGTACCTCACTAAAAGCGAAAAGTCAGCAAGAATTCCTTGGTGTGTCAAACTGCACTTACTGGGAAGTCATGTCGATGAAGACCTCGTTTTGACGCTTGGCCTCAAGCGCTTCCTCAACTCTGGATCTCTGGACGTCCTCCGCCCATTTCAGGTGGCTGATGTCTGTTGTGGTTGTCATGATAGCTTTGACTGCGCCGTGCTCGTCCAATTCGGGATGGGATATAGATGAACCCCATGATTGGTATCGATGTCCATCACCACTAAGAAACATTCGACGAAATCTGAATTGTATTGTCTGCGGCTCGTGTGTGGTCAAGATTCGATGGAGTGAGTCTCTGATAGTGGGTAGGTCCTGTTCAAGGATACCGTCGGTCCAGGATGAGTCTAGTTGACTGACAGGTACAGGTGCGATGCCCAACATCTCAAACCAAGCACTGTTACAAAAGCTGATCGCTCTGCTCGGCAGCTCGATGATGTGTACGGCTACTGGAGAGCTGGCAGTAAAACGAACAAATCGTTGCTCACTGGCACTCGCTCGTTCAAGGGCTTGCAGTGCTTGGAGGGCATCATTCTCAACCCTCTTTTGAGCATCAATGTCAGTTGTGCACCCAGCTGTAACAGCATCAGTCTTGACCACTTGATAGAACTCGAAGAAGCTTACAAACACTGACGATGTTGCCGTACTCGTCCATGACAGGAAGACATACCGCAAGAATCCAGCGACCTTCAGGCCGATCTGGATGCTTCCATCTCATTTGATACTGAGTACACGTTAGTATTCTGGTAGCTATTTCAAACCTGACCATGACGTACAGTGACTGGTTTACCAAGGAGCATACTGTTGAAGCCATTCATGACCAACTCCTTATCGTCGTCGTGAACATATTCCAGCCATTGAAATGCAGGAACCGATGCACTCGGCCGAGGAACCAATGAAAGTCGATACCAGGAATCGTTGGCCTCTAACAGATTTCCCTCCTTATCGCAGCTAAAGATGCCAACATCGCTAAGCTCCATAACCTTGACGAGATGGCTGTATTTGGCGCTTATCGTTTTAGCCTTCTTCTCTCGCTGAGCGAGTTCAAACGCTGCGATCTCCTTTCTCCTGAGCGAGTGAATAGAGCTTCCTATGGTTCTTCTCAACTCCTCGGTCCAGTTCTTGTACGCAGTGTCGTAATTCGTCCGAGTGGAGATTCCTAAAATCAGCAAAGCTCTCACTTTGTGGTACCGAGTAGACTGTAGGGGAAGAACCACAGCTTCTGTACAAGTATCTTCCCAACTACGTGTTCGTGCTGCTTGTGACCAAGAATCTGGCAGAGTGCCCTCATCTGTTGTCAACAGGACCGGATCTTCTGTGATCACAGCTGAGCTCAAACTTTGGGTGAGACTGTCTTTACTAGTCTTGTTCAGGTTGAGCACATTCGTCACTCTTGACGCATTCGTAAAATCTCCAACAGAGCCTCTCAGTTGGAACACTGAGTCGCCATCATCACTGGCCTCTGCCTCACGTGCGTAAAGGAGAGCAAAGGGACAATCGTGTTCCCTAGAACGATACGATAGAATTAGCGACTGATCTGGCTCAAAAATAATCTGGGCCTCATCTGAAATCATGCCGACCAATCACCCTCAGCCTTTCTGTACATACCTCTTAGATAAGCTTTCAAGTATTGTTTTCCACAAGGAAGGCATGTCTGTAGCTAGGTTGATGGAGGAACCCAGAGTTTGACAGGTTTCGTGTCTTCTGTCTGACAAGCGTTTCTCGGTCTCATCACGAAGAATGACCGAAGTTCCAGTAAGAGAGCCGCTTTTCTTTGGAAAAGGCACAAACACCCAGGACATGTGAATCTCGAGCAGACGCCCGCCTCTCATCAGTGGCAAGCAAATGTCTCGCTTGATATGTGGTCTACCAGTAGCGGAAGCTTTATCCAAATCAGAAATTGCCAGCTCGTATGTATCTGGAAAGACGATCCGCATAGGTCGTCCGATGGCTGCAGGATGCTTTTCACCGATGAATTCAGCGTAGGCTTCGTTGTATAGAAGCAGATATTCAGGTCCAAGAACAAGTATCCTAGGTTGCGGATCCAGAATAATCAGATGGAATAGGAGTAAGAGTTCCGGTGGCCAGTCATCGACAGGACCTAATGAAGTAGCAGCCCAGTCGACTTTCTGAATCAAGCGGAGATGGGCATCCGTTTCCAGCGAACCCGATGGCTCGAATATGTGCGACGCCATGGTTTTCGGGACTTCTCAAATATGTTGTCGAGTAATCCGCACTGTTGTTCGGTCTCGAATCAAATTGCGAGGTGTCACTGATCGCGGCCGTGTTTCATCCGTTCCGGCAGACTGGCCAAAGTGAAGGGACGACCGCAGCAAGGCACGCTTACACTGAAGTCGCAATGTCCAAGATGTCCGCCACCTCCGGTAGTGAAAGGAATGCAGTCTGCGTACATTTGACAGAACTGCGCAGACATACTCAAATTGTTCGCAACGGGCAGCTCTAACCCAATGTGAGCCCGCACGGAAGCCGGTCCAGACCTCCGTCATCCGTATGACGCGTTTGTTTTGTTTGCGGAAGAGCACTTCGCGAAGCTTTCTTCTCGAAGCTTTCCCAAAACGAAAACGACTTTTTGCTGCAACTTTTTAGCCAAATTTTTTACCATCATCACAATCGCATATCAACACTAGTATTTCTTACCGGAATTATCCTAAAAGCATCATGGACCCTCAACAGCCTTCAGAACAGTCGCAGCCTAGCAAGCGCATCTACATTGGAAACCTCCCTTACTCAGCCCAAGCCGAGGATGTGGAACAATACTTGGAGGAAGCTGGATTCCAGATTGAACGTCTGGACATGTCTACCGATCCTTTTACTGGCAGAAACCCATCATACTGTTTTGCCGAATTGTTTTCGGTAGAAGAGGCCGAGAGAGCCATCAGCTCGCTTCCTGGTGCAAGTTTCCAGGGCCGTCCCCTCAGAGTCAATGTGCATACACCAAAGACTCGTGGACCAAATGGCACGAACACTCCTCTGCGAACCTCTACAAGATCGCCTTTCTCTGCTGAGCGCGCATGGAGAGGCTCTCCTGCAGCCAATGCTGCCGAGACCCCTTCCAAGACTGGCGAACGCGATTCCTATGCTTTCAACCGCTGGGAGCGCAATGATGCTGCAGCTCACTGGACTGCACCCGTAGAGACTGGCCGTAGACTCTATGTTGGTGGTCTGCCACGAATTGATGGCCAGGAAGTCATCAACGAGGAGATGAAGGCATTGTTCAGCGACTACGCAGTCGAGGCTGTTAGCAAGTTGATCTCACCGCATGAGTCCACAGCAACCTTGCCTGGTGATCATCACTACTGCTTTGTCGATTTCGCTACCACTGAGGACGCGCAAGCGGCTGCCAATGCCGTGAACGGAGCCACAACATCTACTGGAAACAAGCTAAAGGTTAACATGGCTAGAGAGAGACCCAACAGAGACAGAAAGGTCGTAAGAGAGCAGAACTTGCCTCAAGCCGAGAAGCCCGTGCCAGTCAGAGATTTTGGCTCGAGCTGGCGTAGAGCCAACTAAGAATTCAAGGACGCTCAGGAGCGGATTCCTTAATTGAAACCAAGCAGGAAGATGGACATCGGCTCTGTTTTTGTGGTCGCGTGAGACAGCAGTAGGAAGGGTCTGGTTGATTTCATTCTTTTCATTTTCGTCACTTCTCTGCATCGATACCCCATTGTAAGCCACCAGGCTTTGGTTTAAGATTCGTTCGTTTTTGAAGGAAGCACTTGCATGATTAGAAAAACAAACTTGGGAAGCATTCTCAATTCCACCAGAAACTCATGCTGAAGCTCGTGCTAAGACTTTCCACGTAATGCCACCATCCTACAGGGATGTATAGACACTCGCCCGGGCCTAGTACACCCTCTATGCATTTTGCTTCCTTGAAAGCTGGGTATTGTTCCTCGAACTTCTGTTTCTCCATTCCGTCTGGTTGGTCTTGCCCACCAAGAGTATATAGCCTCTTTGCAAGGGAGATATCGATATGTGACGTATTCTCCATGTTCACGCCAGTCTCGTCGATGCCACGGGGATAAAGCTTTGTCGTTTCCGAAGGCGCGTAGAGGCGAACGTATTTATGGCCCACGACTTGGCATAGTATATTGTGATAAGGGTCCGTGTGCAGCGGACTGATAGTACCCGCAGGCCCTAGCCAGGCATTGCGAAGAGGCTCGTCGAGCGTCTCAACTTTGAGCGTAGAAGAGAGAGAGTCGGGAGGTGGAGGGGTTGTGTAACAGTAATCTGGCGTATTCGTGTCTGCACTCAGGCTCGGGATTTGAGTAAAAAGGTCATGCTGAGCAAGATAACCGGTCCTTTCTTGCTTGGGCTGCAAGAGATGGCTTTCCATATATTCAGCAAAGGTCATGATGCGCTGAGACCAGTCATCGTCTGTGTAGCTCCTGCCCAGCTCGACTGGTACTAACCGTCGACCTCCAAGTGTAGCCTTGAGTAGGTACGACGGATCATTCCACTGTCGATCTGGAGTTGCGACTGCAGGCCAGTCATCGATCACACCTTTTATTATGATTGGTGTCGTCTTGGTATCGATATGTTGTTGAAACTGTAGGAAGTCTAGCCTCTCGACACGAATAAAGGTATCTTTCTGTGACTGGGGTATTGGAACGACAGGAAATGTATGGGAGATGTTCTTGTGCTCGTTGGGGTCAAGAAACAACTGCAGCGAGTCGAAGATACTTAGGATGAGTTGGTGACGCTGAGGAGCACCGGTGAGAATGATTGCCATGTCGAGCAGATAGACCAGTCGGGTGATGTAATCATGTTCAAGTGGTGGTGAAGCAGAGCGCTTGCGCTTGTGACGGCGCACACCGTGGTCGGTGAGGATTGCAATAGCCTGATGTAAACTGGCATCCTCATACAAACGACGCCAGCATAACGGAACACTGTCAAATCTCCAAGTATGCAATTTCTGGTGAGCCAGAGCTAGCACGTCCTCGGGTCGCTTCTGAATGATACTCAGTGGCGCATGACCACACTCATGAATGGGATCCTCTCGAGATAAAGAGGTCAGAGCACTCTGGATCTCGTCGGCCAGAGACAGGTGGGATAGATTTGGCATGTTCTGAATGGTCAGGTCGCAAGGTCGAGGTGGCTAGGCATCTCGGGGGTTTGATGGAAAGGCCGCATCCAGCGGGGCAAGTGCAGCCGAAGTTTGCATCATGTTTGCCAAAATTTAATCACGGCGCAAAGAATGGTCTGCTAACTCTCTGTCGCAAACCCAAACACGATACAAAATGGCAGCAGAAAAGATGGCGACAGAACAAAAGACGACGGACAAGTCGTCAGCAAGAGCATGGGAGGGACTCACACCCGCACTGTCGAGTTGGATGCTGGACGCAATCTCCAGCATGGGCTTCCAGCGCATGACCCCAGTCCAAGCAAGCACCATTCCCCTGTTCATGACTCACAAGGACGTCGTCGTCGAGGCCGTCACTGGAAGTGGCAAGACTCTTTCCTTTCTCATCCCCGCTATCGAGCGTCTCCTACGAGTCGACGAACCCATCAAGAAGCACCATGTCGGCGCCATCATCATCTCTCCGACGAGAGAACTCGCTACTCAGATCCACTCTGTCCTCGTCTCGCTACTGCAATTCCACCCTCCATCAGCCGCCGCCCGACCGAAAGGTATCGACGACGATGACGAAGAAATGCTCGATGAAAACGCTCCTCCGAAACCCACCTTTCCCTCGTCTACCCCCAAGGTCGTGCCACAATTGCTCCTCGGAGGCACTACAACGCCCGCTCAAGATCTGTCCGCGTTTATTCGCACGTCGCCAAATCTCCTTATCGCTACTCCAGGTCGCTTGTTAGAGCTACTCTCTTCACCCCATGTACACTGCCCCCAGTCCTCCTTTGAGCTCTTGATCATGGACGAGGCCGATAGATTGTTGGATCTTGGTTTCAGTGACACCCTGCAAAAGATTCTCTCGAGACTGCCCAAGCAGAGAAGAACGGGTCTTTTCAGTGCCAGTGTGTCTGAAGCCTTGGACCAGCTTGTTCGTGTAGGTTTGAGAAACCCTGTCAAAATCGCAGTCAAAGTCAAGAGCGCTTCAGGAGCTCACGACAAGCGTACGCCTGCCAGTCTGCAGATGGCATATTTGGCCACGACTCCTCGTATGAAGCTACCTGCTCTAAGCCGTCTACTCACTCAACTCCCATCGACACCTCAGAAGACTGTCGTCTATGTCTCGACATGCGCAACAGTCGATCACTACCAACACATCCTTTCCGAAGTCCTGCCAAAAGAATTCAAAATTGTCCCTCTACATGGCAAACACCCGCCAAACGTACGTACCAAGAACTTTGGCAAATTCGTCAATTCGCTCGAGCCGTCCATCCTTCTCACCACCGATGTCGCCGCTCGAGGTCTGGATATCCCTGCTGTCGACCTCGTAGTCCAACTAGATCCGCCTAGCGACCCCAAAACATTCTTGCACCGATGTGGACGTGCAGGAAGAGCAGGAAGAAGAGGATTGGCTGTGACATTCTTGAGCAAAGGCAAAGAGGAGGACTACGTTGAATTTTTGCGCATCCGAAAGACACCTATTTCACCGCTTACAGCGCCTGCTATCGAGCCGACAGAAGAGGAGGCCAACGAGAGTACACAAAAGATCCGGGAGGTTCTCAAATCAGACCGAGCGCTACACGACAAGGCACAACGGGCGTTTGTGAGTTGGGTGCAAGCATACAGCAAACACTCGGCAAGCAGTATCTTCCGAGTGCAAGACCTAGATTGGGAGGAGTTGGGACAGAGCTGGGGTCTCCTCCGACTACCTCGCATGCCCGAGCTGAAGAAATTCCAGGGAGACAAATTGCTCGGACAGCAGATTGATTGGGACACATTTGCATACAACGACAAGAAGCGGGAAGAGCACAGGTTAGAAGAGCTGGCGACATTAAAGGCCAACGGAGGCCGGGCGGACAAGAGAGCGGGTGACGGCAAGACCAAAGAAGAGAGGAGGAAAGACAGGGCTTGGACAGCACAAAAGGATGCGAAAGCGACAAAGGATACACGTCGCGAGATTAAGCTGGCACGTCGAGAACACGAGCGGCAAAAAGGTCTGACCCCAGAAGAGAAGAAGAAGGAGGCAGAACTGCAAGCCATGATCGAGGAAGTGAGGGCGAGAGGAGAACCAGAGAGCGAGTTTGAAGGATTCGACGACTGAGCGTAGACATAACATCAAATGAAAGGCGGCTTATCGCGTGACAAAAGAAATGGCGGTCACTTGTCAAAAGCGGACGTGTGATGCTTTGTGAGGCTTGCAAGCTTGGGCGTGACGATGATGCGGCCGAGGCGTTTGGCAGCGTCCCGAGTCGCTCAAGGCAGGGACCTTTTGGTTATCAGGACACACCGACTCTCGCTCCTTCCTTTCTTCTGATCAGGTATATGGACATTTCTATCTGAATATGCGCGACCCATTTCCTATCGCTTGCCCGCAGTGGCTCGCCGAGGCGACTCGCCCACTAGCAGACAAGCTGTCGCTGCCCACGCTGCCCCTGCACATACACGAGGTCCTCCTTGCCGTAGTCTTCTACCAGACCATCAACGCCGTAGTCGCACCCGCCCTGTCGCGCCGCTTCTTCCCTCAGGCCTACAGCTCCTTCAACCACCGTACGCGCCTCAACTGGGATGTACACGTTGTCTCTATGGCACAGAGCTTGCTCGTTAACACGACCGCTCTGTGGATCATGTACTATGACACGGATCGCAACAACATGAACTGGGCTGGCAAGATCTGGGGTTACGACGGCGCCTTGGGCTTCCTCCAGAGTCTGGCCGGTGGCTACTTTATGTGGGACCTGTTCATGTGTACATACCACATCAACATCTTCGGTCCTGGCATGCTTGCACACGCCATCTCGGCCTGCACTGTCTTCTTCTTCGGCTTCGTAAGCTCCTCTTCTCTTGAGCAGTCTTTGTTCCAGCTGACTGACTTGTCATAGCGCCCCTTCCTCAACTACTACGGCCCCGTCTTCATCCTCTACGAGCTCTCGTCCCCCGCCTTGAACATGCACTGGTTCATGGACAAGTTGAACATGACTGGCAGTATCTACCAGCTTATCAACGGCATCGTGCTTATCTCAACCTTCTTCTTCTGCCGCCTTGTCTGGGGCTCCGTCAACTCCGTTCTTGTCTTCAGAGATATCTGGACCGCCATGCAAAACGGCGGTGTCGTAGGCCTCGACGAGAACCTCGGCCTTAAGTACGGTCTCGACCAGAACATGTCAGCCGTCACCCCTCAGGACCTGCCCTACACTGGCTCTGAAGACATTATGCGCTTTGCCGGCTCTCGTTCCCTTCCCGCCTGGCTCGCACTGAGCTACTTGGCTTCCAATATTGTGCTCAACGTACTCAACTGGTACTGGTTCGCCAAGATGATTGAGGCGCTTCGCAAGCGTTTCGACCCTCCCTTCGGCACAAAGCGCCCAGAGAAGAAAGAGATGGCTGTTGAGGAGAAGACACAAGAGCCCGAGATTGAGATACAACGTGGTCTGGACGCCGATGGCAGAAAGTCTATTGAGATCACCGGCATTCAAAGCACTCCCCCATCGGTCAGATCGAGACGTAGAGGTTAGATCTGTTAGAACCAGTCTACTAATCATTTGGTTATGACATACTTTCTGAAGTCTTATCAAATCTATTGCCAAGCTATATGGATATGTTCCTGAACTGTCTTCCAAGATCACAAAATGATCATCATCTGTTGTAAGCGAACAAGTCAGAGGGTGCGGCTACACAAGCTTCAAGCAAGTTCGATGTGGTGAGACCTGATCGTTTACGGTGACCAGCAAGCAGACGGACTTGAATTCTTCACCGTCAGCGTCGGGTAAACAAAGCTTGCCGATCATCATTGTTCCCCAACTTCCCCTCTCGGGACAAAGAGATCCGCAGAACAAGATCATCTCTTTAGCAGATTTGATCTGTATCATAACGTCACAATTCTTCCTTCACCTTGTCTCTTGACTCTACACTTTTCTCCTGTTCGAGGCCGGCATACAACTGTACCGAGCCCTAGAGTGTGATTGGAGGAACAAATCTAGGTCAAGAGATGCCCCTCCTTCTACTCCAATGGTGCATTGTGCATTTAACTACGTTTCGTGTCCCTAGTAAGTAAGTAGATATAGGAGTTCTCTGACTGTAATCCTCTTTTCTTCACAACACTATTTCTACGTCCAATATGGTATTTATCCTCCAACCTTTTGTCTTCCTGCTGTCTCTTCTACCTCTCCTCGCATCTGGTTTACCATCTTCACGCCATTTCTCTGCTCTCAAACCTGCCTACTTCCTGCTCGCAGG
>Ga0058697_10000972_pt1 | contig 11105 bp, 9 predicted proteins | sample AgamicAsMae_FD_66619 | JGI IMG/M metagenome (GOLD analysis project Ga0058697, IMG submission 66619) | Agave microbial communities from Guanajuato, Mexico - As.Ma.e | ecosystem: Host-associated > Plants > Phyllosphere > Phylloplane/Leaf | place: Guanajuato, Mexico | collected 2012-06-04
TGATAGGACGGCAAAGGGCAAGGCCTCTGCACAGTGCGGCGAGCATGGTTCAACAAACTGATACACTGACCATCGATGATGCATGTTACTAGAGGCCTTTGCAGGGGTTGAGATGGCAGTAGCAGAATGATCGCCAGACGGCTTAGCGGGACAGTCCGTCGTCTACTTTCAACATGTTCTCTTTTATGGGCCTTGCTGCAGGTGATTACTTTCAATCAGAGCCGCGGTCACAGTCAAACGACTCAGGCACCGCAGCGCGCATCCGATGCGCCACGCCGCAGTGTGTGCCCATAGCAAGCCATTCCCCCATATCGATTTGGTGTTTCATGTTACCTCTGCACTGGGAGACAGCCGAGGAAAAAGCGGTTATGCTCTGGGACGGCGGCGGACACATGCAAGAGAGACAAAAAGGTCTTCCAACGAAACGTCTTGTATCGAGACCTTGGCAAAGCTTTGCAGGTAGGCCCGTAGGGTAACAAGCCTGGGGATTGCCCGTGCGTCTACGGACTGCAGTAGGGCATAATCGATATCGTCTTTTCTTGCAGCCGGACAGTGCACCTCCGATGACAAAGACACCCTCTCTGCAAAACAGAAAAGCTCGAGCTTTCCTCTCGATATCCGCAGGTTGATCGAGGTGATTTAGACTGGCGCTCGACAGTGGTGTGGATTGAGGGAAATTGATGAGGCAAGGCCGCAGATCTCACCTAACCTTTTTCTCGTCTTGCATGCTGCATGTCGGACCACAAACCTCGGACACTAGAGAGAAAGACATGGTAGACGAGTCCTTTCTGGCATCCTCCAACGCTGCGAACTGTGGTCTGTCAACATACGAGTGCCTAGCAATTGAGAGCGCGCTCGCGAAGCTGCTCTTCAACGTGAAGTTCTTTCCCGGGATGCGACACGTCGTAAGCGCCTACGTTTCAAGATCCCGCTGCGGGTCCACCGCAGAAGCCTATCTTGGCGCGATAGGAGAGCTGTCATCATAGGTCGTTAGGCATTGCTTGCTAGAGGCTTCCGAGCCGCCGGGTGCGGTACATGGAGTTGACGTTGAACTTTCACGTTCCTGCATTGTCAAGTGCCGCCACGCCGTCCGCCACGTCAAGCCTCAAGTTCCAAACTGAAATTCTAATTCAACGACGTTTCTCTCGATGATGAGAGACGGCCGCGTCGCTCTTGCAGCGACTCCGTCATTCGTCATCATCGTCCTGGCTCTTGAAAGCGAAAAGTATCTGCTTAATCGGTTGGAGAGATACCCATGGCGGATGCAGGTCCACTCTGTCGGGAACTACGGCTTTCCAGGAAATTCCAGAAAATTGGTATCAGATCCCTAGCCACAATTCGGTCCTGCCAAGAGAGGGCGCATGTTCTTCGAGACAGTGGCACAGATTGACACTTTTTGACAACGGAACCACAACAACAGAGCAGAACTGGCATTGCTGCCGAGCTGGTGTAACCTGAGGACGTCGTTTTCATCCTTCATCTACACTGCAGTTCTTTCACCACTTCTGTGTGCCCTGCCTCTCATCACACATCCGTAGCACGGTTGACTCGCACCAGCACAAATGCATGACAATCTGTTGAACTACGGCCGTATCACACCATCGGACTGCAGCGAGGATCAGAAGATTACATTGTGCGCAGATCACCGAACTTGACAATTATCAATAAAACTTACTACTAGGTACCCATCCCGATGAGACAGCTTGGGTGTTTTGCGCTGGTGTTTAACCAACTCGCAGCGACTGAAGCACAGACAAAACAGGACAAGTCCTGAATGGCCTAATCTGTCGCGCTGCCGATCAACATCCACAATCTCCGCCAAGCTGTATCAACTGGTCGATTTGAGATCAAGTCCATCTGACACTGCCATCAATCGCTGCGTGAACAGTTCAGGCAAAAATAATTCGAACTGGTTTTGTCACGCTTGCACAACCTTAATCGATATCAGGCATCTACCATGTCGACTTGAGTTGTGCTCTTTGCTGTTTGGCTTCATCAGTAAACTTGCAGACGGATATGCACGCTCCTTCCCAGAGTTTCCACCGTTGTTAGGAATGTCTCGGGTGCCGGATCGTCCCCCGTCCATCCTCTGCGACGATTCGAAACTTTGTGTTGAAATCTCTAGCGGCGAACGACGTTCATACACTCCCTTGCGTTGCAGTCCTGAGTGCTGACACAGCAAAAAGTATGGTTGTGACTGCTGCAGTCATCCCCTCCGCCATGGAAAGTCTGGTTAAACGTTCATACCATGGAATCCGCCAGTCGCCTCTGTGGTCCGGCGAGTCATAATGGCTGAATTGCATATACAGAATAGGACAAACCCAGGCATCCATTCATCGCTCTGAAAATGTCAAGCTGTCATTTACAGTAGGCCAACAGCCTATGTTACTGCAAGGTGCCCCCATTGGTGGGCAGCCTCAACGCAAGGCGACTCAGAGAGCCTGTGTACTGGTTTGCAGATCGACATCTACAGGTTTCTGCAAGTCTTCGACTAAAATCGATAGTGCAGTCACTGCTGCTGTGGGATATTCGGCGTAATTCCTTGCGTTGCCCAAAGGTGACTGGCCTGGCTGCTAAGACTAAGTCGACGGAGATCATCTCTCTAGCATGCACCTAGTCGCCCAAACGACTCAACCACTCATATAGGCAAGAGTCTTGACATCAGACAGAGTTGCTACTATCCAGCAGTGGGTCATTCGATACTCACATTCTGCGAGATATGGCGACTTCTATCATATCGAAGCTGCAAATGGAAAGGTCCACAATTGATTAAGCAGGAAGAACGCATCGGAGCACTCCCCGCCTATATGCTCGTGTCTTACATTATCACTATTCACGCCTCTCGAACCATGTTGGAGATCACCTATTGAGCACGTTATCTGCAATTACTCACCGCCGAGGCTCAATTTCCATCTTGTACATCTATGCGAAAGATCGGCTCTCATCTGACGGGAGCGTCATTGCCAAATACTAGCGTTGACTGAAGCATTGTGCTCAGTCTTACTCACCACTCTCTTCATAGATGAAATGAGTCCAGATTATCTAACTGGATGTGCACGATGGCGATGCACGATATCGTTTCTAGCTAGAAGCAGCCTTCAGATAACCTATCTGGATCTACAAGCTCAACTGCAGCATCTGAATAGAGCAACACATTGTCCGCACATCCGTGAATTAAACCCTTACCTATTTGATGCCGGACTACCCAATTCCCGAGATCTGCAATCTGAGTGCAAATTGCTCTATATCACAGGTCGTCCCGGCATGAATCGTCAGAGAGACGTTAACCTACATGAATTTGCTGATTATCAGAGCTCTCGTGCATACCGATAGCTACATATGCCAGAACTCGACTCGTCAAACCAGCGCTTACGTTGAACGATTATCTCAGATATCGGCAGGGTTGCCCTGCAGACTTCGAACATGGACGAATCAACATGCTTCGTTTGCTCAGTGCCGATGATTCTCGGAGGTTCAAGAACACCGCTGAATAAGTGTTGCTTCATTCATCCATTTTTAACTATTTTGAGGGTAGGGAACCGCATCGCTGGTGTTTCTGAGATGACTTCGGCAGGCAAGATTCCATTATCGACGGGACTAACATCATTCATGAAGTCTTCCGACTCAGCACAACAAACGAAACGTCTTCTCACGAAAGCGCTTCGCGAAACAATATTCCACTCTTGACAGTGCCAAGTTAAGACTGACAAGCCTATCTTGTCCTCTCCCAAGTTTCACATGGGTGGCCTTGAACAGAATCCTCCGGAAGCCGGGCATGCACCGCCACGAGTCAATCATCACACCCGATGACGACGCCCTCCAATCAATCGAAATATATTACTTCGTAACCACATCTCAAACAAATGCCTGTGGATCCACCTTTTCGCCTTTGTAAAGAAAAATCTCCTTCATGCGAGGGCTGTTCGGCACTTCTCTCCGTGGTCGTCCTTTGATCCTTGTCGGCTTATCAAACACAGCCACATGCTAAAAATGAGAATGATTTGCGAAGAAAGATCCGTCAATTACGATATGGCTTTAGCGAATCAAGACCAAGGGAACATGAAGCACGATCGCTGCAATGAGATGCCAGGACTGCGAGTGGCTGGAAAACATCCCTCAACCCAAAGCATACTGCCGCCGCATCTTCACTGCTTTGACAGGAAGATAAAGCAGTCCCCGTTCTCGGCTGCTGGGAAACGCGACACCAAGTTGTTGGTCGCTTCTGTATACCAATATACCAGGGTCTATACTCCATGCGACTGTCCTTCATATGCCAGGCCCGGGGTCTTTACTGTGGAGCCGTGAGAGTTCATGCAACTATCCTTCATCACGCCAGGTATACGCATTGCTCTCGCATCCGACGGCCAGTGTGGCCCCTAAACACTGTATGCATCTGACCCTCCCTCCTGTAATGTCGACTCCAAAGCACACTGCAGAAAGAGATAAAGCAGTCTCCGTTCCCGCCCGCCAGGACCGCAATACTGGATGTCGCTTCTACATACTACTTTACTTGCATCCAATGCTGTGGAGCCGCAGATATTCGTACAAGTTTTTCATATACTAGGCCCAGGTCTTCTGCCGCGGAGTCGCGAGTCTCTACACGGATACTCTTGACAATGCGCTGGCTTGGTATGAATAGAGCTGGTCGCATGAAATCAACGTACCTGCAATATCGTTCTGACAGTCCGACCGATAAGGATGCATGGTAAGCTGGTGCTGCTGGACAAAAGTGTCTTATCTCTACGAGCCGCAGGAGTGTTGGAGCATCGTTGACTATATAGATTATAACTGCATCCGACCACTAGTGCTCAAGCTCACAACGACTGCCAGGTGGAGTTGATCTCTGCATGTATTGCAATCATGCACTGCCATTGTGAGAGCCAAGTAGGTCTTCGACTTCCTCGAGTATGATTAAGGCAGTCATCACTGTGCTTGAGCGTTCTTATACAGAACCGAACCAGAATACTTCCTCTTTCTTGTGCTTGCTTCTGCATCTTTCTTTTGTCTTTGTTGTTCTGATTCTTCACTAGGCCTCGAATGTTGTAGCGTAGGTGCTATGGATGTCAGGTTACAGGATATCTGTCTACTCGAGTATCAGGTGAGTGTCAACAACAGTCATCCATCCCGTACATATACCAATGCACATATCACCCATGTCTGTCCATACAGGGTGCGAACGCGGCCGATAGATAGTGTGAGGCTTGCAGACTGCTTATTTGAAACTTTTAAACACCATCGACTCGCTGCGATCCTTGGTTATGCAGACGCATTGATGTGCATCGGACGTGTAAATACCCTGTACACACTCCATGGTGCTCCTTCTGCTAATACGGCGTAAGTATCTCGTATATTGACTGCATCTCAACAACCCCGCGCCACAGATCTACGGCGCAGAAGAATGTCTCCAACTCATCACTCTGTTAGGATATCCGACAATGAGGCCGAGTCCTGACACGTCTGAGCCCAACAGGTCATGCCAACTCATGTTGGTATAGCACCATGCCCTGATCTGGTTCCTGGCATGGGAAGAATCGAAAATTCGTCTGCGCGAATGAAATGAGAGTTTGGTTCAACGAACAGAATCGGGCAGGAGCGATACTGTTCAGCTTTCCTCCTACTCTGTTGCTCTTCTAGTCGCGCTCAAGAAGGAGTAATCTGGAAGCAGCGCCGGTCGTTCCGTCACATATCTTGGAAAGCAATGTCGGAACGAACATCACAATATCTCAGAGCGTTTTCTGCCACACCCGAGTGAGTAATATCCATCAACATAGATTGAGAGGAAAGCACACAGGCGATCAACTCAACAGTAGCAGAGAACCCTTACCAGGTCATCTTTACAGATGCAGCATGCAAAGAAGGCCTTTCTAGATTGTACCGAATATATATCTATGAGCACCATCCCTCATAATATATTCGTCCACAGTATTATGCTCTTGCTCACGCTCCAATCTTACTCTCTCCGCTTCTTCTATACCCATCGGCCAATTTCCAGTTTCTGCGTCAATTTGATAAATCAGTTCCGGTGGGAGGCCATGCTTGGCCGCTCCAGTCGCTTCAATTGCCTCTTCGACCCACCAGTCGTGTCGTTGTGGAGGTACATTCCTCGTCGAGCATATTCGGTAATGAGGATCTACTAGATGTAGAGATATGAACTTGCAGTGACCTGACACGGTGGGATCAAGCAGCTGAATGGGCTCCATACGATGATGTAGAACATTCGGCCACACCAGCAGACGGCCTTGAGGAGCAACGACTGACCCCAGATCCTGAAGAGAGGGCGCGGGATTAGTCGTCACGGAGGCGTCAATGTCTTCCCAATCGCCAGGAATTGCAAACACCTCCATTAGGCTCTCCAATTGCCATTCGTCATAGTGGAGCTCCACTTGTTCCATCCTGGTCTGTTGACGGAATGAAAGTCGTGCCTCTGTTACATTCTTAACATCGAACACATGAAGAGCGGAAGCCACAATGTGGTCGTTTAGCATCCCGTCGAGGTGCCAATCAGTGCCCTCAAAAGCTGAGTCTTCTGGTGTCAACTCGATCGATGAAATCTTAACGACAACTTGGAGGCCTTTTTTGCGGAAGCTGTCTTGCAGGGCAACCTTGTAGAAGTTGTGGCAAGTGTTGAAGTCAGGATCGTCGTTCTTCCTGTCGATAATTGTTTTTCCCGCCCAGCCAGCCTTCCAATCTTCATAACCAAACGCTGTGCCAGGTTCAGGATGCCGCCAGTGTCTCAGTCTTTTCCACTTTGTGTAGAGTACCCACCACAAGCCTTCATCCTCAGTTTCCCATGTCGGTGAGATTTGAGTCCCTTCTCTCTCGTCGAGCTTTTCAGGTAAGGCGAGGTACTCTTTGATCTTTTCGACGGCTTCTTTGAAGGCGGTGTTGTTGCGGTCGCTCTCCAGCTCTCTCAGGTTGGCCATAGTAGCCCACTTAGGCCTCTCATTGTTAGTGTCCGGTTCAACACCGTACGTCCTTATCCGCATCGGAGTGCGACCGCGATTCTGTTTGATGAGGATCTGGTTCCATGGTTCAATCGATTGGGAGATGAGTTTTGCAATTGTCCCATACAATGCGCGGGATCGGATCGGGTGTAGATTGTTCACGTAAGACGTAATGCGCACGTCTGTTCCTGAGTTATTGGTGAATTCCACTTCACAGGGTAGCCATTGGCATCGGGCTGACCATTTTTCATCGTAGCGGTTCGTTACTCTCGGGGTAACCTCCTCAGACCATGATGGATACCGCCGAACGTGCCTCCGACGGCGGAAAAAGCCAGGCGGAAGTCCAGGCACTATTTCACCCTGTCCGAAGGAGTTGGTGGTATTGTCGAGACTCACACGGCCTGAGTCCATCAGAACGCGTGTTGTACCGTAAACCAAGGGAAAAAGGCTTGGATCAACGAGATTCAGCACGGCATGCTGCCTCGGGACTTTCTCATCCGCTTCAAGTAGCTCCGTAGCGTCCCTCAACTCGGTCTGAATCGCTTCCGCAACTGCATCAGATTTGACAATTCCTGCTCCAGTGTTGAAGACCACGATGTCGCCAGTTTGTTCGAAGTACAGAGCTTTGTCCCGCAGCTCGGCCAAGCACCAGTCCCATGCCTTGAGACTAACAAGCGGTCTTGATAGTGCCTGCATACGCCAGTCTACCATCAGATTATCGTCGAATATCTTTTCATGCCAGCCATACTCTTCGGTCAGGTCGTTTATAAGACCAAGCATAGCGAGTTCTCGTGCGGTCAGGTTCGGCCATTGTGTCCATTCGGTCGCACCATGAGTAAACCGATTCTGAGGGTTGAACTCAAGATCGATCGGAATATCGGAGAATCCAGGCACTTTCAACGAGCCATGACCGTCGTTGCACAAGCATGGGTCGGTCATTTGTCTGTAGCTGTTGACCAAATGAAGATGATTTGCGCAGTGTCATGAAGATGCAGAGTAATCGTCGGTGCTGCCTGTAGCTTATATAATGCTCAATGTCGCCTAGCGTTAGTATCCTTTGCGTACTCCCAGTGTCTGCCTTGACTACGGCCTGCTAGGCAACAGTCTTATCTGAACAAGGACATGTCTCGTTAGTAACATGGTTTGTGGTCTAGAACGTGACTCGCTTAGCGCTTATAAGCGAGATGAAGAATATATTGAAGCTTGTGTACAGTCGACAGATACGAAGACGCCAGATACACCTCGACCAAGATGGCTGATACAGCAACCCATCCCTGGACACAGGCATGACTGATTAAGAGGCAGTTGCATGCCTTCGACTCTGATAGCTCCATTAGTCTTTGCCGAGGTTCTTCCGGACCAAACTCATCGTACAGTCCACTGACTCTTCTTTCTACATATATCGGAAGCACCTATACAAACACTTGTAAGCAGCTTATCTCTATACTTTCCCTTGAGCGGAGCATCCGAATGTAGGCCTATGCCCTGACCTTGCATGAACGAGAATTCGCACAAGACGGGCGTTGGAAGCTCTGTCATAATGTCGTGGGCCCCTTCCTCCAAGAGGGGAAACTTGTCACTTCTTGTCATAACACAATGGTATCTTACCAGTAAGTCTTGCTTGATTGGTCAATGTGGAGAGCTCGTTCCTGTACCTGGATCTCGAATGCGTGAAGATGACCATGCATTGTCGAAGAATGATGGAGAGTCGCGTACCCCATCACCATAGCTCTTGCCATCTGTCATATAGCTTAGACATCCCGCTCTTTCCCATCAGCTGTATATATATCTCTACACTTTCGCATCTCTGTTCATTCTTCCATCGCATCTCCAAACCACCCAAACAACTCTCACACACCATGCAAACCTCAAGATTCACGTCTCGTGCTTCGGCACTGCTGACCCAACGATCCGCCATGCCATTCTCTCGCACCTTCGCCTCGTCATCCGCTATCATGCAACGTGTCTCCGACCTCATCAAGCACGACCACGACGAACTACGCACCTACAAAGACAATATCCTCAATGCCAAAGACGACGATGAGAAGGTTCGCTGGCAGAACCAGTTTACTTGGGAACTTGCCCGTCACAGTATTGCCGAAGAATTGGTCGTTTATCCTGCCATGGAGAAGAATTGGTAAGTGATTGTGTTCGGAGTTAAGCATGTGGTGATGGGAAGCTGATATGGGGAATAGTCCTGATGGCAAGGCCATGGCAGACAAAGATCGTGGTGAACACAGAACAGTGAGTCCCATACCCTCTGCCATCCTTCTTGTTTATTCTTGCTAACCAAACATAGGTCAAAGAACTCCTCCACAAGTTCCAAAACCTGAACCCCGATGTCGAAGACTTCGAACCCACCCTCAAAGCCCTCTGGCGCGAACTAGACCAACACATCAAAGAAGAGGAGAATGGAGACTTGCCCACTCTCGAAAAATACTTGGATGCCGACGAGTCCGCGAGACTAGCCGATAGCTTCGACACAACAAAGGCTTTTGTACCATCTAGAAGCCACCCGAGCGCTCCCGACAATGGCGGTCCTTTCGAGACGGTCATGGGATTGATGGCAGCTCCCCTGGACAGACTTGGAGATCTGTTCAGAAAGTTCCCCAGAAGAGATCCAGAGGGTGTTTTGGAGGGGGATGCTGAGGTGAGGGATATTCACGGAGAGAGGGCAGATGCAAAGGATCCTATCACGGGAGGTCGTGCTCCTCCAAAGGATGTTCGTGGAGAGCGCGTTGCCGGAGATGGTGTGTCTTTCAATGACCCTGTTGGAAAGAGTGCTTCGTCCAAGGATGTTCTTGATGATCATCCTTCTCCGAGGGATGTTCCTGGAAACCGTGTTCCCTGAGTATAACTTTTCATATCGCTTCATCGGAGACAAGCATTTTGAAATGTGGTTAAGAATCTTTGGGATATATAGTACAACAGAACGCTGCTAAAGCGATAAGCAAAACGATGCAGCAAAAACAACAATCGAGAATCAATCTTCTTCCCTCCTTTCCTCCCATCATGAGTGCATTTTCCGATTTCTTTCCATCCGTCCTCGAATGACCAAAGCAAAAAACGCCAAATAACTCAGCTAAACCCGCCAGGTTCCTTTTTTATACAACAGGCGGAAACGTAAATGCAGCAAACTGACAAAGCAACCCTTGTTTCTCGTCACAGGCAACCTAAGCCTGCACTTCTCCACCCACAAACCTCAGATTAACACTCCAATCAGCTCCAAACAGCACCTTCTCGCGATCGCCAAGGACAACATTGACACCAGTATCGATTGCGGTTATCGCCCAAGCGGAACCCTCACCCTCTCTAATCGCCTCCAGCAACCCCAATACAGGCACTCCCAAAGCCAACACGGCTTCAGGGCGAATAGCAAGGGGTTCACCATCAACAATGCTAGAAGCACCGTTGACATTGTCAAAGCCTGAGGGGATATTGATACTGAGTACGCCAGCGCGCGAGCGATTCGCCCAATCGATCATTTCGCGAGCTTCGGTGCGGAGGTCTTCATCGCGGATGTCCGCGTGGCGTTGGCCATCCAGCAATGCATCAACGATGATGACCGGTGGTCCATCGAGTTTCTTGATTTGGCCAGAGGTGCTGCGCCACCCTTCTATGCGAGCGGCTTTGCGGCCCAAAGCTTGCAGAGAGTGGATGTGTTTGGCGAGTTGAGGGTGCCACACACTGGGGTTTGAGAAATCGAGGACTGAGATCAGGACTTTGAAGCCGCGGCTGTAGAGATGGCGTGCACTGGCTATTGCGCGGGCGCCGGTAACGTGGTTGCCAGCGAGGATGACGACTACGGGTTTGGAATTTGGGTTTGGCAGGTTGTTGATCTTTGAGTTACGACGGGATGCGCCTGGTTTGAGTGTACTGGTTAGGACGCTTTCCGCGATTCCACGAGCGGCGTTCTCGGTGATGGCGTCGGCGCTGATGCCAATGTTAGAGATTGCGTCAGCTTCGGCCTGTCGTAGGCGATCTGGGTGGTAGAGGGAGCAGGGGTATTTTGATTTTGGCGTCCTGAAGTGAGGTCGAGGGGCTGCTGCTGCTTGTTGAGCGAGGCTGAGTTGGTCTAGTGAATGCAGAGGAGATTGTATGGATTGAGGAGAGCGAGCACGGTTAGGGTTGGGAGAAGAAGCGACAACAGAAGAGCCTCTG
>Ga0058697_10000974_pt1 | contig 11099 bp, 9 predicted proteins | sample AgamicAsMae_FD_66619 | JGI IMG/M metagenome (GOLD analysis project Ga0058697, IMG submission 66619) | Agave microbial communities from Guanajuato, Mexico - As.Ma.e | ecosystem: Host-associated > Plants > Phyllosphere > Phylloplane/Leaf | place: Guanajuato, Mexico | collected 2012-06-04
CGCTAAATGTATATCACAGACCCCTGTGTGTCCCCCTTCCCATCCCGTCCCAGTATAACCCATGAACTCCATCATCCCCAAAACTCCATTCTGTCACGAAAATTCATCTATCAGAGTTTACTCCTCACTCCCTCTAACCTGAATCTAACATCCTTGAGCACCTTACTAACAGGCCTCCACTCCTCAAACTCATTCACCAAACCCTTGACCTCCTCACTCATATCCTCTCCTTTCACAACATCTTCCTCAAGAATGCCTCGCAAAGCCCAAGGCAAAAAGTAAGGATTCGCATTACTGCCACTAGCGGGGATTTCAAAGTCTGCAAATGATGGCGGGATACCAGCGATGGAGGAAGCAGAGACACTGCCTCTGCGCAGAGAGTTTGCGGCACTGACGGACTCAGGAGGGCCGCCGCGGGAAGAGCGGCGGGATGCTGCGTCTGAGGATGGAGCAGAGGATGAGGGTAAATCGGTGGTTTCGAGGCAGAAACGCAGGGCGAGTGTGTAGACGGCTGGGTCATCGTAAATGCGTGAGTGGCCTTCACCACCGTAGAGGGATCCAGCTAGAGGAAGAGACAGTTCGCGGATGAGGCCGTGGTCCGAGACGCCGAGGTTGCGCAACTTGAGGGCGAAGGCGACGAGGTGAGACAGGAAGTCTGGAGCGTGAAGGCGGCCGTCGACGAAGACGGCGCGGTAGACATAGGGGTGTGTGAGAGTGGAGAAGGTAGAGGACTATCAAGTAGCAGAGTTAGTAAAGGTAAAGAGGACAGAGCAAACGGTAGATGCGTACCTCGAGGGAAACAAGTTGATCGTCGATGCTACCACAATAGGTGATCCTCACTCCATGCCTCAAGACACCATCAAGAGCAGCTTTGTATTCGGTGCTGACCCGACTGTCCTGTCTGCTAAACTCGAACAACTCAGCCGCGGCACCTGCACCTAGCCATCTGCTTTTGTAGTCGGCAAAAGGTCCTAGATTGACGCCAGCCATTGCGCAGATACCGATTTTGGCATGAGGTGATAGACATCCAAGCTGAAGGAGCTTGTGAACCAGCATAATGGCCACAGGCACGCCTTGGGAGTGGCAAGCCACAAGGATGAGATCAGCTTGACGGAGGTGAGACAGCCAGTTGAGCATGAGCTTCCAGAGTGTTGCCACTCGGTCAGCGATGAAGCCTTCACCTTCCAGAGCGACCGTCTCAATCTCGCAAGGCGTGTCTGGTTGATTGGTTTGGACCCAGTCACGGATGGCAGTCGACGCATAGTTGGCAAAGCGGATCGAGGTTCCTGTAGGTTGACCAAGGACCTTCTGAATCAATGGAGCAGGAAAGTAACCGTGTACACCAATCGCGATTGCGTTCTTGATTTTTGGTGGAGTGGGTGTAATTGAGACGTGCTTGGGAGCCGATGGTGTATCGATAAGGCGGAGGGTAGAGGCGACATATGTGGTGAGGCGTTCTCGATACGAGGGGATATATTCAGCAGAGTAGCTTTCGTCGAAGCTGGGTATCACGAGATTAGGGTGGGCTTGGGGTTTTGCTGCTTTGGCATCTGCAAGAGCCTTGGTCGTTTCGGATGGTTTGGAGGCGTCTTTCAAGGCGACTTGAGGCTGGCTAGCTGACGATAGTGAGGTGGAACTGCTGTTGTTGACAGCAGATAGACCGAGTTTGGTTGATTTTGCCTTCTGTTTGCGCTGCTCATTGAATTGCGCAGCTTCTGGATGGGATTGCGAGGGCGTGTCGGCGACAGCAAGTTCTCCGACCTGTCGCTGTGTACCGCCTGGCGTTTCGCTCTGGTCCTTTTCTTCAGCTCGCGACCAGAATGCCCAACCTGACGACTTTGTCTGTGGTGTTTCTTCGCCTTGCTTGACCTCAGGTGCCGCTGGCTTCTTGCTTGGCGTTTCTGTGGGCTTGACGGACTCTTCAACAGGGGCAGGACGATCGGGCGATGCATCTTTGGACGGAGTTGTGACCATTTCCTGCTCTGCCTGCTGCTGATTCTGAGCATTACTCCAAAGGCCGAACCAGCTGCGCGACGATGCGGCTGTACCCACACTACGGACAGAGCGCATGGTATCGTTTATATTGATAGGCTCGACGTCTAGGCTCGATCCTTGGACTGGCGTCTGTTCAGGGGTCGAAGGTAATGGCGTGCTCGAGGCCTCTTTACGGTCGTCCTGTGCTTTCAGCATTCTAGAATGATCAGTATAGCCGTCAGGGCGGGACCACCATCCTCCAAACCAGCCAGAAGCACCATCTTGAGTCGGCTCTGGCGGTAGTGGAGCTTCGGGCGCGGCTTGTGGTGTTTGCTGTGCTATAGTATCGGTCGGAAGAGGCTTCAAATCTGTCGAAGAAGAAGAGGTGCTAGCAGTGACTGCGGCTTGTGTGTTGTCCGTCTTGACGACGACCTCATCAGCCTTCTTCTCAGGCTTCGTCTCCTCCTCGTCCTTGGTATCGCCTACTTGTTCCTTGATGGGGGCTTTCTTAAAGTCGGCACTTGACTTCCTGATGTTGTCAGAAAAGAAGGCGGGCTTGACTGATTTCACGCTGTTGCCTGTTGCGTTGACTGAGTCTGACGAAATTGTGGGAATCGACTTCGAACTGCGTCGCAACGAGGGATGGACGAAACGACCTCCTGATTGTGGACTAGCCGCTAGCGATTCATTGGTAGCACCTCCAGCGACTGAGATGTTTTCGTGTGTCGCTTGTGCTACAGGGTTGGCTTTTGAGCGCCATGGAGCGCCCTTGTACCAGCTGCTTCGTTTTTCTGCCGTTGATGATGGTGTTGATGGTGAGATGGAGGAAACAGATGGCTGCTTCCCATGCGATATTGCTTGAACAGTGTCGGATTGTGGTTGTGAGTTTTCCTGGGCGGTCGATAATGGTGGAATCTTGTGCGGTAGAGGATTATCGGACTGGGTACTGTCAGGGTCGTCCTGAGGGGTGGATGGCTTGTTCTTTTTCCGCCGTGGACCCATGGCGAGCGTGAATGAGCGAGAGAAAGTTGAACACGCGCAGCTATGTGTAAAAGGGATAACAGGGCGACATGAGAGAACAGATCGAGTTGACTTGGACTACTCTAATTCCCCAGCCATGTCCAACTGACAATGCCAACATCTGACTGACGCGATCGTCATAGGCAGAATCTTGACTCGTCCTGGTGGCTGGCAGGCGGTGACTGACTCAACGGTCGGGGATTCCATCTTCTCCGCCCGGCAGTCGAGCCTTCCCTGGCTGGAATCTTTCGCCCGCCGAGACTTTTTCCTCTGCCACGCTCTTTCTGTATTTGCGCCGACTGCTAGACAGAAATCTGCAGAAATGGCCATTGAGAAGAAGGTATGCATTCTTGTTCCCACTGCAGTCATGCTGTCCGACTAACACACTCCCTTCAGCACGGCAAAGGCCGTTTGGACAAATACTACTACCTCGCCAAAGAAAAGGGCTACCGATCGCGTGCCGCCTTCAAGCTCGTTCAGCTCAACAAGAAGTACGGTTTCCTGCAAAAGTCAAGATGTTTGATCGATTTGTGTGCCGCTCCTGGTGGTTGGCTGCAGGTCGCCGCAGAGACCATGCCCATCAAGTCTCTGATTGTTGGTGTTGATTTGGCTCCCATCAAGCCCGTTCCCAAAACCATCACTTTCCAAGGAGATATCACCACCGACAAGACCCGCGCCATCATTCGCGGACATCTCAAGACCTGGAAGGCCGACACTGTCATCCACGATGGTGCTCCCAACGTCGGTACTGCCTGGGTTCAGGATGCTTTCAGTCAGAACGAGCTGGTCTTGCACTCTCTGCGTCTTGCTTGCGACTTCCTCGGTCCCGGTGGAAACTTCGTCACAAAGGTCTTCCGTTCCAAGGATTCCGCAAAGCTCGAGTGGACTTTCAAACAACTCTTCGACAAGGTCGAGCAGACCAAGCCCCCATCTTCGCGTAACGTCTCGGCCGAAACTTTCTACGTCTGCCGTGGCTACAAGGCTCCCAAGAACCTCGATCCCCGTTTCCTCGACCCCCAGTACGCCTTCGCCGAAGTCAAGGATGCCGTTCCCAACAACGAGGCCAAGGTCTTCAACCCTGAAGTCAAAAAGAGAAAGAGAGAGGGTTATGACGAGGGTGATTGGACACAATACCACGAAGTTCCTGTCAGCGACTTTATTCAGACAACGGATCCTATTGCCATTCTCGGTGGCATGAACAAGCTTACTTTCAACCAATCTGGAAACGGCGACATTGCTCTTGCTACCATCGACAAGCTGCCCGAAACCACAGAGGAAGTCCGAATCTGCTGTAACGATCTCAAAGTCCTTGGAAAGAAGGAGTTCCGTCTTCTGCTCAAATGGCGTCTTCAAGTCCGCGAACGCTTCGGCTTCGCTACAAAGTCGACCGATCACAAGAAAGCCACCGAGGCCGAGAAGAAAGCAGCCGAAGCAGCAGACGATGAGGAAGCTGCCGAGGTCGAGAGCATGGACGAAGAGATGAAACTACAGGAAGAGTTGCAAAATATGAAGGACATGCAGAGCAAGGACAAGAGAAAGCTGCGTCGCAAGGAGAATGAGAAGAAGCAAAAGGAAATTGTCCGTCTACAGATGAACATGACCACACCAATGGAAATCGGTATGGACCAGGCTGGCCCCAACGGCGAGGACGCAATGTTCCAGCTTAAGGCTGTCGACAAAGCCGGTCTTACTGGAAAGTTGCAAAAGGGCAAGATGCAAGTCGTGCCTGTAACTGAAAAGAAGGACGACGAGTTTGATCTGGAATACACCGACGACGAGCTGGGCGACGGTCTCGAAGGCGAACTCGACCAGATGTACAACCAATACACAGAGAAGCGCGAAGCACGAGACGCCAAACTGCGTGCTAAAAAGGCCAGAAAGGAACGTAACGAGGATGGAGAGTTCGAGGGCTTCTCAAACGACGAGGAGGCAGACAGCGAAGACGATGCTCCTGCTATCGAATACGACAGCGACTCTGATGAAGACGAAGAGACCGGCCAACTTATTACCGACCTCGACAACTCCGCCGCTCCTGCAAACGGCCTCACAAAGCGTGCCGCCAACTTCTTCGACCAAGATCTCTTCAAAGACATCGATGGTCTGGACGGCCTAGAAGACGAAGAGCCAATCAAGGATCTCGACAGCGGTATCGAGATGGACTCATCCTCGGCCTCACCCCCTCTCAAGGCTGAGAAGCCTGTGGCCAAACCCGCAAAGGTCGAGAAGCCAGTCAAGGAGAAGAAAGAGAAGGCAACCAAAAAGTCAAAGGTGCCGACACCAGCCGAACTTGCCGCCGAAGAAGCAGCCTACGAGACCGACGATTCCTCAGATGGTGGCTTCGAGATTGTCAAGAACACACAATCCCAATGGGACAAGGATGAAGACGCCATCCCCCTCAAGAACGGCCGTCCCAACATCGACATCATCACCGCCGAAGCAATGACACTAGCCCACCAACTCGCCACAGGCCAAAAGACAAAATACGATCTTATGGACGACAACTTCAACAAATACTCACTGCGCGACGTAGACGGCCTGCCAGAATGGTTCCTCGACGATGAAGGCAAAAACTCCAAACCCCACCGCCCCATCACCAAGGAAGCCGCCGCCGCTATCAAGGAAAAGATGCGCGCCTTCAACGCCCGCCCCATCAAGAAGGTCCGCGAAGCCAAGGCCAGAAAGCAATTGCACGCAGCACAAAAACTCGAGAAACTCAAGCGCAAATCTGCTCTGCTTGCTGAGAGCGAAGATGTGTCTGAGAAGGACAAGGCGAACAACATTTCCAAGATCATGGCTAGAGCGGGCAAGAGTAAGAAGAGAAAGCCTGTGCAGGTTGTCGTTGCTGGTAAGGGTAAGCACCGTGGTCAAGGTAGACCTGGTGGTGTTAAGGGTAAGTATAAGATGGTGGATGCCAGATTGAAGAAGGATGTCAGAGCTGAGAAGAGGCTGAAGAAGAAGATGGGTAAGAAGTAGATGATGGTGGTGGTTTTTTCATTCAATTGCATATATCCGGTACAGAATTGGAGTCTATCTGTTTTCTCATTGTTTTCTTTTCCCTTTCCAGGGGTTGTATACTTTCGATGTGACTGTTTACATATGGAGGTATGTCCGCTAGTTCTCCTATGAGCAAAGGCCTGTGATCTAAGTAGGTGTGAGAATGCACAGAGTCTGAATGAAACAGGAAGGGCACACTGAGAGCCGTACTACCATCAGCCTCTCTTTGGAATCATTTGATATGTAATCAGAACCGTGCATATATTCCAAGGTCTTGTTCACGTCGCTTGGGTGGTTCTGGTATTTAATGTTCGACGTCCCAGTACTTCCTTACGGCAGCCGACAAGAGCCATCGGTCCCTTCAAGTCGTCCATGATCTCCATCCAGCCTTGAAACTTTTCGTATATGGTCTGCCAAGTTTCCTCCCACCAAATCCGCCTTTCCTCTCGCCATGGGCTCTCACGACCTTTTACGCTCTCCATGCCTACATCATAACACGAGTTGAGTATTCGTTGCGTCCCCCTTTGACGATCTTTCCAGTCGAGCTGCTTGCTCTTTTCGAATTCCGCCCACGAAGCTTTTACATCTCCGACTACGATGTTCAATACCATCAGGTCTTCATCTTTGGGCGAGATGGACCACGCTTCCCCCACAGGCGTGAAGAGCGCTGGTGATTTCGTTGGCCGTTGCGATTTCACTCGCAGCACCACTACGCCTGTCCTGATCTTTTCGACATTGGCAAACATGATCAGCCAATCAAGTCGCTTTGCAAATTGCTCTTGATCAGGGTCTTCGATGGCCAGACCCATTTTTCGTACGACATGTTTTCTATCCCCGATGCCTGTGATGAACAGATTCAAAAATTTGCAGGCCGACGAGGCGAGACTGGTGACCAGGATGTCCTGCACGAACTCGTTGTTGGCTAGAAAGAAATCAAAGCCTTCGTTTGAGATCTGGTGATTTGTGTAGAGTAAAGGGTGGTTGCGTGCGGTGATGTTCCAGATGTCTGGGTGTTTTTTTACTAATGCGGCTTGTGAGGAGTGTGTGCAGAAGTCGTGGATGTAGTAGGCGGGTCCGCAGTGGGTAGTTCTGTGCTTAGAAGGACCTATTCCGAGTAGCACGTAGCTGTATATGTGATCTCTGATCTCGACTGGCAGGGACAGAAAACGTGAATCGTTCATCACCGACATGCTGAGACGTGAAAATTAAGGAGTTTACAGCAAGAATTGCGCGCAGATGTACAGTACAGAAGCTCTTCATATATATGAGCTTGAAACTCAATTGATCTCACATGTTACCCCAAACTCAAATCATCTTATCGACGGTCAGGTGCTTTCTAGCACTTGTCTTACATTGACGGATACAGCAATTCATCGACCGGCTGCGAGATAGAGTCTTTGCAACGGTCCGATATCGATACATAGGGACAGGGTCTACGCCAAGTTGCACAGCATGCAGCTTAGCCATTCGCTTTTGGGCGAAACGAAGGATTGTCTAAACGTCTAGCCACTCCCATCAGGTTAATAAGACGTTGGCGACCACAACTGCAACGGCAAAAGTCGAGAATCCAGACGTCAAAAAGCAGTGTTTCAGAGCAGATGATAGGCTGTGAGGACATGCTGGAAAAGCGCTTGACGAAAAGTATAATGGTTATACGTAGCGATGAGCAAGATCTTTTCCGCAAACATCGCAGGGAGAACAAAACAAAAAAGTGACCGACTTGGGGAAAAGAGTGACGTGAAGTCGCGACCGACAGCTTTGCCTCGGCTGTACTGTGATATTCTCTCGGTCTGACAACTTCACCTCTCAACGCGTCGGCCTTGCAAACGCGTCTCCTCCCAGATTTCGTGTTTCGCCATCTGCGGCAGCATCTCTCACTTGTCAGCTATACCAATCCACACCACCACATCTTCGCGCATCCAGAGCCTTCTTCATCAGTGTCTCTCCCCAAAACCTCAGATCAAATCCCAACGAATCACACACATCAAGCACAATGGCCGAACAAACTCCCCGCATCAACGCCTCCTACCTAGAGCAATTCACCCACCGCACAGTCCGCATCTTGGGCAAAGTCACACAACTCAGAGGCGAGGAAGCCACTATCGATGCTGGCGGTCAGATCAACGTGCATCTGAACAGGGTATGTTTTGACTGCTTTTCTTCTATCAGTTACATTCTCTTGGCGGTATCAATCGCCTGCTGTACTCTTCACCAAAACACTTTGTGCATGATGAGTATTGGGATTACTTTCCGCTGCTCGTTCGCTATACACATTTCCCCTGAGAGATCTTACTGACAAATGACCTAGGAGTCACACCTTACCGTCAACCATGCCGTCGAGATCATTGGCAAGGTGCAAGGAGACTTGAGTGTCCGCGTTCTTACCAGCACAGACTTTGGCGAGAACATCGGTAAGTCTACATCTTGGGTTCTCTCTCCGGTCAGTGGCAGTCAGACTAACAAATCTTCTCACACAGATTTCTCTCTGGCAGAGGCAGTGGTCGACGCCACGCACCGCCACAGCGAAATCTTCTACTCGAAAGAGTAATGCTGTCTGACCTTAGCATATGCATCTCGCTACCCTTGCATTCGGCTTCGTTGAAAAATGCAAGAGGGCTGCGGCAATGGGTTTGAGCGCCGGGCAGTGAGCACGATGAAAAGACCCGAAGGAATGAGTACATGATATCGAAAAAATTTACGGCTGGATCGCAACAATATTTTCGTGTGTCGCGAGGTTACAGCAAAACAACCCTCTTCGATACACGAACCCGTTCATGGATTGCTGCAGAGATGTCAATCATGTGGGAGCACCCACAGGTGAGAATCCGAGTCGCCATCGGCAAGCGAAGTCACTCGGAGCAGAACAAACTCAATTCCGCTCATAAGATAATGTAGTCTAGTGCTTGCCTGGAGTGACTCAGGCCTCCACAAAATCAATCATCGTCCGTCTGCTTTCTTCCCTTCTCTTCGTCTTCTGAAATATTACCCCATCTTCAACTCCACAAAGGCTCCTTCATCCCTTTTCCGATAGCCACCCGCATCCTCATAATCTCCGACACCCACGGCACTAATCCCATCGACACTCAACTCCCGCCGGTCGACCTCGTCATCCACTGCGGCGACCTCACTCAAGAATCAAAACTCTGCGAGTACAATCAAGCCATCTCTCTCCTCAAATCCCTCGACGCACCCGTCAAGCTCGTGATAGCCGGTAACCATGACTTCACGCTCGACACACCCGTTTATGCACAAAAGCTGATTGAAGCTGGTCTGCAGCCACCCTCACAAGATGAAGTCGTGAGAAAAACCTATGGTGACTTTGGTGAAGCCAGAGCATTACTGGATGCACAGCATGATGCAGGGATTGTGTTGCTTGACGAAGGAACTCATGAGATTGCACTGGCCAATGGTGTAGCACTGAAGGTGTTTGCAAGTCCTTACACACCATCCAAAGCCGGCGGTTGGGGCTTCAACTACGATTCAGCTGAGAGCCACCACTGGGATATGGGCCAAGATGTCGATATCGCCATTACTCATGGCCCGCCCCACGGTATCCTAGACCGCACTGACGAGGCAAAACGAGCAGGATGCCCAGATCTATTCGCTGCAATCGCGGCTGCTCGCCCACTCCTCCATTGCTTCGGCCACATTCACGAAGCCTGGGGTGCGAAAAAAGTCGTCTGGCGCGACAACGGCAACCAAACTCCACCATCGCATTTTACTGCCATCGACAATGACGCCTCGGAACTTGTTGAAAGTCTAGCCACTTTACGATCTGGGAGATTTGACTTTGCAGAGGAAAAGAGAGCAAAGGAAGAAAAATTGAAACAGCTTGGGAAGAAAGGGTATTGCTGTACCAAAGCAGAGGTGCAGAAGGGTATACAGACGTTATTTGTGAATGCGGCTGTTGAGGGTGGGTTTGAGGAGACACGGCGTTTGCCTTGGTTGGTGGAAGTCGAGTTACCTAGGCAGCCGGAGAATGCCTAGGCAAGTTGTGCGATACTGCTGTCTACTTTTGTCTGTAGGAACAGTCTTGGTGGGAGATGAGAGAACTTGCTTTGCTGCCTTTCCTGTTTGTTTTGTCTTGAGGATTCTTAGAAAAAAGAGTAGACTTTCGATTGTCCAGTCGTACTTTTTCTGTATCATGGCATTGCCTCGATATCCTACCTCTTATTCCCCAATCGCCTCCTCAGCGCCCGCACTCTGACTCCTCTGTACCTGCCGTCTTTCCTCCTCCTTTACACCCTCTGCCTCATCCCCCTTCTTCTTTCCCTCCACCTCTCCGTTAGTCTCTAGCTTTCTATTCGCCCTTGAGCTTCCCTCAAGCCCATCCAACAACGCTTTATTAGTACCAGGAATCTTCATCTCGAAAGTATCTCTGATGACCGCGTAATCGTAGTATCCTAGTCTAGCTATGGGTTCGGTTTTTGCAATGTCGATTTTACCGTCGGTGAGCACGGTGTCGGAGATGTGGACTGCGAGGACTTTGCCAAAGACGATATCGACCTTTGATTCTGGTGTCAGCAAATTCCTCAAAACTGGGAAGATGAATGGGAAAGAGTAGGGGGGGAAAGGAGAGAGAAAACGGGGAAAGAAAGGAAGAAAGGAGTAGGAATACTTACAGTCCCCATCGGCGGATTGCCTGGTAATTCAATCACCCTATCGAATTGACATTCAAACCTCACCGGCGAGTCCTTGACCAGCGACACAGGGATGTTCTTCGCATCTTCTTTTCCCAACTTTGCGTGCACGAATTCATCTTCGATGGGGTCGAGCTGTTGAGCAGTGATGTTCAGTTGTTCGCGAAGGGCATAGGTGGCCAAGTTCCAGCCGAAGAAACCTGTTTTTGCAGCAAACCTTCTATTAGTGATTGTTCTTGTTGGAAGTATATAGATGTGGGTGAAATAGTGATAGCATACCAGTTTCCTCGGCATTGACAACAGTGTCTTTGCGTTTTCCCTCGGGTGTGCGGTTGGATGAGAACATGACGTATGGTGGATCGAAAGTCAGGTTTGTGAATTGAGAGTAAGGGGCCAAGTTATCGGTGCCAGAGGCAGAGCGAGTGGAGATCCAGCCGATGGGTCGGGGGACTACGCAGGCCTATCGTCAAG
>Ga0058697_10000976_pt1 | contig 11025 bp, 10 predicted proteins | sample AgamicAsMae_FD_66619 | JGI IMG/M metagenome (GOLD analysis project Ga0058697, IMG submission 66619) | Agave microbial communities from Guanajuato, Mexico - As.Ma.e | ecosystem: Host-associated > Plants > Phyllosphere > Phylloplane/Leaf | place: Guanajuato, Mexico | collected 2012-06-04
CGACCGGATCGACCGCCTCCTGCCCCCGGCCGTCTGGAAGGAGCTCGGCTGGACCGAGGAGGCGTAGCGCCCGCAGGGTCCTGATCCACCCGCAAACCGCTGCGGCGACGGCGACGGTGTCAGCGTAGTGCGGGTGCGTCGTTCCCGGCGCGGATGACCATCGGCAGGTCCAGTCGCTCGCGGCGGCTGAGCAACCGCTGACCCTCGGCGGCGAGGGTGACGGTGACCAGGCAGGAGCCCGGTCGCCAGGAGGTCAACCGCCCCTGCTGCACCGTCGCGATCAGCGCTTGCACCAGGAACTCGACGCGCAGCTCGAGGTGCAGGGTCGCGGCCGGGATCTCGCCGACCAGCAGGTCCACTGAGAGGTCCTGCGTCGCCACGATGCGGTGGGCCGCCAGCTCGATGACCTCCCTGCTGCCGGGGACCGCGGCGGTCCGGGCCGCGGCGGCCCGTAGGTCGGCATGCTTGCGCCAGCCGTTGACGATCAGCTCGCCGAGGTCGAGGTCGAGTAGTCCCTGGACGGCCGCGGCCGTCTGGCCGACGGCGGCCGCGCGCCCGCCCTGCGACAGGCGTCGCAGCGCGCCGCTGAGCACCCCGCCCGGGTCGTGCCCGTCGAGGGCGTCGGCGAGGGCCTGTGCGTCGTCCTCGCCCTCTCCGAGCAGGACCGCGCGCACGCTCAGCGGTCGTGTGAGGATGGTCGAGCTCACTGGGTCACCTCCTCGATGAACTGGTTGATGTCGCCACCGCGCGGCTCCAGCCGGACCGTCAGGCTGGGAGCCGCCCCGGGCTCGCGTTCGACCGCGAGCCGCGCGGTGCCGGCCCGCGGTCGCGTCCGGACGTCGGCATCGGCCCCTGCCGCCGCGACCCGGCCCCTCCGGCTCCGAACGGCTCGCGCGGCCGGGGCGGCGAGCAGGATGGCGCCGGCCAGCAGCATCCACGGCGTGGCGGGCGGGTGACGCTTCGGCGCCGCCAGGACCGTCAAGGTCGTGCTCGGGGTCCCGCCCCGCGCGGCGCTGAAGGAGGAACCGGGCCCACTGCCGGATGTCCCGCCACCAGGGGCGCTGGTGCCGATGGTCCCAGGCTTGCTGCCGCCGGGGCGCGCCGTCCCGCCACCGACCGGGCCGCTGACGCCGCCGTTCCCGCCGGGGTTGGAGCCGCCTGAGCCGGAGGGAGCCGGGTCGCGGACGGTCACCGTGACGGTGGCGCTCCCACACTCCCTGCGGCCGGCCGGGTCGATGATCTCGCAGAGGCTGTACCGGAACCGGTCGAGGCCGACGAACCCGGCGGCGGGCGTGTACAGCACGCCGTCCGGCCGCGGCTCGGCCGTGCCGTGCGCCGGCGCACCCGGCTCCGGGCCGGACTGCTGGTAGCCGTCGTCGCCGTCGGGGTCGCGGTCGTTCTGGGTCACGGCGATCTCCACCGGCTGGCCCCGGGTGGCCTCGGCGGCGTCGTCGCCCGGCGCCGGTGGATGATTGACCACGGCCACCGCCCGCACGTCACGCTCCTTGCAGCGGTTGCTGAGCTCAAGCTGGTAGTCCCCTGGGAACAGGCCCCTGGAGATCTCGACGGTGGCGGTGAACGCGCCGCCAGCATCGCCCGTCACCGTGCCGGACAGGTCGGTCGCCGCATGCAGGGTGAGGGTCGCCTGGCGGATGCAGGAGCCGGTGTTGCCCACGACCTCCAGCGACCGTCCCGCTGTGGCGGAGTCGGGCACGGAGTCGATCCGCAAGGGTGTCGGGACGACCGTGAACGTCCATGCGGCCGCGAAGCTTTCGCAGATGTCGACGCACAAGCCGACACGGTGCTGGCCGATGGCCGCCTCGGAGGGAACGCTGAAGGTCATGCGGAACGCGCCGCCGTCCGGGGCCGCCGGGTCGGGGCAGCGTGTTGGGGCCGGCTGGCACGAGGCGACGGGCGTGCCGTCCCATGCGGCCGAGACCGTGCTGTCCAGGGCGACGTTGCCGCGCAGCACCACCTCGGTGCCGCGCGGACCGCTGTCGGGACCCATCGAGTAGTTGCCCGGCATGGACGATTGAGCCAGGACGGGTGCCGGGAGCACCGCCGAGACCCAGAGCGCGACCGCTGCCAGCAGCACGGCAGCTCACCTCCGGGGTGGTCGACTTGTGGTTCCATACGGTCGGTGCGCGCCGGTGCCCGCCTGATACAGCGAGCGGCGCCCGCCTGGCTATGGCGGGCGCCGCATCGCGCCGGCCCTTATCCCTGCGCCGGGCGGTCCGACCCGACGACGTCGCGCAGCCAGTCGTGGTGCCTGAATCGCCGTACATGCAGGAAGCTGGCGTCTTCCTCGAGCGACTCGAGAATGGTCGTGATCGTGGCGGCGCCGGAGGTCCCGTCGCGGCCGACGGCGTCGGCGAGCTGCTTGCGGATGGCGGGGTTGCGGCGACCGCGATCGCGCCAGGCGCGCTCCAGGTCGGTCGCGGTCCTGACGCCGACCCTGCGCAGCGCCTCCCGGGGAGCGTGGTCGTCCTCCGCCGGTGGAAGGTGGAGGCACAGCAGCGCCTGGTCGAGCCAGTCGACCAGCCGCTCGACCGGGATCCTGGTACGGAGGAGCAGGTCGACCAGGTTGGCGGTGACGAGCCCGTGCAGGTCCTCGACGCCCTCCTCCAGGAGCCGCGCCTGGTCCCAGATGGTCACCCCGTCGAGATCGCTCAACGGGTACCTGGCATCGAGACTCGGGACGACACCCTTGAACACCTTGTCCACACCGGCCTTGAGCACCTGCACGCCGACGTTGGGGAAGATCCCGATGAAGAACGCCAGCGCATTCCACTGCGCGGGCGAGCCGGCCGGGATGAGCGACACGGTGGTCACCACGATCGCCACCAGCACGATGCGGACGCTCGCGCTGACATACGCGGCGGTCTTGAGGTCGTCGCGGAAGTACCGGCGGATGACGTCCTGGAGGATGAACCAGTAGGTCCCGACGAACCCGAATTGCAGCGCCTCGACCGGCAGCTTGGGACCGCCGTTGAACGGAAGGTTGCCGAGCAGGTCGAACTCGCGGTACAGCTCGGGCTGTACCACCAGTGTCCAGCCGACGCAGAGCAGCACCGTGGCGAGCAGCACCGGGAAGAAGCCCTCGCTGCGCTCCGGACGGAGGCGCTCCGGCGCGAACAGCGCGCGAGTGCTCACCGCGTGCTGGCCGTAGACCGCCTCGAACTTCTTGCGATACAGGTTGTCGCGGCTGTCGGTCTCCAGGGCGTCGTGCTCCTGCCTCCAGAGGCGGTAATAATCGGTATGCTGCGGTGGCGCGGGAAGGTTGCACTTGCGGTCGATACCGAGCCGGAACAGGTTGATCACGAATTCGTCGTAAAGGCTCTGCCCCTTGAACCTGATGAATTCCAGATACAGGAGGCCGGGCATCGACGCGAGGAGCGCGACGGCGACGATCTTGAGCAGGAAGACCCTGCTGTGCGGCTGGAACAGCACCGCCGGCAGCAGCGAGGCCATGACCACACCGACGAGGAGCGTGGTGTAGAAGGCCCGGAAGCCGTTGGTCAATTGCCGCACCGCACCTCGCCGCGGGCGGTCGCGGATTCCCCGCCGGACGGTCGCATCGGTCGACATGGCACATCACTCCAGGTGCGGAAGAGGACCTTCAGGGTTGCGCCGGGCCGCACGCCCGGCGCTGGTCGCTAGGGGAAGAGCCGTCCCCAGGTCTGGCGGCCGACCTTCCCGTCGACCTCCAGGTTGCGATGCTGCTGGAACACCTTGACGACGCTCTCGGTCTTCGGCCCGAAGTGGCCGCCGACCGGCAGCGGCTTGCCGTCGAGCACGCCGTGCTTGCCCTTGGCGATGACATTGAGCCTCGCCTGAATCCGCTTCACCATCAGGCCGTCGTCGCCACGCTGGATGATCCGGTCGGGAAACGGCGGAGCGGACGGCATGGCGAGCTTGCCGGTCGAGCCGAAGTTGGGACGCACGAAATTCACCACCGCCCGCGGGTTGCGGAGCTTGCGCGCGACCATGCCGCCGTTGCGCTCGCCGCTGGGGCCACGGCCGCCGGTGTTTCCTTCGATGCAGACCAGTTGGCCGTCAGGGAGGCGACGCTCGACGATGCCGATGTGGTTCACCGGCTCGGGGCCGCCCATGTCGAACTCGACGAGGTCGCCGGGCAGCGGCTGGAGGCTGGGGCGCAGCCATTGCATCCGCAAGTCCCCGCGCTGGGCCGCGTGGAAGAGCGCGCGGGTCGAGTCGGTCTTGAGAACCAGGCCGTGGTTGTCACTGTTTTCGAAGCAGCACCAGACAAAGATCATGCACCAGAAGACGCCGTCCTCGCCGAATTGCCGGCCGTACTTGGTGCGGTTGACGGGCTGTTCGATATAGCCCAGCTGCGACCGGGCGTAGGTGAGCAGCGATTCGCGACTCATTGGGCGTCCTCCTGCTCGTCGTCGCCGGCATCGGTGCCGTCGTCGGCGGTGACGATCGCGTCGTCGTCGTCGTCGAGCAGTGCGTGGGCGTCCTCGGGCATCTCCGGCTCGAAGTGTTCAGTACGCACGTCGCCCTCCTTGTGCCGATCGAGTTGGCTGACCGGTCAGTTGGGCAGAGGCGGAGCGGGACCGCCAGATACATCAGATTTCGGCGCGCCTCTCCGCAACGGGCGTCAGGCCGGCGCCGATGCACACGAAGGCGGCGGCCACCGCCATCGTCATCGGCTCATCCTCGGCGAGCTGTCGCTGCGCGCGCTCCAGCGCGGCCGCCGGCGAGCGCCCGATGGCGAGCAGCCGGTGGAACTCCACCATGAGCGGGGCTGTCTCGGCGTCGGGGACCGGCACGACAGAGGCCACGATCTGGCGGGTGCCGCGCGACAGGAAGGTCGCGCCGAGACCGAGCAGCTCGTCGCCGGCGGCAGTCACCGGCCGGCCGGCGTCACAGGCCGCGAGGACCACCGTGTCCGGCAGCCGCTCGAGCCGCTCGAGGTCGTAGACGGTGAGCGGTCCGTCCGCGAGCCGGAGCGAGGAGAACAGCGGGTTGTCCGCCCGGACGTGCCCATGTGCCGCCAGGTGGGCGAGCTCCGCTCCGTCCAACGCGGCGGCGACGGCCTCGACCGTCGCCGCCGGGCCCACCAGGGGGTTGGTCCCATGGATCGCCGCGACAGCCTCGACCTCGGCCTGGGCGCCAGGCAGCCCGGGTCCGGCGGCGACCAGGATCGGTCCGGCCGCCGATGGGCGGGAGCGCGCCAGCAGCCACAGCGATGCGGAGGGCGACACGGTGACCGGCCGCCCCCGGCAGGACGGCAGGACCGACCAGGGCAGTGACTGGAGCGGTCCAGTCGGCACCAGCATCAGCGGGCGGCCGTCCAGCTCGTCGGCGAGTGGCCGCAGCAGGAAGGCGTCGAGTCGTGCCGCGGCGTGCCGGATCACCTTGATGGCGGCGGAGCGACTGGCCACGTCGGCCCGGTGGTGCGCGAGCCGGCGCAACGCAAAGGCGAGGTGATCGACCAGGTCGCGCACCTCCGCGAGCGGTCCGAGGCGCCGCAGCCGGACCCGGCCATCGAGCACGGTCGCGACGTGCAGGTCGCGGTCGAGCTGGATGAACTCCAGCATCGCGGCCTCTCCGAGCGCCGCGGCAAGGCCGTCCAACGACACCAGCTCGGCCGGTGCCGCGGAGCTGTCGCCGGGTAGGCGCCGGCAGTGGTCCCGCACCTCGCGTTCGAGCGCGACCTGCCGCTGGACGAGCCTGGCGATGCTCCGGCCCGAATCGCGTGCCTCGTGGATCTGCGCCATCGTCGTCCGCAGCTTCGCCAGGGAGCGAGCCAGGACGGGATCGGCCGGCGGTCGCACGGGGCGCAGCAGGAGGTGGCTGGCGCGGCCCTGCTCAGCCCAGCCGAGGACGCGGCGGGGCCGTCCATCCTCCAGGGCGAGCCGAAGACCGAGCTCGGCCAGCTCGATGCGATGCCCGGAGGCGAACGCCCGCAGGTCGGTAGCGCCGAGTGTCGCCCGGTGCTCGTCGAGCACCCGCAGGCCCGCGCGCACGGCACGAACGGCGCCACGCCGGTCTCCCTGCGCCACCCGCAGCAGCGCCGCCGCGTGCCAGGCCCGCGCCCGCAGCCTGGCCGGACCCCGGGCGCGCATCCCGCTCGCGAGCTCGAGCTGCCGGCGCCCCTCACGCCTCCAGCCCCGCTCGTGGGCGAGTTGCGCCGCCAGGAGCCGGGCCTCCAGCGAGGCGGCGGCCCAGCCGGCCTCGGCGAGCGCCTCCGCGCTCCGCTCGAGTTGCCGGATGCCGACGCCCGCCCGCTGGCCTCCGCCCAGGCGAGATCGCAGCACCACGAAGCGCGCCAACGAGGCCCATTCCCGCCGTCCCTGTCGCACCAGCTCGCGGACCGCGGACTGGGCCTCGCGCAGCGCCTGCTCGGGGTCGCCGTCCAGCGTCGCGGCCTGGGCCAGGAACAGGCGCGCCTCGGGGAGCCCGAGCTCCCGCCGCTCCCGCTTGGACTCCAGCACGGCCTGCTCGGCCACCTGGCGGGCCTCCGGGACCAGGGAGACCGAGAGCAGGAGCTCGCTGCGGTCGGAGAGCACCTCGCCCAGCTGTGAGCCGAGCCGACGGAACCCCTGCTCGGCGAGGTCGAGATAGCGCAGCGCGGCCGGCACGTCGCCGTGGACCGACTTCACCCAGCCGAGGTTCTGTTGGATGAACGCGATCGAGAGCGGCAGGTCGAGCTGCTCGCACAGCCGCTCGGCCTCGTGGAGGTCGGCCTCGGCAGCCGCGAATTCCAGGCGCTGGGCGTACAGGACCGCGCGGTTGGAGAGCACCCGTTGCACCCAGATGTGGTCGCCGGCGCGGCGCAGGCTGCGCAGCGCGGTCCGATAGCTCGTGAGGGCCTCGTCCAACCGGTGGAGCTGATGCAGGATCACTCCTCGCTGCGCCTGCGCGCGGGCCCGGTCCACGCCGGTCAGCTCCCGCAGGGCCAGGTCGATCTCTCGCAGTCCCTGTTGCGATCGTCCGCGCCGGCTGAGCGCATAGGCGAAGGTCATGCGCGCCTCCGCCGCGAGCTTCGGGGAGGCCGCCTGGCGGCCCAGACGGATCGCCGTGCGGAGGTGCCGCATCGCGCTGTCGAGGTCCTCGAGGTGCAGCGTCGCCAGACCCAGTGCGCGTTCGGCGACCGACGCCGTCGCGATGTCGCGTTCGACGCGGGCGCGCCGGGCGACCTGGGTGGCGAGCGCGACCGACCGGCTCGGATCGCCCTCCGCCAGCCGGAGCGCCTCACGAGCTTCATCCCTACTATTCCCGGTCATCGCAGACGCCTAGAATGACGCGAAGTCAGCTTGGTCTGTCAACGCCATTTCGCTCGGCCGAAATCGAGCATGTATCAGCGGTCGCGCACGTGTCTCCGTCTGTACTGGAAGGCGAAACTCCGCGGCGCCGGCGAGGGGGAGAGCCGAATGGCAGAGCCGAAGTACGAAGACGGTCGGGTCGAGCGATTTCGAGGGGATCAACTCGTCGTGGCCCTGCCGCACCTGGACCTGGTCCGTGGCGAGCTGACCCGTCTGCGCGCGCAGCTGCAGACCGAGTCGGACGCGGTTCTGGGGCTTGCGCTGATCACGATCGACAACATTCGCACGGTCATGGACGCGCTCGCGGACGACGCCAGGACCGCCGAGGCCCTCGCACAGTGCGGAGCGGAGTTCCCGGAGCCGCAGGGTCGCAACATCGCCAACCTCGATCGCCTGCTCCGGGCGCTCCGGGCGCTGTTCGCCTGCCGGTATGCGCGCTGGACGCCGACCATGGGCAAGAACCGCGTGGTCGGGAGCGTCAAAGGCTTCCCCCACCTCGGAGGCGGAGGCGTCGGCGATCCCCTGAAGTCGAACGGCAGCCAGTTCGCGGCATCTCCGAACGAGCCGGACTCGGGTCGGGGTGTGCGGGTCGCCGTGCTGGACACCGCGGTGGCGGCGCATCCCGACCTGGTTGGCCATTTCCTTGCCGCTCCCGACGCGTTCTTTCCCTTCGAGCGGCCGCCGGGAGAGGGGACCCCGCCGTCCACGCTCGGACATGGCACCTTCGCGACAGGCCTGATCGTCCGCCGTGCACCCGGTGTGGCGGTCGAGCTGCACCGGATCCTCGACCGTGACGCGATCGGCGAGGCTTGGTCTGCGGCGAAGGAGATGGCGCGGCTGGCGGGATCCGGCGTCGAGATCCTCAACATGTCGTGCGGCCTGATGACCGACGACAACAAGGAGCCCCTGGTGCTCGCCAGAGCGGTCGAGCTGCTCAGCCCCGACGTCGTGATCGTCGCGGCCGCGGGCAATCATGGCGACATCGACCGGCACCCCAATTCCGAGCTCGAGGGCATCGAGGCGGTGACGCCGATCTGGCCCGCGGCGATGAACGACGTCGTCGCGGTCGACGCCGCCGACGACACCGGGAGGCTGGCCGACTTCAGCCCAAGAGCCCCCTGGGTCACCCTCGTGGCGCCCGGCGTCAAGGTCGAGAGCACCTTCCTCGACGATGCGACCAACCTGCAGCCCCCGCCGGATGGCGGGGCAGCGGCGCAGTCCCAGAGGCGCCCTGGCTTCGCACGCTGGAGCGGCACCTCGTTCGCGGCCGCCAATGTCAGCGGCGCGATCGCCGCGCGCACTCGTCCTGGCCACAAGAGCGCCCGGGAAGCCCTCGAAGACCTCAAGCGGAGCTCGCCAAATCTGGCCGGCGGCGCCGACGACGGCGTGCGGCCGTTCACCCTCGACGATCTTGGTTCCTGAGGCGACCGGGCTGCCAGTGCCCGTCGGCCAGAGAAGGAGCGGCGCATGCGCGACGACCCGTCGGTGATCGCTCTGGTGGTCCGCGCGCGGGAGGGTGACAGGCGCGCGTGGGGAGAGATCGTCGAACGTTACGCGCCGCTGGTGTGGTCCATCTGCCGCAGGTCCGGGCTGAGCGAGCAGGACGCCGAAGACGTCGGTCAAGGCGTCTGGCTCCGGCTGGTCGAGCAGCTTCCGGCGCTTCGTGAGCCGGCCGCGCTTCCAGGGTGGTTGGCCACCACCACCCGGCGCGAGTGCCTCCGCGTCCGGCGGACGACGCAGAGGCACGACCAGTTCCAGGAGTCAGACGACCGTGGACACCTCGACGAGCAGGTGCTGACCGCCGAGCAGGCGCTGCTTCTGGCCGAGCGCGAGCTGGCGCTCCGCGCGGGGTTCACGCAGCTCGATCCACGCTGCCAGCAACTGCTTGCGCTGCTCGTCCACGATCCTCCGGTGGCCTACGCTGACATCAGCGCGAGATTGCACATGCCGGTCGGCAGTATCGGACCGAACCGTGCCCGCTGCCTGGACAAGCTACGGCGCAGCCCGCTCCTGGCCGCATTGATCAGGGCCGAGACCGGCTACGCGGGAGGAGGTGAGCGACATGGCCAGCGATTGGTCGAGCGATGACGACCAACTCCTCTCGGCGCTGGGCGATGCGCTGCGCGTCGCGCGGGAAGTCCCGCGCACGTTCATCGAGGCCGGCAAGGCGGCCATCGAGTGGCGCCAGATCGACAGCGAACTGGCTGCCCTCACCTATGACTCGGCGCTCGATACCGAGCGGGTCCCGGCCGTGGTCCGCGCCGAACCAGCCCAGCTGCGCTACCTGACGTTCGCCTCCGCGGAGGTGACCATCGAGCTCGAGGTCTCGGGCGACGCGCTGCTCGGACAGGTGGTGCCACCACAGTCCGGCGAGCTGGAGATTCTCGCCGTGGGCGCCCCGGCGAGGACCGCCGCCATCGACGCCGTCGGATGTTTCGTGATCCGCCCGGTCCCGTCCGGCTCGTTCCGCCTGCACTGCCGTCTCGCCGACGCGAACGTGGTGACGGACTGGATCGTGCTGTAGGCGGGCTCATGGCGCCGCCGCGGGCCGCGAGGCCAGCGGCTCCAGCAGGTCGTCGAGGATCGCGCCGAAGCCGGTCAGCGGCAGGGAGAGATGGCCCTCCCCGGGGAGGAGGCGAGGGCGGGCGCCACCGACGTGGTCGGCCAGCCAGCGGCCGTGGTCGTAGGGGACCATCCGGTCCTGGTCGCCCTGCCAGATCGCCACCGGCACGGCGACGTCCAGGCCGAATCCCCAGGGCCGTACGAAGGCGAGGTCGTCGTCGCGCCAGCCGGCGATGCCCCCGGCCACGGCCGCGCGGAAGCTGCTCGCCAGGTGCTCGGCGAACTCGCCGCTGAGCGCGGCGGCGTCGACCTCCGACGCCAGGCCGCCCAGGGCCGCGGCGACCTGCTCGGCGGTGACCTCCCGCAGCTCCGCGGCGGCTCCCTCGAGGAAGGCGGTCAGCGGCGCCTCCCCGCCGGCTGCGGCGCCGAACTCCGCGACGTTCTCCGGCCCCATCCCGGCCAGCCAGTCGAGCCCTTCGGCGTCACGGGGCGCCACGCCGGCGATGGTCGCCGCCGAGCGGCAGCGGTCCGGGAGCAGCGCGGCGCAGGCCAGCGCGTGCGGGCCGCCGCCGGACCAGCCGGCCGTCACGAACGCGTCGTGGCCCAGCTCGTCGAGGACCGCCGCGATGTCTTCCGCCGCGTCGGCCACCGCCCGGCCCGGCCGGGCGGTCGAGCCGCCGTAGCCCGGCCGCGCGTACAGGACCGTGCGCAGCCCGCGCGCGGCCGCGGCGTCGACCACCGGCGCGAACGGCACCAGCCCGGCGGGCGTGCCGGTCTGGAACACGAACGCCAGCCCGTCCACCGGCCCGGCGGCCACCGCCTCCAGCCGCCTGCCGTCCGCCACCTCGACCATCAGCTGCTGCGTCTCCATGCGACCCCTCGCGTTCTCGTCCGCCACGCTGCACCGCCGGATTGTCGCCTGTCGCGGGCCCCCGCGTGGTAGGAAGAGGGCACCAGGAGCGGATCGCGAGGAGGCGTCATGCGGCTGACGAAGTTCGGGCACTCGTGCCTGCTGGTGGAGGAGCGGGGGACCAGGCTGCTGCTGGACCCCGGCACGCTGTCCGACGGGTTCGAGGACCTCCAGGGGCTGACCGCGATCCTCTACACGCACCAGCATGCCGACCACCTCGACGCGGACCGGGTGCGGCGGCTGCTGGACTGCAACCCG
>Ga0058697_10000978_pt1 | contig 11004 bp, 9 predicted proteins | sample AgamicAsMae_FD_66619 | JGI IMG/M metagenome (GOLD analysis project Ga0058697, IMG submission 66619) | Agave microbial communities from Guanajuato, Mexico - As.Ma.e | ecosystem: Host-associated > Plants > Phyllosphere > Phylloplane/Leaf | place: Guanajuato, Mexico | collected 2012-06-04
GACTTGGCCAGCCCGCGGGCCACCATGTAGCCGATGGTCAGCAGGGTGATGAACCACCAGGCCTTGTCGGCCCGGAAGTAGTCAGGGCGCTGGCCATCCTGGCCGGTCTTGACCAGGAACGAGGCCAGCAGGATGCCCAGGGACACCACCACGTAGGCGTAGAACTCGGTGGTCTTGAAGGCGGCCTTGGTCTCGGTGCTGAGACGGCGCGCCAAGCTGGGCCGGTCCGTCGCCGCAGCCGAGCCGGTCGTGCGGCGAAGCTCTGCATCCATGCTGAATCCTTTCTTAGCTGTTTATGCAGCCCAGGTCGCATGACCCGGGCAGAGGGCTGGAACCCGCGGGGACGGGTCCTCGAGCGCAGCGGTGGCTTCTTTCAGCCAGGTGCGGGCAGCGCGTCATCAAGGCGCCGCATAGGTAGACCAGGGAACGCGTTGTGCGGAGACCTCCGCGATATGCAGGACGGGGATCAGGCCCTGCCGGCTACCGGGAAGATCGTCCCGGCAGCCCTGGCCTAACCCCGGCTGACCACCTGCAAACCTGTCGACCGCATTCCTTTCGGCTCGAAGCCACGTTCCTGCCGTGGTGGTAGCCGCTGCGCGTACCGGCGCGCGGCGGCGTCATCCGCTTGCGACGCTGGTATGTAGCGTCACGGTACGTGGTGCGGCGCGGGGCGCTCGGGGGTGAACGGCCACTCCTCGAAGGCCCGGCACCGGCCGTCCGGAGCGAACTCCAGGACCCACAGGTCGCGGAAGCGTTGGGGGTGCGGACGGCCGTACCGCACCTCCACCCGCACCACCGCCCGGGGATCGTCCACGGCGACGATGTCGAAGTCCATCTCGAATTCCTCGTCGGGACCGGCACGTTCGGCGCTCCACAGGACCCGGATGGCGTCGAGGCCGCGATGCGGCTCCTGGAACGGCGCCATTTGGTACGTGGCGTCGGTGGTGAACAGCTCACTGAGGTGGTCGGTGCCGGCCGTCCGCCACGCCCGTTCGTAGGCCTCGACCCAAGCTCGCATGCTGGATTCGTCGATCACAAAGGCCCTCCTTCGATGGTCTGCGGTCGCCCCCTGGAGGCACCGGAGACGACTCGGGCCGTCGTTCCCGCGGTGTCGGCAACAGGCCGGACTCGGGACGATTGTGCTCGAGTGCTCGAGCAGATGGTCCCCGTCAGGCCACTTGATCATCCCGATGATCATCCGAACGACCCAACTGCTTCCGTCAGGACCCAACGGGACAAACGACCCGCCCCACCTGACCAGCCTCGATCCAACGGGAGCCGACCAGTCAGACGCTGAGCATCCGCCCACGGATCTGGCGGTTGGGTTCGAGTCCCTCGCGGCGCGCTCCAAAGCCCAGGTCAGACGGTCTGGGGGCGTTTGCCTTGGTGCTTGCTTCCGTGATCATCTCCTGGTCGTCCTTCTGGTGTCTGGTGGTGACCAAGGAGCCGTTCACGGTGATCACGAGGCGCGGAACAGTTGGCGAGTCGTCGTCTACGCCGGCCGTGATCCACTCACTGGCATAAATGCCAAGGCCAGGTGTCGAGATCACCAATCTGCAGTGTCGTGCGTCACTGCCAGGCAGGCTGCGGATGTGCTGTGCTGGACTGATTCTCCACGCTGATGTGCGGGAGGTGGCATGGCTACTCTGCCTTCGACTGAGTCACCTGAGCAGAAGATCGAGCCCCCTGATCAGGAAGCTGAGCCACCTAAGCAGGAAGATGACTGCTCCGGGCGGCGCCGCGCGCCCAACTCATCGTGGCGGTCCCAGATCCTGGCAGGCGCCGACAGGATCGAGCTCGAACTGCGCCTGACCATCGCCAATTGCGCGGATTCAAATTCAGGCAGTGATGGTGTCGTGTCCCCCCAGGAGCGCAAAGCGATTGCCGCAGCCATCATGCGACAAGTGGACCGCGCGCGATGTCTCGCTCGGCCGCCCAGGAGTCCATTCCGGCAGTTCCGGAGCTGGGTGACGGGTGAAGATGTGGAGCGTGCGTGGTCCAGCCTGCATGCCGCTAACCAGGCGCTGCTCACCATCCAAGATGCAACGACCCTGCGTGCCCTGGTCGCCGATATCCAAGCCGCCGCACGTGCTCATCTACGGGCTAGGGATGCTCGGCTGATCGCCTTCGAAGAATGGCTGAAGCGGCAAAAGCATGATGATATTGACCTTTCACCCACCGACCGCCAGATACTCAAGCTCACTCGACAGGCTGCCGAGTCGGCATCCGACCAAGCCAACGTGAACCTGCGTGGCTTTCGTAATGTGCTGGCCGTCGCGGTCTTGCTACTCACATTGATCGTCGTCGCGCTCGCCTTTGCCGCCCTGATCCGGCCGGGGCTCTTCAACCTGTGCGTGCCGAGGGCCGCCTCGGCGACGGCTGCCTCGCCATCGAGTGGTGATAGCGGGCGTTGCCCCAGTGGGGAAGACAATCCAAGCGGCAAGGACGTTATGCATGTAGGGATCCTTGGGGCATTTGGTGGCGCCATGGCAGCCGTGTTCACCGTGTCGCGCATGAAGGGCATCGGAGGACCCTACTCTTCGCCCGCTCTCCAGGCGTTGCTGAAGCTGCCGGCTGGGTCGGCGACCGCGCTGCTGGGGGTCTTGCTGCTGCAAAACGGGATGGTGACCGGGTTCTCGGCCCAACGCAGCGGTGTCATCAGTGCCTATGCGGTGATTTTCGGCTACGCCCAGCAGGTAGTCACACGGCTGGTCGACCGCCAAGCCGGCAACGTGCAGGGACCGGCGCGATCCCGCAACGACCCGGCCAAGCCGCCAACGATCGACCCGGGCACCACCACGGCGCTCCAAGAGCAGGGGGAAGAGTAGGACATGGGTTCGCTGCCTTCCGTGGCGCGCTGTGCGTGATCCCGCTCCCTGGCGGGCTGTAACCTGCCCTCACTTCGCATTCCTGGGGGCGCGGTGAAGTGGATTGACCTGACCCTGACGTGCCCTGCGACGATCACGCTGGTGCTGCGAGCCCGCCTGGGCCCGCGCATCGGCCGCGGCCGTGCCTTCAGCCCGCCATGGTCACACTCAACGCGATTGTTGCGTACTGGTCAGTGCGATGCCAGGTCGCCGCAGCAACTCCTCCAGCACGACCGGGTAGGTGGCTGCCGGACCGGTGATGACCTCAGCATGTCGGTCGGGTGGGAAGCAGAAGCCGGCGAACGCGGATCGTATGGTGGGAGCAGGGTCGGGGCGGCTCACGGTTCTCATGGCGACAGTCGGCCCGTTCCGACCTCACTCACAGTAGGCACCGTGCTCGTCACCAGCGCCCAGGCCGAGGAGATCTCCTGCCCGGTCGCGACCTTGCCGAAGTACCTGGAGATGTTGCGGACGGCCGACTCGTGCTCGGTGGGATCGGGAGCGGCAGAGCAGTCCGACGCCAGCACGATGTAGTAGCCCTTGAAGTAGCCGTGGCGGGCGGTGCTCTCCACACAGACGTTGGTGGTGAACCCCGTCATGACGAGGGTCTGGATCTCCTGCGCCCGCAGCATGGTGTCCAGCGGCGTCTGGTGGAAGCCGTCGTAGTTGCGCTTGGTCACCACGATGTCGCCGGGCAGCGGTGGGAGCACGCCCTCGTCGAAGCTCGCCCCGTCGCTGCCCTCGACCGCGAGCAGCCCGCTTCCCTGGTCGCGGACGGCCCGGTGATTGGGCTGCAGCGCCCGCAGTGTCGTGGCGGCCCGGACCCACACGACCAGCACGCCGCGGTCGCGGGCGTCCTGGATCAGGCGGTTCAGGCGCGGCATGGCCGCCCGGATCGGGGACATGTCCTGCCCAGACCTGATCGCCAGTAGGCCGTCCTCGGCGCAGTAGTCCTTCTGGACGTCGACGACGACGAGCGCGGTGTGGCCGGGATTGGCCTGGTCCTGCAGTGAACGCAGCGGCTCTGGTTGCATGGTGCGCCTTTCGTACCATCGCCGTTCATTCACGGCAACCCGCTTTCACCATGCGAACTGACGAAGTGGGCTTGTCCCTCTTTCAAGATATGAAACCTCATTGACGCACATGAAAGGAGCTTCCAGCATTGGAGACATGATCCGGTAGTGGAGATCGGCGGCCGGCCGCGCGGACAGCCGCGCTCGGCCATTCGCTCCCCCTGTGCCCTAAGAGGCGGTGGCTGATCGCAGATGGCGACACAGCGCGAGGTCGGCGCGCTCGACCGTGGCGCGGACGTGGACTCGCCCGTTCTGCTGGACCTTCAGCACGCGTGCATCGTGCACGGAGCGGGGCGCAAGGCGGTCGTCGCCGTCGAGGATCTGACCTTGAGCGTCGCGGCGAACGAGTTCGTCTGCTTGATCGGCCCTTCCGGGTGTGGGAAGTCGACGCTGCTGAAGGCGATCGCGGGGCTGCTGCCGGAGCGCTCCGTCCAGGGGAGGATCACCGTCAACGGCGGGACCCCGACCCGGGCCCGCCGCGCCAATGCGTTCGCATTCGTGTTCCAGGATCCGGTGCTGGCGCCATGGCGAACCGTCCTGGAGAACGTCCGGCTGCCGCTGGAGGTCGTCGGCGGGTCGGCACAGTCCCTGGCCAGCCGCTCGCCGCAGGAACTCATCGAGCTGGTGGGCCTGAGCGGTTTCGAGAACGCGCTGCCGAGCGAGCTGTCGGGCGGCATGCGGCAGCGGGTGGCCATCGCCAGGGCGCTCACACTGCAGCCTTCGGTGCTGCTCATGGACGAGCCGTTCGGGGCGCTGGACGAATTGACGCGCGACCGCATGCACGCGGAGCTGCTGGACGTCTGGAGCACCACCAGCGCATCGGTCCTGCTGGTCACGCACTCGATCATCGAGGCGGCCTTCCTAGCCGACCGGGTAGCGGTGATGACGCCCCGGCCCGGACGCGTCAAGGCGATCATCGAGATTCCCTTCCCGCGGCCGCGGCTCCCGGAGCTGAAGACCCAGGTCACATTCCTGAAGAAGACCAACGAGATCCGCACCGCGCTGGAGCTGGCCACATGAGCGAGTCGGTCGACCAACGGCTCACCCGGGCCGTCATCCCGGAGGAGCCCCGGCCGCCACTGGCGCTGCAGGTGCTGCGCGCCAGCCGAGTCTGGCTCGTGCTGCTGCTGTCCCTGGCCGCCTGGGAGCTGCTGACCCGCCTGCTGGAGATCCCGAACTACCTGCTGCCCGCGCCGAACCGGGTGATCGGCGAGCTCACCGACAAGCCGGGCCTGTTCCTCGAAGGCCTTCGGGTCACCACCATCGAGTCGGTGGTCGCCTTCGCCATCGCCGCCATCGCGGGTATCGTCCTCGGCACCCTGATCGCTCGCTCCCCGCTCACCGAAGAGCTGCTCTACCCCTACCTCAATATCATCAGGGTCACGCCGATCGTGGCGATCGCGCCGCTGCTCACAATCTGGCTGGGCCACGGGATGACGCCCATCATCGTGGTGTCCAGCCTGATCGCCTTCTTCCCGATCGTGGTCGGCACCGTGCTGGGCCTCAAGTCGGTTGACCGGGATCTGATCGACCTGATGCGGATCCTGAACGCCAGCGAGCTCATCACGCTGCGCAAGATCCGCCTCCCCAACGCGCTGCCCCACCTGTTCTCGTCGTTCCGGATCTCGGCGCCCATGGCGGTGATCGGGACCCTGGTCGGCGAGTTCGTGGGCGGCTCACGTGGACTTGGCTACCTGCTGGTCGCCGCGGAGGGGCAGCTCAACACCAGCGCGGTGTTCCTGCTGGTGCTGATGTCGGCGGCGCTGGGGATCGTGGTGTTCAACGTCGTCGTCTTCTTCGAGCGCCGAGTTGTCCGATGGCACCCCTCTGCGCGGCAGTAGGCGCGCGTAGGGCGCGCACGCACCCTGGAGGTTCGATCACATGATCATCGATCCGCGTGTGAGATCACGGGCCGCGACGCTGCGGCGCTGGGCGTTGCTGCTGGTGGCGGCGGTCGTGCTGCCGTCCTGCGCCTCCGGCGGGGGCTCGCCCGCGGGATCGACGGTGACCCCGATCAAGTTCTCCTTCGAGTGGACCTGCGAGGGCGACTGGGCGCTTGCGTTCGTGGCCGAGCAGCAGGGCTATTTCGCCGACGAGCACGTGTCGGTGAAGTACGTCCGGGGTCAGGGTGGCAGCGCGGTGCTTCCGCTGGTCGCCACCGGCGAGCAGGATATCGCCGAGGTCTCCGCGCCCCCGGTCGTTCTCGGGGCGGACCAGGACCTGCCGGTCACCGTGGTGGGCGTGGCCTCGACCACCTCTCCGGTGGTGCTGTTCGCCGACAGCAGCATCAAGCAGCCCAAGGATCTGGAGGGCAAGAAGGTCGCCGTCCAGGTCGGTGAGTTCGAGGGCGCGGTGTGGAAGGCCTTCGTCAAGGCGGCCGGGCTGGACGAGTCGAAGATCCAGGAGGTGCCGGCCTCGGGGACGTCCAACACGCTGTTCATCGACCACAAGGTCGACGCCTTCATCAGCTTCTACCTCGACCCGGCGACCTACGCGCTCACTAAGGACCGGCAGGGCGAGGAGACCCTGCTGTTCATGAAGGACTACGTCCCGACCTACGGGCACACGATCGTGGTCAACAACCGCTTCCTGGAGAAGAACCCCGACGCGGTGCGCGGCTTCGTGCGCGCCTTTGCCCGGGCGATGCAGTATGCGACCACGCACCGGGACCAGACGCTCGCGCTGCTCAACCAGAAGTGCCCCGAGCTGTCGGCGGGACCGGCCAAGTTCACCATGGACGCCTTCGTGGACGACTGGAACGCCGGTAAGGCAAAGCAGGACGGGTTCCTTGCCTTCGACCCGGCCGGCCTAGAGCAGACCCAGAAGGTGCTCGTCGAGGGTGGGCTGACCAAGGAGAGCGACCTGAGCTCGCTCTCCAGCACCAAGTACCTGCCCGACCCTCCGATTCGCCCCTGACGCCCGGACGCTCGGCGAGGGAGGAGCGCGATGCAGGCGCGCGGGTATCACGACTACCCGGGCTCGGGACCGCTGTCGCTTCCTGAGCTGATGCCGGCCGCCGCCAACCTGATGGAGTACCTCGCGGTCGCCCGCCAGGACGAGGTCCTGGTGCTGACCGAGTACACGGTGCCCGAGCCGGTGGTCAGCGTGATCGCCGTGGCGGCCCGGGCGGCGGGTGCGCGGACCTCGGTGCTGGCGGTGGAGCCGTTCAGCCCTGGTGGGTTCGACCGCGACACGCCCAGCCCGGTGGTGGTCGGCGCCTGGGAACAAGCCACCGTGGTCATCTCCTGCGCCTGGTGGGCGGAGGTCCACACCCAACCGCTGTTCTTCTCCAGGCTTGGCGAGCTGGGCGCCCGGCTCGCCGCGCTGCACCAGACCGCCACGCCCGGGGCGATGGCGACCGGCGGGCGCCTGCCGCCGGCCATCTTCTACGAGGTCAAGCAGCGCGTCCTCGACCTGGTGGTGGACGCGCAGGAGCTGCGGGTGAAGACCGCCCAGGGCACCGACATCGTCATGCGGGACCTGCGCTTCGACACCGACAACGGCCCGATCACCGAGCCGGGGCGCTGGTCCCCGTTTCCCTACGGCGGCGTGAACTGGTATCCGGGCGACACCCAGGGAGTGGTCGTGCTGGAGGAGACCACCGTCACGGGCGTGCCGTCCGACCCGACCAGCCTGCGGGTCGAAGCCAACCAGGTGGTCGACATCGCTGGTGGCCGCGAGGTCAGGGAGCTGGAGCGCTTCTCGCCGTCGGGCTACTACGTGCGGCACGCCTTCACCGGGCTCAACCCGAAGGTGCGGATCAAGAACGCGCCCCAGTTCGAGCGCGAGAAGCACGCCGGCGCCTTCTACTGGGGCCTGGACTCGCTGGAGGCCGCCGGCCGGGGCAAGCCCGGCTTCGCGCACCTGGACTGCCAGTTCGACTTCCCCACCATCACCGTGGACGGCGAGCCGCTGGTCGACGACGGCTACCTCCTGGTGCTCGACCATCCAGGCGTCCGGGCGACCGCCGCGAGGTTCGGAGACCCGGATCGTCTGCTGCTACCCAACCCATACCTGTGGTGACCGCACGAGGAGCCGAGGCATGACCAGGTCCAGAATCCCCGCCCGCCTGCTTCCCCTGCTCGGGGTGCTCGTGCTCGTCCTCACGGCTTGCGGCTCCTCCCCGCGCGCGGCGTCAGCGGGGACCACCACGATCAAGTTCTCGTTTGACTGGAAATGCGGCATGGACTGGGCGCCGATGCTGTGGGCCGAGCGCAACGGCTACTTCGCCGCACAGCACGTCGACGTCAAGGCCGTCACCGGGGACGGCGCCAGCGCCGTGGTCCCACTGGTCGCCTCCGGCGAGCAGGACGCCGCCCAGGTCTCCGCGCCCCCGGTCGTGCTCGGTGCGGCGGAGGAGCTGCCCGTCACCATAGTGGGCGTGCTGATGGCCGACTCGCCGGTGGTGCTGTTCGCCGACGGCAGCATCAAGCAGCCCAAGGACCTGGAGGGTAAGAAGGTCGCCGTCCAGGTCCAGGAGTTCGAGGGCGCGGTCTGGAAGGCCTTCGTCAAGGACACCGGCCTGGACGAGTCCAAGATCGAAGAGGTTCCGGCCTCCGGGACTTCCAACACCCTGTTCATCGACCACCGGGTGGACGCCTTCATCAGCTTCTATCCCGACCTCGGCACCCCCTCGCTCACCACCGGACGGCGTGGTGAGGAGACGCTGTTCTTCATGAAGGACTACGCCCCGACCTACGGCCACACGATCATCGCCAACAACCGCTTCCTCCAGAAGAACCCCGACGCGGTCCGTGGCTTCCTTCGCGCCTGGGCCGAGGGCATGAAGTACACCATCGCCCATCCACAGGAGAGCGTCGACGCGATCATCGCCAGATGCCCGGAGGTCGAACGCTCCAACGCGGAGTTCTCCGTCAAGACCTACGCGGCGCTGTGGAACTCGCAGCAGAGCAAGCAGAACGGTCTCCTCAGCTTCACGCCGCAGGGCCTTGACCAGACCAAGGACGTGCTAGTCGGCGGCGGGCTCATGAAAGACACCGCCCTCGGCAAGCTCTCCAGCTCGAGCTACCTGCCCAACCCCCCGATCCGCCCCTGAGGAGATGACCGGGAGCCTGTGGCGCCCGCCGAACTCCGCACCGACGCGCGGAGTAGGATGACGATGCGCCCCACGTGAGCAGGGTAGAGCCCACTGGAGCCCGGGCCCATGCCGGTCAGTTCTAGAATCCTTGCGGCTCTTCAGGGTCCCCCGCCTCGGGGGCGGCAACCTCGGGCTCCTCGTCCGCGCCGTCCGGGTCGGCGGGTCGACTGGCTGACCGCCATTGCCGGGGCATCCAGGTCACGGCATCTGCCACAGCGGCGTCCAACTCGCCCTCCCACAGCGGACGTTGCGCCTGGGCGAGCACCCTCCCCAGGCTCGACGCGGCGCCTTTCCACGTGACGCCGACCGCACCCGCGCCAGCGACCACAACCGCGACCACCGTGGCGGTGGCGTGAACCAGGAAGACCGTGACGATGGCCCCGACAAGGACCACCGCCGCCAGCGTCGTCGTGATCCAGAAGTGGCGAACGAAGCGGAGTGTGAGGTGGCGGATCCGCCCCAGAAGCTGGTCAGCGGCCCGCAGATAGTCGTCGGTCGACAGGAAATCCAGGCAGCCCTTCTCACCGGAGAGGATGGCCCGCCACAGCTCACCTTGGCGGTGCAGCGCCCGCGTGACGCTCTGGCGGTCTGGGGCTGACCCCCAGTCGACCGGTCGGGCTTGCGGTCCTGGAGATTGCCTGGCAAACCAGAACCTGGACAGGACCCGGCGAAGCTGCAGCTCGGGTGCTGGAGGAGGTCTCGTCCGAGTTGGCCCGGGCGCTTGGCCGTCCACCTCTGCCTCCGATGCCCGCCGGTCGTCGATGGCGGGACGCAGCGTCGGTGCGACAACCCAGCACGCCCACGCCTCCAGCGATCCGCGCACGGCCTCGGCGGCGTGCGGCGGAAAGGCTGATTTCAGGTCGGCCAGCCAACCCTGGATGTTGGCCAACCGGTAGCGAGCGAACGCCCGCTGGAAGCTGACTGGGTTCTTCGCATCGGGCAGCAGGACCGTCTCAGCCAGGGCTCTGCCCAGCCCGTACGCCTTGCCGATGCGGAAGTCCGCCGCGGTCAGCACCACCAGGAGCTGCCGGTGAAGCTGCAAGAGGGCCTGTTGCAGCTGGCCTGGCTGTCGGGCGTCCGCCTGCAGCAACAACTGGATCGGGGCGGGGTCTGGTGGCTGCTGGCCGGCACCGTCGAACCGCCCGAGGCGGTGCAGGTCGGCCTGCACCTGCGCAAGCAGCAGCCCCGCCCGTGACAGCGGGTCGAGCTCACCGATGCCGGGCAGCTTGTCGACGCTTGCCTGTCGAGGCCGCATCGAACGGGGCACGTTGGCATGGAACAGCTCGGTCACATGCCACCCGAGCACGAACGCCGAAACGACACCATCCCAGGCGGCATCGCTTGCCCCGCCGGCCGCCCAGTCAGCCATCCTCGGTGAGGTGGCCCCGCTCGATGCGGTGTCCGACGTGGCACCGGCTTCGCGCTGTACCACGGCATTCCTCCGGGCGGTCTTTGGACTGCGGGACGTACTCGTGCCATGCGACCTGGGACGTTTGCCGGTGTGGGATTATTCGCCAAGACTGTCCTATTCGGCAAGGCGTCCACGGCTCGCCACCGGAACGGCGGGAACTAGCTGCGCGCCGAATGCCAACGCGTTCGCCGGGGTCTGGGTGCGGACAATCCGGCAGGAGTGCCTGGACCCTTTGCAGGGCCACACCCTCCTCGTGACCAGACTCTGCAGCTGCGGCACAAGGCAGGTCGCGGACGGCAGGTTCATGCCGCGTCGCCGCCATCTCCAGGAGGGACCGCCTCGATCATCGTGGTGAGATGGACCAGGGATGGCCGGCCTGGCACTGAGCCGAAGCCGAAGCCGACCGGTGGTTGGACCGCTCGGAGGGCACCGAGGTCAAGGCCGTTGAGCACGGCGTCGGCGGCGACGATGGGGTGCAGATCGTGGGCGCTGTACCACTGCCGACGTCCGTCGCGGGTACGACCACGGGTGCGGACTCCTGGCAGCAGCCGACGG
>Ga0058697_10000979_pt1 | contig 10991 bp, 8 predicted proteins | sample AgamicAsMae_FD_66619 | JGI IMG/M metagenome (GOLD analysis project Ga0058697, IMG submission 66619) | Agave microbial communities from Guanajuato, Mexico - As.Ma.e | ecosystem: Host-associated > Plants > Phyllosphere > Phylloplane/Leaf | place: Guanajuato, Mexico | collected 2012-06-04
ATGCTGTCCATAGCAAACAAAGTTAACTGCTCCACAGCATGCCGTGAAAAGGAATTGTGGCTGGACCTGTTCGCTGATCTTGCGGTGATGCCGGCCGGTCGGCCAACCGCTTTCAGGTCTGCCATCTGAAGATGCAAGCAGAGTCAAAGGTCCGTTGTGGCATAACTTCTAATCCGGATGCCTGAGTCCTTGACCTTTCTCCTTTCGTATTCGAGATTGTGTGTCTCTCGCTGAGATCCGATGATCAATATTTCAATTACCTGGCTCAGAGGCTGGCTCAGCTGGCTGCGCTGGCTTCTCGTACGAGGCGCTTTTCACGCTAAACGGAAATCCCAAAAAGTCGTTTTCGTAAATCCTCTTATTCGCAAACACTTGTCAGCTGTGGACCACGCGTGCAAAGATGATCATTTATTGGCATATCATCGTCGGACCCACACCCCTCAGGTACGAACAAATGATGTCAAAGTTTTTTTGCTTGTCGATTTCTGTGCCTCCACTATCGCGGCACGGAAGGGTAAACAACGATAGGCAAAGGTGGAGAGAGCAATAATGATAAAAATATGCAGGAATGGAGCATGTCGTGTCGTGTCGCTGATTACTAGTCCACATGATCTCTGACTGAAGGAGAAAGGATAAGCGGCGGGTAGCTAAAACGCAGGCATAGACAGCCAGAGAAAAAAGGCCCAGACAAGAGTACGAACTCCCCATGCTCTTGAACAGAATGCACTAGCGAAGAGCGAACAAGAAACGGGCAGCGACAAGCGTTGATTGGTTTTGTGTGTGATGGACGACTCGCGTCCGTCGCTCGGGATGTGATGGAGGTGGATGAAGCAAGATTTCAGGATTCTTTGGTGAGTGACTGTTTTGCCTTTTGGGCTCCTTGTCTGGTGCGCTCCACCAACGACTTCTCCGTCGAACCCGTCCCGCTGCGCTCGCCCGTGCGGTGTCTCTGCTTCCCTTGGGATGAGTCGTAGGGAGTCGCTCAGCGGGAAGGATGTTGGATGGTCAAACACAGGAGACCGGCGGTTATGCGAGCAGAGTAAGAAAAGATTGTCATCACGAGGTTGCAAGCAAAACAGAAGATCGAGCATCGATTCGTCCACGGGTCCGCATCTTTTGCTCGGCAACGGCTGCACTTTGGAAGCACAGCTGTTCGCTTCTCTTTTGATGACGAATTAGATGATGTAGATACCTCCTTGTTGCTGCATCTGATCTTACTTTTCCACACCCTAACCACAGTACGAAACTAGGAGGTCGCATCATGCATACAACGAGAATAGCTAGAAGCACAGGCTGTCGCTCTGAAGCACCTTCTCACCCAACGTCCAACCCACATCCGGAAAAAGCATGTACGGTAGGTCATCAAACGACTCGCCGAGATGATGATGCGAACGCGTTTCGTGAGAGGGCGTCTCTTCCAGATTCAATCAAACTTACTCATTTGGAATAGCGCCTCCAACCCCACACATGAGTCCACCACGATGCCCACTCAAGGCTGAGTGAGACCTGTGCTTTTCGCTAGCCCTCGGATATACGGTCTCGGGGCTCGCTCATAATCGTTGCTCATGAATCGCAATATCAAAGTCCTCGTTACTCGACATCAGGCATGGGGACGCGAAACGGGCGGCATGGTCCATGGTTGTTGTTATTATCTTGTTTTTGATGATGTGGTCCCGCTCCGCCTGCGTGGCTTGTTCGCAGACAAGGACAATCGTGTCAGCTGCTGTCTCGGACATTCCACCGAGTGGGTACTGGACAGGCATGTTGCAACAACCGTACCCTGTACTGCTGATGGTTACTGTGCAGATACAGTACCTGCAACGACTCCCGGTGCACCATCCATCGCTCAAACATGCGACTCAAGGTCGGGCAGCGGTGACGATCCAGCAACATGGTCGGACATACCTTTGATTAGTCTAGCCACCATCATGGCTGATGTGGCCACCAGTTGTGACTTGCAAACAAGTGGCAACGGCTTTCTGATGTTAGAGCATGCTGATCATGATATTGAAGTCCCAAAGGCGGTCACGCAAGGCGCCTAAAGTTTTTCAACATGCCGCGCGTGTGTGCGATGCTTGCTTGAAAGAGACCGATAGTTAAGGGTGCATTCTAGCGACGTGATGCAGTCCTTGCAAGGGCCAAGCGACCGTTCAACAATTCTCAGGCCAGCTGATGGATGCTAAGACATGATAATGCGACGCCCTCGGGATGGAACACGGTCAACGATAAATGGTTTTTGACTCGTCACCGCTTAATAGGCTTCGTGTATCGCGTTTGAGCAGCATGCTTGGTAAGGCAGATGAGCATTGAGGTAAAGGTGTGGTCCCGGGAGATGGATCCAGATTCCTCGCTTGCTTGGGAAAGGCAATGATTAGCATGACCAAGCCCTGGCGTGTGGTACAGCCAACGAACGGTTTTAAGAAAAGTAGAATTGTAATAGTCGCCGTGCTGTGCCCATCTGCACCATGCGTGACAAGACAAAGATAGCGTTCGCTTGCTGGAAGCACTGTGCACCAGGTAAGAAAGCGAATCGAGGCGACCGCGACGAGCGACGGCTCACGGCAGTTACGGATGGACAAGCAAGAGCTGTAAATCAGTCATGCTACGGGGTACCACTCCCTCGGCTTTAGGAGACGGATTCCAGAACAAGATGATGTTGCTGCTTACTCGAGACCTTCCTTTTTTTCAAATTAGACATGGTGGGTCATGATTAAAAGAAAGGGCGGAAGTTTAACGCCGGCGGCAATAGTCATTTAGGGGAGGAACGCCAGTAGTGTCATCGGCATGATACCTATTAAAATCGTCAAGGCATGAGGTGCATAACACGCTGGCCGGGCAAGTCGGATATCGTATCGCTTATTAGTCGCCCAGGCTGCGTGTGGGTCGATTGTATGCAATACGACGGAGCGCGGGGTGGATTTTGAGATACGGACTGGTCCGATTAAATTAGCTCGCCAGCCGGCACAGCAGTTTGGGAGTCTTTGAGACTTGAGTATAATCTTGCTGGATGTTGCGCAGGTGGCACCAAGACCGTGTGAGACGGACGGAGCCAGCCAAGCGTCGTCTCTGGCCTGCGTCGCCAGTGCAGCTAACGCAACGATGGCTTGGGATCCGTGATTCTTTCCCTTGCAAGGTTTTTTCCTTCTGTCAGAGGAATTTTTTGATTGCTATTTGCCGGCCCTTTTGTGGCTGCCAAGGTTGGCGTGTCGGTTTAACGAATCAAAGGCAGTGCAAATGTGCCCTTGTCTTTGATCATGATGGGCAAGAGATGCTCGAGCCGCACAAGCCGCGGAGGTCATGCACACCCGTGTTCGAGCATATACGCCGCCGATTCCTGTATGGATCGGTCGGGCGAAGGATTGAAGGTGACTACTGATAAGTTGTTGCATACATGGTTTTATCCTTGAAGTTAATTTTGACGCGTGAGCGGCGGGACCTGGCACAGCCAATACTTGATCCAAATTATCGATGATGAGGGATGGATGCGTTCGTTACGTTGGGTTGCTTGGTCAGGCCGACATCCGTCGGCGCGCGTCGATTCGCTCGCAGCTCGCAACAGGCAGGAGACAAGCAGCAGCCACCGACACCAACTCCCGCAAGGAGCAGCGGCATGGGGCATGGGGCATGGGTGTGATGAATGGGACGGTTCGACCGTGGCATCGTATCACAATCATCTCTCCTGCTGCAAAAGCTTGCGAGGGATTCGTGTCGGTCGGGCCGGGCGCGGGCTGAGGGATGGGTCATGGATTGACGGATAGTAGTAGGATTACAGCGTGTGCAAATGACAATCTCTCTGCGCACGCAGGGGCTATGCTATCTATGCTGGGTCGCTCGTGGCAGCGGGCGCGCGTGTGTGGACGAGACACGGCGATGATACAGTAGCCAGGTATAGGCGGCCTAATGCGGACTGCCCTGGAATGGGAGGGCACGCAGAAGGCAGAGCTTCGCGGAGGGGCCCTTTCCCTTTGGCCCTTGGCCCCGGCAGCTTTGGCTTGATGAAATGCTGGCCAATAATACAGTATCGGGCGAGCTAGCAGTGCTTGGACCGCAGTTGATGTCAACGTTTTGGCCTGACTGACCCTCTTTTTCCCTTTCGCATCTGCGCCTCTTTGCGGTCAAGGTCTTGGGTCCATGTCTGGAACCTACCGACCACTGATTCACACTTCACGCCGGGCAATCCTCACGAACGTTGTGGTTTGCCAGCGCCGCCGGGCTTTCCGCCATGATCATCGGAAGGCTCTTCGTTATTGCTGGCTGCCTGCGTGCATCCGTAATGTACCCTGTGCTGCTGGTGCTTGACGAGCTGGCCTCCACCAACTCCGCAGTGTCATAGCCATCATGGAATAGCCTTTGCCTTGGTCTGACTTGTCGTCGTCCACTCAGATCTGCCGTCCGCTGTTGCTGTCATACCTTTTGCTCGCTCTACATACCTGACCTCTACTCACAACTCATCTCTCCATCCAGCTCCTTGCTTGACTGCCCACACCTCCCCCACCTGGATAGCACGAGCCTCGACCCTGCCTTGTTGTCAAGAACCTAACTCTGAGCGATGCAATAATTCTTTTGCCTTGACTTGACCTCGCTCTCGCTCTCGCCCTCTAACTGACACGAATCTGCTCATCTCCATCACGCCTTCCTGTCTACCTCATGCTGTCCATGTATCCGCCGCCAGGCATCTACTTCCGCAACCCTTTTGTCGACTCATCGACCTCGACATCTCAGTCCTTCAGCCACTCACATCACAAGCTCCCTCTCGACATTCAGTCTCCCGCTGGCTCGGCTCAGGTTACCTTCTCGTCGACGAAGCCTCTCACTCCACCACCGGATATGAACAGTGTTGCTGCCCATGTGCAGCCCCAGCACAGCAGCTACTATGGCCAGACACCGTCTGCCGCCCCTATCAAGTACGAGCACCGCAAATACGACCAGCCTACCTACGACCAAAACCAGAGCCAGAATCAAGTGCAACTACCGAAGCCTGAAGTGAGCGCCGCAAGACCACCTAGTCCAGTCTACCAACCACACCCTGTACACTTCATCGACCCTCCGAACTCGAAGCGGGACTCTCATATGAGCGCGATCGCACCCTCACTACAGATTCCACGATCAGTGAACAACAGCCAAGGAAGCATCGCTGAGCTGGCAGCACAGGTTAGTAATTTTGTACTACTCGAGCATGTCGACCCGCCGCTGACTGAGACCAGATCACATGCCTTTTCTGGTTCGAGAGCTCGAGCACACTGGACCGGGCTGACGACCCTGCAACGACGTACAATGTGCAATCACTGGTACCCGAGGCAATCCCTACGACAGGCTTCCGCAAGTGGGTGACTACCATCCTCTCGACCACCCAAGTCACACAGAACGTGATTATCCTCGCCCTCCTGTTTGTCTACCGCCTCAAGACACTTAATCCGAGTGTCAAAGGAAAGCCCGGTAGCGAGTATCGTCTGCTCACGGTAGCACTCATGCTCGGTAACAAGTTTTTGGACGATAACACATACACAAACAAGACATGGGCCGAGGTTTCAGGCATCTCGGTCGCCGAAGTGCACATCATGGAAGTCGAGTTCTTGAGCAACATGAAATACGCTCTGTTCACCTCGGCTGAAGAGTGGACTCAGTGGCAGAATAGGCTGGGCCGTTTTGCCAGCTTCTTCGACCGCGCCTCGAGACCCATGCCTCAACTACCACACACTCTCCCATCGCCGCCTGTCTCGAATCACGCCTCGCCTCCATACTACGGTGCTGGTCCCCCCGTCACTCAATCGTTCCCTCAGTACCCATCCTCCCTCGGCCCGCTCCCCGATCTGGCATCGCAAATCTCGCGGAAGCGAAGCCTCGACAGCTACACCGAACCTCCGGCCAAGAGAATTGCTCCAGCTTACCCTCCTCCTACTCAGCCCCAGTCACAATACGTTCCGAGACCCACTCTCCCAAGCCTGCCTCTTCCTCAGCCTTCACAGCATCTGCCACTACACTTGCCTCAGCTTCCCCCTCTCAACTACTCGCAGCGCTCCGTGAACAACGTCACTCAGCCTTCTACCTCCTGGACCACAGCAACATCTATGCCGGCTGCTGTCTCACATGCTTCCACACCTCTCGCCATGGCTTCGGTGCCTCATTCTGTTGCCCAATCAAGACACCAGAGTCCCTTCCCCACTTCCGCCGCCGGCTCTCCCACCGACGGTCATTATCAACCTGCAGGTCAGGCCCACATGTCTCAGTTGTCGCCGTCCTACTTCCTGGCCCAGCGTAATAGTCCTTACCGTCCAGTCCGCGGTGTCTCAACCCTGCTAGTCCCACCTCCATCTCGCGCCATGCAACAGCCCCAGAATGTTCAGCGCGAGCAGATGCATTACCAGCCACTTGGACGCCCTCAGGAGCGCCAACAAGGTCGCTTGCCTTATATCGAGAGCCAGTGGTTTGAAGGGGACCCTTCGTCGACCAACCAGTGGTACTCGCAAGCTCAGCAGCAAAATCATCTTCCTCCTACCTCTTTCTACAACAGGGTTTAGTATCCCACCTGTTGGTTGGATTCGAGGTTTGGTTGAAGCAGCATTTCAATTCTTCTGTACCATATTCCTCGAGATGGCCTATTCATGGTCTCTCATACTCCTTTTTCGGTGTTTTTCTGTTACGGCTCACGCATTGCATCGCATTTGCATTCACCCTCCGGCGTTCATAATCCTTCCTGTTTTTCTGTTTTGTGTTTGATTGATTCAAATGCCTGCTATAAGGGCTGTTCCACAGAAAGCGAGCGATCATCACAAACGGCGTTTCTTCTTTCCAAGGGCCCAATACCACTTTTTCCTGTTTTTCGCTGCTTCCTATCAGTGTATTGGCTTTACTCTAGTCGTAGCTTCCTCCTATATTTTCCGGCATGCAAAGTTCCTACTAGAAAGGAGACTTGCCAGCCATAGATCGATACGATAAAAATCCATCTCTCTCCGAACCTGAACTTTTTCCTTCCCACTTTGCTATTGATATTGACTCTGCTGATATTCCACTGTTCTCAGCGTAAGAAGTCTGCTAATATGGAAACAAAGACTTTGTTGAGAACAAATAATCTAATTTTGGTCATAAACCTGGGAATTCCATGCTTTCCTTGTCCTCCGTGCGTTCGGTTATTTGAATGTCACTATTTTTCTGAGTCTTCATCGTACTGCACGTCTTTTGTTTGGCACCGTGGGGGTTCGCGACAGCTGAATAAAGTACGCATCAACATAGTGTCATTATGATGAACGTGACTTTAGCGCTGGATTTTGCTGCCAAACTTTGGTCTAGAAAGTGTCGCGTGAGTGTCTCTTTATAAATCCCTCATTGGGTAAAAGGTCGAATGTGCCAAAGTGGCCGCCACCATGGTTATTAGCACTTGAGGCAGATCCCTGATATCACTCGAGTATGCTCCGTACATACAAGCCAGCTAAAATCAGTGCCAGAGGACAGGTGGGAGAGGAGTGATGATAGACGACTTCGAGATGTGATGTTGATGGGATAACCCTGATCTAGCAGCCTCTCTGTCGCACTTTCCACATCGCAATGAGCTGCACAAAGAACGATTGAACTTGAGCTTGGGCGAGCAAGAACAATTAGAAGAGCCAAGTAACAACGATAATACAAAGTGGTATCCTGAAAGTCTGATCAAGCATGTCCTTCCTTATCCCGACCTGTGTCCCCCCCTCAATGCTATCATAACCTCATTACAAGCGCATAGATTGCATTACATCACTCGAGCGCTATCATTCCAAGCACTCGACTCGAATCCAGTCATGAAATGGCCGGGCCGCATGGAACTCAACAAGTCGTGGATCATACCATCGTTCCTGATGCCGTCGATTCGTTGCCAGCTGCCGCATAGTGACTCGTCAGGTGCACTAGAGACATCTCGAATGCTGAGATCGTCAGTCTCTTGTTGATGTTGTTCCTGGCCCTGCCAGAGGAAGCAGAAACCCGGACTGAATTGGTCAGAGCTCTTGAACGGCCTTCTGATCAGTTCATTGAGGTCGTGAGCCGTGTTGATCACATCCTGACCAAAATCGAGTTGTCCGGTCGCTGTTGAATGTAGTGTAGCATAGAAGCGGCTCAAAGTCGAGTGAAACTGTCCAGCAGCTACATCTTTCTCGCCACAGACGTTCAGGAAGTCGAGGCAGCCAAGTGCAAGATGTAGTTCGTCCTCTAGCTTGCCTACCGGTCGACCTCCCAAATGCTGCTCGTAGAGCATCTCCGCCACATGATGGAGTATTAGTACACAGCTAGAATAAGCTTGGAATCTGCTCGCTCGTCAGTACTGCTTCCAAAAAGTAGTTCAGATCTCGGCAGTCCATGAACTTACATGCAGATCCAACATCTTTTGACGATGCCACCTTCAGCGTAAACACGTCTGAATAACCTGGCAGATTCTCTAGCAGCAAAGTTTGCCTGGAGTATCAAGTCGTTGACTACGGTTTCGTCTCCGACAAGCAAGTTACTTTGCTCATGCATACTCTGGAGAACCCGTCGCAGAAGCATGATCTGCGCTCCGAAGTAAAGAAAGTTGACGTAGTAAATGGTCCTCCGTAGCTCGAAAGATATTTCAGGGTTGTTGTCCAGTTCGGGCAGGCGCATCTCGGGTGGTAGATTTTTGTGCCAGTATTGTAACTCGTGGGTGATAGTCTCGACCGTAAGGGCGCTCAGGCCCTTGAACTGTAGACTAAGCCGTAGCATGTCGAACTTTATGACAGCGATCTTGACCATTTCAGTCGTGACCTTCTCCTCGAGATTGACTTCGGCCCCTGTCTCTAAATTCCTAGGATCCATGCTGTCTTTTGGTAGCTTCAGTCCCGAGACGTAGCCGAGCGTCGAGGACAACCAGGTTTCGAGGAAGATGAGAACTCTCCATACTTTTCGTCGTTCCATCCACTGGCTGCGCTCCATATTGGATGGACAGACCTGTGTGATTGGAGGACGTGATAGAAGACTCAGCCCCATTTCTGCAAAAGCCCTGTTAGGAGACGCACAAGAACACGATCGAAGTAATCATCAACTCACCCACGAACGTCATAGCAACCTTTTGCTTGTTCATGATATTGAACATACCAAGTATGGCACAGACCTTTGCCGCTCGGGTAGTGTCGACAGTGACGACATCTTCCAAGAGATGCTTCGCGACACCGTACAAGTTCTGTTCTGTTCCTTCTGGGAGGGATTCCTTGATGTATTGAGAACCGAGAGCTGCTACAGCACAGAGCTCGCAAGCAGCCAAGCGCAGTGCTTGCTTATCAGCCTGGCCTGCTAGAATATGAAATTGTGCCTCAGTGTGGCTGCGTGAAAAGACATGAAACAGCTTGCCGGACTCATTGTAGAAAGCATCGATACATTTGTGAAGAGCATCGGTACTTGGCAGAGGTCGATCAAGGTCAGAAAATGGTTGGTAAGGCGTGTCGACCAAAGAAGTATCGTCGTCCAAGGTGAAGGAGGGAAGGGATTTGTTATTAGTGTTTGAACTCCGAGAACGTGAAGTATGCGGCGTCTGGGCTGTGTCGGAATTGGAGGGAGGCGATGGGCCGGATGAGATGGACGAGGTAGAATTTCGGTGATGTAGCGAGGGAGTAGGGCCCTCAGACTCGGGCGAAATTAGTGTAGAGAGCAACTGATCAGCAGCAGCAAGACCATCGTCCGAAGTGCGGAGATGACGGAGCATGTCCTGGGCTTGAGAAGCAGAGGCGGAGCGCAGAGCGTCGATGAACTTTTGCATGCGATCCGACTCTGTTACAAGAGAAGCATTTTTCCTCTTCAAAGCAGTGAAGCGAGTCTCGCCGGGATTTACGGGATATTCGCAAGAATCGATACCCTTTGAGATGCAGCGTTGACAGCTCGGGCGCATGCCGTCGCACTGTCAAAATTCAGCATCAACGTCTTTGGCTGCGGGCATATGGCATTCTGCAAACAGCATATGGCGATGAGAATACCTTCAATTTTTTCAAGCGACATTCGCGGCAAGCGGCGTTGATGGTGCCACGCCGTGATCTAGTCGACTTGAGAGGGTGACTGCTTTGCAGAGGCTGCAGACCAGAGACATCGGGCACTCTCGAAGGCTGGGGCGCCAGTGGTCGAGCGATAGCAAGCACTGGCGGCGACATGACTTGCAATGGAGCAATCTGAAAAAGTAGACAGAGGAATAAGAGGGTGTCAAAAGGGGACGGGAAGAGGGACGGAGGGGGCTCCGAAGAAGGACGATTTGAGAGCGGCGGGGCGGCCGCCGTCTGGAACAACGCCACTTCAGGGTTCACGCCATGCCAGTCGGACCTTGTCCTCGTCGTTCCCGCGCAGCAAAGAACAAGCAAGCAGAAGGAGCGACCGATAACGTGCTGCTGCAGCAGGCTTAGGAGTCGAAGGCCGATATCAAAGTTGCAGCCCCAGGACTTTTGTGTGCCCCGCAGCAGACCTCAGATACCTATGCTAGAGGGCAAAAAGAGATACCTCATGCTGGCGGGGCCGGTGTCCAGTTGCAGCAGCCTCGCACGGCGACGCTTTGTTCCGGTTTGGGATCACGGTCAGGGTCGCGGTGAGATGTTGGTGACGCATGCCCGTCTATGACTCGATGTATAATGTGGGGGAAGTCGAAGCTCCAACCACCTTGATATTCCATGTCTTTCTTTCCAAATGCACAGAGAGAATATATACAATCATCTCAGCTTGGTCTAGTTTCTGATTAGACAATATGGCGACGCGAAACGACCGCTACAACAAACTGTCCCCGCAGGAACGCCGCGCTGGCGAATCGGTATGCGCCTCGCCACCTTGATGCTCTGCCACCTGAGGAACAGCTCTGATTTGTGATGGATACAGGCCCTCAGCGACTTTGCAGACTACGTCCAGAAACAGCAAGCCAAACGCCGCCATCCCCAAGACCAAGACTCTACCTATGGCACCCAGTCTGTCGTTGCGACCGAAGAGCACGCCGAGCTCGACATTCTCGACTCTCTCAACCTCACCGACGAGCCCGTCAG
>Ga0058697_10000982_pt1 | contig 10968 bp, 11 predicted proteins | sample AgamicAsMae_FD_66619 | JGI IMG/M metagenome (GOLD analysis project Ga0058697, IMG submission 66619) | Agave microbial communities from Guanajuato, Mexico - As.Ma.e | ecosystem: Host-associated > Plants > Phyllosphere > Phylloplane/Leaf | place: Guanajuato, Mexico | collected 2012-06-04
TAATATTGTTTGTTATTCCAAACCAAAATTGGTTTTATCAATTAGGACTATCTTCTTCTATCATGTCTTTGTGCAGCGTTTTAAAAAAAAAAACCTTTTTGTCACCATTATCTTTATTGCAAATATGCACTTTAAAATATAAGAGGGAGTAAGACATGGATGTGAATCCTCTTGGTAGAGTAGACTGATATGGAAGCCTTATGGGAAATTTCAGAAATCTGAATTTGGGTACAGTTTTGTAAATATGGTACTTCTAAATCACAGCAGGGAAGGGAAATGGAGAAGCATTGATTTCAACAAGTTCAGTCAGAACTTTGACAAATCCTCTCTAGTCTTTACATAGGTAAATATAGAATAAAGTGATATGCTCATAGATATTAGTTGTCTAGGCACATAATAGATACTCTACCTAATGTGTAAAAACTTTCCAACATGGCTATTTAATTTACATCATTTTCAGTAGTACGAACACACTTATTCTTCACATACCTTTTCTAGATTCCCAAGAAAAATATGTGGTGCTTCTGGTACTATCTTGTTTAAGGATCCACGTGCTGCAGTGGACCCATCATCCCTAGATGATTTCCATAGGCAGGATGAGCTTGATCTAGTGGTAGATTTGAGGATGATTGGTCTTTTATGGGTCTCATCATCATCACCATCACTAAAAGACTTTTTATTCTTGGGCTATCAGTTTTATGATCAGATGTCATTTAAGTGTCATCTATGTAAATTGGTTTCAAATGCCTGATCAATGAAGTACGAGGAATGAAGGGCTTGCTGTGAATAATGGAAGGCCAGTTGGCAAGTAGGTTTCCTTGGCAAGGCCATGCAATTTAATATCGTGCAACCAATAGGGAACCCTCTGATGTTCTCCTGAAGCCAGGAATACTCTACAAGAAGGTACTGTGATCAATTCATGGAGAATGCAACAACTAATGAGCAATATATAAGTTTATAACCATGAGCTATTTGAAACACATTTCTGGCCCTTAAGAGGGCGTAAACTAAAGCCTTAACTGGATTACGTAGATAAGGAGAGTTTGAAACCCTTCAAATCATTGCCTTTTTATGTACTAGAATTTGGTATATCTGCCCTTAGGTATATATTTATATGCCATGTTATATTATTTATAATGTTCAGAGGGAAATATGAAGTAATCATACATAAATGTCATATTATTATGATCCATATAACTTCTACTATGACTTTAGCTTATATCAGTACAGATATAGTGGATGCTTTCGTACAAGCGATACTGTGGATGTTAATAAACATTTTTTAAGCACCTGAGTTACTAATAAAGCCATAAAAAAGGGCAGACTGTTATTGGCGGATAGGTGTTTATGAGTTCTAATTCAGCCGCTAAAAATCCTTTTCTTTGACCTCTTTATTGCCTTTGAGTAAAAACCAGAAGTTGCATTATAGTCACTTTAACCTCACAAGGATCAGAGTGTAGATAAATATATCAGTGCTTCGTTCATTAGTACCTGACAGTCAGATCAAAATTCTTCATATAACAGCATGTCTTTTCTATTGGACATACTCCTATATGCTTTAGTTCCAAGTTTCAAATTGTTTATTTTACCCTTGTATTTCAACTTTTGAATGATGTTGAATGTCTTTTCATGGCTGCACTATCTGTTTTCCTTCTCCAATCCGTGGTTCTTCTATTGGTATAGTAATTGGCTGCATACTTTTGCTTTGCATTAGAGCCACTGAAACTGCCATTATTATACTCAGTGAGCATAATGCTTGTATGCAGAATTCCAGGTCAACCATTAAAGGACATTTATCTAGGTCTTTGCATTCATTTCCATCATGTTCCGGGTGTTCAGTTTGGTTTTAACATCTCTCTAATATCTTTGGCTGACATTTCCTGCTTCTATTTGCATCGTTGTTCCTTTTTCTTTTTTCTTTTTTTCTTCCTTTCACTGCTGATATCTACTTTATTTATTTCATCTTCTGGAGTGATTATAGCCATCCTTGGCTTCATTGTACCATTGCAGTTATTCTTTCCTTGATTATGTGGTCTTAGTATCCCTATGTATTGGTCCTTGGTCGTTCTATTAGATTATGATTTCTGGCACGATAATGATTTCTGGCACACTTTTCTCCTCGTCCTTGTATTTTTTTTGTTTGGTCATTAAGGAACTCACTACAGATAATATCCTCAAATGACAGTGCTAAATCCTCATTTTAGTAGTTTTGGGTGGTGTCGTGTGGGTACTTAATTCATATTTTTCTTATCAAGTGAATATTCATATCACGGTCTTTAACTATACATCTTCCTTCCATGTCTTTTATATCTATACACAAAATGTCTCATGTTTGGGCAAATTTTTGGGAGTGGGTTTTTGTTCGAAGTTGGGTTGGCCTGTGAAACCTTTTTTTTTCATTTTGGCTATCTGGTTCCCGTTTCAATCTTCAAACGTGTGTAGTTTAAAGCACTCTTTGTAGTTTAAAGCTGATTATAGTGATCCGTTTTTAACTTCCCTTGACACCATGACACATGTCCTGCCATTGAAAGGCATCCATAGTGGCAACGGCTCCTCTATCGAGTCCATCACGAACACATGAGGTAATTCACGATTCCATCACGAGGCCACATTCAATCCGGAGTCACTCTTTTAGACTATCGACTAATCATGAGTCATTCCGTAGTTCGGAGGCCCATCCTCCGAAGAGAAAATCCTTCGTAAAGACTGCTGCTTTTACGTTGGTTACAACTTAGCAACACAATCCGCGCTATTCACGGATTCACTTACGCTGCTAGATCATTCCCACGTTCAAACGTTACAACGCCCTTACATCAATGCAGGCTGTTATGGATGGTGGCAGATATCTCTGCATAACAATCTCAACAATCAAACGGCATGATCTGGGTGGTTACGAGGCACACTGTGTCAATCATGCAGTTACAGAGACCCGAAATATCCGTGTGTGCATCAACATCTCAGTCATGCGTTAATATTGCTTCTCCAACGGGTAGGTGGTTCGTTTCTGATTACCACCAAAAACACCATACACAGAAGCAATCTCTTTCGCTTCAACAAAAACACCACAACAGTGCTACTGACCTGAAAGGTGTTTTCCTTCTCATGTGTTTCTTGGTAAATCCGATCGGGAGCGTCTAATTGTCTGTGACGGGAAATTTTCACCATATTGGTGCTTTCATTGAGAGCTCTTGAATATACGCCGAGAGTTTTCTCCCCTTCGCCAAATTCTTCCCAAAAAATCCCTCTTCAAATAGCTTCCCCGATGACGATAGCCTCTCAAAAGAAGGCCTTCTCGCAAATCGCTGCTTCATCTGCCGCCTCCAAAGTCAAGAAGATCCCCACTGGGACGAGTTCTGCCAATCACCATCCCTAGAACCTTAACATTGTTCTTCAACCAGTTGAGAAAGAGCACTCGTCTCCAGCGACCATAACAGAGAGGGCAACCAATGAGCACAAGTCTTCACTGCCCGCTGAAGGACAACTCATTCAGATGCTAGCCCGCCTGCAGAAGCGGCTAGACGAGCAAGAGACGAAGGCGACTCGCGAGCACTAGAAGGCCTCTCTAGAGAGGTATGCCGCTACGCACGTTCATAACCAGCTCCTCACTCAGATTGAGGTGTTCTAAAGAGCCTAGACGAGGGGCTCAGATGAGAACGACTGCACTCATCCCTCAACCACGTGCAACAGACCCGCTTGCACTGGGGCAGCCAAAGGCGTTGTCGATCCACATCCCCACGCTGTGAGGAATACTCCGATGAGAGCGAATCTTACAAAGCCCACGAAGACTCGCATCGAGGATCTAGTGGAGATGGTCAGAAAGCAGATTGATGAAGACAAGTCGCAATCTTGCAGTGGGCAAGATCTTCCACCCTGAGGATCTCTGATTCCCTTCTTTTGGAGGAGATCATGCCTCATCGGTTCCCTAAGAAGTTCGTGTTACCAAGCTTTGACTGCTATACCAGAGTGACCGACTCCGTTCTGTACCTCCGAGCTTATCGGTCAAGATGGCGGTCAGTTCACTCCCATGACAATCTTCTCTTGTGTCAAGTATTTCCTTCTAGTCTCAAGGGCGTGGCCCTAGACTGATTCTACTCCCTCTCATCATGGTTTCCCCGAAGCTTTGAGGAGGTCAGCGACGCCTTCTTCAACCAATATGCCTCGCGACAGAAGTTTAAGAACAACCACCTCCTTACATCAAGATGAAGTAGGGAGAGACCCTCAAGCGCTACGTCATTTATTTTCAGGGCCAGATGACACTGGTTTATAATTGTAGTGATAATGTCGCTGCCGCCGCATTTATTGCTGGACTGCAAATCGATCACTCCTACAAGCACCTGGTGAAGTATGACGTCACCAACATGAAAGAAATTCTATCTCAGAGCCCAGAAGTACATACAGCTGGAAGAGGCGACGCAGGCCTTGACGAGCCGACCTCATGAGCAAGAGAGTGCAGGGGAGAAGATGAAGCGTCCGCCTGCTCCTCCGAAAAAGACTCAAAATCGGGGGCAATATGGTTATAAGAAGCACTCCCAGCTTAGTTCTTCGCGGAACTCCCTGGAGGCCTACAGAGCTGATGCCGACTTCACTCTGTTTAAGATCGATCTCCATCGATCGCGTCGTTAGCGCCATCAGGACCAATCGTGGGTGAGACGGCCAAAGCCACTCCTGTGTAACACAAAGGGCCCCGAAGCGGGCGATTACTGTGTATTTCATGACGGGATGGGACATCGCACTGTCGATCCCTCCACAGGTAACTCCAAGAGCTTGTCAATTGGGGGTATTTTAAGGAGTTCATTCTTAACTTCAGACAATCTTCGAAGGTCAAGGTGCAGAAAGTGACTCCCAAAACTCTGATGCAGGGGAATCAAGCGGGTCGCACCCTCGTCAGCTATCGAGAGGTGGATGCCATTTTTGATGCCATTTTTGGCGCTTGTCTACTGGATGGCACCACCTCGAGAGAGAAGACCATCTACATCAACGAGGCCGCAGAAGCAACCACCCAACGGTGCTGACCGGTCCCCATGCGTTCTCTAGTAGGCCAATCTCATTTTCAGAAGCTGATGCCTGTGCCATGCACTTTCCGCTTGATGTCGTAATCGTTATAATGCACATTGGCAGCTGTTGAGTCTCTAGAATCCTGGTAGACAGCGGGAGCAACATCAACATATTATAACGAGCGCCCTATACAGGATGGAGAACACTTAGAGATAGCCCGGGCAATGATCTGTCCTAAGTCCCAATCAAGTTTATATGGGTTTAGCAGGAATGAGACACATTTGCCCGGCATAATCACACTTTCAGTCTGCGCCGATCCTTACAACACCATCACAAAGTTCTACGTGATCGACGTGGCATCCTCGCACAATGCGATCCTCGGGTGGTCATGAATTCACATGATGAAAGTTGTCTCATCCAGCTACCACTAGCTTATGTGATATCCCACTCCATTCTGATGTAAATTGCGGACATAAAAGGGGACCAAGCCATGTCTTGAAGCATTTTGCTGCCATCACCCAAAAGCGGTCATGGTGGATGGTGAAGAGTGCAAATCTTCTGACAGATGATAAGGTACAGTTCAAAAAAAAATTTTATCTAATAACCTGGATGTGTACACTGGTCCCTCACAGATATGTCAGAAGTCGAATCATCCATCATCTGCCACCTACTATCCATCGATTTGGAGATCAAATCGGTAAAGTAGAAGCTGAGGAAGATGAATGCGGAGCGTGTAAGGCCCTCAACGAAGTTGACCGGTTACTCTGAGCCAACTTTATCAGAGAGACGCACTATCCCGAATGGCTCGCTAACCCGGTCCTGGTGAAGAAAAAGAATGGCAAGTGAAGAGTCTTCATTGACTTCACTAATCTTAACCAGGTCTGCCTTAAAGGCAACTTCCCCCTGCCAAGGATTGACCAGATGGTGAATGCGATGACGGGCCATGAACTACTCAATTTTATGGATGCCTACTCCAGATACAATCAAATCCACCAGATGAAAACAAGACGACGTTCATCACCTTAAGGCATCACCTTAAGATGCATCCACCAGATGAAAACAAGACGACGTTCATCACCGATCGGGGAATCTATTGCTATAAGGTGATGCCTTTCAGACTAAAAAACGCCGGTGCAACCTTCCAATGGATGGTCAACAGTGAGCTGATTGAACACACCATGGAGGTATACGTCGATGACATGTTCGCAATTATTCGTAGGTCTACCGACCATGTGCAACACCTGAGCGAGGCGTTCAATCGCCTCTGAAAGTACACGGACAAGCTCAACTCAGAGAAGTGTACCTTTGGTGTGGCTTCCGAAAAGTTCTTGGGTTATATGGTCACCCATCGGGTATCAAAGTCAATCCCGATCATATACCTGCCATCCTGGGTATGAAGTCTCCTACTTGTGTCAAGAAAGTACAGATGTTGAACGGGCGCTGGCAGCCTTGAACAAATTCCTTAACCATTCCCTGGATAAATGCAAACTGTTCTTCCAAGCAATAAAGAGGAATAGTGGATTTTCTGCTGGAACGAGGATTATGAAGTCGCGTTTCAAGGCCTGAAGAAATATCTTGCATCTCCCCCCTCCTATTCAAGCCTGTTGCCGAAAAAATGCTATACCTTTATCTTGCGGTATCGGAGTCAGCCGTGAGTGGAGCCTTGGTTCGGGAAGATGGGGCGTTCAGAAACCTGTGTACTACGTCAGCAAGTTCCTACTTGATGCCAAGACCCGATACCAAAAGATGGTCCTTGCTCTCTTCGTCTTTTCAAGGAATCTGAAGCATTACTTCTAATCTTTCCAAATCGTTGTGCTGATAGAGCACCCTCTGAAGAGCATCGCGAAGAATCCACAAGCTACTAGACGAGTGGCAAAGTGGGTCACAGATTTAAAGCCATACGACATCAAGTATGAGTCAATGACGATAATTAAGGGGCAAGTCTTGGCGGATTTTATTGATGTGTTCACTCCGAGAGTCCCGTCATAGAGTGAGGATGGACCTTGGACGCAAATGGAACATCAAACAACGAGGGTTTTAGAATTGAGATTGTCCTAACAACTCCAAAGGGGACCATCATTGAGCAGTCCTACGCTATAGGCTTTCTCACTACCAATAATGAGGCCAAATATGAAGCTGTCATTACTGGCCTTAGGATGGCAGTGACGCTTGGGAGTCACTGGACTCGAGGTCTGCTGCGACTCATTACTGGTGGTGAGTCCAGTCAATAGAGAGTATGCAGCCAAAGACGATCGGATGGTAGCATACATGTAAATCTCCTCAGCCTGAAGTCTAAGTTTCCCCGATGCTACTTCAAACAGATCTCCCGGTCAAAGAACAACCATGTTGATTCTTTAGCCAACTTGGCATCGGCCGTGGAGTACCAATTCCAGCGAGAGATCGCTGTCGAGCATATTGCGAAGCCCAACATCCGACGATCGGGAGAAGTGTTCCGCTTGGACATTATTCCGGATTGAATAGACCGCATTATTGTCTATTTGAAGAATGGGGTGCTACCCGACGACAAGACCGAAGTGCAGAAGCTCCAGCACGTGACCAACTACATACTCCTGGAAGACATCTTGTACAAAAGGTCTTATTTCAAGTTGCACTCCGGCCTTACCTGAGGTGTTTCGGGCCGGACGAAGCCAAGAAGATAATACAGGCAATCCACGATAGCGACTGTGAAAACCACGCCAGAGGTCGGTCCCTCGCCTACAAAGCTATCAATCATGGGAACTATTGGCCCAAGATGTTCAACGATACCAAGGAGTATTTGAAGAACTCACAATGTCAGAGGTTCGCTCTTTCCTCAAGCAGGCCAAACACAGACCTCCACACATTACGGAGCCATGACCCTTCATGCAATAGGGGCTGGACGTGGTGGATTCACTTTCCCGAACACAGCCTCAGTTTCGGTTCTTATTGGTCGCAACAGACTACTTCACCAAATGGATCAAAGTTGTGCCTCTCTCCGAAGTCACAGGGCAACAGGTAGTCAAATTCTTGAGACAGAACCTCGTATGTTGCTTCGACTTCCCTCACACCATTATATCCAACAACGGAACAACTTCGTCAGTAGAGAGGTGGCTACATTCTGCGCCAAGTACAAGACCACTTATTAATTCTCTACGTCATACTACTCACGAGGCAATGACCAAGCTGAGATCAGCATTCACAACATTCTCAAAAAATTGTGCAAGAGCCTTGGTAAGGCGAAAGGCAAATAGGTTGAAAAGCTTTCGGGCATGCTCTGGGAATACCGGACCACTATGCGCATCCCTATGGGAGAGACTCTGTTTTCATTATCTTATAGAGCAGAGGCCAACATCCCAATCGACATTTGCTTGCCGACATCGCGCACAAAAGAAATCGATTGGGACCAGAATGTCGCTTAGCTTCACTTGACACATGATCAGTCTGAAGATAGGCAGCGGCAGGCCACGATCCGTATCACGGCGTACCGACAACAAATCAAGGAAGTGCATCATAAGGTGATGGCTCAAGAGTTCCAGATCGGTGACCTAGTCTTGAAGCACGTCATCCGGAGCACCGAAGAAAAAATATAGGAAAACTCAGAGCCAACTGGGAAGGTCCCTACACCGTGGTCTCCAAAGGAGGCAAAAGTTTATATACCTTAGCCGATCAAGACGGTAAGACTCAACAAACAATAGAATTTTTTTCATTTGAAATGATACTATGTATAAACTCACAATTAATCCAATGAAAAGAATCGTTGTTGTGCGCCATCTCTCTCCTTTTCGAGCTTTGCAAATCTTTGTTGAAGATAAGTCACTCTTGCGGCTTATAGCGGGTCCTCACCCTGACAGCAAAAGCCTATACGAAGACTCTCCTGAGAGATGGAGATCGTCCTGACAGCTCACTCCAACAGCCTATATCGGGTTCTCACCCTGATGGCTAAGGCCTACACAGAGACTCTTGAAAGACAGAAGTCCTCATGACAGCTCATTTCGACCGCCTATATCGGGTCCTCACTCTAATGGCTAAAGCCTATACTGAAACTCTCATGAAAGACGAAGATCGTCCTGACTGCTCACTTTGACAGCCTATATCGGGTTCTCATCCTGATGGCTAAAGCCTATACGGAGACTCTCCTGAAAGATGAAAGTCCTCATGATGGCTCATTCTGACAACTTATATTGGGTTCTCACCCTGACGGTTAAAGCTTACACGGAGACTCTCTTGAAAGACGAAAGTCTTCATAACAGCTCATTCTGATAGCCTATATCGGGTCCTCATCTTGATGGCTAAGACCTACAAGGAGATTCTCCTGAAAGATGAAAGTCATCCTGACAGGTCATTCCGATAATCTATAATGGGTCATCACCCTGACGGCAAAAGCCTATACGGACTCTCTTGAAAGACTTGAGTCCTTTTGATGGCTACTCTGACAACCTATATCAGGTCTTCACCCTGACGGTTAAAGCCTATACGAAGACTTTTCTGAAAGACGGAGATTATCCTGATGGCTCACTCTAACAGCTTGTATCAGGTTCTCGCCCTGACGGCTAAAGCTTATACGGAGACTTTTCTGAAAGACAAAGATTATCCTGACGGCTCACTAGTTCTAACAGCCTATATCGGTCCTCACCCTGCGACTAAAGCCTATACGAAGACTATCCTTAGAGATAGAGATCGTCTTGATGGCTCACTCCAACAACCTATATTGGGTTCTCACCCTGACGGCCAGGGTCTACCCAGAAACTTTCTTGAAAGACGGATGTCCTCTTGATTGCTCATTCCGACAGCTATATCAGGTCTTCACCCTGACGGCTAAAGACTTTATGGAAACTCTCCTAAAAGACGGAGATCATGACAGATTGACAGCTCACTCTGCTAGCCTAGATCGGGCCGTGACGTCTAAAGCTTATACTGAAACTCTCATGAAAGATGGAGGCTCACTCCGACAACTTATATCGGGTTTTCACCGTCACGGCTAAAGCCTATACGGACTCTCCTGAAAGACGGAGATCGTCCTGACGGTTCATCGAACAACCTAACTCGAGTTGTCTCTGACAGCTTATATTAGTTTCACTCTGATGGTCTTTAATTGGAACCTTCCCCTAAGAGATTACTCCAAAGCCAACATGATCCCCCTAATGCCTATCGGAACTTCAACTCACAGACCTAGTTTCAATCACTAATCTCACACGACAATTCGCAATGTCCCTCAGCTAAAGACATGGAAGTAATTAAAAGTATACCTAGAGGGGTGTGAATAGGTGTAGTGCTAATCTAATGCCAAATGATGCGAATTAAAACTTAAATGCTAACACACTATATGTAACCAAGAGTGAGCCTGCATTCCCTGTAAAGGGCTCTGGAATTACTCCTTTAGATTCATCTAGACTAAGAGTTGAGGTGCTTTAAAAGCTCTCTTGGTTCAAAACAAGTGCGGGCACACAAACAATACAAGCATGTATAAGATATGAGCAATTAATAACAATGCAAGATATAAAGAGATAGAGTTGAGAGATAGAAGATCAAACGCAAACAGCGAGATATGCTTTGAGGTTCGAGTCACTGCTCTACGTCCCCGCCTTCACACAGAAGGATTTTCACTATGTCCACACTAGACATGACCTTCCACAAAGGGACCTCTACTGAGTAATACAACTCAACATTGGGAGTACACAACTCTCTCAAACATAATCACTTGTACACAAGAGGGAGCACAAAGTAAAGAAAGAAAGGCACTTGGTGATCACAAAGATCACAAACACTCTCTTGGTGATCTTGAAAGATCACAAACAATTTTCTCATAATACAAAGATCCTAAAGATAGATTTGAGATGATAGCTCAAGTATGTGAAAAAAGAAAGTATTTGAAAAAGAAAACACAAAAAAACTCTTGAGAAAACTCAAGAAATGATATAGAAATTTTGGACAAGAAACTAAAATCTCAAAACTTGTTATCTTTTGATTTTCAAAACTTTGCAACAGAATAAAGAT
>Ga0058697_10000987_pt1 | contig 10901 bp, 8 predicted proteins | sample AgamicAsMae_FD_66619 | JGI IMG/M metagenome (GOLD analysis project Ga0058697, IMG submission 66619) | Agave microbial communities from Guanajuato, Mexico - As.Ma.e | ecosystem: Host-associated > Plants > Phyllosphere > Phylloplane/Leaf | place: Guanajuato, Mexico | collected 2012-06-04
GAGGCCACTGGCGACGTCACACGAGATGGAACTCGTGAACGAGGCGGCGAGCTGAGAGGAGTGCTCAAAACCGAAGTCGAGCCATCTTGGACCTTAGTGTTGATTTTGATGGCTTTCGCCTGGAGAATTTCGAGATCTTGAACCCACTGAGCGACCGGGAACCTTTGGTTCTTGGACCTGGCTCTCATGAGAGCTCTTGTCTCATGGGTTGACTTCAGTGCGCCATCGATGACCATCTTGAACTGATTCAGCATGTGTTTGGTTCCTGATGACTCCACTGAGAACCACCATCCAGGCATTTGACCGAGGCCTCCAACTCTGGCTCCGATACCAAGTGCTCCTTTGCGGCCAAACTCGACCGAGACCAACCCGAAAGGTTCATCTCGTGAAGGGATAAGTGCCCACTCTGCACCTGCGTGAACAAATGGTGGTACATAGACGAACATCGGCTTGGAGTAAACTCTACCAGGGTACCTTTTCATCAGGTGGTCGAGTTTGAGGGCGGCGAACTTGCCATATAGATCGATGACAGGTCCCACGCAGATCAGTTGGGCTTTAGGGTTGTCTTCAAGCACTCTAGGGAAGACATCTGCAATGATATCGATGCCTTTTTGCATGCTCCACCTTCCAACAAACACAAACAGCTCGGCTGTTCCGTCAACATCGAGGTTGGCCCATTGCTGGGCTTGTTTGCGCATTGCACCGCGAGACGCTTCATACTCCTGGTCAATGGTGACATTCGGATCTGGCAGGCACTTGTTGAAGTGCTCTACGTCAGATGGGTCGGGATTTGGTAGAATGCCAACTTTGGGAAGCCCCCAGAAGATAGGGTAGCGGGCGAACGAACGAGCTCCGTACTTCTTTGAAACTCCAACGGCTCCAAAGCCCTTTTGATGAACTCGCAAATAACTGGTTCCGGCGTGCAATAGATTGAAGTTGTCGCCGAACTGCACATATTTGCGAATCAGCGATTTGTCGAGGTTGAAAACATCGCTCATTTCCTGCAGCTTCTGTGGTGTTGAGACAGACCACAGGCCTTGAAACTCTGCGTTGTGAAGTGACAGGCAAACAGGAATGACTCGAGGGAGAAGGTGCAGTGGTGCAACGGCGCCGTGATAATCGTTGATGTGGTAGATGTCGATTTCAGGATGACGCCTGATCACTTCGGCAATGCATGAGTTCCATGCTGAGTAATAGATAGCACTGTCCATGTCATCCATGCGAGCTGGATAAGGCTCCTTCTTTGTTTGTTGCCGGAACAGCGGTGCATCGAGCAGAACGTATGTGATCTTGCCTACGACATGCACTTGGCAATCGATCAGGTATGGCTTACCCATGATCGTGATCTGGATGGGATCCATGACCTTGTCGATAGGATACACAACATCACCGACGCAAGGCACGACCCAAATCAGATTGTGATGAGTGAGATGTTTCGCCATGAGCGATGACATTACACCCAAACCTCCAATCTTGATCGAGATGTCCCACTCATCCATGATGGCATACTCCATGGTGGCAATCAAGATTGTTCTGCAAGCCTCAGTGGTAGCCACAACATTCTGACTGGCTTCGGCAATATCTGGTATGCTCTGCTTTTCCGAGATCTTGTTGAAGGACAATGGCAACATATCCGAGAAGCTCCTCTTCTTCTGGAATTGATGGAAAGGGTAACTTCGCTTCGTGAGACCAATCGAGTTGTGCTTCAGGCGGTAGAAAGAGCCAAGATAGATTGCAACTGCCAAGCAGGCAGTGATAAGAGGTATGAGGGCCAGCAAGATATACAAAGCAAGCTGTCTCTGTGCAGAACCAACTGGAGTAATGGTGTAGCGCATGGAGCCATCATTCACCGCGATTCTTACTGCAGTGTACGGCCAACCGGGTGCAGATATGTTGATCTGATTGAAGGACAGACTGTCTGGTGGGACCCAGTCGAGCACGTTGTCGCCATCCACATCTCCGTACGCTTTCGACTTGTCAGGGAACCCGTCACGGTTCATTCCCCATACGTTCAAGATGACAGATGTATTCCACTCAGAAGAGAGATCAAAGTTCCAGATGCCTTCTGAATCTTGATGCATCTTGTCGTCGAGACCACCATCATAGCCATATTGATTCCATGGCCCTTGGACGTGAACATGAGGCCATCTTCCAGGGACATCGGACTCAAGATCAGAGTGTTGAATGTGTTCCGTAGAGCCTAAGAGTTCTGACCAATACTGGGTTACAACATGTATGCCCTTCCACTTTTGAGCGTTGGTACCAGACCAAGCTTGCTCTTCGATGGCAGTCGCATCGCCAGTATAGGTGGTCCAATTTGACCAACTCGATCCGTAATTCGTAGAGTATCGCCATAGCGAAGCACCAGCGGCTTTAGGAATCAACTCCAATGCACCTGTTGCGGTGTCGCGTTGAACGAGGCCAGTGGTGTAGTTTGCACTCGTGAAGACCACCGGGTTGTCCCTACGGCCCACTCGGAGCATGAAGCGGTCATTGGTGTTTGTGAAGGCGGTTCCTTCAACACTGGTTGCGTTGCTTACTGTATAAGTGTGCACACCATGGCTAACGTTTGCAAGAATTGCAGACCACTCGAAAGTGGACAGTGCCTCTCCAACAAAGTTCTGAGAACCGTCTGTTGTGATGTTCTTGCATGAGACACTGGAAGGTTCAATGTATGGCACGATGCCAGTCTGTGTCGTAGATTTGAAGCTGATAGAGTCCAAGATTGAGCTGCAGTTCATCTCACGGCTAAACAGCAATGTGATAGGGACTGTGAGCGTATCGTCCAGATCTACTGTAGTCTCGATTCTGGCGTCGTGACGAGGGATAGCGCCAGTGATGACCGGAGCAGCTGCAACGAACATGTCGATCGGGACAAATGCGCGCCAGCCCCATGGTTCAAGCTCAATACCGGGCAAACAGCCGTTGATCTCATTTGACCCTTCGATACCAAGTCTCGCGGTAGACGAATTGAGAGTGTACTCTTGGTAAGGATAGAACAGGTTTTTGACGGTCGTACCTTCTGGGAATGGTGCAATGAGGGATCCAGAGGAGTTGCTACAGTCGTATGAGTAGTTGACTGTCTCGTTCTGGTTCGAATAGATGAGCCAGACACCTTGGTTACCCATTCCTTCGCCAGACAAGTCCTGGATATCAGGTGTGCGGCCGCGATAAACGCTCCAGATTCCGAGAGGTGTCGGCAGAAGACCGCTATGAGGAAGAAATATGTCGTGGGTTTCGAAGAAGAGTGTCTGTAGACTGAATCCATCGTTCAGAACGGGGTAGACCGTACGTAGTTCAAACATGCGCTTGATCAAGTTTCGCAGAGGGTGAGCTGCGTTTCTCTGATCAAAACTGACTGTATCGTCTTCGCAAGCTGTGAGCGCATCGCCAAAGGGCATATCATAATAACCGTTGCCTGCAGCTCCCACTTTGTAGCATGCATGCATTTGCCAGGCAGTCGATGAAGCCATGGGTTGTCTGCCAAAGATGTAATCGGCAGCAAGGTTCTCGAGGACTTTGTACTCGACTTCGTCTCCCCAGATCAACTCGGGGATACCAGGCATTTCCAAGAAGGTGATGAAGAATCCGAGGACCTGCCTTTGCGTTCCATTCATGAGCGATGGCCATCTGAAGACGTCTAGAATCATAGTCAGTTTAGTTAAGTTCAGCCAGAAAAAGGAAGAAGAACATACCTTGGTTTGTCATACCGAACATATGACGAGGGTCGAAAAGACCAGTGTTGGCATTCACGAAATCATCGGTCAACAGATAGCTGTTCCAGTGCTGAGCGAAGTCGACGCCTTCGAAGCCAATGTCGCCGTCGAGTCCGAGAAACCTTGTCATGGCACCCTTGCGTCGCATTCTTGTTAGCCAGACTCTCAGTCCTCTTGGATCTCATCTACTCACGTATGTTGGATAATGGAAGTTCGTAGAATCAAGTGCATTGTTGCCAAATTCACGAATGTAGCCCTCGGTTTCTCCAGTAGCGTTCTGTCCATCGAGCTGGGTATCGAAGTAGGTATCAGGAGATTTGCCTCTGCCGAAGAAGACGGATGAAAACTTGAGTTCACCAACGACTTCGCCAGTGATAAGGAAATTCTCTTTTCCATATTGACGGGCACAGTCACGCTGATATGTAGCCCACTCGGCCAGCGCATCGACGGGGGTTTGTAGTGCCTTGTCAACACGAAATCCGTCAATGTCAAGCATGGCGATCTGCATGCAACTGAAATGCTTGACCTTCTCAAGAACATCAGACTTCCAGAGTCTAAGACGATCCTGGACACTGGCGAATTTTGAAAGTTGACTTTGGTATGGAGGAACGTAGCCCCTAAAGCGAAAAGGTCAGCATATCTGTGTGATGTAAGTGTTGAAGACAACGTACACTCCCTTCATGTCACCATATTGATCGAAATCGGACTTGCGACATTGGCCGTTGAAGTCGCTCATGATGGATGAATTGACTGGAAAACCGTCGTCGCCGTAGAAGACTGGGTATTGACAGTCTTCAAGTACTTCATTGTTGACCTCGAAGTCGAGGTATCTTCGACTGCTCTTCCAAAGAGTATCGTATTCATGTGCATTGAAAGGAGTTGTTACGTTCTCGTATCCTTCGAATGCCAGCAAATCTCCCATGGTTCCGATTGTGTTTTCCATGATTGCGTACATGCCGCGACGGTGCAGCTCTTCGATCAGTTGGCGCCATTCGGTGATCGTTCCATGATGTGCATCGAGCAATGTAAAGTCGAGTGGCCCAAAGCCATCGGAAGCCCATGGCTGGTTGATGAAAGGCGAGCCCGAGAAGTAGATGGCCTGCAGACCTGGTTAGCTACAGTGCCGGACAGTTGGGGTGAAGAGGCGCAACGAAGGAGACGAGAGATGGATGTGCTTACCTTGATGCCGAGATCTTGGATCCAGTCCAGGTTGTTCATCAAGCCTACAGCATCTCCGCCGAATCGGAACTGGTTTGTACTCCAGTCATCATGCTCAAAGACTGTGCCATTAGCATCGTTGTTTGTAGGTTGTCCATCCACGTAACGATCCAGCGTTAACATGTAGAAGGGCATTCTCCAGTTGGAAGGAGAAGGTGTCTTCGGATGCTCCTTCCATTCACCCCAGTAATCAAGCGGACCATTTGCGCTTTCATTCTGATTAAGATTCCAATCCACATAGTCGGCAGACCAGCTGAGAGCTTGTGATACGGAAGAGTTGAGTAAGCAAAGGAGTGTGATGAATTTGACTGTAGTGAAAGCCATAATGGAGGCCGCCAGAGCTCGTTATGACGATTGATGAGTATATAGAACGAGAGACAAGAGACGCTGGCCGCGGGTGCCAAAGATTGCTGCATTATGGCAAGATCAGCCCGACCACTCCATATATACATACCAACGCATAACCATGCTGTTCATCCCCACTCATTCAAGAGCTGAGAAAAACTATATTGTGCCTTCAATAGGCACTATTGCCTGGGATATTTGTTGAGCTTCTTTAGTATACTGGTCAACAACAACCAGTATCACCTTATGTTTGGCACGTTTAGACAGGTGTGCCTGGCCCTTCGGTAATCGACTGGCCTCGTATTCGCGGTCGTCTGTCCAGGTTCAAGCTTCAGGGCCATACAAGAATCCCGAACGGCTACCAGAAAGGGTTGAGAGACAAGAACAAGCTTCTGGGAATATCAACGAGAGCCTCAAGCAGAGTTGAAACTCTCAGGAAGTCTCATTTCGAGCACTTTAGGAAGTACTCGCTTCGGTCTTACTAGGGAGGTGGTCCTTGGTCACGGTCCATGAGTCGTGGCATACACTCGCATGAACAAACATCGACGACGGATGGGCATTGGAGCCGACTGTTCCGGTTCGGAGCGTAGTGGTTGCACAGAGAGAGTCAAACTGTCGTTCAAAACCACATGGCATGAACTGGTCGCAGTGATGTGTTTGCATACCCGTACTCGCGTGGCGACGTCGAAAACGTTCACAGCGGCTCGTGTGATTTGCGTGGCATGGCAATTTTCAAACGCTTCGTAAAGTGCTATTGTTCGTATCGGATGATGTCAACGCAACCAACACGGTTGGCTCTCTCGTTTATAATTACTGGACAAAGTCGCGGATGATTGGAATGGAGAGATGTGTCGCGGATGCGCCTGAGAAGGTGGACTTCCAGGGCTTGGCGTGTTTGTTTGTTTTGTCACTTCATACATTGGCCTCTCTCTCATGATGTTCGTTCTCTGACAAGCCCTGACTCCAGATGTTTATTGTGACAAGCATTGAACTGCGAATGTTATCAGGATAAGCTTACTTCACGTTATGAAGCCTATCGAGACGCCTCATGTGAGGGCCATCGGAGTTGTCGAAGAAAGACGCATCGGAAGTGCCCTTCTCGGTTAAGCTTTCCATCAATTTGCCCGTTATGCTCATTGCCGACTGTTTACATTGCAACCGTTGGATCTATACCGTCGCGACCTGATGTTCATTAGGCCCGACTGTTTATTGACCTCTTGCTGGGAATAAGCTGTCTAAAATTCTGCAAGGCAAGAATTTGCGGTCTTCCGTTCTGGGCCGCCTGACTACAGATGCTACAGCGGTCCCGAAATGCCCCCTGTCTTCTACAAGTGAGTATGCCCTCTATCATCACCGTTTGATGATCTGCATAGGGCATCCACTTCGACGCACCTTTCGAATTGCGCTATCTAGGATGATCAAGAAGCAAACATCAATCAATGCAGTTACGTAGGCGGCGGCGGGCTCTCTATAACGACTACCTATATGGCTGTTCTCAGCTCTAGGTACTTATAATCAACAATTCCATCGCGAGTTCTGTATACACACACCCTTTTCCTACGTCGCGGAAGGGACGCACCGGACCGCACCGCTCGTCAAACAGACCGATCTAACATACCAGAGATGTGGAGCCCTTCGACTCTGGTGATCCTTCTTATTGGTATCGCAACTACACGCGCTACCTCTAGCAACAACACCATCAGTAACCTTAAGCTGCACACTTGGTGGCACGACTCCGGCGAAATCACCCAATCACCTGTTCAGCCAGCTTCTGTGCGCCAAAGCCATCTATATTCAATCCAGGTCGCCAACTCTGTGGAGCAGACCTACTACGATTCGTTTATTTATGAGACAATACCTCGCAACGGTCAGGGCAACATCTTGATTCCCAATGACCCGACCTCAACGACTACTGCGAACGATGGTATCACCATCGAGGAAACCATTGGCATGACCATGTCTTGGACTTCGTTTCTCTACTCGGCGGATGCTTGGGTCAAGGTGCATCGACTTGATGGCTTCAGTATCGAATCCAACAGCTTTGTTATCAGACCCACCAACCTCAACTTCACCACTTCTACCGCGAACGGTGATTTGTTCATCCTAGTACCATACGACCAGGGTAGTGGCACAAAGTTCTCGGTTGAGTTCAACGACAACCTCTACGAATTTCATGACGGGTGTAGCGATCCTTCTTGTTCCTATGTACAGGATAGCACCGCAGATGGGCCCTACTATGTTGACGAAATTGATGACAATTCCATGCCGTTGATGGCTGTGGAGCCTCTCGATTCACTGCTTGTCTTTGCCAGTCCATTCGAGGATTCGTCTCTGATCCCCGATGAGACCTCAGAAAATGTCTTGGTTGTAGATGAAGGCCGCATAACTGGACTCAACACCACCGAAGCCAACACGATCATCTTCAAGCCTGGCGTGTACTATGCTACTGCTACGGATTACTTGAACCTCAGTGCGACAGTCGATTGGCTCTACTTCGCACCAGGAGCTTATGTAAAAGGTGCTGTGGAGTTTCACACTACGTCCTCGCTGATCAAGACCACAGGACACGGCGTACTCTCAGGAGAACAATACGTGTACCAGGCGGATCCGACATATGGATTCCAAAATCACAACGTGAATGGGTCGCCTTTGCGGATGTGGAAGGGCACCGTACCTGATGGTCAACAGACGACGTGGATAGTTGATGGGCCAACAGTCAACAGCCCTCCTTTCAACAGCATGGATTGGTACGGTGATATATCGGCTTTTTCTGTCATGTGTACGGACTACAAACAAGTCGGTGCTTTCTTTGGACAGACAGACGGTATGCAAGCATATCCCGGAAGTGTCTATCAAGATATATTTTATCACACGTAAGCAACACATGTCGGCGCCTGAGGCACATGCCGATCACGAGCTGACCACTTGCATCCAGTAATGATGACACAATCAAGATTTATTATTCGGACGTCACTGTGTCAGATGTCACAGTGCAGAAAGCCACGACCGCCCCAATCATCCAATTTGGCTGGGCATCTCGAAATCTCAGCAACATTCAGGTGGACAACATCAACATCATACACAGTCGCTGGAATAGCAATGGCTCGAACCCAGGCCTGATTGGCAGTAACAACGTCTATGATCCCTCTACAGCATCTACCTCTGCTACAAACACAAGCACGGCCGACACTTACTCCTCGGCCAGCAACATTGTGTTTTCTAACATACGAGCCGAGGGTATCTCTGGGCCTTTGATGCGAATCTATGCTCTAGAGAATCTCAGCAACATCACCATCTCGAATGTATGGATCGAGGAGTTTGGCAGCTGTGGCGGGTACGAGAATATCGGCATCTCGGAGAGCTTCATGCCCGCCATGACCGATGACAGTGGTAACAATGTCACTGTCGATAATTTTGTTATCAGCAACTTCATTGTTGGTGATGAGAAAGTCTCTCTCGATACGGCAAGCACGACCGGCCAACTTTACTGGGATCCTGCATTCGGTGTCACGATTCAGTAAGGCTTGGAAGGATGTTTTTGCGAAATCGAGCTGGTGGTTAGATGGTACGACGTGCGTTGGCGTCTGGTAATTCGTCTAGAAAGTAAGCAGGGCGAAGAATAAAAGTGACTCACTACTCTCGAGCAGAAGCAAACATCTTTCCGACGGGCAAGTGCAGTGTCCGTGGATGACATCGGCTCGTCGACCGTGACATCGGCTCGTCGACCGAAGGGCGCGGCGTTGAAAGGCGGGGCGGAAAGTCAAAACGTATTTTCTCGTGGGGTTAAACAGCCCTCTTTCGGCCATTCTCTTTTCATGTTGATTTTGGTTTTCCATCAATTCTGTTAAAAGACTCATTGAATATGGGCATCGACGACCGGACTGGAGACATTGAACTTTCGACTGTCCCTGTACAGCATGACGATAGCCAGGATCTCGAGACTTTGAATGTCTTCGGTAGAGCCGAAGATGGTGAAGTCTTTTCTCTCCCTCCAGCTGATGGTGGTAAAGATGCATGGCTATTCCTGGCTAGCTGTGTGGTATTCGAGGCCGTCTCTTGGGGTGAGTTGGTCGTGGGCCTTGCATAGTCTCGCTGTGCTCTTTTCCTACCAAGTCTTTTTCTGACATCATTCTCAAGGCTTTCCTTTTAGTTTTGGTGTTTTCCAATCATACTACGAGCAACACTTTGCAGGCAATGGTTCCAGTGTCGCTGCAATCGGTACCACTGCGACTGGTCTGTTGTATGTGTCAGCTCCTTTCTGGTTCATTGCCTTGAAGATGAATCCTCGATACCGTAGACCAAGTGTCTTTGTCGGCTTCGTCATAATGATAGCTTCCCTTATCGGTGCATCTTTCGCAAAGTCAGTCAGCCAGCTCATCGCAACTCAAGGTGTAATGTACGCTATTGGTGCTTCCATGCACTACTACCCTCTGTTCATCTACCTGGATGAGTGGTTTGTGCTGAGGCGTAACTTCGCATTCGGATGCATCTGTGCATCTTGCGGCGCTGGAGGTGTCATCATCCCCTTTGCTCTGGATTGGGTCCTTCGAACTTACGGCTTCCGCACTGCATTGAGGACTTGGGCTGTTGTTGCTGTAGTGCTCACCACTCCAGCACTTTTCTTCATGAAGCCACGCCTACCCGTGCGACACCACACCAACGTTGGACCACAGAAAGTCGAATTCGGATACCTGAAAAGCAGGACTTTCTGGATTCTACAGTGTGCCAGTATCATCCAGGGACTTGGATTCTTCTTGCCAAGTGTTTACTTGTCGTCTTTTGCACAGGCAGTCGGTTTCACTGCTGTGGATGGTACACTGGCCATTGCTTTGATCAACGGCGCACAGATCATTGGAGCTATGTTCATTGGCTACCTCGGCGATCGATGCCATGTTACAACGGGTATCCTTGTCTGCAGTATCGGCAGTGTCGTTGCCGTCTTTGTCTTCTGGACCTTCGCCACCATCAAGCCCATGTTATTCGTGTTCGCAATCCTGTATGGTGTTTACGCAGGCGGCTACTCGACAACGTGGTCCGGCGTGGCAAAGACAATTCGCGAAAACGGATACCCAGGCGCTGAGACTGGTATGATCATTTCGCTATTCAGTTGTGGCAAAGGAATTGGTGCTGTGGTCTCGGGGCCCATGAGTGAAGCATTAGTCGAGGCAGACCATTGGAGGTCCAATGCGCCTTTTGCTTTCGGTTCTGGCTATGGTTCGCTGCTTGTGATGACGGGTGTCACGGCGTTCGTGGGTGGTTCTGCATGGTACGCGAAACAGTTTAAATTGATCAACTAGAGCATATGGGTTTAGCAAGATACTGGCGTTATAGTCTAATTCGGGATACAATCACAAGCTTTTCCTTTTATCGCGCAATCTTCAATGAGCTTCATACGCTGGCCATGAGCGCAGTCTGACGCCCACGCAACCACACTGCACAAACGTTAAGCATACGAGTAGTCAAAGCAAAAGCAACGCGGACATCACGACGACGACTGCTGCCATTATCGCTACAGCAGAAGCAAAAAATTGCAAAACGTACAGCAGCAGGGATTCCCACGTGGTCACCCACCGTAGTACTAATCTGCCGTTCAACTGCTTATGTATGGCAGAGCGGACGGGA
>Ga0058697_10000988_pt1 | contig 10885 bp, 7 predicted proteins | sample AgamicAsMae_FD_66619 | JGI IMG/M metagenome (GOLD analysis project Ga0058697, IMG submission 66619) | Agave microbial communities from Guanajuato, Mexico - As.Ma.e | ecosystem: Host-associated > Plants > Phyllosphere > Phylloplane/Leaf | place: Guanajuato, Mexico | collected 2012-06-04
GACATATCTTTCACCGATTTGAGGTACTAACGAGGTAGGTTTATGATAGTATAGGTGAGTTTGATATTCCCTGCACTTCTCTCTTTTGTCACCTTTAATGATTAATGATGAAATAAATTAACACATCCTTCCTTCTCTCTTTGCCTATGCTTAGTTGTCCATTCCCATTTCATTACGTGAACTTGCTGGGATCTGCAAATTGCATATAGAGCTCAAGACCATTATCTATCTGTCAATCTGTTTCCTCAAATTCGTATGATGAACCTTTATCTCGGTGCCCTTTATCGATTCTGTTTGTTGCTCCCACCCTCACCTCTTTACGACCTTCTTTCGAAAGCCCATCTATTTCAACGCCATGAATAGTAACATGGTTCATTGATGCAATAAGAAATAAAATAGATTAAAACCACCAGCGCTCATGCTCCTTCCATAAACTCGCCAAAGTCTCAATAAAAACTCCTTGTTATCCAATGTCTTGAGGAGAACTCCTCCGCACCTTCCTTCAGGTTCACAATATCCTCCACCACTGACATGAACCTGAGTCTTCGCTTTGCTCATCTACTATTACACTCTAGTGATCGCATAGTGATTATCATACAATAAATGGACCGTACATGTTAGATTGAAGATTTATATGTTCAAAACGCATGATTTCAGCCATATGAAGGCTATAGTATAGAATTGATGAGGATATATAAACCACACTTTACCTTCTTGAAGTTTTATCAAGCGGTGAATCGAAAGAGAAAGAAAGAAAAAAGGCACCCGACCTCGAGAACTTCTAATATTACACCCTCTGCTCTCCTTACCACTCCTGTCTTCGCATTCCTATCGTGACTCACAGGAAGGCCATTCAATCAACACTACCCTCCCTCGTCTTCCCCGATACTCTGCTCATCCTCGAAGCTCTTCCCTCTTCTTGTTCTTCATCCCAACTCTCGTTCTCAAGACTACTTCTCCTATCCTTTTCTCTCTCAAGCATCCCCCTTAGATCCTCAAGTTGAGAGTCACGTTCCTCGAGTCTTTGTCTCGCTCCCTTGCGATCGAGCAATCTACCCTCACGTTCCGCCTTCAACCTCCGTTCCAGCTCTTTGAGACGATGTATCCATCGCTGCTCTGAAGGTTGCAACGGTGGAGTCGCAAGAACAATACTAGGGTTCTTTGCGTTTGTCGCTACAGGAGCTTGTTGCAGCGTTTCAATCGCAGAGCTAGAGTGATGTCTAAGCAATGAATTCGCCATACTAGCTCTCGGCGTCAATTGATTACTCGTATCCTTTTTCTCAGCTTCTTTGCCTTTGATTTCTCCACCAGCACTGGTCTTGTGGAAGCGGATTTCGGCTCTGAGGATCTTAACCTCTTGCTTTAGTTTCGTGACTTCTTCAATGCTGGTTTTGGAGGATCGATTCATGTTTTGCTGGGAGCGTAAGGTGGCGGATTCCTGTGCTTGAGTCTCGATGGCCGATTGCGCTTCCTTGACTGCGCGCTCTAGCAAGTCTATTCTTTTGACGCGAACCTCGAGATTTTGCTCCAGGACTTGGTAGTCCTTGTAGAGGTTCTTTTCGACACTGCGGATTTGGGATTTGCAGGATGACATGAGGGCTTCAAGAGCCTTGATTGCGGAGAGGATGTTGCGCGTGAAGGGTTGGAGGTTGCGAGATATGGCATCGGCAGATGCGGGCTCGCCGTTGAGGCTGCTGTGATGAGAGGACCACTCGTTACCACAGAGGGTTGAGAGTTTCGTCCAGAGAGTGTAGAGCAGTTGGTTGCGATCTACAAGTTGGTCACGGTATTGTTGTTCAAGCTGCATCATCTTGCGACGATCTTGACTACGAGCCGTTTCCAGATCTAGAGCACGGGATTCGTGTTGAGCCATCATACGTGCGTTGGTGGAGCTTCCGCGTTGAGACTGCTCGAACTGATGGAGATCTTTACGGCGTTGAGATCGCTCTTTCTCCAGCATCTCGGACAGTCGTTTGCTTTCTAAGCCACTGCTTTCGAGGAGTTGGTCCTTGTTGCGCAGCAGGTGATTCTTTTCGGCCAAATGTGATCTAACTTCCTTGAGGTCGTGCATAGTGTTTTCCAGCTCGTCCTGCATTCTCTGGATCTCTTGGAGCCAACTAGAGCGCCTGTCTCCAAGCACTCGTCTAAGACTAGTCTCGAGTTCTTCCAGTCTGGTCTTGTACTTTGTGGTCTCGGTCTCAGCTTGGCGAAGAGTTTGCTTGACACTTCTGACTTCGTCTCTCGACTTTGCGCTTTCGTCGTTGAGATCATCAATCATCTTCTGCACATCCTGTTTGGACTGGTTGTCAACAATCTCACGCTGACGACGCTCCTCCACAAGACTGTCCTCAAGCTCCTGCATCTTCTCCTTTTCATCTTGGATCATTTGCTGGGCAGCATTGAGGTTGTTTTCCAGATCGCCAATCTTGATCTTGTCCGCTTCTTGCTCTTCACGCAGGAAGGAAATTTCATTATGCAGAGATTCTGCCTGAACATCAAGCCGGCTGTTCTTCAGTGCAGTCTCGCGCAAGTTCTTCTCCATCTCGTCCAGGTCGGTGTTTGCGTCCTCAAGCTCCTGCTCAAGCATCTCGATACGCTTCATAGCTGCCGTCCTATCATCTTCCAGTTGAACAAGACTGTCATTGAGACTGTGCAATTCGCGCTGCAGAGCCTTGAAGTCATCCTCGCGATCCTTGAGATCCGAAGCGATACGCTCACGTCCTTGTTCTGTCTTGTCGAGGCTGTCTTCAAGGTCTTCGATGGCACTAACAGCTTCGATCCTGAGTTTCTCGTGTTCGGCCTTGATGTGTTCTAGTTCCAGTTCGGCGGCTTCCAACTGTTGGATCGCGTCATTGCGCTGGTTTTGTACTGTTCTCAGATCCTCGACAGCCGCATCCAGCTCATTCTCGGATATCTGTACGGCTTCTTCAAGCTCGGCGATAAGCTCAGTCTGCTCGTTGAATTGTCGTTGCATGTCTTGTATATCCAGTCTGAGTGCAGCGTTCTGGTCGCGAAGGATGCCTTCTCGTTGTTCATAACCATCTCTTTCAGCATCACTCATTGTAGCTTGTGTCTGGCCACTGGTCCGGGATGTGGATCGCTGATATTGATTCTGTCGAGATACGGACCGATCGAAGATGCTGTCACCAGTCATCGAACGGCTACCGTCTACTCTGCGATGGAGCAGTTTCAAGTCCTCGATCTCTTGTTGTAGGCGTTCCCTCTCGCGATTGCGTGATGTGAGCATGGATGTTTGGGCACCGAGGTCGCGGCGCAATTCTGCGTTTTCGTGTTGAAGTTGATCGACCAGAGTGGAACTCGAAGCTGACATGGCGCCGCTGCGACTGTCGAGATATTCTGATTCTATAGATTGCGACCGGAGTTTACTCATTCTGTTGGTGTTGAGTCCTCTGCTTGCTTCCGAAGCCTTCTCACTTCGCAACATGATGACTTCTTCGCGAAGTTTGCGGATGTCTTCTTCAGCCTGTTCTCTACGAGCAGTTTCTGTTGTGAGCAGGTCTTTCCACATCTCCTAGACACATGTGTCAGTGCTGTGGTCTCACCTAAACGTCTGAGACAGTACTTACAGATTCTTCTTCGACGTAATCGTGCTCGGAGCTTCGTCTCTCGTTCATTGCCGTCATATATTCTTTCATCTTGCGCTTCTCAACCTCCTTGGCCATGTTCTCAGCAGACAGGTGGGCAATCTGTATCGTCTTTCGATCGAGTTCCTCGCTGAGTTGTAGAATCTCATACTCGAGCTCTTCGTGACCATTGCCCGCGGCTTCTTGAGCAAGTTTCTGGGCTTCTGCCAGATCCAGTTCTGACTGCTTGAGCCTCTTCTCGAGATCACGTATTTTGCGGCGCAGGGTTTGGCTTTCTTTTCGCTCGTTTGCAAGATCGGTCTGAAATTGGACATTCTTGTTAATCATGTCCTTGACGCCTTCTTCGGAACGATTCTGCAAGGCTTGGTCGAGGAAGTGAATCTTCAATTTGAGGTCGAAATTCTCCTTGGTGAGCTTGTCTATCTTGCTATTCTGCTCCTTCAAGGTCAAGTTACTGCCCGGACGGTTGCTGAAGTTGAGGATGTTGCCAGAAGAGGCTGGTCGCTTGTCGGGGGAGATAGGGCGGTTTTGCTGACGGTACTCTTTTGCGATGGTGTCAGGGACTTGAATGTTCTGCACATGTCTGGTAATGATGGTATCCGTGGGAGCTTGGAATTGGAATCCGTCTGGCGGACGGGGAGTGATGGGGTCCGAGGCGATCGATATTTTATCCTCCTCTTCTAAGCTTCCCAGAGCGCGCTCTGCGCGAATGCTTGCCAGGACCGAGTTGCCACGATTCAACGGAGGAGGATTGGATTCGCTGTCTCTGGACATTGCTGATACGACGCTACCAAGACTGGGTAGGCGCGAGAGCGGACGGCCGTGGCTGAATGACTGGTCTTCCGGGACGGCCCCACCTGTCTGGAGAGCGTAGTCACCAGCTGAGTATTCAGTATCGACGTTTGAGATGGCCGACAGGTGACTGGGGTTCCGTTGAGAGGCGTAGCTCGGTCTCTTTTGTAGACGCGACGAGGCAGAGTGCAGGCTTCCCAAGTCGAGCAAGCTTCTATCTGAGATCGGCAAGGGGACATCTTCTGGCTTGGTCGAGGCTGAAGTGATGGACAGGAAGGAATGCTCGGCTTCTTGCGACGGACCCGTCTGCGGGGCATCTTTCGACGGTTCTGCGGTCTCTCTGGATAAGAAAGACAGGATGCGGTGTTCGGACGAAGAGGGGTGTACCACGCTCCAAGGAGAGGCTCTCTGGTCAGCGTCCTTGGAAGCATTGGATCGCAGGGTGAGTCTAGTAAAGGCAGTCGATAAGTCGTGGTCATTTTCGGAGGAGCGTCGAAAGGGTTCGGAGCGCATTGACGAGCGTTCAGCAGCAGCAGCAGCTGGGGACGAGGGTTGTATGACAGGGGCAGATGTGACGGACGCGACTTCCTCCTCTTCTTGTTCATCCTCATCGTCGTCCTCGGCCTCAGCGTCATCTTCATCAATGTCGTCTTCGGTCTGCTCTTGAATGGGCGGAACGTCGCTGCCTTGTTGGTGTTTGATGTTGAGGTAGGTATCATCGGCGCCGGATCTTTCGTGGGGGACACGAGCGGACAACAGGTCGGGCATGAAGCTGGACTCGACATCCATGAGTTTCCTCCTCATTTCGCGCTCATCGTAGACGTCGCTGTGGGCGTTGGTGACATGAAGGAGGCTCGGGTCGGTGGACATGGGTAAGGGCGGAAGGTCCGAGTCGTCTTGATCGTACAAGTCGTCATGCGAAGGGGAGGGTGCATTGTGATGATCTTGGTCGTCGTGATCCGAGTAGTCGTAGTCTTCAGCGTGGTCCGAGTCATCGTCGCTGGCGGAGTGGTATGCGGGGAGGTCTCGGGTGGATTGTTTACTTGTTTGTTGATGTCGTGGCTGATGGCTGGACAGGTCGGACAGGTCTGAGTCGTCTGTATGGCCGCCAGCGCGTATGGCCAGAGTCGCGGGCGAACTCATCTCCTAGTCAATCCGGTTGGCGAGTTCGAGGTAGGCGACGCTGCCGGATCGCAGATAACTCAGGTAGGCCCATGGATGGAGCATCAAGTTGGCTGAAACGTCTGTCAAGCAACTGCTGAAAAGGCCGGGGCTAGCTTGGAACCTTGCCGCTGCACTTGCTGAATGCGGTCACTGCTGTCTCTGTGCGCACTACGGTTATTTGATAGGATGATGATATTGATGATAGGTCGACTTAGGGATGCTAGTTTACATCTAGCTACCTATGTTTCAATCTCTCAATACGGCAGGCACGAGTTGATGGCTGACAGAAATGTTTTGTTTACACCTGCCTATTCTGCCGCGACGCTTGCACTTGCCGAATGCGCCAGTCAACTGCTCCACCAACTCTCCACCCACGATCTGCAGGGTTCGACTCCTCCCACATGAACCTCCGGCTTCAAATACAAACGACATATATCACGAAATGGACACGATGCGATACGTCAAAACTCAAGTACTGCGATTCATCTAGACTGGTAACACAGAGATGCCACCAAGCCGCTCACCCTAGTTCTTCTGCAGCAGAGAGCGCAGCGCGAACGCACTCCTCTCGAACGTCAGGCGGTCTGCTGCGCATTGCGACACCAATGCTTGCTCTCTCTCCACCAGCTCCTCCATCCCCTTCTTGGCTTTCTGGAGCTGCTCACGAAGATCATTGTCTTCTTCCTTGACCCCTTCCAGTGCGCCTCTCAGATCCTTCACCTCCCTCTCCAGCTCTCGTCGCCGACTGGCTGCTTCGCTCATCTCCTGCTTGTGTCCTGCTTCGCTGTCTTGCGCTTCTTGACACAATTCATCCATGGTCGCCTCGGCCTCGTCCATATCCTTGTCAAGCTGCAGTTTCTCTTTCTTGACCTCTTCAAGCTCCTCAGACATGCTACGGAGGCTCTGCTTCAGGCGCTTCATCTCCTCGTTTGCTTCCCTCATCTCGTGAGCGTGGCTGATCTCGAGGTCTTGGTATGCATCCGCCATCTTCTCGCACATCTGGTCCCTCTCATGGTATAGCTCGTCCTTGTCCTGATACATGGCGTCCATCTCAGCCTCGAGATCACAAATCTGTTCCTCACTGAGCGCATTGTCTGCCTCGTGCTCCTGCTTGGCAAGCTCGAGCTTCTGCTCGTACGAATCTCTGACCTCGGCGAGTTGCTGCTCGTGTTGACGCTGAAGCTCCTCCTTGGCACTAACCATCTCTTGCTCCTTCTGTTTGAGCTCTTCAACTTCGTCTTCGGCTTTTGCAAGCTGGTTACGAGTATGGAGGTGCGCACCATGATCCTCTGCCTCCTTTGCCAGTGCTCTCTTCAGCTTGTCTTCGAGCCAACGGAGATTTACATGTAGCTTGGCCACCTCAATGTCGTGCACTTTCTTGGTCGTCTCGAGCATCTTCTCGCATGCAACCTTCATGTCCTCGGCTTTCTTGATCTGCTCAGAGAGAGTATCTGCCGTCTCGACATAGAGGTTGGCATTCTTGACGGCATCCTGGTGGCGATGATCTTCGCTCTCTTCCAAGGCTTTACGAACCACATGGTATTCCTTTCTGAAGTTGAGCTTCAACCTTTCGTATCTGTTGTAGTGCTCGAGTTTCAAAGTGTCCACCTCCTTACAGCGTTTGCTCTCAAGCTCGCACTCGAGTTTGAGAGCCTCTTGTGCGCAGATCTTGATCTTCTCCTCAAGTTCACAGATACGGGAGCTCATGCGATCGCACTGATGCTGAGTGACTGCTGCTGTGGCGCTGGCGCTCGCGGTGCGTTCGCGCTCTGTGGCTGATTCGGCCTGGTGTTGACGTTCGGTCTCCTCCAACTGCTTGCGGTACATCATCTCAAGACGGTGACAGTATTCCAGAGTTTCTTGTTTGCAATCTTCGAGTTGCTTTTGGACTTCTGCGAGGCGGATGCCCTCTTCGGTGCAGTCGTCAAAGTGTTCATCCTCGTTATTGTCGCGGTTGATTTGTTGGTCTTGCTCATCGGTATCATTGTCAAGGCTCTTTCCTGTATCGGTGTTGTTATCAAGGCGCTGTTCCTCGCCCTCGCCATGGGGGTCGTCTTTGTCAGCGTCGCTTGTTGTGTCATCGTCGGCCTTGCGCTCCTCGTCGACCTCTTGTTGGGAGACGCTTTGAGGAGACGAATCGGTACAGACATCGCTGACAACAGACCAGACATCGTCTTCATCGTCATTGACCGAGCTGTCCTCGCTTTGAGTCATGCTGGCAGTCTCGACGGTCCATTCGTTCACGCATGGATTTGGCTTGCAACATTCGGCCAAATCAGACATGTCGGTCGGGAACCTATCCTCAATACACTCCTTGAGTGTAGTCACGAGGTCCTTGCTTTCTTTGACGATAGACAGTGAATAGTCGAAAGTCTTTGCACACTCGACTATGCGACCGTTGAAGTCGGTAAGGTATGCGTTGAAGGCTTCGGGACTGAGGTTGCATAGCTCGCAAGAGGCGAGACATGGGCTCCACTGTGCCTTCTGTGTGGGGATAGCCATACTTAATATTGTTTAGCTGGATAGAATGTTGATTTAAAGGTAAGATAGTATAAGGTAAGAAGTTTTCGTCGTTATCTGTTCTTCGATGGTGGAAAAGGTAAAAGAAGGAGAGAAGAAGAAACAAAAAACCCATCCTAAATATCGTGACTTTCGAGTCATCAGGATTACTCATGCATTCGCGCTTTTCAGAGTATTCATCGCAATCTTGCTCGTTTTTGAGGTGGAAACAGTCATTGCTATGATTAGTGCCATGCTTGGCAGGAAGGCCACGAGGTAAGCACGTGGTTGACGATGGGGTCACACTCCTACTTGATTATGGTAGTTCTCAGATACAAAAGATGAGGACAAGGTTTTACCCAAGTAGCGGTCGTGTTTCGTCTAGATTCATTGTCTGCTATCATCCAGTCTATAGGTTATACCTACAATACCCGTGCATTTCCTTTCCGCCGATCTGAAGCACGATCGCCCGCCAAATAAAGATGTCAAACAACCACCATCGTCAAACATATCGTGTAGAGTACTACTGATATCAACGTGAAGCTGATAACCTCAAATGGGACTGAGAAGAAAGTAGACTTACAGGTCTCGCTATCACCCAGATCTAAACCTTCTTTCACCATGTCTGCAATTCAGACATGGCTAACAGAGCCAGTCATGTAAGATTCTCCACGGGCGACTTCTTTTTCTAGTGTCAAAAATATCAGCACGAAGATCAAAAGCAGTTTTGATACTGTATGATCACAGCACATTCAAGTCCTTTAAAGTCACGATCGAAGAGTGAGTTCACAAAGCTTCAAAGTCTATCACGGATGCGAAAATCATTCCATGGAGGTTCTATCTACTGCTTTTGAAACCAGAGAAATGAGACGATGTTCGTGGAAGATCCATGATAGCATTGTGGAGACAGGCTATTCTCTCGACGATAAACACAGAGAAAGGAGACAAATGTTAACCTGGCCCACTGACTGAAGGACATGGTTGAGAAATCATAGCGCGATGCGCGATGACTTGCTGCTGGACGCTAAAGGTGCTTGGATCTGTGGATAGAGAACATTGGCTAAGAAGAAAATCATCCGTCGTCTTCGAGGAGGCAAAAAAGGTAAGGAGAAGGGGAGAGAAACATTGTTATTTCTCTTTTGTTGAAGGACCTTTGTGCCTCGAGGATGTAAGTTGGTATTGCACTCTGCAGAACGAAAGAGATCATGGACGTGAGAAGAAATTGACAGCTGGTAGTAGTGGTAGCATCGATCAAGTTCACCCCAGGCTCGAAAGTCGAATAGGGAGGAGTCGTGAAGAGACCAGAATGACAGGCAGTTGCTACGCCATGCATCGGCCGTGCAATACAGTCGTACTCAGGGTTGATTCGACAGAGATTGCACAAATCTCTCGAGCTTTTTGATCTCGTCATCGATGTCTTGCGCGGCGGAACTATCGATGAATCTTTGAACATTGCTTATCTGGTCGCGAGGTCTGGCAGATGTCGCAGTGTCATCCGGTGCGTCCTCCAGAGGAAAGGGGAGATCTCCCTCAGCTCCTGGAGCCTCCATGCTGTGCTTCCTTCTGTGCTCCAGAATCTGGTCCCAGGTGCTTTTGAATTGCAAGCTTGATTTGTCGGCATCGACAAATCCTGAGATCGCATCTACCGAATGATTGCGGGATTGCTGGAACAAGTTGTTGGTGGTTCTCTTGTCGCTAGCAACAAATTTCGACATTCCACGAGTGACTATGCGAGCACTGGAGGCTTGATCGATGCGAGACTTTGTGCAAAGAGGAGATTTGTCGACTGGTTCGTGATCTGTTTCACCATCTTTTGCTGATGGATTGCCTCGAGGACCTGTATCAGAGTGGGCAGAATCTTCCCCTCCTGCTTCTTCTTCCTCTTCCTCCTCTTCTTCCTCCTCTGTTTCCTCTTCCTCCTCTTCTTCCTCCTCTGTTTCCTCTTCTTCATCATCTTCCTCCTCTTCCTCTTGTTCGAGACTGGAAGCTCTCTGACGGCCCCCTTCCTTCTTGTTGACTTCATTGTTGTCGTCGTTATCGCCTGTCCTGGGAGATTTCTGGAACTCGGGCCAATAGCTCCAGTCACGTTTCCACTTGGCCAACACACTCCCTGGTGAGCGATCAATATTATGCTCAGACTTGAGGCGCTCCGAGCTCAGGTCGAATTGGTTCTGACGAATTCTCTTGTTTCGTTTGCCACGCACCATCTGCCTCATGATTTTCAAACAGATTCCAACTTCTTCGTCGGTCCATTGTCGAGCTTGCCTGTACGTATGTAGCACTTGCTGGGTGCCTGGAATAAATCGCGCTCGCTGGGAAACACTTTCCTGCTCGATCTCAGGCTCACTATCGTCCTCATGGTCGTCAGGGTAAAAAACCGTCCTCGTGGTCTTACCCTTGCCAATCTTGCCGTTCTCCTGATACAGCTTTGTGTTCTCCCTCAAGGGATGTTGCGGCCGGGGCAACTTGAGTGGTTGAACATGCTCAACAGGATGACGATCAATTGACCGGCCCTGGTTTCCAACGGCAGCGGAGTAAGCCAGTTCAAGATTCACATTCGCATCGAAATGATCCACGAGAAGAGGTGCCAGAGTACTATCAAAATATGCTCGCGAGATGATGCGATTGCCGACTCCACCAACGCTTGCGGCATCTCTCGACAAGCGCGGGAACAGCTGGAGGTCTTGTCCGATGCATTGGCGTAAAAGATACGAGTGAGCATCCTTGAATTCCACAAAGGGTTGATCGGTCGAAGCTTGACGGTAGTTCGCCCAGTGTAGCAGCACCCTTCCTTCATCTTCTGAAGGCCAGATTTTGCGCAGGAT
>Ga0058697_10000989_pt1 | contig 10841 bp, 8 predicted proteins | sample AgamicAsMae_FD_66619 | JGI IMG/M metagenome (GOLD analysis project Ga0058697, IMG submission 66619) | Agave microbial communities from Guanajuato, Mexico - As.Ma.e | ecosystem: Host-associated > Plants > Phyllosphere > Phylloplane/Leaf | place: Guanajuato, Mexico | collected 2012-06-04
ATACAAACCAAAAATCAAGCACCTCGGTCTGCAGAACTTCTACGGTCCCAACACTGGCGATCTGAAGGACCTGTTCGACCCCTCAGATCTCGAGAGTGCAGATTTCATCGAAGTGTTTGGAGGCACCTACAACCGCCCCACCACCATTTGGGTTGACGAAACCTGGAAGAATATCCCTGATGCTGCATACTTCAAGAACTACAAACGACACAGAGTCAGCGAACCAGCACCCGAACATGCCAAAATTCTGGCCATGTTCTCTGGTCTCAGAGAGATGTACATGATCAGCAACAAGTCTTCCGATCGCGACATGAAGTGGGAGTTCAACTCGCCTATGACTGTCGCTACCACGCCAGCTACTCCTGCACACACTCCCAGCGCTTTCGAGGAGAAGCAAGCTTATTCTACTTGCAAAGCATATCTACAAGCTTTGACTGTGAATCACGGTCAGTCGCTGACGAAACTGCTCCTTTCTGATCAATGGCCCCTGTCCGGATCTCAAATTGGCGAAATCGTCAGCAAATGTCCTAATCTGGAACAAGTCGGGTTCGCGCTGGCCAAGGACGCTGGCGAAGTCATGTCTATACTTTCTCCCTTCTTTGCCAAACTGGTCGCTGTCAGAATCCTAGCAAACGCCAATAGTGCTGAATTGCTCGCCGAGCCTGGAATTGCCGGACTGATCGACGGGACTAGGACCGAGCCTTTGTACTGGAGATGCCTCAACCAAAGAGTCAGATGGTGCGGCATCGGCGACGCCATATTCAGGATCGAAAAGGCTGTGCAATTACCAGATGCAGATGGCAATATGGAGTGGTTCAACCACGTCACTCTGGCTACGCTCGAGGATGTGCAACATCTTGAGGTCTGGAGACTGGATAAGCTTGAACTATGATAGGCCATTCTCGACTCTTTCAAGTCCCCTTGACTGTGGACGTTTGATCCCGTCTGTGTGAGATCAAGCGCTGCGTCGCGACTGAAATCTCTCTTCAGGCACCAGCTCATCGAAGCTGGTCAGACTCGAGAGCTGCAAGAGCAAGTGCCATGCGTACCACTCTTCCGGTGCAAGTTCTGCGAGCCTGGAACTTCTGATCGAAAAGCTTCCCGCACTCTTCCTCGACGCACCCCAGTCATGTGCCGCAAATCGTGGCCCGGGCAATGCGCATCCTCGAGTCAGACACTTCAATTTCATTCTTGCTGAGGATCAGGGGGATGCTCGACAAACACTCCACGCCATGGAACATCACCTTGAAGCTTTACTACGTATCTCGCGTCTCGGCGTCTATCCGCCGCCTCGACTTCAAGTTGCGTCTTCTCGTCCTTGGGTGTTGTTCACTCATGGTGTGCGAACATCCAATATCGTGTAGTATTGCATTGCTCTGAAGCCACCGCCCGACATGAAACTGCCCCTTGAAGTCACCACAAACTCGATCCCGGCAACCACCGAAACTCTCTCAAATCCTCTCCCAAATCCGAATCACGACACCAACCCAACCACCGCTTTCTCGCTTTACTGTTTATATACTGCAAATATCCTTTGCTTCCGCAGAAAAAGCTGTGGTGGTGTAGTGGCTATCACATCCTGAGTCTTTGAGCGCACACTGGACACGTGTGCGTGAAAAATGACTTCCAGGAAGGTCGCAGGTTCGAGTCCTGCCCACGGTCGTTGCTTGTGGGAAACAAGGATCTGATTCTCCTTGTCTCCCCCAAGCATTTTTTTTTGTTGCCGTTCCTGTAGTGGTCTGGTAGGCATGGCCTGTAGAGTCATGTGGTGGTAGATCTGGCGATGATGGAGCAACCAACAAGCACCGTAAGTCGGTGTCTTGAGAGAAAGACGTCATCGATGCCCAGAGGCTATTCGGGCTCGTCAATAAAGGGCAGCGAGTGAGATTCTGCCAGAAGTCCTTGCCATGGTGCACTTGGGTGCAAAAGGATTTACAAGAAGAGTCCAGCACATGTAGATCTCCATCCACACGATGCACAGTTGATTCATTTTGTAGTTGACTTGTTCTATGTGGACAGTCATATCCATACACCATATATTCACTGCATCTCTCAAATAGTCAAAAACAACAAACATCTCGCCTCCATTCCCTCGATCAATCTCTATAATCCAACAAAACATCGAACATTGTCTTTACTCAGCTCGCAAATCCATCATATCATATTTCCTCCACCAACAGACCCCTCAATGCCAAAGATGCTTCGTCTCCTTCTTTCCATTGGCGTTACGGTATGTTACAGTGATGTGATTCTCGGGATCAGAATGGCTCTCATGCCAACCACATCTAATGAGAGCGTGAACAGTTCCACAGGGAGCTCTGGCGCGGACTGTCCACTCGATCTGGGCCTTCTTGTTGAGCTGTCTGCAGTGAGAGTTTTGGGGACGCCAGGAGATGGTGATACTCATGGTTGTCGCGGGGTCGTGGAATGATGTGGACTTACTTTTGCTAGTAGTGAATCGCTGGAAGCTGGGGTGTTGGATACCGGGAGGTGTTCTTGATGCTTTGATTCTGCTCTGGTGTATTTGGAGGATGTACTTATATCGATATGATGCTCTGACGATTCACATGTAGATGATCTCCACAGTCCTGTCTTGGAGAGTTCTGAGAACATGTCTTGTGATACAAAGAAGTTGATAATAGTCTTGTTCGGTCTTCTGAGACTTCTTTGTCTTCGTTCCGTACTGCTTCCTTTGTTCTTTTTCAATCTTGATCGAGAAGACCTTCTTGACCGTTGGGACTCGGTCCTCGAGTCTTGCTGGAATTCTTTCTGAGGTACTTTTCAAAAATTTGACTGTATTATTATCAACTTCAAGTCTTTGCTTGGAAAGTTTGAAGTAACAGGGATGTTCTATGTGTCTCAAGAAACGCTGGTGGGACTAAATTGGCAGGCTGTGCTCTGAACATTCGGATCCACCAGCCCCTTTCTGTTGTCCCCTTGCCCTTTTCTTTCATCAAGAGAAGGCATAGGGTCTCTGCACCCGGCGCTTGTGTTCTGGAAACGAACGGCAAAACTGAGCCCAAATCCATGATTGTCTTGGATAGATCATCTATAGCCATCGAGGTAAAGAACAATAGAAGCAATGTGAAACAAACGCAAAGAAAGTCTCACGGGTTCAGGAGAGAATACCATTGTCTACCTCGAATCCAGAAACATGGTATTCCAGACTGTCTGAGGAGACGATGATAGCAATCTGTAGACTTTTTAGCTCAGCAGACCAGCATAAGTATAAGCATGCCTTCCTCGAGAGGTAGGGCTGCAACATACCAAAAACAGAACAGAGCAAATCAACAACATACAGCAAGACCATACAGCAGCAAAAGTATCGAGCAATCAGCAAATCGACTTACCCATTTACACCCCCAACGACCAACAAATCCTCGGAACCATGGGAAGAGGCAGAGGCAAAGGTAACTAAAAGCAAACAAATCCCGCCCAACTCTCCCAGAGAGATTCCGACAACATCTGGCGAGGCATCAGAAGAAGCCCAGCGTTTCCAGTCAATGGCATTAGCCTGTGGTGGTGCAAGAAGGCTGCCTACACGACACAGCCGGATGTGAAGACACAGTGTGAGGCAGCTGCGCGAAGGGATGCTCCTGCTGGAACTACCGAGGCTTGGATCAAGTAAGTCGTGATCTACATAGCGAATCAAGATGGGGGCTGACAGTTGATATAAGAATGGTCCGCACTCGAGTCGGTCTGATTGGAGAGTTCATATGACTGTGGAGTATTATGTCTACGAGCAATGGGCTATTACACATATTCTACATTGATGGACTTGTGGTATGAGAAGGCACAATATTTGGTGCTTGGCGAATTGTAGTGTTTTGGGGACGGAATGGTGGGGATGTGTGTTATTAGGAAATATGAAAGGAAACGACCTAGGGTTTACTCTGCATATCTAGATATGCGATGAAGCGATCCAGTATCGCAGAATGGTAATCAACGAGCCTCCGCCCAGCTCTCACAAGTCTGTCACAGACGTTCCAGTGACTTCTTGTACGCCTTCTCATACTGATTCTCACCAAGACCTACTCTTATCATACCTTCCTGAAACGTAGTAGCCACATGCACACCTCCCGGCCCAACGATGCGACTGTGATGGGTAGCTCGTCCTCCACCCGCTCTCGTCGTCCAGACTTCCTGACAGAACCAAAGCTTCTCCTTGGCTTGATTCCGCATCATGAGATGCAAAGCCGGACTGTGAAACACTACCGTATGGCTCAAACTTGCCATGTGAGTGAACTTGTCGCTGACGCCAAAATGGTTTGCCACGATAAATAGAGAGTTGCGATCGGATGCATAAAGATGTGCGCATGCGTGGATGTTAGGATTTGAGGGCAGGTCGCCGATTGCGCGGTAGAAGAACAGTTGGCGATGATCGAAAGGTGAGAGGGAAGTGTTTATCGGTGTCATATCAACCTTGCGAGATTCCAGGCCGGGGAATGCGTCATTGAAACCAGTGAGTTTTCGGCGAGCATTATACCTGGGCGATATAAGCTTGAAGAACATTAACGTGGGTGCAGACATGACCTACCAAGGCACATCCATGCCGGAGACTTCGTCCCAGTCTTCCGGCTTCTTGTTGGAAAGAACTTTCCCATACCGCTGGTCTAGATCGATCTTCTCTTGCACATCAAAATGGCTCTCCTCGGACAGTTTGAATGAGCAAGTGCAGGTAAAGCATATTCCGTCGCCTTCGGCTTGAGTGACGTTCACCAAGCGAGTACAATACGACCGGCCGTTCCGGATAGTCTGAACTCGGTAGATGAACGGGATCGAAGAATTGCCAGCAAGAACAAAGAAGCCTGTGACATTCTAGAAAAAACGAAGTCAGATTGATTTTGAATTGCTTCGCCTCGATGGCGATGGGCCTTGGTATTGAATTCGAGTACTGACGTGTATTACAAAGCCAGCCTCGACCGTCTGCGCCGCTGCCCAGACGGCTTGGGCATAGACATGACCGCCGTACGCTCGTCCAGAACCATTAGGAGAGAAGGGCAGAGAAGTACTGCGATAGGTGGTTTCGTCCACTTTTTCCAGTGCGATCAAATCCACGAATGGCGTGTATCCATTGCCATGGCGAGGGGGTGCCATGTCAGTGACGACTCGAGCAATGAACAGACCGGAGAATCAGAACACGAGATCATGGATCAGGCACTTGGCAAACGGGGTTGGCGTTTTGAAGAAGCGAGAGGACCGCATGTCAACATTGAAGCATAGCCGGAGGTCAAGCGCGCTGAGCCGAGGCGGAGTTGGCATAGTGGGGGATCATCGCGTGGGGAGAAGTTCATGGCTTCGTTCGGTGCCATCTCGGTCAATCTCTGTCTCCATGGATCTGAGACCCCACCGGGGTAGAAGAGAGGCTTGGCGATAGTGACACTGAGTTTTGAAGACGATGCTGCTGAAATTGGCAGGAAGGAGCAATGCCATACCAGAAGGTTTACTGGGACTTGGAACTGTATCGAGGAGCTCACGTCTGAGAGCAAAAAGAACTCGAAAACTCGATGACGATCTGGCGAATACAAAATTTTCTGATGTGGAATTTGGCGTTCGTCAAAGCTGCCATGCCACGTGCCATGGAAGTCAAAGAGACGACGCCGTTGGACAAAGGAGGCTGGTTGATTGTGCGGAAACATTTTCCTTACAAACAAGAAGTCCGTTGTCCTCGTGGTTGATGTTCTAGCCTCGTAATCACCGGACTGCAGAGTGCTGAAATTCCTTTCAGATGGCCTTGATCTGTGACTCGAACGTGATGTACGGTAGACTGCGCATTCAGCAGATCATACCATCGATGGACGCGAGATGGCGTTCGTCGCTTGCCTATTCGAGCATTCTCTGTATAAGGGGAAACAAAAACGTCTCTATGTGATCTATTTGATATTTGAACAACGCTTCTGTCATGAATAACAAATCGCTGGTTTGGTCTGATACTCTCGAGCTCCTGAGGTGAGATGTATACCACTCAGATTTGGTTCATGGTCTCTTCAGACACAATGCTCTTGCCAAAAATGCGGTCAACGACTGCGCAAGACCTCACCGCCTTGAGAATCGATTTGCCGAGTAGTAGACCTCATTGAAGGTGCCGACTTGGCTTGCCGAACGGGTCTCCAATGTCGGATGTGAAGTCGGATACCATGGCTCTGTGAAAGAATCAGGCCGAAATACGACCGGCTTCGTCGTGATGGGGCCCCGATATCCCCACTCAAGCTCTCCACAGCTGGTCTTGTCCTCGTTGTGGGTGCTGCAAGCGTCTTGGTGTTGCAAATTTCTCGCGTGGTCTGATTTGCTTCAGCTCCTTGGCCCGGCTCACATTGAGCGGTGGGCGGAGCCGTCCAACCTGCAGGTCGTCACCCAATCTGGAATGGAATTAGGGCGTAGACCGAGTCAGCGATCGAACCGCGATGTAATCACAAGAATATTTCGAAGTCAGGCTGGACCGTATGCTGATAGACGCACTGAGAAGATTGCGGGACACGAAGATCTTGAAGCGTTCGTGGGGAAGCGTTCACGTCGTTCTTTCAACCTCCAATATAAGGGTTCTTGTATAGGGAATGATCGACGACAGAGGGCTGTATCGATTCTGCCACCACGGAGAAGCTGGGGGGAGATAATTTGACTCGGCCCGCAAAGATGAAGGTTTATGGATCAGGTCGGGGCTGTCGTGTCAGCCCGTGACATAGGTGTGATTATGATTGCCACATTGCTTTGCTTGCCGTTCGAAACGACGCCATGGCGGTGACAGCCAAGAAGACAAAGCATCCTGCGGCGAGTCTGGAGTGGACCTTAGATGAGCACCAAGGCAACGAAGACTGTCAAGTGTGGCAAAGCATGTTGCGCCGAGCGAGCTGTGCTGTGTGGGCGCCCATAGAAGGTCAAGCTGGAGACGGTAACTCTGTGCGACAGACTTGACTGCACTTACAGAGATATTCCAGAAGCCTTGGAGTCGTTGTTGGCGGCTAGCCTAGGGACGGGTGTGACTTGGTTGAGACATTTTAGCGAGTGCAACTTCGCAACGTGCAAAGGGAGGCCCGGGGTAGCGTAAAATTAGGTCCGTACCTGTGGGAGCTGGCGGTGGGAACTCCAGATCGTCGGCAGTGGCCGAGCAAAGAGGGTCTCGAGGTGTGGCCAGACGAGGGTCATGGCGGAGGCGTTTCCTCTGCTCTCCGACGACACTCGCTGTTGCATCTTCGACAGAGAACGCATGCCTCTACTTGTCGACGTCTCGAGAGCGAAGCGGATGCCGAACTACGAATAATGTCTGCCGGGCCGTGATTGTTCAGGCATTGCAAGTATTCGCGCGCCCAGGACTGGCCGTGTCCAACCCAAAAATGCCACAATTGGTGGTCCAAGAAAACCAAGGAGCGTTTGGCGACATCTGGGGCTCTGGGCATAACGCGCGGGTATTGGCGACACGCCCCATGCACGAGACAAATCGCATCTCGCATCAAAGCAAGGACATCCTAGAACCGATTCGGGATGCCGCGTGATCAGTGATTTGCCCACGAACAATGGAGAGGTGCGCTAGTGCATGTGTCGTTGTGTGGGGATGCTGGAATGAATAGTTCACCCAGACAACTGCCCAGCATTGCGCCTGCCCCGGCCTCTGTTGTATATAGAGTCGTTGTTTCCCTACCTCGTGCTCACTTTTTTCTCTCTTCATCATCAGCGGCAACAGTCTTTCTTTGATCCTCGATCCTCAATCCTCTTCCACTTTCATTTCATCTAAGAAGAACCACTCTCATTCCAACGCAATGGCTCCTGTAACAGTGGAGCGCGTTGAGTCGCCTGTCACCGTCAGGGCCTACCTGATGTGTGCTTTCGCTGCCTTTGCCGGTATCTTGTTCGGTTACGATTCTGGTTACATCAACGGTGTCATGGGCACCGAGGTCTTCAAGCAGGAGTTTGGAAGATTTACCGGTGTCACTGACGACAATGCTCGTGGCTACAGCATTCCCTCGGGCACTCAATCGCTCATCGTTTCTATTCTCTCTGCCGGTACCTTCTTCGGTGCTCTTTTCTCTGGTGCCCTTGCCGATTGGATTGGTCGCAGAACCACCATCATCGCCGGATGTGGTGTCTTCTCTGTCGGTGTCATCCTCCAGGTTGCCTCTACCTCAGTCCCTCTCATCGTCGTTGGTCGTTTGGTCGCAGGTGTTGGTGTCGGTTTCGTCTCGGCCATCAACATTCTGTACATGTCCGAGGTCGCTCCCCGTAAGGTTCGCGGTGCCATCGTCTCGTGCTACCAATTCGCCATCACCATCGGTCTCATGCTTGCCTCGATCGTCACCTACGCCTGCCGCAACTACCAGAACACTGGCGCCTACAGAATCCCCATTGCCATCCAGTTCGCCTGGGCCATCATCCTCTCCGTCGGTCTCTTCCTCCTGCCCGAGTCTCCTCGCTACTACGTCAAGAAGCAACAGCTCGACAGGGCCGCTAAGGCTCTTGGTCGCGTTCGTGGCCAGCCTGCCGACAGCGCTTACATTGTCGATGAGCTTGCCGAGATCCAGGCCAACTTCGAGTACGAGATGTCTGTCGGTGAAGTCAGCTGGCTCGGCATGTTCACTGGTGGCATCACCAACCGCAACTCCAACATCCGCAAGGTCTTCATTGGTGTCCTCCTTCAGATGATGCAACAGTGGACCGGTGTCAACTTCATCTTCTACTTCTCCACCTCGTTCTTCAAGTCCATCGGTATCGAGAACGCCTTCCTCATCTCTATGATCACCACCATCGTCAACGTCTGCTCCACTCCTCTGTCCTTCTGGACCATTGAGCGCTTCGGTCGTCGCCCTCTCCTGATCTACGGTGCCATCGGGATGTGCGTCTGCGAGTGGATCGTCGGTATCACTGGTACCGCCGACGCCGGCTCCCGCGCCTCCCAGATCGTCCTCATCCTCTTCACATGCATATATATCTTCTTCTTCGCATCGACATGGGGCCCTACTGCCTGGGTTTCCATCGGAGAGATCTTCCCTCTTCCCATCCGCTCGAAGGGTGTCGCTATGTCGACCGCCTCCAACTGGGTAAGTTTCCTACCACCTCTACTATCTTGAAAACCTGCTAACAACCTCAACGTTTTGGAACTGCATCATCGCTGTTATCACTCCATACCTCGTAGGAGAGCAAGAGGCAAACCTCGGACCCAAGGTATTCTTCCTCTGGGGTTCCACTTGCGCAGTCTGCATTGTCTTCGCCTACTTCTTCGTCCCCGAGACCAAGGGACTGTCGCTCGAACAGGTCGACAAGATGATGTCCGAGGTTTCTGCCCGCAAGTCAGCCGGTTGGGTTCCTCACGACACTTTCGCCCAGGAGATGGGCAAGGACTCTTCTGCCCTTGAGGAGGTCATCCACGAGTCCAAGGTTTAAGAGGACTCTTGAGCCCTCGGTCATCACTCCTATTTGTGTTTCTTGTTCCTATATTGTCTATTAAGCTTGCTAAGCATTCGCAATAAGTGTCTTTTAATCAAAGCATTATCCTATCATCATATCTCTTACAAATTGTGTTACATATTCTCACACGTGCGAAAATTCACTTTGAAGCATTCATGGGCGCAGTTTGTCATTTGGTATGGGTAAGAAACAATATCAACGCCCTCTGACGATCTTGACGGATTTTATCGCGGAAACACAAGACTCGATAGGTGGTTGGATTTAATCGTCCAACTCCATCAGCTCCCTGATGCTCATGTTGGCGACAGGGTGGTCGGCTGGAAGAGCGTCCTCGTCAGGGTCGGGGAAGGGGTACTCTGTATCCAGGTACCAGTCTGGATTACTGCCATTGAGACGCTGGGCGTCGAGGCGGGTAAGCTCGACCTTCCGGTATTCGAGCTCCATCTGCTCAAGCTTCTGCTGTTTGGCATCAGCTCTGCTAACTCTGGGCACAGAATCGCCATGAGCAGTGACCGAAGACAAGACAGCATCTCCAGATCCTTCGTTAGCAGTGTCGCCATTGGCGGACTCGTCAGCCAAATGTGGGTCCTGCATCTCATCCTCCTCGGCCAAACCCTGGTCGCCATCGCCAACCTGTCCGACTTCCGCTTCGAATTCGTCCTCGACCTCACCATCAGATTGACCTTCGTTCTCATCCTCACCGCCCGAATCATATTCCTCCTCAGCCTCACCATCAGAATCGTCCTCGTCCTCGTCACTCTTGTCCAAAAAAGCCTCCTCTTGCTCAAACTTTTTTCCTGCTTGCTCGCCGAATTTCCTGATGAGAGCATCTCTTGCAGCCTCATCCGATCCGTACTCGGCACTGAGTTTGTCGAGTAGAGCGTTGTGATTCTCCTTTGCCTTCTCGAGCAGTTTGCGAGCATTTTCGAGTGCGTTCTCCCGCCATTCTTGATCATTTGAGCTGGGCTGGTCGATTTTGTCGAAGAGGTGTTCGTAGAGGTAAACAGCCTGGCGTGCATGGGATCTGTCAATATCGTATTAGCATCGTTGCAATCTGAAACTTGGTAGGAATCCTAGCGTTTGCTGAATGTGTCTAACAGCATATGATCTTCTCGTATATCTACATCTACGTAGGCAAGAATATGAAGGAAATGCTATGATAAGATTGTGCTGAGGTATGTTCACTTACACGGCATCGTCATAAGCTGTAGCCAGGATTGTGTGCATTGCAGCTTTGAGCTTATCTCCAAGACGAGGCTGCAGGAGGAGTTGACGAGCAAGTCTCTGTGCGCGCTGGTGGTCGTTGTTAAGGTAGCTGTCCCATGCGTCCTTAGCGATGGCGTCGAAGGCAGAACCGACGTTGCTGGACATCTTTGTATTACGATGAGGATGGAATATTGTGAGTCAATGTAGAGGAAGCGTTGCGAAGAATTGTGGATTGACGC
>Ga0058697_10000990_pt1 | contig 10831 bp, 11 predicted proteins | sample AgamicAsMae_FD_66619 | JGI IMG/M metagenome (GOLD analysis project Ga0058697, IMG submission 66619) | Agave microbial communities from Guanajuato, Mexico - As.Ma.e | ecosystem: Host-associated > Plants > Phyllosphere > Phylloplane/Leaf | place: Guanajuato, Mexico | collected 2012-06-04
TTCTGTCAATCAGTACATCATGATCTATCGAAGAATGTTCGAAAGTCACCAGTAGAAGCTTTTCCGGCTATATTGTCGAGAAATCCGGAGGATCACCGGGACTTTTGTTATCTAGCCGAAGATTCCGATCGGCTCATTGTTGTGTATACCGAGAAGAGCCGAATATCTTTCTCTTCTTTCTCTGTATTGCTGTGTCATTAACTACTCAACCGCAACCAGGAAGCGACTTCGGGAGAATTCTGAGGGGTCTGTCACCTCGGGAAAGTGACAGGCTTAATTGTACACCAAGAATTCCAGCAGTACCTTATTCAATCATGACCGCTCAGCAAGGTGACCACAGTGAACTGTGTTGAATGTCATGTCGTCGGATACTGACAAGCCTTGGAAGCAGAGCCAAGCGGGACATGGCAAGATCGATCCATCGTCATGGAAGGTACACTGAACATGCGCGACCTCGGAAGCCTTCGCACCAGTGACGGCAGACACGTCATCAAGGGTCGCCCCTTTCGAAGTGTGAACCTCGCTCAGATCACTAGCGACGACATCAGAACCTTGGAGCAACTTGGTATAAAGACAGTCGTCGACTTGCGCGGCCCGAAAGAAGCTCTCGACCATCCCGATAAGGTACCCAGAGGAACAAAAATCATACCAAGTCCGATCATTGGAAGTGATACTGGCGATGCGATCGACGACACGACTATCCGAACACTTGTCACCAGCGCAGGTCTCCCAGAAACGATGCTAAATGTCGCCAAAGTCAGCCAATATGGACCTTACTATCGCATGCTTTTTCTTGTAAACAGCTATGGCACGGAAAGCCACACGTCCCGTTTGACAAAGTATCGCCCTTTCTTTCGCGCCCTCCTCGATCTGGCTTCGACTGGAAACATTTTGGTTCATTGTACTGGAGGACGCGACCGAACTGGCGTTGGAATAGCATTATTGCTCAAAGCCCTTGGCGTGCCCCAGCGAGACATCGAGGCTGACTTTGTGGCTTCCAACCAAGCTCTCCAGCCAAGCCGCGAAGACCCAAACTCGACGACCTTTCTTCGATTTCATGCCGCCAACGTGTTTCTGCAGCCACCAGAGAACAGATACTATCAACGGGTTGCAAAAGAACTTGGGGCACCACCGGAAAGCATCAGGAATGCAGTCAAACTCAGGGCAGACCTGCTCAGACGTATGTTTGCATCCATAGATGTTCAGTACGGATCTTTTTCACTGTTCATGGAGAGCCAGTCAGGCGTAGGTCTAGAGGAGCTAGGAATCCTGAGACGAACGTTTTATCATAGAAGAGACTAGTACGTCAGATACTTGAGAAGTGTGAGGAGGGATGAAAAATCAGTTCCTGGACCCGGTCTCGCATTCCGGTTCATCGCCGTTTGGATGAAGGATGCCGACCGAGCGACGTACTTGCCACCTCCAGCCTGAACGCTGACAAGCGATGGAGTTAGACACCATGATCATCTCGAATCCAAAGAACGCTCTATCCAGCTTGATATTATTGCGCAGTTGACAGATCGACCCATTGTTGCATATTCGCAAGAACTGAAGGAGTTCGTAAGCATGCCGAACATCTGTCAAGCTATATCTATTGATTTGATTGCGGCGATCCGGCGATTCGGCATTTTTCTAGTTGCGGGGGCTCGATCGCAAGTTTAATCACAGTATCAGCCGATGAATGGATAGATGGGGATCATGAAGATGAACGCGGCGAACAAATTGGCTTTTGTAACGGTGTACTTGAGAAGGATCTTGAGGATTGTCGGTAAAAGAGTTGCTCAGGCGACAGCGGCAGGACACGAGGCACGGAAGATAGCGATACGGGAGGGCTCTCTCAGAGGGCTCGTACCCCATGGAGAAATACATGAGACAGGAACCAAGCCACCCGGTGTTCATTCTCCCGTGTCTGGGGTATTCAGCCGTAATGAAGGCCCACACTCCGCTTAACTGTGCCAGATTCTCGAGTCTAGCGTTGCACTAATCCCCGGACCCCACCGGCAGAGGATCCCCCGCAGCACACTTCGGCACGATGCAGGCTAATACAACGAAACCACTTTGCGCGCTTACAGTAATGGCCCGAACTATCGGGTTATCGTTGTGCATAAAGCCAGTCGCTCCTCCCCCTGCTTGTCCATCTTGTCTTGTCACCTCCAAGGCTTCCCCACAAACCGACAACATGAGCAACCTCAACGAAAAGCCGCTTTCGGCCATGGAAGTCGAAACCCACCATGCCGAGTCGGGCTACGATGTCGACGAGAAGGGCGGCTTGGACAGAGCGGGTGCTATCGATGCCGAGAATCTCGAGCATAGCATGGGAGTTTGGGAGTCCATCAAGGCTTATCCTGCCGCCAGTTGGTGGGCCTTCGTCATGTCGTGCACCATTGTAAGATTTTCCCATGAACCATGAAATACGTGTCTCTAACATTACATCAGATTATGGAATCTTACTGCGTTTTCCTGATGGGACAATTCATCGCTACGAAGAAATTTGCCCAGGACTTTGGCGTTCAAAGCCCCGTCAGCGGCGAATATATCATCGAAGCCTCCTGGCAATCGGCCTTCCAATGCGCTGGCCCAGTTGGCGCTTTCATTGGTTGCTTCCTCGCCGGTCCCATCACCTCTGCCATTGGTTATCGTTGGGCGACCATTGGTGGACTCATGGCCCTAAACGGCTTCATCTTCGTGTTCTACTTCGCTAACAGCCAGGGCATGTTCCTCGCCTCTCAGATCTTGGAGGGCATCCCGTGGGGCATTTTCATCGCCAATGCTCCTGCTTACTGCGCCGAGATTGTGCCAATGAGATTGAGAGCGCCTGCGACACAGATGCTGCAGATGTTCTGGGCAATCGGTTCAATTATCGTCGGTGGTATCACTTATCACTTCCAGTCCAAGACCGACGCCTCTGCTTACAGGTATGTTCATACTAATGTCTAACACCAAAAATCGGTTTACTAACAGTGTCATCAGAGTTCCCATCGCACTCCAGTGGATGTTCCCAACTCCTCTCGCTATCCTCCTGTTCCTGGCACCTGAATCACCTTGGTGGCTCGTACGAAAGGGCAAGCTGGCTCAGGCAGAGAAGGCTATCAAGCGTCTTGGCCGCCGCAGTGCAAACGACAACCCCAGGGATCAAGTATCCATGATGCGTCGTACCATTGAGCTGGAAAAGACCGTCAAGAAGCCCACTCTGATTGAATTGTGGAAGGGCACTGATCGCTACCGCACATTGATCGTTTGCGGTGTGTATGCATCTCAAAACCTGACTGGTAATTTGATTGCCAATCAGGCCGTCTATTTCTTCAAGCGTAAGTCTAACGAGAGCCCACGTACTCATACGAGACTGACATGATTGCAGAGGCTGGTATGGCAGATGACACTGCCTTCGCACTTGGACTTATCACCTCTGCCCTCCAATGGATTATGGTTGTGATCTCCTGGGTGTTGACCACCTACCTGGGCCGCCGCACCATTTACGTTTACGGCCAAGCTATCGCCACTTGCTTCTTGGTTGCGCTTGGTATCGCCGCCTCTGTTGGCAAGAGCACAGCAGCCTCCAACGCACAAGCTTCCCTTGGCCTCCTCGTCTCGGTCCTCTTCTGTCTGGGTCCCGCCCCTACCTCGTATGCCATCATCGGAGAAACCTCCTCCGTGCGCCTGAGACCCTTGACAACCGGTATCGGACGTGCCGCATACTACTTGGTCAACATTCCCTGCATCTTCCTTGCCAGTTACATGCTCAACACGGACAAGTGGAACCTTGGAGGCAAGAGTGGCTACATCTGGGCCGGTACTGCATTGATCTGCACCGTCATGAGTTGGATTTGGATTCCCGAGATGAAGGACAGATCTTTCCGTGAGATTGACATTCTGTTCACTCGCAAGGTCCAGGCTCGCAAGTGGAGCAAGACGGTGATCGATGTCCAGGATGATGAGTAGTTGTTGTTTGTTGTTTGCGATGAGCTTGACGGAATACTTCGTGTAGACTAGGCGGCCGATAGCTTCGAGTTTGATTGGTATTTACTATCTTTACACTACAAAATCACCCAGACCCTCAAAGTGAATTCAAGGGGATGCAAGCCGTGGTAGAGCTGGGAAGATGACATGGAAGCACGAACTATATAATAATGTCCAGCTTGCCTTCTGGCTTCAAGTCCTCGTGCAATGTTGTACAAGTATAGCCGCTGTTGTTGTCTATTCAGGAATAATCTTCCGCAATCCTGGTTTTGATGGTCTAGAGTCGGACTGGCTTTCCGCATTGGACAACATGGTTGGGATCCTAGAAACAAACATTGCGGCGTTGACCCTGGTTTGCGTTGGTCGTCGACGGACGCTCTACTGAGAAGCCGTCGTACTCAGCATCATTTTGTTCATCGTCGGCGTACTCAATCGTGGCGCCATGCAGCATGCGGAGCAGGAAGAGCAGTACAGCATTGTCGCAGCCTCTTTCGTTTTCATACGTCCTTCTCTTTAGCTCTTCGCGGCTCATCCCATTCATCCCCAACGGAGGTTTTTCCAACCTGAAGGCAATGCGTTCCGAGTTGCTGGATGGGCTGTCAGGTACGGAGGTGGGTCGTTGGTGGTGCCGATCATGTTTGCCGGAAATTATGAGAAGACGTGCTACGTTTTAGCGCGGCTATGCTGTGCTACATTCCACGTGTGTATGTCTGCGGTTGAACGTGGAAGCCATGGACTTCCAGTTCGCGAGCAGGAATCCTTTCACGTGGGAAGAGGAACGAGAGTTCAGCATGCGCATGCATGCGCTACAATCGCAGCTCGCGACGAAACAAAAGGCGTATACTGGCCACATTACGAAGGGCGCTACTGTGTAGTAGAGGATAGACTGACAAGCGACTGCAAGCGCCTAGAGTCGTGCATGCGCCCTCACTCCGGTATCGCGAACCCTGCTCTTTCTTGTGTCACGCTGCGTGGGCAGCACTTGCCAATGGCGTCTCTCATTGTCCAGTGGTGCGTGATGAGTGGCATAGTGTGTGCTAGTTGAGATTCGATTGCCGTGGGCAACGTTCGGGGTGCGGAGAGGGGCGATGGAGACGTGAGAGCGGTGGAGGAGGCGTGAGAGCGGCGGGAGAAGGCTGGCCAAGGCGAGGTATGCGACGACCGATACTTGACTGGGAGCCCTGCGAGTCTTCGGGGAGACCGATGCGAAAAGTCTTGATCAGCCTGTTGTCGACTTGGGAGTTTTATTATTGACGCGTCATGACAAAGGGCATCTCGAGTCTTGGCGTGGCTCTCGAGCTTTGGCAGAGCTACAACCCTGTACGCTTTCGGCCACCTCTTTTTTTGACCTTCCATTCTCACCGTCAATATAATCTTTCATATCCATCATGTAACTCTATCGGTCGCTATCTGAGCAGGCATCGAGCTTTTTTTCCTCGTGGCAAATTCTTCGATTCTGACCTTCATGCTCAAGTTTTCACAATTGTCCTTCGACTGCTCACCTCTCCACCATCTCAACAAAGTACTTACCAGATTTGCGACAATCGCATATGCTGTAATATGTGTCGATCTTCTTTATCGTTATAAGAAACGACAAACGGGTTGTCATCACTACGAACCCTAAAGTCCATTCCAGATCGACCGTTGTCAATATTCATCCTACTCATTTTCTTCGCTGAGCCCTAAACAACGTCGCCCTTCGTCCCACTTTCTTTGGTCGAGTCAGCCTCCGTGTGTCTCTCTGCGATAACTATCACCCAGTCGATCGACCACAATTTTTAGCCATGCAGATGCCAGACTCGTATTCTCATGGACAGAGCGACATGGACACCTCAGCAAAGAGCTCGTCACCCCGCAGTGGGATTGCTAACTTCTTCGCCCCAGACGTTTTCCACGCCGTCTTGAGTGATCCTGCCACTGCCATGCGCCTCAAATCATTCTGCGAATCAAATGCTTGTGGCGAAAATATTGCTTTCTTGGAGAAGGTAAGTCCAGAAGGTGCGATTCATTTCATGCAGAGGCCAACCAGAAGTCCAGATCGAGCAGTATCGCGGCCTTCTGGCCCAAGCACAAGAGTTGCTATTGAACATCCATGCTACCTATACTTCTCCTGATGCAATCGAACCAGTCAACATCACCGAGAACATATCAAGAGGTCTGGCTCCCGCCATCGAAACTGCGACTGGTGTCACATTCTATGCGATGCAGGACATATTTGCCCCTGCCCAAAAACATGTAGAGGACTTGATTCGCGATGACATCTATCCTCGATTTGTGACACACCAACTAACTACAAGCGCGGCGACCGCCTTGGCTCACGACCGGAAGACTTACCAAGGACTCGGTGACTGCTTTTGTCTTACAGATCCTAGGTAGGATGATTCTGTGTCCATACTCAGCCTGGTTTTGACATAAGACAGCATCGCGGATAACGCAATACTATACGCTTCGGATGGTTTCATCGATGTCACAGGCTACAGCCGCCGTGATATCATACCACGTAATTGTCGCTTCTTACAGGGCGCAAAAACCGACCGTTCATCTGTGGTTCGTCTGAAGTCTGCTATCGACAATGGTCAGGAGACTGTTCAGCTCCTTCTGAATTACCGAAAGGACGGCACTCCTTTTTGGAACCTACTGTATGTCGCACCTCTTCGTGATGAGGCTGGAAACATTGTCTTTTTCCTTGGTGGTCAGATCGACTGTTCGACAACTATCCATGGCAAACCTGATGTCATGAAGATCTTGGAGCTGGATGACAGGAAACTCGGCAACGATCTGGCAGTAACAGACTCGTCAGGCTCAACATACGTACCTCCAAGAGAGCATTTGAAGAGGCATCGCCACATATTCAAGTCAACCTCACGAGTGCCTACAGAAGTCAGACAAGGGCCGGGCATGGAGAATGACCTAATTCAACGGCTTGGGGGCATGGGCCTTGAGAAACAGATGCAGATGTTCCAAACGGCATATTCCAAGGTAGTTTTCTCTGTCGGGATACGCACAGGTTCCATTTACTGACGTGTGTTTGCAGTATGTTGTGCTTAAGGTGAAAGACCGCGGAAGCTTCAACATCGCGCACCTCTCCAGTTCTGCAAGCGATTTACTGCGACCCAGTCGGGCGCAAGGAACAGCTGAACGAATTATGAACGAAGACATCTTCAAAGTCCTCGCTGAACGCTCACCCTCATCATCGACCGTCATGAAGTCATACAAGAAGACAGTGACAGATTTCTTGGGTCAGGGGAAGTCGGTGAGCGTGGACATGGAGATAGCGATTGAGGATATCGCCCGGATCGCGCCGCCGACACGGCCTGCAGTCAAGACAGAGAAACGCCTAGTCAGTCACTGGACGCCTTGTAAGGACGAGGAAGGACGAGTAAAATATGTCGTGCTTATCCTCGCAGAGACAAGGGAACTGTAAGTGTCTGCAACAGTCAATGGTATTTTCACCAAAACCATCCCTACTGCAAATGGTACTAGCGCTTCTGATCTCGCTCGCAAATTTGTTATTGTTGATGCAGCAAAGCCTGGCATGCTGATCGGTGTCATGGCTGCCATGTCGGGCTCTCACGTGACCTTGAGAGAACACTCAATTCTGTCTCTCTCGGTCAACAAAACGTTGAACAAGTTCGCTTGGATGAAAGCACACGCGAATTAACGGCGCCAAGGGAAATTTGTACCGACGGAACCATTGGAGGCCGCAAGCTCCGAGATCCTGTCGTCGCGACAAAGTTCAAGAAGCGTTCCCTCGCGCATCTGCACGCTCTACGACTTTGTTTACACGAGACAAAGGGGTGATATAAAGCTGTACTAACGCCTCCCCTTTCCTTTGTTCTGTCGCATTTTCTGGGGACCATCGGTCATGAAGGGCGGGATCTCGCGGCGGTAGACCGACACAGTCTACTGCTCGATAAGTCGCTTGTCGCCGTTCAATTTCGGCTGACGCACAATGGCCGACGACGCACGACCTCGTGCATGCTTGACATGCAAACGACGAAGGATCAAATGCGACCGAGCCAAACCTTCCTGCGCGAGATGTGTCTTGGCAGTAGAGTATTGCGAATGGTCCAAGCCTGTCGCAAAACCAAAGATCAGGTTTGTGGACTCAAGTCAGGCTGTCGCTGCACGCGCCAAATCCTCCGAGAAACAGATCACACCCAAGCCACCAACCACGCCGAAATATGCTCTGCATGATGATCTGGAAACGCAAGCGATCGCATTCTTCGTCCGAAATTATATCCTTGACTCAAAACCAAATGGAGGACCTACTCCTGGATTGTTCGGCCACGTCATGCCTGCAGTGTCTTCCTCTAGGACCTCTCCAGCTGGCATGTCAATTTCTGCTGTAGCTCTGACAGTGTTCTCGAAATGGCGTATGGATCAGAGCTTAACCAAACGTGTTCCCGGAGTCTTGGGTCAGGCTATAAAGACTTTGTCTCATGATCTTCAGAAGAAAGACTCGAGACATTCTGATCTTACCCTATTGACCACATTATTACTACAATATCACTCTGCCGTCGAGTCTTTGTTATTCTCCAAGAAAAGTACAATTGTGCATCATCTTGGTGCGCTTGCTTTGGTCAGAGAATTTGGCAATCCTTCAACTTGGTCAGCCATCGCTAGCGAGTTTGTTGGCATCTTGATTCACCTTGAGGTCACGAAAGCCATCCGTGAGCAGCGTACAGTACACCCGGAGGTTCGCTACTGGAGATCAATCATCGGAGCGACCACAGTGGATCCTATCAGGTATCTGGACGATCTAGGCATTCAAGTCGCTGACATGCAGTTCAGAGCATCTGCGCTGCAAGAACGCATCGGTATTGGCTCGTCATTGGAGGAGGTATACTTGCTCCTGGATGACATGCACAAACTCGACGAATGCCTTGTTCTATGGCAAGGAAATGTATCGAGGTTCTGGGGCCCGTTCAACTGGACTCCTCCGAGTATCATCTTTCCGCCGATTCAAGCTTTCCAAGGCTCTTGTCATGTGTACACCTCAATCAATGCGGCTAGGAGGTTGAATGACTTGCGCAGTTATCGCCTGACTCTCGCGACAACATCTCTTAAGCTGATTCGCGAATGGGGAAAAAGCTGTCCCGAGTTTTGTGAGTCGATCCCTGGTCATAGTAGCGTGCATGGAATTGTGAGTCGCATCCAGTGGCTGGTCGACGGTATCTGCGCATCAGTTCCTTTTTGTCTTGGCAACAGAAGCAGAGCTGGATCTCTCTTGGACTTCAACCAGGCGAGCTGGACATTCCCTACGTGTCACGACATGTCCGAGATGTACGGACTCTATGGACGGCTGGCAGAGCCAATGGGAGTCGAATCTCCTTCGGACCATTACAGTCATGCTCTCACGCAAGGTTCGTGGCTCATGTTAAGCAACCTTGCTCTGCTCGTTGCCATGTTTTTGGGTAGCAAGGCTTTCATTCCGGCACTCCCAGTCAGGGAAGGGCAATTACCATGGATATGTCAGCAATACCTTCGTAATCTATCGTTGAACGCGATTGAGTGGACGCATGATAGCTTGCTGGTGGAAAAAGTACTCACGGGCGCGAATCTGCCTCCCGCGAATGTACTCATCTCTGAAGCAAGCAGATGCGTGCGACGCGTTTCGCGCGGCCTTCAGCTCCGAGATGATCCTTGAATCATGGTTTAGAATCAGAGGCAGGAGCTGCTCTGATGTTTATAATCTGCGCATCCGCTGTGCACGACGAGGACCATCGTTCTCGAACTCAGTTGCAAGGTGATTGCCGCCTTGGCAGGAAGATGCCGGAGAGGAACAGTGCTTGGTCAATGGAACATGGCCAGCAAAATCGGGACCTCCACAGCTAAGCATAGGTTTGATCATGTTGCTTTGGGAGCGGGTCAAGAATATACCCCACATCGCTTGAGACATGTCGCTATGTGGGGTAGAGCGTAGCCACTCAACGCAAATCACGGTATGCGCTTCTCAAGCAGTTGCACAAGGAATGATGATTCAAGTCGAGCTGAAATTGGTACTGAGTCGAAAATGGTCAGTATCCAACATCGGGAGCCGATAGCGAAACTGGTTGCTGACCTGGGATACGCCAGGTCGCCAAAGGCCGAGTGTCGATCACCCTCTTGTCAATGCTGTGTGGGGTAAAAACGCCTCGTCCTTTGGCCGTTACATATGTTTGTGTGTAGGCAATCATTCTACAAAACGAGCTTCGCCATCTCCGTCGCACTGAATCTGTGACAGCGTGCAGATTCGACACTGTCATCTCTTCTCACAATGCAATTCGTCTTAAGCCTCGAGATCCTCGGACTGCTTGTCCTTGGCTATAGCTTGGTATGGATAATCTATGTCAGACTCCTTCATCCTCTCAAACACATACCTGGCCCCTTCTGGGCCTCTGTCTCTCGACTCTGGATGGTACATCGCATTCGTCAAGGAGATATGGAGGTAGTCCAACGAAGGCTGCACGAACAATACGGTCCTTTGGTCAGGATCGCCCCTGATGAAGTGGCATGTGCCGACCCGGAAGCCATTCGGAAGATTTATCGCACACAAGCGCCGCTGAGCAAAACACATTTTTACCCAGTGTGGGGGTCAAACAACTTCTCCAAATATCCGGACCACTTTGTCAACACAGATGAGAAGCTTCACAGTAGTCGCAGACGTATCGTCAATAACGTCTACAGCATGTCCACCATCCTCACCCTTGAACCTTACATCGACGATTGCGGTGCCATGTTGATCCAACGGCTGGACGAGCTTGCGGTTTCAGGCACAGTGGTGAACCTCGGGCAATGGTTGCACTGGTATGCCTTTGACGTGATCGGAGAGCTCTTCTTTGGGAAAGCCTTTGGGTTCATGTCAGAAGCAGAGGATCACAAGTCGTACATC
>Ga0058697_10000993_pt1 | contig 10796 bp, 11 predicted proteins | sample AgamicAsMae_FD_66619 | JGI IMG/M metagenome (GOLD analysis project Ga0058697, IMG submission 66619) | Agave microbial communities from Guanajuato, Mexico - As.Ma.e | ecosystem: Host-associated > Plants > Phyllosphere > Phylloplane/Leaf | place: Guanajuato, Mexico | collected 2012-06-04
CCAGCGCGACCAGCCGGTCGACCTGGTCGCGGACCTGCTCGGGGCTGCCCATCAGCAGCGGCCGGCAGTTGGGGTCGTAGGAGACGGTGGCGCCGTCCCGGGCGCGCGCCAGCAGGCGGGCCAGCACGGCGGCCCCGGGCGGCATGGTCAGCGCCAGCGAGCCGGCGTGCAGCGCGACCACCTGCTCGTCGAGGGCGCCGGCCAGCTCGGCGTCGCGCCACTGCCAGTCCGCGGTGCCCTCGACCCGGAAGTCGTAGTCGGCCAGCCCGGCCGGCCCCATGGTGACGATCGCCAGGGAGGTGGGCTCCGGGGCGCGGACCGCGAACGAAAGGTCGACCCCGTTGCCGGCGAGGTGGGCGCGGAGCCGCTGGCCGAGCGCGTCGCCGGCGATCCTGGCGAGCATCCGGGTGGGGACGCCCAGGCGCGCCAGCCCGACCGCCACGTTGGCCGGGCTGCCGCCCGGGACCGCCTCGAACAGACCTTGCTCGCGGGGCAGGAGGTCGATCAGCGCCTCGCCCGCGACCGCCACGACGCCGGAGCCGCCCCGCCCGTCAGGCTCCATGCCATGGACCAGCACCTGGCGCCGGCGTCCGGGGCTCAGCCACGGGAGACCTCCTCGCCGGCCATGGCGCCGGTCATGATCGCGACCGCGTCCGACATGCTGAAGTCGTGGGGGTTGATCACCGCGACCCGCCGGCCGAGACGCTGGATGTGGACGCGGTCGGCCACCTCGAACACGTGCGGCATGTTGTGGCTGATGAGGATGACTGGCAGGCCGCGGTCGCGGACCTTGCGGATCAGGTCGAGCACCATGTGGGATTCCTTGACCCCCAGCGCCGCGGTGGGCTCGTCCATGATCACGACCCGGCGGGCGAAGGCGGCGCTCCGGGCCACCGCGACGCCCTGCCGCTGGCCGCCCGACAGGGTCTCGACCGCCTGCCGCATCGACTGGATGCCGATCTTGAGGTCCTGCATGTGGCCGCGGGCCTCGGCCTGCATCCGCCGCGTGTCGAGCATGCGCAGCAGCGAGCCGAGGATGCCCCGGCGTCGGAGCTCCCGGCCGAGGAACAGATTGTCGGCGATGTCGAGCGCGGGCGCGACGGCCAGATCCTGGTAGACGGTCTCGATGCCGTGGCGCCGGGCGTCGAGCGGGCCGTGGAAGCGGACCGGGCTGCCGTCGAGGAGGATCTCGCCCTCGTCGGGCACGAGCGCGCCGGAGAGCGCCTTGATAAGGGTGGACTTGCCGGCGCCGTTGTCGCCGATGATCGCCAGGATCTCGCCCGGCAGCAGCTCGAAGTCGGCGTGGTCCAGCGCGGTGACCTGGCCGTAGCGCTTGACCAGGCCGCGCGCCTCCATGACGCGGCTGGTCGACGGCGGATGGGTCGGTTGGCGGTCGCTGACGGCTGGGATCACCGCTGCCTCCTGCGCGCGAGCTGATCGACGGCGACCGCGAGGATTACCAGCAGGCCGGTGATGAGCACCTGGTAGATCGACCGGACGCCGAGCAGTTGCAGGCCGTTGCGGACGATGCCGACGATCAGCGCGCCTATCAGCGTGCCGATCACGCTGCCCCGCCCACCGAACAGGCTGGTGCCGCCGAGCACCACCGCGGTGATGCTGTCGAGGTTGTCGGTCTGGCCCGCCTGCGGGTCGCCGACGCTGGTCCGGGCGACCAGCAGGAGCGCGGCGACGCCGTAGATCAGGCCGGCGGTGACGTAGACACCGAGCAGCAGCCGGCGCGTGCGGATCCCCGTGAGGCGCGCCGCCTCGGGGTTGTTGCCGACCGCGTAGACGTGGCGGCCGGCGCTGGTCTGACGCAGCACGAACCATGCCAGTGCGAACATGGCCAGCATCAGCACCGACCCGTAGGTGATGTCGGTCTGGCCGATGGTGAAAGTGGTGCCGAGGAACGTCAGCGCCGAGGGCAGGTTCGAGATCGTCTGCTCGTTCGAGTAGATGTGGGTGAGCGCGAACGCGACGTTGAAGGTGCCGAGCGTGACGATGAACGGCGGCAGCCGCAGCGAGGTGACCAGCGTGCCATTGAAGGCGCCGAAGGCGACGCAGGCCAGGATCCCGATCGCGATCGCCAGGAACGGATTGATGCCGCTCGCTACGGCGAGCTTGGTCATCACGATCGACCCGAATGCCATCACGGCGCCGTTGGACAGGTCGATCCCCGCGGTCAGGATCACCAGCGTCTGCCCGATCGCCAGCGTGCCGACGACCATGACCTGCTGGACGACCAGCGAGAGGTTGGTGCCGGTCAGGAACCGGTCCGTCCGAGCGGTGAAGAAGGCGATCGCCAGCAACAGCGCGATCAGCGGTCCCACGGTGGACAGGGCGAAGGCACGTGAGAGCAGCGAGGGCGCGGCCTCACGGCCGGCCTCGAGCTGCTCGGGCGTGGTGGCGGGGGTGCTCATCACTGTTCCTTACGTGCGTGAGCCGGGAGGGCCGACGGCGGACGGGGACATATCCTCCGCCCGCCGTCGGCGGATCGGCTAGCCCCAGCAGTTGGCGAGCCCGAACTGAACGTCCTTGGACTCGACCGCGGGTTGCGGCTTGGCGGTAATCAACGTGACGCCGGTGTCGGTGTAGCCGGACGCCTTCTGGCCGCTGCTAGCGAAGTCGACCACCGCGTCGACGCCCCTGCTGGCCATCTTCAACGGGTACTGCTGCGAGGTTGCGGCGATCCTGCCGTCCTGGATGGCCTTCACCCCGGTGCAGCCGCCGTCGACGGAGACAATCATCACGTCGTTCTGCTTACCGGCCGCCTTGAGGGCGGTGTAGGCGCCCAGCGCGGCGGGCTCGTTGATGGTGTAGACGAGGTTGATGCTCGGGTCCTTCTGCAGGCAGTTCTCCATCGCCGTCTGACCCTTGGCCTGGTCGCCCTGGGTGTCCTGACTGCAGACGACCTGCGAAGCGGTCACCTGGTCGGTGGCGGTGTCGTTCACGGTGGCGGCGCCGAATCCGGACAGGAAGCCATTGTGGCGCAGCACGCCCACGGTGATGCCTGGCGCGAGGTCCAAGGTGGCGATCCTGGGGGTCTTGCCGCCCATCGCGGCCTTGGCATACTGGCCGATCAGCACGCCCGCCTGGAAGTTGTTGGTGGCGAACAGTGCGTCGACGGCGCTCTGCGGGTCGGTCGGGGTGTCGAGCGCGATCACCTCGACGCCCTTGTCACGGGCCTTCTGGATCGAGGGCACGATCGCCTTGGTATCGCTCGGGGTGATGAGGATGCCCTTGACCCCGGCGGCGACCATGTTCTCGATGGCGGTCGCCTGGCTGGCATTGTCGCCATCGAACTTCCCCGCCGCGGTCAGCAGCTTGGCGCCCTTGGCGGCCGCCTCCTTCTCGGCGCCCTCCTTCATCTTGACGAAGAACGGGTTGGTCTCGGTCTTGGTGATCAGCCCGACCTGGACCTGGGTGCCCTTCGACGACCCCGACGACGAGCTGCGGCCGCTGCACCCGGCGGCCAGCAACGCGAGGATCGCCAGCACGCCCACTCCCGCCCCGCGCCAGGTTCGGCGCCGGGGGGTCCAACGATCAGCCAGCTTCACTGCTTCCTCCCTCCCGCCCGCGTCCACGCCGGGCAGCTCCACCCGGCTCCTGCCGGACAGTTGGGATAACGTTGTCTCGGCTATATAACATTCTCTTGCATGAATGTCCAGATATGCTATGAACGACGAGAAACACGCCGTGGCCAAGTCCACGAGGAGGTTCGAGATAACGTTATCTCAGCAGTCGGCGCCCCCGCCTTCGGCCAAGGCTCCAACCATGCGGGACGTGGCGGCGCTGGCGGGCGTCAGCCTCAAGACGGTCTCGCGGGTGGTGAACCAGGCGCCCAACGTCGCGCCAGACCTGGTGACCCGCGTGCTCGACGCCGTCCGCCTGCTGGATTACCGCCCGAACCTGACCGCCAGCAGCCTGCGACGGGCCGACCGCAAGACCGCCGCGATCGGCCTGCTGCTGGAGGATGTCGCCAACCCGTTCTCCTCGGTGCTGCACCGTGCGGTCGAGGACGTCGCCAGGCAGCGTGGCACCCTGGTCTTCGCCGGCAGCAGCGACGAGGACGCCGACCGCGAGCGTGAGCTGCTGCTGGCGCTGGTGGGCCGACGCGTGGACGGGCTCATCGCCATCCCGGTCGGCGACAGCGATGGCGGGCTGCTCCGCGAGCGGCGGCTTGGCCGCCCGATGGTGATCGTCGACCGGCTGGTCGCCTCCGGCGACGCCGACACCGTGACCGTCGACAACCGCGCTGGCGCCCGGCAGGCCGTCCAGCACCTGGCCGCGCACGGCCATCGCCGCATCGCCTTCCTCGGCGACCTCCGCTCGATCTGGACCGCCGCCGAGCGCTATCTCGGCTATCTCGAGGGCCTGGCCGCCGCGGGCATCCAGCTCGACCCTCGGGTGGTGGACCACGACGTCCACGGCATCGAAGCCGCCGAGCAGGCCACCCTGGAGCTGCTGTCCAGCAGTGAGCGCCCAACGGCGCTGTTCACCGGCCAGAATCTGATCACCATCGGTGCCATCCGCGCGCTACAGCGGCTGGGCCTGCAACACCGGATCGCCATGGTCGGCTTCGACGACATCCTGCTCGCCGACCTGCTCGACCCGCCCGTGTCGGTGGTCGCCCAGGACCCGGCCACCCTTGGCCGCACCGCCGCCGAGCTGCTGTTCGCCCGGCTCGACGGCGATCGCAGTCCGCCCCGCCGCGTCCTGGTGCCAACCCAGCTCATGCCACGGGGCTCCGGCGAGCTCGCGGCAACCCAACCCTGAGCCCGTGGGGTGTCAGAAGGGGACTGTTGCGTTCGCTGTGACCGCGTCTGGGCGGCGAAACTGAAGCCATGAGAATCTGCCGCTCCCGTCCTGTTTCTTCTACACCGTCCGCCTTCGCTGGCTTCCGCTTCCCGCCCGACGTGATCGTCCTTGCGGTTCGCTGGTACCTGCGCTTCGGGCTGTCCTACCGCGACGTTGAAGAGCTACTCGCCGAGCGCGGGGCCGAAGTCGACCACGTCACCGTGTACCGCTGGGTGCAACGGTTCACGCCACTGGTGGCCGAGGCGGCTCGCCCGTGCCGGCACGCCGTAGGGGATCGCTGGTTCGTGGACGAGACCTACGTGAAGGTCGCCGGCCAGTGGCGATACGTGTACCAGCGGACGAGCGGGACCCATGGGGGACCTCGGCCACGACATGGACGATCATGGGGCGCGGCGACCGGTCCGACGACCCACGAACAGCCTGACACTGGAAGGAGCCCGTCCATGCCGACCAGCATCGACCTGGAGCATCTCCAGCAGCTGCAGGCGCGTGGCGCCCAGCTCGTAGAGGTGCTGCCGGCCGCCGAGTACGTCGCCGAGCACCTGCCCGGCGCGGTCAACCTGCCGCTGAAGGAGCTGGACGCCACCACCGCCGCCAGGCTCGATCCAGGCCGGCCGGTCGTGACCTACTGCTGGGACGCGCTGTGAGACACCAGCCCCCGAGCCGCGTGCCGGCTCGAACAGCTCGGCTTCACCCAGGTCTACGACTACACCGCCGGCAAGGCTGACTGGCTCGCCCACGGCCTGCCCACCGAGGGGGAGCAGGCCGGCGTCCCGCGCGCCCGCCACGCGCTGCGCGGCGAGGTTGTCACCGCTTCGATCGACGAGCCGGTGGGTGCGGTCCGCGCGCGGGTGGCCGACTCGCCGTATGGGTTCGCGCTGGTGCTCGCCGCCGATGGCACGCTGGTGGGTCGGCTGCGCGCCGCCGACCTGGCCGGCGATGCAGCCGCGCGGGCTGAGCAGGTGATGGAGGCCGGCCCCTCCACGGTGCGGCCCGACCGGCCACTGGAGGAGCTGGTCGCCCGGATGCGCGACCGCGACCTGGCGGTCATGCTGGTGACCACGCCCGAGGGTCGGCTGCTCGGTGTGTTGCCCCGCGACCTGGCCGAGCAGACCCTCAGCGCGTCGGAGAACCGGACCGGCTGAGAGCAGGCGGCGAGCCGAACATGCGCACGATGGAGACCGACGAGCTGTGGGTCGGCGCCGCCGAGCGGGTCGGCCTGGAGCGTGGATGGTCGCTGCGGCCGCTGGCGCGGCTCGGGCGGCCGCGGAAGGGTCGCCGGACCTGGCTCGCGCAAGCCAGCGGCGACGGGGCGCCTGGGGTGGTGATCGTCAAGCTCACGGCCAACCCGTTCGCCCCCGGACGGGCCGCATGGGCCGCCAACGCGCTGGGGCTGCTGGCCGAGCGCGGCTACCCGGTCGGATCGCTGCTGTGGCACGGGCAGCTTGACGCGCAGTGGTTCCTGGTCGTCCAGCCCCGCCTGCGTGGCCAGCCGCTCCACACGCTGGACGGGGCAACGCTGGACGCGTTGCTGGGATTGGTCGAGGTGCAGGCCGGCCTGGCGCCCCAGCTCGGCGAGGGCGGCTGGGACATCTCCTGGTGGATCGGCGTGGTCCTGTTCGAGGGCTGGGAGCACTGGTGGGAGGCCGCCGAGGCGGCGGCGCCGCAGACCAGCCGGCGGCTGCGGGCGTTCCTGCAACCGGCTTGGGGCTACCGGCTCGCCAGCGAGGACCTGGTCCACGGCGACCTCAACCTGACCAACGTGCTGGCCAGCGACGGCGTGATCAGCGGGGTGGTGGACTGGGACGACCTCGGCGTTGGCTGTCGCGCCGCCGACCTTGTCGGGCTGCTGTTCGACTGGCACCGCCTGCGCCTGGCGGGCGAGGCGGCGCTGGCGCCGGACGGAGACCAGCGGCTGGTCCGCCGGATCGTGGAGATCGCCGGTGACCAGGGCCTGCGCTGTGTCGTCGCCTACGGTGCGGTCGCCCGGCTCGGCCTGGCCGCCCAGCGTCACGAGCCGGACGCCCTGCGAACGTGGCGCCGCGTGACTGAGGCGCTGCTTGACGCTCTGCACTGACCTGAGCCCAGGGGCCGATGTCCTTGCCGGTGGGTTCGTTGCATTCAGTCGCACGCGAGCAAGGTGGCGGATGTGGCCGCCACCATGGCTTCAGTATCGGCCGAGCGAGCCGCGGCGTTTGGCGGCTCGCTCGCCCAAGGCGAACGCGAGAATGCCGGCCAGCAGCCATCCAGCAGCGGTGGCCAGCATCCAGGCCAGCCCGCCGGTCCCCCACAGGGTGATCGCCGGGTGGCTGGCGAGCAGCAGGCCGTTCAGGCCTGCCAGTCCGGGGGTGATGGGCACGAACCGGCCGGCGGTGGCCATCCAGCCCGGCACCGCCAGCAGCGGCAGGGCGGTCGCGCTGAGCACCCAGACGGCGATGCCCTGCGCTTCGACGAGCATCTCGATCCGTTTCCAGACCAGGGTGAGCCCGCCGATCAGCAGCGAGTAGCCGACCACGGCGACGACCAGCAGCAACAGCGGCACGGCCGCGGCGGGCCGCCACCCGAGGTACAGCGGCACCAGCAGCCGCACGCCCGCATACAGCGCGGCCACCACGACGGCGGTCTCGGCCAGCGCAGCGACCAGGCGGCCGGCGGCGGCGATCAGCCAGGACGGCAGCGGGCTGAGGTAGACCTGCTCCAGCGTGCCGGACTGGACCTCGGCCAGCAGCCGCCAGAACATCTTGGCGACCTGGAGATAGAAGAACAGGAACGGGACCATCCACACGACCAGGGCGGACATCCGGCCGCTGTCCAGCGACCAGCGCAACTGGCCGCGGGCGATCTGGTCGCCGGCGCCCAGCAGCGGGCCGAGCAGCAGCGTGACGCCGATGAACAGGGGCAGCTCGATAAGGATCTGGACCCGCTCGGCCCAGGCGTGCAGCAGCCCTTTGCGGACCTCGTTGCCGATCGCGATGACCACGCCGGTCATGGTCCCAGCCTCCCATCCCGCAGCGCCCTGCGGATGCTGGCCTGGTAGGTGGCCCAGCCGATGGCGAGCAGCGCCACCGCGTGCGCCAGCAGCAGCGGCAGGATGCGGCCGTCCCAGACCGCCGAGAGGGTTCGACCGTCCACCAGCATGTCGTGGAGCGCGCGGACGCCGAGGGTGGTGGGCAGCAGCTCGGCGACGACCTGGATGGCGCCTGGGAACACGGCGAGCGGGACCAGCGTGCCGTTGAAGAACAGGATCACGCCGTTGAGCACGTGGACGATCGCGCCGACGCTGGCCACCGTGATGGTGAGCCCGGCGACCAGCAGCGCGTAGCCGGCGATGTCCGCCAGCGTGAGCAGGGCGGCCGGGATCGCCGCCGGGTCGGCGTGGTAGTGGACACCGAACCCCAGCACGAAGCCGATGCCGAGGATGCCGGCGACCAGCAGCGCCTCCAGGGCCAGCGCGCCCAGCCGCCCCGCAGCCAGCGCCCAAGGAGGCACCGGGCTGAGATGGGTCTGCTCCAGGGTGCCGGCGTTCAGTTCCTCCGCCACTGGCCCCCAGCGAGGCGATCGATGCCGCCGCGGCGGCGGCCATGCCAGGCAGGGTGGCCACCAGCAGCGGGTGCAGGATGTGGCCGCCGTCGATGAAGAACCGCAGCACCAGAAACGAGGCGGCGTTGGCGGCGATGCCCATCGCCAGCGCTGCGCGGCGTCGCCACAGCAGATGCAGTCCCTTGCCGGCCTCGTTGCCGGCGATGCGGACCCTCGGCGCGAGGGTGGCGTCGATGCTGGTCATGCCGCGCGCTCCTGGGTGACCAGCCGAAGGAAGACCTCTTCCAGGTCCGGCTCGATCTGGCGGACCGACAGCAGCGGCAGCCCGTGTGACTGCACTTCGGCGAGCAGCTTGAACAGGTCATCGTGGTTGTTGGTCGGCAGGGTGATCCGGGTCACGCCGTCCTCCGACGCCACGCTGACATCGCCCGGCAGGCAGGCCGCCACGAGCTGGTCGGCCAGGCCGGCGACCCTGACCTCGTAGCGGTCCTCACGGAACCGGCCCAGCAGGTCCTTCGTGGGCAGGTCGGCCACGATCGCGCCGTCGCGGATGACCGCCACCCGGTCCGAGAGCTCCTCGGCCATCGCCAACTGGTGGGTGGTCAGCACCACCGTCTTGTGTTGCTCGTGCGCCAGCCGCACCACCCAGTCCTTGACGGTCCGTGCGGCCCCCACGTCCAGGCCGATGGTCGGCTCGTCCAGTAGCACGATCGGCGGATCGGTGATCAACGCCGCGGCGACCGCGACCTTTTGCTGCATGCCGCGCGAGAACGTGCCGACTGGCTCGCTCCGGCGCTGCCACAGGCCAAGCTCACCAAGCAGCCAGCGCGCCCGCGGCTTGAGCTCGCTGCCGCGCAGCCCCTTGAGCCGCCCGAAGTACAGCAGGTTCTGCCAGGCCGACATCGACCAGTACACGTTGCGGGAGCCCTCCAGTACCGCGCCGATCTGCCGCACCGCCTGGCCCCGCTGGCGGGCCACGTCGTAGCCGCCCAGCAGGATCCGCCCGGCCGATGGGGTGATCAATCCGCACAGCATCTTGATCGTGGTGGTCTTGCCGGCACCGTTGGGCCCGAGCAAGCCGAACACCTGGCCGGCCGGCACCCGCAGCGTCACGCCGTCGACCGCGCGGACCGGGCGCCTGCCCCGCCGATAGGTCTTGGTCAGGCCGGTCAGCTCGATGGCCGCCTCGTCGCCCATCCCCAAGCCTCCTTACATTGCTTCCTTACGGCATCAGGTTGGAGCAGAACCGTAGAACCTTATGATGTAAGCTGTCAATGGAAGGCCGGATCGAGGAGGTGACATGGCCGCAACCGCCGTCGCCAGCCGCCAGCGCCACCGGCATGAGCGGCTGAGCAGGCAGCGCGTCCTTCAGGCGGCCCTGGAGTTCGTCGACGCCCACGGGCTGGCCGCGCTGAGCATGCACAAGCTCGGGGACGAGCTGGGCGTCCGGGGCATGTCGCTGTACAGCCATGTCGACAGCAAGGACACCCTCCTGGACGGGATCGTCACGATCATGTGGGAGGAGCTGGACGTTCCACCGGCAGGTTCCACGGACTGGCGCGGCGCGCTGACGACGCTCGCCCGCGGGTTGCGCAGCCTGATCCACCGCCACCCGCACGCGGCGCCCCTGCTGATCAGCCGGCCGATCATGTCCACCTACCACCTGGAGGTGCTCGACGCGCACCTGCGAGTGCTGCGCGACGGCGGCTTCACCGACGAGCGGGCGCTCGAACTGCTGCGCACCGTGGAGGCCTACGCGCTCGGCTTCGCGCTCCTGGAGGTCTCCTACCTCGCGCCCCAGCCCGCCAGGGACGAGGACGACCTGGCACGCTTCCGGCGAATCGCGGCGATGGCGCCGGCCGATACCCCCGACCACCTGCTGCGGCTGGCCATCCAGTACTGCGGCGGCTGCGACATGAACCACCAGTTCGACCTCGGCGTCGACCTGATGCTCCGCGGCGTCGAACCCGAAACCAGGCGTCGCCGCCACAGATGACCTCACCGCCCGGCAACATCGAACCATCCGCGGCTGTCAAGCCCCTGATCCGGGAGATTGTCGTCGTCGATGGCGCCCGCTACCGCGTCGGGTGGTTCGACCCACCCTTCCTGCCGCCACCGGCCGAGACGACCCAGGCGCTGGGGATCTGCTTCACCGCAGACTCCCGCATCGTTCTGGTTACCTGGAACGACACCGACTGGACACTGCCCGGCGGCACGATCGAGCCGGGCGAGACACTGGAGCAGACCCTGACCCGCGAGGTCTTCGAGGAGGCCTGCGCCCGCGTGCGGGCCTGCGGCTACATCGGCTGCCAGCGCGTCGAACACCTCGAGGACGACCGCCCCGCCTACTATCAGACGCGCTTTTGGGCCAGGGTCGAGCTGGAGCCGTTCGAAGCTGCCCACGAGATGACCGCACGCATGCTGGTCCGCCCGGGCGA
>Ga0058697_10000994_pt1 | contig 10787 bp, 8 predicted proteins | sample AgamicAsMae_FD_66619 | JGI IMG/M metagenome (GOLD analysis project Ga0058697, IMG submission 66619) | Agave microbial communities from Guanajuato, Mexico - As.Ma.e | ecosystem: Host-associated > Plants > Phyllosphere > Phylloplane/Leaf | place: Guanajuato, Mexico | collected 2012-06-04
CTCAAGTTACGACAGCAGCAAGAGATCGTGGCACAGGATGGGGCCCTTCCCAAGCACTACAATGTCTACACTGATGCGAATATACGAGAAGCTCAAAGAGTTATTGTGCTTGTTGAGGCTACTAGTGGTGTTGTTCGTCCTATCCTTGAGGCATGGCCGGAGCACGCAACATTACACAATATCCTCAGTACCTGCGATGAGCTGCTTGCGTTCAGACACGTTGAGCCGGTGATGAAGTTCCTAACGAAGGTGGAGAAGCTGCATAAACAAGTTGCCGAATGGCAGACTGTGGCAAGCAAGGAGTACTCAGCATCGACGATTCTGGACGAGACCACCGATCTGCTTATCAGCTGGCGACAGCTCGAGCTTTCAACTTGGGCTCGTATGCTTGAGCTGGAGACAGAAAAGGCTGAAGTCAATGCTCGATCATGGTACTTCCTGGCGTATGAGAATGTGGTGCAGCGTACATTGACGCTGGACTTAACACCGGAAAAGATGAACGAGCATGCAACTGATCTCCTCGCGTCCCTTGAAGCATTCATGTCCGCATCAACCTTGGGACAATATGCCACAAAACTCAAGATCCTTGCATCCTTGCAAGCACAATTGGTCATCGTAGCAAATGAGAAGCAGCATCTCAGTGCAATCTGCAGCGCCTTGAAGAACTTCATCTACCACTACAATCGATTCGTCCCATCGATCGAGAAGACTATCGAAGATGGCCGCAAAAAGCTCGAGAAAGACATTCGGAGCACGATCCAGCTCGCAAGCTGGCGAGACAGGAACATCGAGGCACTCAAGCAGAGCGCCAAGAAGTCTCACAGCAGGCTCTTCAGGGTGATCAAGAAGTATCGTGTGCTCCTCAGTCAGCCTGCTGGAACCATTGTAGCTCAAGGTTACAATGCCTCGTTGCCTGATGTTGTTACGCACCTCGAAGCGAGAAAGATAGAGGCAGTGCAGCTCGCACCGACTGCTGTTGCACTCATTCGCCAAGATTCAGTGCTGTGGGAAGGCCGTCCTGAACGCTTCTGCGATGTGGAGTCGACTGTGACACTGATGCAGCGAAAGACGACAGCGACTAGCAACACAGTCGATAGCTCGGAACACCTAGTATCATTCATTGAGGTGTTGGAAGTCTCAATTGAGCAGCTTCAGAAAGCCACCCCAGCTATACTGACGGAAGAGAATACCGCCAATGTCAAACACCTGACAGCGAGGAAACGCAAAGTGTTCGCAGACGTGCTGAAAGACCTTCGTACTATGGGACTCAAGAGCAATGTCAGTGTCGATGTTCTCGCTACACAAGGCTCAACAGCCAAAGTGTTGTCGTCCGTGCCCATAATCTCGACTGAGACAGGAGCAAGAGCACAAGACCTCTTCTCAAGATTCCTGGATGCTATGCCTAAAGTCAGGACCTCGCACATGGAACACAATGAGGACTTGACGCAAGCGGAAGTGTCGCGATGTATTGGCTATCTCGAGAGCCTGCTTGCTATTCTAGCCAAGCAACGTACTAGTATTGAGAGGACATCCTCATGGCAACAGCATCTAGCCTCGCAAATAGCCCAGGTCAAGAATATTTGGTCTGGAAAAGGCTGTACGGCGGAGCTGTCTCCTCCTGAAGTTGAGGCTGATCTCAACCAAGTCCGCGTCTATACGCCGTGGCTTTCAGTCATTATTCGTGGTGGCATTTCCGTACTCCAAGCTCAAGCTGCGTTAGGACAGATTGATCTCAGCGAGCTTTGTGGATCACTGGAAATCCATGCTATCACATTCGAGGCCTACCAATCCGAGCTAGCAGCGCTGCCCCAATTGCCCAACGGTCTTCATACCGAGACTCATACCGACCTCCAGAGTCGTCAACGAGAGACGATCTCTGCCTTGTCTCAAGATATACAGGATTGGTCTGTCAGATGGCCGCAGACTGGAGCTATTCTCGCGCACATCAGCAAATGGATCATCTCCGAATCAACCTCAAGCGCTGATCACGCACAAGATGAGCACGAGTCGTCTCATCAGACACCGGTTGACTTCGTACTCGCACACTATGCCCTACTTGACCAAGTCCTTGGCTCAATCCAAGACGTCGCCGGTGCCATGCACCAACTACCACCATCTGCTGAGAACTCGAACTGGTTGCTACAGGAAGATCGTGCCAGACAATCAATACTCGCGGCTTTCCACGTAGAGACAATCTCGGGGTCTCTTGAAGCAGCGTTGACTTCAGTTGCCAGGTCGGCCGGTGTACATGGGGAAAGTCACTCAAGCTTAAGTCTCGTCTGTGGATCGCTCACTATGGCACATCCCATCCTCCAGCAGTACCATGACACTCTCAGTGAAAGTCTTGGCCAATACCTCGAGATTCACACTGCAACGTGTAACCTCGCCTACCGTCTCTCAAGATCTTTCATGCGCATATCAAGTCAAGGCTTCTGTAAGCCCGCCGAAGCCTCAGAAGCACAAGAAGGCAAGACAGAAAAGCTCGAATCAGGCACGGGTCTCGGCGAGGGCGAAGGTGCTGAAGATATTAGCAAGGATATTGGCGATGATGAGGATCTGGATGATCTTGCGCAGGATCCGGAGAACAAAAAGGAAGACGGAGCTGAAATCGAGAATGAAGACGATGCCGTGAGTATACAGGATGAGCTCGAAGGGGGTGCAGGCGAGAGTAAAGGCGAGAAAGAGGAAGACGACGGCAAACAGGATGATAAAGAAAAGGAAGATGATGCAAATGAAGAGGGCAGTGTGGGTGATGGCGGTGATGGTGGTGGTCAGGAGGAAGGAGAAGAAGGAGAAGACATGGACGAAGATATGGGAGATGTCGATGACTTGGGACCTTCTGCTGTTGATGAGAAGATGTGGGATAAAGCGGGCGATGATTCGAACAAGGAGCAGGAAAGTAAGAATCAGGCCGGCGAAATCGACAAGGACGAACAAGCTGCAGGAAAGGAGGACCAGAAGAAGGAAGAAAAACAAGGAGAGAAGGGAGAGCAGGAAGAAGGCGAAGGTCAAGAAGATAACGAAGAGAATGACGAAATGTCTGACGATGGTTCCGATAACGAGCCTGCCCAGGAAGATATTGCCATGGATCCGCACGTTAAGGAGGATGAAGGATTGGAGCTTCCAGAGGAACTCAAATTGGACGGCGACAAAGGTGAAGACCTCGAGGTCGAGGAAGGCATGGATGAAGATATGCCTGACGTTGATGGTTCTGGAGAGGAAGACGAGGAAGCTCGACCTGATGAGCTTGATGAGAGCAAACCAACTGAGACTGATGAGCAGGATGATCAAGCTGCTGAACAACAAAACATCGACGCTGAACCAAACCCGGAGGATCCTGTACAGGACGAGGACATAGATCTTGCAAATCAAATGATGGACAACGGCGAGGCAGGTGACGATCAAGATATGGCTGATCAGGATAGTCAAGCCCGAGGTGGACAGGCTAATCAAAGTAACGCCGATCAGCAAGAACAAGAGGCGACTGAAGCAGATGCACGCGCTGAGGAGGTCGAGGACAATCAGCAAGAACAATCAGCTTCAGCTAGTGCTGCTCGAAGACAGACTGGGGAAGAGAAGTCTGGCGCAACTGATCAGTCCCGAGCAGCTAATGCCGAACAAGCACCACCGGAAGACGGGGGCGCACCGCAGGAATCGACGGATCGTCAAACCGTGAAGAAGCTCGGAGACATTCTCGAAAAGTGGCATCGCCAGCAAAAGCAGATCCAGGAGCAGAGCACCGAGAGGCAGGACGACAGGGCGCCTCAGGATATCGACATGGCAGACGCTGATTTCGAGCATGTTCCAGACGAGGATGCTGAAGCTGACACTCAAGCACTCGGAGCCAGTTCAAAAGAACAGGCCCGAGCGCTCAACGAGGAAATGGCAATCGAGACTGAGGATCGTGCAGAAGACAAAGACGTCGAAACACGGCTGCAAAATGCAGACGAGGACGAGATTTCTGCTGATGAAGATATCGACATGGAGAACACAGATCCCACAGCTGCCGCTAGTGCAGACACCCAAGCTGAATCTCAACCACGAACCTTCGTCGGCGACCGTCGCAACCTCAACGAGCCCATCGACCAGCCTTCTCCTCCACTCGACAACGAAAACCACCCCTCCTTCGACCTCGACACCCTCGAAGAGGACCTCGACACCCTCGCCCTCCTCACCCGCGCACCACCCTCTCCATCCGACCTCCCCATCGACCCAGCCGCCCTCTGGAATCACCACGAATCCCGCACCCTCCCGCTCTCCCTCCTCCTGACCGAACACCTCCGCCTCATCCTCGCCCCAACCCTCGCCACCAAGCTCCGCGGCGACTTCCGCACGGGCAAGCGCCTCAACATAAAACGAATCATCCCCTACATCGCCTCGCAGTACAAGCGCGACAAGATCTGGATGCGCCGCTCCGTGCCCAGCAAGCGCGCGTATCAGGTCATGCTTGCTATTGACGACAGTAGCAGTATGGCGGAGAATGGGAGTAAAGAGCTGGCATTTGACACGTTGGCCTTGGTTAGTAAGGCGCTGACGAGTCTGGAGGTCGGCGAGATTGGGGTGGTGGGTTTTGGAGAGGAGGTGCAGGTGGCGCATGATTTCGGGATGCCGCTAACGGGCGATGCGGGTGCGAAGGTGCTGGCGCGGTTTGGATTCAAGCAGGAACGGACGAATGTGAGGCGCTTGGTCGAGAAGAGCATCGAGTTGTTCCGGGACGCAAGACTGAAAGCTAGTGGTGGCGGCGGCGGCGCGGATCTCTGGCAGCTGGAACTCATCATCAGTGATGGCATCTGTGAGGATCATGAGGGGATCCGGAGATTGCTGCTGCAAGCGCAGGAAGAGCGCATCATGATCGTATTTGTGATTGTCGATGCTGCAGCCGATGTGAGCGGCGCTGTGCAGGGCAAGGCCAAGGCGAAGCAGGGGCAGACGCAAAGCTCGATTGTGGATCTGGAAAAGGTCGAGTTTGTGCAGGGCGCGGAGGGAGTGCCGGCCAAGGTGGTCAGGACAAAGTATCTGGATACGTTTCCGTTTGGATACTATCTGGTGGTGAAGGATGTAAGGGATTTGCCGGGTGTGCTGTCGACGGCGTTGAGACAGTGGTTTGCGGAGGTGGCGGAGAGGTAGATTGTATATACTCAAGACGATGTGGTTTATAGGCGCAGAGGTTGGGTTGGTTGGGATTGGGAGTTGGAGGCAGGATTGTAAAAGTGTTTATATGTTTCGTAATTCTATTTCATTGTTCGTGATCATGTTCATAATCCATTTTCTTCGTCAAACCTTCATGATCACAGAACGACAGTATGATCAAATCCGCGGGAGAGTGCCGCAGGCATTCTGCTCATACTTATGTTCTGGTACTTGAGCTTCATTATGATCAACTCATCCAGTCGCCGCATTGCTCCAAGACTTCTAGCACAGCTACCGGCCCCCAAAGCCAGGCCAGCTACGCCCGAAATTGTCAGGCTCTACATACTGTGCAGTCGCGCACCAAGGCAGCTCTTCGTCAGCATACCTCACGAGCGGCAGATCATACGGCATTCTGAAGCCAATAACGCGACTTGCATCTGCTGCCGCCGCCTCGTGTGGTGACGGGGTATCTTGCTTGAACGTCGGCACCATCACACCTTTGGTCTGTCCTGCAGAATGACCCACATCAGCCTCGTCGAACAGCGCCGGCCACACCACAACCCCGAGCTCGTAGCTGGAAATCTTGATCTCGCCGTCCTTGTTCGGAAGCGTTCCCCAGGCCTGCGTGGACAGATTCGCACTCGTCACCATTGCCCAATCAATCTGCTTCATATCCTTGTTCGCAAAGCGCACATATGTCTTGATGTGCGGTGCAGCTCGTCGTCGGCCTGCTTCTCGTATTGGCGTTCCCTCGGTGGTTGGCCGCTGTCCGTCTGCATCGCCAGCCCAGTAACATAGGAGAGGGTGCAGATAGTCTACCTGTTTGGCTTGTGTCTTGCTCAAAATCTTCGTGTGTATCGAGCTGCCCGAGGCATACCCATCATGGGATCTACGAACCTCATCGACATTCGGAAACATGATGCGGCGTATTGGGGCTTTACCAAAGGCTTTGGTGGAGTCGTTCAGAGTGCCGAAGAAAGAGTCAATCCACGCAGTCGTTGCACCTAGTGTGGCTATGGAGGATACTTGTGCCACGATGACGGGGCGCTCGTCGAATCTGGTTCGAGTCGAGATCTTCGGCATGATGTCCTGCAGACCTAGCCAGCCAGATCTTGTCGTTCTCCGTTGTGTATCATTTTGTGATTTCTGTTTGCATGGCACACTGCCGATCAATGCTGCTCTGATTGTGCTGAAGTCATATTTCTCGAGCTCGTCGGATAAAGCTCCAGTACGAGTGGCAGTGTAGAAACTGATATATCTCAAGAAGTCCAATTTGAACCTCATTCCAGTACCTACAGGACATGGCTCCGACCTCTTCATCAGATCATCTGTGGTCTCGGGCTCTGCCAGAAGGGGCAGCAGTGGTGACCGCCACACGGCCTGGGTGAGGTTCCGCCAGTCCTGTGTGATCATGTTTGCAGTGTGGATCACAATCTGCGCAGTATCGTCGTGTCGGAACAGGACCATCATCTTAGTGTGGTGGGTGCCGAAGGCTTCGGGCATGTAAGCTGTGATGAGCTTCAGATTGGGATATCGAGAAGCAGCCTCCTAAAGTCTTCAGTCAGAGTAACTTTCATGTGTATTATTTGTCGAATGCTTCCTACCAACAAGTACTGCCGTTGGTCATCGTTCTTCCAGAAGCCGTGAACTACATTCACCTTCACTAGATCGCGTACATCCGGGTCAAGTGCATTCCTGTCTTGGAATGAGCTCAATCGTATCAATGACCGTGAGAAGTGAACTTACATGGTGAAGTCGAGATCGATCAGAAAATTGAACTGCCACATCTCTTTGATCAGAGGATCACCTAAGATATCGCCCAAGGTTATGGAATCCACATTGTTGGTGTCCTGTGTGTCTCTGATCCTCGTAAGCTTGAAAGGTGAGGGCAAGATTTCCAGGTCTTCTTGGGATATCAAAGTAGAGCACGCAAAGACATCATTGGAGGACGTCTGAACTACTCCACGACGAAGCGGTGGAGGAGTGATTGGTCGACTGCTGCCACTGTCGGTCTCATCTCTGTTATCGATGGCGCTGTTCAGGCGTATCCTCTTGGCAGCTGGCTGATCTGATTCTTCTTCAGATGCAGTCTCGGAGTCGGACATGATCTCCGTCCACAAACATCACTACAAGTCGGCTTCCTGCCTCACTTTACTGCAGTCGCAACAGAGGTCGCGTACGTGTCATTGTGAGAATGTGAACAGCATGAAGGCTAGGTTGGACGTATATGACCGTGATGGGAAGTGCACGATAAGGGCTATCACTTTACAACCCCAGGTCTTGGCACGAGTACCTTATTGAAGGAAGATCCGACACAGCTACACCTTCGCTAGCATTTCACGCATCTACTTGAAGAACAGCGCGCGGATCCGATAGCATCTCATCATGAGCCGTCAAGGTAGGCTTCCTCCGCGCACTTTCTCGATCGGTCCTCACATCCCACCCCGGCCTGCCACCACCAACTAGCATAACGCAGCTCAATATACATGACAACACTCTGCTCGAACTGAAACCCAAACGCGCGCCAAGACTAGGAGACAGAGGCTGACGGACGATCTTGCAGGACCTGGACCGCAGACATTGCGAAGCATGCCAGCAGGACTTTATAACAGTAATCAGCCAAGCATGGCTTCAAGAACTACAAGTGTTGGATCGGGGAGGCTGCAGAATGGCAGTAAATTGGCTTGTTAGTCTCTATAGATCGTAAGAATGAGGGACAGCGAGCTGACTGTCGAGGTCAACAGCGGCTGCCACATGGGGATTCCTTGGGCAAACCGCGCCTGCCGCTCCGAGCAGGACAACAAGCGGAAGTTTCGCGCAAACAATAGGCGGGTCTCAACCTCAGACTCCGCTAGATCTCTCGTGAGTGTTATGCTCTCTCATCGTTATTACACCAATACACAACATGATCCCGAGACGACCACAACGCAAGCTCGCCCGACGACTATCCCTAGCGGACGGCGATGTCTATGCTCTACCCCAGACTGTACAAGATGCCATCGATCAGATGCTGAAGCCTACCGATGGCGATGCTACTTACGATTCCGAAAGACGAGACTCAGTGATTGTGATGAAAGCATACTTACCTGACTATAGCGAATTCCCCTCGTTATCAGGTTCAGCACAGCAGCAAGCACAACAGCAGGCTCAAGCTCAGCAACAAGCTCAGCAACAACAACAGCAGATTGCACCTCCGCAAGCTATCTGGGGAAGCAGTAACAATGGACTCCGTGCACAACCGAGCACGACAACAAGATCTTCGAATACCTCAGCCTCAACCCCGCAAGCAATTCGACCACCATCTCAGCTACCGTCGCAGACCCGTCAGTCGGATGATCAGGGAGAGACTGGTCCAACTCCTTTCCCCTCACTAGGTGCTAGCTCAGAAGACTACTCGTTTGGACAGACGCCGGCAAGTCAAATGGCACGGCAGCACCAAGCGCAACAAGGGCTTACGGAGGAGTTCCCACCACTCGGTGGTCTTGGAGTCGGTACGATTGGACACCAGCAACGATCGCGATTGGGTCAGGACCCGATGACGAATCCAGACGCTATCGGGTCGGGCGGAGGTCCTTCTCGGACCAGCGCAGATACTCAGAGTCAATTTTCTAGCGATCAGAAGACTTCTTCGCAGGATACAAGTTCTCGTGGTGAGTTCGGTCTCGGTATTGAATCGTTGGCCCTGATGTTGAACCTTTACTAGCAACGCCCTCTTCAAGGTCTATCATGGAACCAGACATGGCAGAACAAGACGTGACTAATAGCTTGAGCTCTTTGGTAAGAATGCGGTGGAGACAGAACTCATCCTTCGACTCCAGCTGACAATTCCTCGGCAGTCGCTTGAACGTGGAGCCCAGCCAACAAATGCCGCACTACCACAACCAACGCAACCTCCGTCCAGATCAGCACAAAATGGCGATCGAAGTCGTTTTCCTCAATCGACACCAAATCAGCCCTCACTATCAGGTGGCTTTCCATCCGATGGTCATGCATCAGAACTACCACCTGGCTTTCAGATGAGTGAGCTTGATCGGTTTGGCTTGAAAGGTCTCCAAGCCCGACTAGACGGTGTTTATGGTGTAGATCAAGCAGCGATTGCATCGGGAATGGATCTCAATTTATTGGGGCTCGACTTGAACAGGTACTGCACATCCTTGCGGTGAATCACCTGTACATTACTGATGTTTTTCCAGACCAGACTCGTTGTGCGCCGACTGGGCAGGTCCATTTGCCGACCCAACAGGACGACCTATCATTCCCGAATTTACGTTACCACCAACATATACAGTCACGAATGTCGCTCCAATCCACGAGAAGATCGAGAGCTTCTCTGATGAAACTCTTTTCATGATCTTCTACCAAAATCCGCGAGACGAGTTGCAGGAGCTTGCGGCGGCACAGCTATATGGCAGAGATTGGCGATGGCACAAGAAGCTCCAACAGTGGCTCACGAAAGCGAAAGAGTATGGTGAGCCTGTTCTGTCACAAAATAGGCAGGAAGAGCGAGGATGGTACTACTTTTGGAACGTGAACGAATGGCGAAGAGAAAGGGTGAGTACATTGATCTACGTTCTTCTGTCCATTACTAATGCATGACACAGAGAGAGTTCATCCTCAGCTATGAGCACTTGTACCATTCCGGTATGAATCAGCCGATGCTGCATTGAGTACGCTATCGCTGGCTTCACTCGGAGATACACAAGAATTGCTTCCACAGATAATGTCACAAGCTTTCGTGTCTCAGCAACGGGACTACGCAAGTGTCCATGCCAAATAGGATCAACCCATATTGCTGTGATAGAGACTTTAAGATGTGCTTGCCCACAGACGCCTCCGCTATGACGGTTATGACCAATCGCCTTGATCTATGCTTGTATCGTGATTCCACAACGATCTCAGCAGTGTGGCCTGATGGAAGCGCCATGAGGACGCTGCACAAACTCCATTCTAGTGTCATCAGTTGCATTCAGATGTCGACCGTAATTCGTATTGCCTTCACAACTTTGGAGCTGGAGCTCCTTTCCCAAAGCTCTTCTGCCTGTCCGCATACTCCTTGACAATGATAGAGCAGTCCACCTCCTTACACAACGACCTCCTCCTTGCCACCGGCAGCTCATTCGCAAACTCCAGCCCGGACGCCCTCTCCACAATCTCCAGCGGCACCTCAAACTCCCTCAACGGCTTCTTACTATCAATAACCGCATTCGGCAGCACAAACGCACCCAGACTCACATTCCCCCCCTGCCTCCCATCCTCTGCATATATAATCTTGTAGAAATGCGTCGGCACAGCCACATTCGGCGGACTGCCTATCACCTCATAGCTGACTCGCCACTTCCCATCGGCCTCTCTCTTCGGCAGATACAGCGGCCCGGTCACGATACGCACACTGGGATACCGCCCCGTCAGCCTGCGGCAAAAATCCTCGAAATGCGCCCAGTAATCCCTGTTAAACCCGTCGCCGACCTGCGGACACATGTTACTCAGCGCAAACGTCGCGTCCATTGCCTCCTGGCTCCACTTCGCATCTGCAGCCGGGACCTGATGTCCGCGGTCGTAACCTGAGCGGAAGTAGTCTTTTAGCTTTGCGCGGAACTGGGGCGGAATGGAGGCGTCTTCGGTGAAGACGGAGAGTTTGCGGTCGCCCGAGGAGAGGA
>Ga0058697_10000995_pt1 | contig 10776 bp, 11 predicted proteins | sample AgamicAsMae_FD_66619 | JGI IMG/M metagenome (GOLD analysis project Ga0058697, IMG submission 66619) | Agave microbial communities from Guanajuato, Mexico - As.Ma.e | ecosystem: Host-associated > Plants > Phyllosphere > Phylloplane/Leaf | place: Guanajuato, Mexico | collected 2012-06-04
GCCTCTTTCCTGGTCTTCTCCGCCTCGTCTATGGCCTGCTCGATGGACTGCTGGCGCTGCCGGATCTGGTCCCGGATCGGCGGGTAAACGAACCAGTACAACAAGGCAAGGAGGATCAGGAAGGTTATGGTCTCCCAGAAAATCAGGCTAGTGTTGGCTATGTCGACGATGCCGCTACCCATGTGTGCTCTCCTCTTCTCTTTCTCTTATGTCCACCGACCTAAAGAACGAAGGCGATAAGAAGGGCGAAGACCAGAGAGTAGAGAGCGAACGCCTCGACCAGCCCGATACCGAGGAACATCAGCGTCCTCGTCTGGTCGAACTGCTCCGGCTGGCGGTGGATGCTTGCGATGGTCTGCCCGATCAGGTATCCCATGCCCGCGCCCGCTCCGATGGTCCCCGCGCCGGCCGCGACACCGACCCCAACAAATTTAAGCTCCTGCTGGATTAGCGCGAATATTTGCACAAAGTCAAGTACCACCGTCGATATTTCCACTATACCCTGCTCCTTTCTACTTCCTACTCTTCTCTTTTTTCTTTCCCCACCCCCACAGCCCTCAATGCTCCTCGCCAGCGTACATTGCCAGCTCTATGTAGACCTGCGTCAGTATAGCGAATATGTAGGCCTGGATTATCGCGACAAAGATCTCGAACGCATAGAACAGCAGCGCCGCGGGCACGGAAACGAAAGCCACGAAGGTTCCCAAGTACAGGATGAGGCCCAAGAACACGAAAATTATCAGGTGCCCCGCCAGGATGTTGGCGTAGAGCCGCACGGCCAACGTGAGCGGCTGGGTAATGAACTGTTGGACAGCTTCAATAAAGAACATGAACGGGACCATGATCGGCTTGGCCGGCATATTGGGGGGCACGAAGCTCCCGAAGTACGTTTTCAGGCCGTTGCTCCTGATGCCCTGGTAGAGGTAGAGGATGACGGTCAGGATCGCCAGAACCATGGTGAAGGCGATGTTGCTCGTCACCGGATAGGAGTACGGGAAAAGACCAATGAAGTTGAGCACCAGCAGGAAGACGAAGAGGGAGAGCGTGTAGGGCATCCACTTCTGTGCCTCCTCGCCCATCTGCCCTCCGAGGAATTTGCGCCCGAAGCCGTAGATTTCCTCGACGATCACCTGGTATGCGCCGGGCCGGTTCTTGAGGAGCCTGCTGCCGATGAACAACAAAATGAACGTCAGCGCCGCCCCGAGCCACAAGAACCAGATCTGCTTGTTTATCGAGAGGTCTACAGGACCTATGTGTATGGGTATGACCCAGGTCTCTTTGGCCTCCGCCCACGTTTTCAGGATCTCTTTCTGAAGCTCTTCCCGGCTTAACTGTGTGAGCGCCAGCGTACCCAGGATACCCATTAGGCCTCTACCCTCCGTTCTACTCTTTCGTGTACCGGGCTTCCGGCATCACACTTCACCGCCAGCACACCCGGCAGAAGCACCGCATTCTCCGCCAAATAAACCCCGGCAAAGCCGACCAACATGATCACCACCGGCCAGAGCTCCAGGTACGCTGGTACCCCCAATGCGACCGCCGCAAACCCATACCGAGCCCCAAAAGAACCCGCCCCTATCAGCACCCCGACGGCTCTGGAACACCCGGTAAGCATGGAAACCGTGAGCGCCGTCGAGACGAAGCTGACTATACCCACGCCGACGCCGTATAGGAAGGACCCGGCGTAAGCCTCACCGAAGAGAAACCAGATGACCGCCCCCACCAGTACCGCACCTACAGACACCCAGGCCCCGTACTGGAGAGCCAGCCGCCAGTGAGCGCTCATCCACTACCTAATTCGTCGATCGCCCGATACAGGTAATACAGTCCTCCGGCAAACCCAGCCCCGACCCCGAGGAGAAGGAAAAGTGGCACCGTCCCGAGCAGATTATCTACGAACAAACCCACGGCCCCGAGGATGCTCAAAATTAGCAAGAAAACTATACCTATACCTAAAAAACGAACGTAATCCGATCTCGTGCTACTCCTCCAGAAATTAGCATCCACCATCAACGGAAATCATACCCTATGGCCCGAACCATGTAAACGAATTTCCTGTAACTTTCCTTTCTATAACTTCCCCGTTTGGACAGTAACGCGGTGGCGGCATGCAGGAGAGCTGCTTTGGGGTATTGTCCGGCACCCGGTTCTTCGGTAGAGTTGCCCTCGTGCCGACAGGGGATGACGCGATCGGAAGGGGTACCACAAAGGGGAGGAAACTCTCGGGCGGGGTCCTGAAGATGGCGCTCTACTCTATCACCATCTTCGTTGGCGCCGCCCTACTTTTCCTGATCGAACCAATGTTTGCCAAGTTCGTGCTTCCCTCCTTCGGCGGCACCCCGGCAGTGTGGACAAGCTCTGTGATGTTCTTCCAGGCGACGCTGTTGGCTAGCTACCTCTACGTGCATGCCACTACCAGCTGGTTGGGAGCCCGGAGGCAGGCCGTGCTCCACCTGGCAGTGGTTTTGTTGCCGCTCGGGATGTTCGCGCTCGCCGGTCCCATTGACGTACCGGCCGCGGAGTGGGCGCCCGCCACTGACGAGAACCCCATCTTCTGGCTTTTGGGGCTGCTGGTGGTGGCGGTGGGACTGCCGTTCTTTGCGGTTAGCGCGACGAACCCGGTGGTCCAGCGATGGGTTTCGGAAACCGACCATCCGTCTGCCAGTGACCCCTACTTTTTGTACCGGGCCTCCAACCTGGGCAGCATCATAGGGCTCCTTGGGTACCCGTTGCTGATGGAGCCGAACCTTCGGCTGGCTAATCAGGGGGTGTTCTGGACGGTCGGCTACGGGATCTTGGGGGTGCTGGTGTTAACCTCGACGGTGGTACTGTGGCGCTCGCCGCCACCCTCGGCCACCACCGAAGAAGGGAACCTGGCGGCCAGCAACGCCACGTTGCCTAACCCCCCGGTGGCGACCGGAGGCGGGGTACAGGAGATGGATGCTCCTCTCTCCGACGCTTTGGCGGTCGGGCTCTCTAGGAGCCTGACGCTGCTCAGGCGGCTGCGGTGGATAGTACTTGCGTTCGTACCTTCGAGCCTGATGCTTGGGGTGACGGCGTTCATCACCACGGATATAACGCCGGTCCCGCTTTTGTGGGTTATACCGCTATCTCTGTACCTCTTTTCGTTCGTGGTGGTTTTCTCGCGCAACCAAAGAGTGCCCCACCTGGCCCACCGGGCGATGGTTGCGGTGTTGCCGGTCACGCTGTCGCTACTCGTCGTCGCTATGATCACAGATTTAAACGATCCCCTTTGGCTGCTGATCCCGTTGCACCTCTTTGGCTTCTTCGCGGCGGCGATGGTGCTGCACGGAGAGCTTGCTCGTGATCGTCCCCCTGCCAGGCACCTGACGGAGTTCTATGTATGGGTGGCGGTGGGAGGCGTTCTGGGCGGGGTGTTCAACGCGCTGATCGCACCCGTGGCGTTTGACACGGTGTTCGAGTACCCGTTAGCGATGGTGCTGGCGTGCCTGTTCCTGCCACGTCTGAGGCGAAGCGAGCGCCGGGATGGTGAGGAGGCTGGCACACGTACGCAGCGCCGGCTCGACCTGGCGTTGCCGCTGACCCTCGGCGTGATAGTGTGGGCGCTTTTGTCGGTTGCGGGGTCCGTCACTCCGGAGAGCGAGGAGATTTGGTTGAAACTCCTACTCAGCTTGGCCGTCGGGCTGTGCCTGCACTTCGCGTACTCTAACAACCGTCCTGTCCGCTTCGGCTTAGGCATCGCGGCGGTCGTAGCAGCCGCTGCCCTTCGGATCGGCGCGGGACAAGACGTTCTCTACGAGAACCGAAGCTTCTTCGGAGTCTACAACGTCACGGGCAAGGAAGTAAACGTGGGGCTTCATACCCTTAGGCACGGCAGCACTACCCACGGCGCACAAGTCCTCGGGGTCACGCCACCCGAGCCTCTCACCTACCATCATCGTACTGGCCCGATAGGGCAGCTCTTCGACGCCTTGCCAAACGAGGACGTGACGTCACACGTCGCCGTACTAGGCTTGGGCACGGGAGCAATGGCATGCTACGCCCAGCCCGGCCAGCAAATGACCTTCTACGAGATTGATCCGCTCGTCGAGAGGATAGCTCGCGACCCTAGTCTCTTCACGTATTTACGTGATTGCCCGGGCGAGTACAACGTGGTTCTGGGCGACGCTCGTCTTTCTTTAGCAGACGCCGAAGACGCAAGCTATGGCGTAATCGTAGGTGACGTTTTCAACTCGGACGCCATCCCCGTTCACCTCTTAACGCGGGAAGCGGTCACCCTGTACTTTCGAAAGCTTACTAGGAACGGGGTTTTGGCCATGCACATCTCGAACCGGTACCTGAATCTGGAACCCGTACTCGGGCACCTGGCGCGAGACAAAGGGTTCGAATGCTACGCCCAGTCCGATACTGAGACCGAAGGTATACCGCACAAGGAGGCGTCACGGTGGGTAGCGATGGCCCGTGAGGAAGCGGATCTGGGCAACCTGCGCGACGATGGACAGTGGCACCCCTGTGCGAGCGACCCCAACTCCAACGACGTATGGACCGACGACTTCTCGAACCTCATCGGCACCTTCTAGCGGCGCTGAATCGAAGGCCATCATGAGCCGAGAAGCGAACCGTTAGGGCTCAACCCACTCCACCTCGTAACGAAGCTGCGAAACCTTCAGGCCCCCTTCGGCGGCGAGCTCCATGGCCATAGAGTCCGGGTAGCCACCGACGTAGCGGACCTCTTTGACGCCCGCATTCATGATCATCTTGACGCACAGCAGGCATGGCTGATGAGTGCAGTATAGTATCGAATCACGTACCGATACACCGTGGTAGGCCGCCTGGATTATGGCATTCTGCTCGGCGTGCAGCGTGCGCTGGCAGCTCTCCCGGCCATCCACGATCCTTATGAGGCACCCCACATCCTCGCAGTGAGGCATCCCTGAAGGACTCCCGTTATACCCGGTAGTAAGGATCCTCTTGTCCCGCACCACAACCGCGCCGACGGCCAGGCGCGGACAGGTAGAGCGGGTCGCAACCTCGTGGGCGATGCGCATGAAGTACTCGTCCCATGAAGGACGAGTCTTTTTCAGCGCTGCGTGCTCCCCGGAGGTGTCCACTGAGGGGTCCTTAAAGCGTTCCATAAAGTCTGTCCCCCGCGTCGCCTAAGCCCGGCACGATGAACGCATTCTCATCGAGCTCCAGATCCACAGCGGCGGCGTAGAAATTCACGTCCGGGTGCTCGTTCGTCACCCGCTCGGCGCCAGGCGCAGCGGCTACCGCGTGGAGGCAGGAGATCCAGCGGGCTCCGTACTCCTTGAGCTTCGAGAGGGTCGCCGCCAGGCTCCCCCCGGTGGCGAGCATGGGATCCAAAACCAGGACCAGGTACTCATCCAGGTCGCGGGGCAGGTTGACGTAGTATTCAACCGGCTCGTTGGTCTCCTCGTCCCGCTGAAGGCCCATGAAACCGACCGTGGCCTCGGGCAGGAGAGCTAGAGCCGCTTCGAGCATCCCCAAGCCGGCGCGTAGCACGGGGACGAGGCACACGGGACCGGAGATCTTCTCTACCTCCATCTGTGCGAGAGGCGTCTTTATATGTACGGCGCTGGTTGGCATAGCGCGAGCAGCCTCGGCGACCATGATGAGAGCGAGCTCCTTCATCGCCTGGCGGAACTCCGGCGTGCGGGTCCTCTCGTCGCGCAAGACCGCGAGCTTGTGACGACCCAGAGGCCCATCCACGACGTGAAGGTTTTCCGCCTCCGGCACGTCTTTACGCATACAAGGGATAGGCCTCTGTTAGCACCGCGACCTTCTCTTTGAGGCCGTCCGTCTTGCCACGTGCGGCCTTGACGATTATCTCGGAGATCTCGCGCATCTCCTCCTCGCCCATCCCACGTGTGGTCATCGCCGCTGTCCCGAGCCGGACGCCGCTGGTCACCGTCGGCGGCTCAGGGTCGTTGGGAATCATGTTCTTGTTGCACGTCACCCCTACGGAATCGAGCACCTCCTCAAGCTCCTTGCCGGTCGTGCCTGTGCCTCTGAGGTCTACGAGCATAAGGTGGTTGTCCGTCCCGCCGGAGACGAGGTTCAAACCCCCCTCGAGAAGTCCCTCAGCCATGGCCTTGGAGTTCTCGACAACCTTGCGGGCGTAATCTTTGAACTCAGGTCGCAAGGCTTCTCCGAGCGCAACGGCCTTGCCCGCAATGGCGTGCATCAAAGGGCCACCCTGCATACCAGGGAAGACACGGCTGTTAACCTTTTTGGCGAACTCCTCACGGCAGAGGATCATGCCCCCGCGAGCGCCCCGGAGGGTTTTGTGGGTTGTGGTCGTGACAACCTCGCAGTAGGGTATCGGAGAAGGATGTACGTCCGCGGCGACGAGGCCGGCGATGTGGGCCATGTCCGTGAGGAAGAAAGCCCCACCAACCCCGTCAGCGATCTCGCGGAAACGGTCGAAGCGGAAGGTGCGCGGGTAGGCGCTTGCCCCGGCGATGATCAGACGCGGCTTCTCGCGGCGTGCGATCTCATATACCCGGTCATAATCTATGTATCCGTCCTCGCCCACCCCGTAATGGACGAAATCGTAGGTGCGGCCCGAGAAGTTTATCTTCATCCCATGCGTGAGGTGCCCACCGTGGGCGAGATCCATAGCAAGAACCTTGTCCCCCGGTTCGATCAGAGCGGCATACGCCGCCTCATTGGCCTGGCTCCCTGAGTGCGGCTGCACGTTTACATGCTCCGCCGCGAACAGTTCCTTGGCCCGCTCGATAGCTAGAGTCTCGACCTTGTCCACCTGCTGACAGCCCCCGTAGTACCGTTTGCCGGGGTAACCCTCCGCATACTTGTTGGTCAGGACCGACCCCTGTGCCGCCAACACGGCCGGCGATGCGAAATTCTCGCTGGCTATGAGCTCGATCGTCGTCCGCTGACGCTCGAGCTCCCCGTCGAGCGCCTCCTGAACTTCAGAATCAACCTCGGTATAGGGTCCTATCACTTCTACCTCCGCTTCAGGTTTAATGCGTCGCTGCGCCGACTATAGAAGCGCCTTCGTGGGCGATCCTGAGCTTCGGGTGCTGCTATGAGCACGCTTGGTTCGGCGATAGATCTTCCGTCCGCGTGGACTTGACGTCCCCTTGTAGCTTTCACGATCGTTGCCCGTACGAGAAGAGAGTATAAACGTTGTCCGCGCACGGTGCCTGCGGTCCTCAAACCTCTCGCATTCACACATCATTTGCATCTCCTCCATGCTAAGCCAGGTTGGCTAGGTTGAATAGCTGTGTCTCGTCGAAGCTCTCGGCAGGACGGAGCAGCCGAATCTTTCCTCCCGAGAGATCCACGACAGCCGAAGCTTCGCCGCTCCCCGGCTCACCGTGGATGGCAAAGTCCGCGGCGGCGCGAACCGCTAGGTCTATACCTTCGAGGGTACGAGGCGCGGGTTTCCCGGAGGGATTAGCGCTCGTCGCGTGCAGCGGGCCCCCGTACGCCGCGAGCACCGTCCGTGTCACAGGGTGCACCGGTACCCGCACACCAACGGTTCCGCCTCTTGCGGAGTCGAGCACCAGGGTAAGCGGGCCGGGCCAAAAGCGTTCGGCCAGGAGACGAGCCAACGACGGAACATCCCGGCACAAGGAGAAAGCATCCTGCGCAGAGCCGCAAAGCAGGGCGATAGGCTTGTCGGAGCGGCGGCCTTTGATCTCGAACAGCCGAGAAAGCCCGTCTTCCCCTGCCACGAGTCCGACGACCGTCTCCGTCGGCACGATCCCCACCCCGCCTTCTTGTAGCAATCCTGCGCCCTCCGCTGCAGAAACGTACCTCAACCCTAGTTCCAGCGCAACCATACGGCCCGGGGCGTCCCGCTAAGGTCCGGATGTGTTCCCGCGGGGTCGTAACCGGCGCGCTGTCCCAGCCTGAGTACCTTCTCGGCCTGTCCATCCCCCACCTCCAGTATCACGTCCGCCCCGTTCTTGAGTAGCGGCGCGGCCTCGGTGAAGATTCGCCGGTAGAAGTCGAGTCCGTCTGGGCCGCCGTCGAGCGCAGTACGCGGGTCCCAGTCACGAACCTCCGGGGCGAGAGTTTCGATCTGCGCGCTCCTTATGTACGGCGGATTGGAGACAAGAACATCCACACCACCCGCAAAAAGAGCATCGAGCCCGGAGAACAGATCCGTCCTATAAAACCGAACCTTCGCTCCTGCTCGGACCGCGTTGCGGCGGGCGACTTTCAGGGAGCCCTCCGAGTTGTCGGTAGCGTAGACGTCACAAGAGGGTTGTTCACAGGCCAAGGAGATGGCGATAGCACCGGAGCCCGTGCCAAGGTCCAACACGCGGCAAGTATTATTGCGGCGGTTTACGGCTTCGAGCGCCGCACCCACTACGCTCTCGGTGTCGGGGCGCGGTATCAAGGTGCAACCATCGAGCTCCAGTCGCAGGTTCCGAAAGTAGGCGTACCCCAGGATGCGCTGCACAGGCTCGCGCTGCAGGCGACGCAAGATCCAGGTCTCGTAAAGCGCCATCTCCTCGCTGGTCGGTGGATCTTCACGGAACATGAGCTCACTTCGGCTTACGCAAAGGAGTTCGGCGAGGAGCACCTCGGCGGAGGCGACGGGTTCGGGAACGCCCGTCTGCGCAAGCCTTTCGGCTGCGTTCCTGAGGAGTTGGCGGGCGCTTCGCGCGCCGGTTTGCATCGCCCTATCCAGAGATTTCCGCGGCTCCAGCGGCGAGACGTTCCGCCCGTTCTGTGGCGGCCAAGGCCTGGGTAAACTCCTCAAGAGCGCCGCCCAAGGTGCCTTCGAGATCGTGTGAGGTCAAACCGATGCGATGGTCGGTAACCCGACTCTGCGGGAAGTTGTAGGTACGGACCTTGGCCGAGCGGTCTCCGGAGCCTACCTGGGCAAGACGGAGAGCACCCTCACGTTCCTGGCGCTCTCGCATCTCTTGCTCGAGAAGCCGGGAGCGGAGGATGCGCATGGCCTGCTCCTTGTTCTGGAGCTGGCTTTTCTCGTCCTGACACGTTACAACGAGGCCGGTGGGCTTATGCGTGATCCGGACGGCCGAGTCCGTTGTATTCACGCTCTGGCCACCAGGGCCGCTCGAACGATAAACGTCGACCTCAAGGTCATTCGGAGAGATCTCAACTTCTACCTCCTCGGCCTCCGGTAGCACGGCCACCGTCGCCGTAGAGGTATGAATACGACCCTGGCTTTCGGTCTTGGGCACCCTCTGGACCCGATGTGTTCCACCCTCGTGCTTATACACCGAGTAGGCCCCGTCACCTTCGATCTCCACTATAACCTCTTTGTAGCCGCCGACCTCCGCCGGGTGTGATGAGAGAGTACGATACTTGAAGCCAAGACGGTCGGCGTAGCGGGTATACATCTCGTAAAGCTCGCCGGAGAACAGGGCAGCCTCGTCGCCACCAGCGCCCGCCCTTATCTCCAAGATCACGTTCTTATCGTCGTTCGGGTCACGGTCAATAAGCTCGGCCCGGATTTCCTCCGTCAGCTTCGCGACCCTTTCCTCTGCTGTTTGCGCTTCGGTTGTGTAGAACTCCCTTTCCTCGGCCGACTCTGCCACCGGGATCAACTCCCGAGCCTCCTGAGCCTCTTCGATGGCATCGAGCAGCTCCTGAGACATCTGTGCGCCGTGTCTCAGACGTGCGTGCTCTTTGGCTACTTGTGTGTACCGGCGCCCGTCGGAGTAAATGTTCGGATCCGAGAGCTCTTCGGTAAGCGCCTTATAGCGCGTTAGAGTCTCCTCGGCCAATTTTACTACCTGACGGTCCATGCCTTTAGATCACCAGCTTGTTCGTCGCGTCGGGCGCGATGCGCGCCTCTTCCTCTGCAGCGAGAACCTTCCTCAAAGAAGCCATCGCTACCTCTACCTGGTCGTCCGTTGGCTCCCGCGTCGTGAGTTTCTGGAGCTGCAAGCCTGGCCAGATCAAGGCGCGCACGACCGGGTTACCCTGGTTCTTCGCGCTCCACATGATGAACTCAAACGCCAGCCCTGCCACGAGCGGGATTACGATGACGCGGGAGAGAAGCATCTCTATCCACCCGTCAACCCCGAGCAAAGAGAAGATCAGGATGCTCAAAACCAGTACGTACAAGATAAAGCTCGTACCGCAACGGACATGGCTCGTGTCGAGCTTGCGAGCATTCTCAGGTATGAGCTCTTCGTTCCTCTCGTAAACCTTTATAGCCTTGTGCTCCGCCCCGTGATAAGCAAAAAAGCGCTTGATGTCCTTACTGACCGCTGTGATCAAGAGTAGGTAAGCCATAAAGACCAGTATCCGCAAGAATCCCTCTACGAGATTGAAGAGAATAGGGTTCTCCATGCTGCTGCCAAGCAAAACCCCAACGCCCTTTGTACCCAAGACGGGTGCAGCAAGGAACAGCAAAAACGCCAGTACGAGCCCGAAGAGCACGGTAACCGCTATCTCCTTTTTAGAGAGATCCTCCTCTTCGCCCAAAGCTATATTGGTCGAGAGGGTCAGCGCCTTCATACCTAGCCAGAGGGTCTCGACGAGCGAGAGGAAACCGCGGATTATGGGGAGCCTGAAGAGCTTACTCTTTCTAGTGATCGAACGAAACGGCTCTGCCTGAACGTCTACCCTGCCCGCGGGCGTCCTGACCGCCATTCCCCAGAAGTTGGGAGAGCGCATCAAAACGCCCTCCATAACCGCCTGTCCCCCGACTCTCATCGTTATAGCCTTACTGTTCGTTCTGGCGGGAGAGCCGGTTCTGGAACCGCTGCACCCTACCGCCAGAGTCTACGATGCGCTGCCTGCCCGTGTAGAACGGGTGGC
>Ga0058697_10000996_pt1 | contig 10772 bp, 6 predicted proteins | sample AgamicAsMae_FD_66619 | JGI IMG/M metagenome (GOLD analysis project Ga0058697, IMG submission 66619) | Agave microbial communities from Guanajuato, Mexico - As.Ma.e | ecosystem: Host-associated > Plants > Phyllosphere > Phylloplane/Leaf | place: Guanajuato, Mexico | collected 2012-06-04
CCCTCAACGCGCTGTGCTTTGTCATCGGAATCACGATTCTGGGATGCGGTACTTATGCCAGTGTCAAGGATATTGTTGATTCCTACGCTTCTGGCAGTGTTAGATCGCCTTTCACTTGCTCTCAGGAAGCTTATGCTTAGAGCAAAGCTCTTTCTTCTATTCCTCTCACGAGAGGAGTTTTCATGTATATACCATCACGTCTTTTTTTACCTCATTCTTCGAAATGCCAATGAACCAAATTTCCATCATTTTCTCGACTCCTTCTTTTCTGCTTTCTATGCCACGTTGCGACGCGACAACGCTGACTTTGAACGTATTGCGTAAACAACTACAACCGATGACTTTCCGTCCATGCACGAAAAAATCACAATCAAGGCGTCCCGAATCTTGCCGTGTCATCACCGAACCGACAAACCCGAAATCTTCTCGGATATCACTTTCCCCGTTTGCGATGTCAGCAGCACGTATGCGATTTTTTGTCGGCTATTTGCTGTCTTCCGTCTATAGGTCTCGGGATCGTAAGACGCGGCGCGGCATGGCGCCACGTGTGAGTATGTAAGCAATTCTGGGTTATGGAGGTTCTCGAACATTTCTCTTTTTGCGTAATGAGAACGAGCGCGAGACGAGCGCGAGTATGTAGTCGGTCCTACTTTCCTCTTGCTTGTTGCTTTCTCTCCTTGTTCTGGAGCGGAGACTCGGAGTGTCGCTGAGGAGAAAGGCTTTGTGAGATGTGTCGCGTGGCATGATGTGTGCGCGATCCGAGCGGTTGGGTGAGAGGCTGCGGGTCGGATCGTGTGTGTGATATGCATGTGTGTGTGTTGTGCAGTGTTGTTGATGTGACTGTTGGGTACGGCTTGTTGGCAACGCGTGGGGAAGGGAGATGGTGTTGTGTTTGCTTCGGGATTGGTGCTTGAGGTCGGGAAATCGAGTAGGATATCATGATGGTTGTGAATGAATGCTTTTGAGTTCTTTGAGACATATCCGACGTGTTTGCCCGGGTGTAGAAAATTTACCTTCTCTGTGGACCATATTCTGAACTGAGAATTGAACGATCTCCACCCTCTTCCGAAGATGTTACATTGTTAACACGATTAAATTGGATATCGGGACGAGGAATATAGCCATGACCCTGGAATAATTCTTGAAGGTGAAAGGTGACACACTAAACAATCCAAGAGTATCGAATACTTGACCTCTGAAAAGGGGGCCTCGTCGTCGCCATTTGAGTCTCGTCACAGCTTGCAAAGCGGAACACCCTGCTCGTTTGTTCAAAGTGGTCAAAACGCTTGACTGGCTAATAGCCAGACGGACATACTTCCCAATCAGGACACCCTCCGTCAGCCACCATGTGGTGCTACCTACGTAGTCGATGAATGCTTTGTACATATAATCAGTACCACAGACGTCGGTTTGAGAGCTCGCTGTAGCTTTCTCAATTCTTCAAAACCGACTTCACGCCATATGACTGCAGGAGCTGGTCTTGTATGGCACCCTTCGCGGGCGACATCTCTCGCGCAAGGGCCTTTACCACAAAACTAGCACTATCACGAGATTTCGAGGACTGTGAAGCTCTTCGAGGATGAATTGACTTGTTCAGACATATGCTACCGATCACTTTGCACATTCTTACGACCGCCCGCAAACTGTCAACAACGCAACCTTCCAGCTCTTGATCATGCACGATGCACCCCGGTTACTCCAGGATCCAGATGTCAAGTGCGACGACGACAAATTCGGGCCTTCTCTGCCAAACGAGTCTGGAGACATGTCGCGAATCCAGATGGAGGTTGCGGAGAATCACCTTGGGGTTATGATGCGACGCAGCAGGATCAGATCAAACTGGAGTCATCCTCGCTGGAGCCGAACGAGGAGTTTGAGGGGGCAAGTCGCGAGGTCGACGGTGGGTGGGGATTGGTCTCTCCTTGCAAAAATCTCCAGAGACATGTGGGCCTTTTTGATTGCGACCGCGATACCACCGACACTATTTCATGTCCGCAGCAGCACGATCAGAGATGTCTTTGCGGGAACCGGGGGTGGTTTTGACGAGCGAGATACGATTGTTGGAACAAGGCCCCCGGAGCCCCTCGGGTGCTCCTTTTGTGTCAGGAGGTCAAGCGACGACGCATTGCGCCAACTGTTGTTGGAGTGTTTTCACGAGCGCCAAGGGAGGGAGCGGGTGGCGTCTACAAGACAGACGCCTTGAGAGAAGGCTTCCATCGCCCGTTTCCACACCTTCTTTCTGGGCGCAAAGGCCCCGTGCGTGCTTATTTCCGCATCGTCATCTTAAATCTATCTTGACGACGAAAGCAAAACAATGTATATAAGTCGACGACCTCGAGGATAACAAGACCACAAAAACAGCGCGGCATTCGAAGGATTGCAGGACGGACATTCGGGATTGTGGATGCCCCACGCCTCCACCGTGAGCCCCCGACAATTCGGCCTTGTGCTCGGTGGTATTCTGCATTTTCCGTGCTCCATATGGAGTCGTTGTGCGGATGGATCACCTCCCGGTCCGACATTAGTCAGGAACCGCTGCAGAATGTAACGAGAAACCCTGACCGCACAGGCGCTCGCGTGTTCGGAGCACCGCCATGGCAGAAACAACCATGACGTCTAGCGTGCCATGGGGACGCCCATTTCCCGCACGCTTCTCGACAGCCAAGCCCCGCGACACGGTAGCCGAATCCTCCCAAAACCTAACTTCTGGACCAACTCTTGTGCTCCGCATCTGGGGGCACGGTTTTAGGTCTGGCACACGGGAGTTGCGATGGAGGGTTGACTTTCGATCCATGCGCGGGGCGCCAATTTCATGAATGTCCAAGGTTGGCGTGCGTAGGTGGGTGTGCCGTTCGTGAAACCCGTTCTTCTATAAGAAGCACGCAACCTGCCACTCCGTACTGGTCAGTGATCTTCATCTTCTACTCAACCCGCTTGCAACTCTCTTTCCCCTTTGCGTGGTCTTTTCATAGTCCCATCACACAACCATGGGTTTCCTCTCACTAAAGAAGCCTGACGATGAGGTCGGTGCAGCATGGCCTTCCATCATGGTCGGTGCCTTTGCCGCCTTTGCTGGTATCCTCTACGGATATGACACTGGCACAATTTCAGGCATTCAAGAGATGCCTTACTGGATTGAACAATTCAACGACCCTGCGGCCCACGGAAAGATCTCCCTGATCGTCTCTATTCTCTCAGTCGGTACCTTTGTTGGTGCCCTGGCTGCTGGTCTCATTGCCGACTGGACTGGCCGCAAGTGGGGTATCATCCTCTGTGCTGCCATTCCTTTCAACCTCGGTGTCATTCTTCAGGTCGCTTCTACTGAACAGAGCATGTTCATTGCCGGTAGATTCTTCGCTGGTCTCGGTGTCGGTCTCGTTTCCGTTCAGATTCCTATGTACCAGGCCGAGACTCTTCCCAAATGGATCCGTGGTTTCATCATTGGTTCTTACCAGCTGTGCATCACCATCGGTCTTCTCTTGGCCTCTTTGATTAACTATGGTAATTTCGATTACTCGAGCATTCTTCATTTCAGCGACTAACATCTTCTAGCCACCAAGGACCGCAACGACAGTGGCGCATACCGTATCCCCTTGGCCATCCAGTTCGCCTGGTCGCTGATTCTGTGCATCGGAATGTGCATGCTTCCCGAAACCCCTCGTTTCCTGATCAAGAAGAACAAGCAGGAGAAGGCTAGAAAGTCTCTCCACTTCCTCCGCCGTCTTCCCGAAGACCACCCTGCCATCACCGCCGAACTTGCCGAAATCACCGCCAACTACGAGTACGAGATGTCGCTCGGAACCTCTTCATACCTTGAGTGCTTCAAGGGCAACACCGGAAAGCGTACCTTCACTGGTATTGCTCTACAGTCCCTCCAGCAGCTTGTCGGTGTCAACTTCATCTTCTACTACGGTACTTCATACTTCAGCAGAAACGCTCCTGCCGACCCCTCGATCCAGTGGTTGCCCAGCGCTTTCATCCTCTCCGTCATCACCAACGTTATCAACGTCATCTCGACTTTCCCTGGTCTCTGGGCCATTGACCGCTTCGGTCGTCGCCCTGTCCTCCTTGCTGGTGCCCTCGGTATGGGTATCTCGCAGTACATTGTTGCTGCCGCCGGTGTCGCCACCTCCCCCACCGACTACACCTCTGCATGCGCCCAGTTCGCCTTCATTTGCATCTATATTTTCTTCTTCGCATCGACATTCGGTCCTGCCGCCTGGGTCGTCACCGGCGAGATCTTCCCCCTCAAGGTCCGCGCCAAGTGTCTTTCCATGACCACCGCCGCCAACTGGTTCTTCAACTGGCTGCTCGCCTTCATCACCCCCTACCTCACCGAAGTCCAGTACGCCAACCTCGGCCCCAACATCTTCTGGATCTGGGGCGGTTTCTGCTGGATTGCCGTTGCCTTCGTGTGGACCTTCATCTACGAGACCAAGGATCTTTCTCTTGAAGAGGTCAACGAGCTGTACAACACCGTCGGCAAGGCTTGGAAGAGCAAGGCTTACCGTCCCATGGTCAGCCAGAGAAATGGCGATTGGGATTCTGCTCGCGCCAAGGCTGAGGCTGAGGGCAAGACTTCTGTTGCTCCTAGTGACGAGATGCTTGAGAAGGCATAGAGTTCGTTTCTTTACAATCTAGAGCTGCAGCTGTGTTTTTGGGCTGCTCATTAGACTCTTTGATTCTTATATACCTTTTGATATAATGTGGGCATGTTTGATCCTGCCTTTTTTACCACTTTCATGTCTGCGATTCTTTTTCCCATCTTTTGTGACTTGTGGTTGTAGTTGTTGCATCCTTGGCTTTGCAAGAAATGAAGCACGCGACTGTTGTATCTCTTGTGTCTCTTGTTTACATTTCCCGTCTTGGTGGTTCTTGGTCGTTCTTGGGTTTCACGTCATGTGGTTTTCGGCGAACGTCATGTGGCTTGTTGCAGCAACAAGCTGTAGAAACCCAAGACCTGGGCGTGGGGTAGGTAGCTTGTATACACTTTGCTCTTTGCTTATTCGGACTTCTTTCTGCTCTTCGGGGCGAGATGTAAGGATCTGTGGAGTATGTATCTAGACCGCGAACCGATGCACCTAGGGAAGTTTAGTTGTTCCTTCGCGCAAATAGGTATATCGCGAGAACAACAGCAATTCGATGCTTATGTAATATAGATACATCAATGAATTGATATCAGTGTGAAAGATCTAAGCTCGATCAATGTCGCACGTGTCTGGGAGTATGGATACAGGTACTTTTCCATTTGCTGAAATAGCACTGGATGTGTAGAATGAAGAAACTCGTTGTCCGAAAGATTGACATGGGTGTAGAGAACGCGCATTGTTTGGAACAAAGATTAAGCATGTGTTGACAGCGTTTCCGGCGGGGCACTTTGCTTCTTGCTGGCGGGGTGTAAATGCTTGGCTTTATGTCCACACATGGGGAGTCGCGGTTTCACTGCCTTTTCGACTCCCGGTCAACAACGATAGACAAGATCATCTGTTCTTCCACAATATGGAGCACTACACAAAATTGCTTCACTACCACGTGTCTGGGACGGCGCCTGTCTGTGACACTCGCTCAGCGCATTGCTATACGCTCGCATGAATGCCACAATGCTCGGTCCGAACGAGGCTTGCTGTCGCTCAATCTCCACCGCATCGCAGAGGGTGTTTTCTTCAAGTGATTTGGCTATGGTTCCCTAACAGCATGCGGCAACAATTGAACGAACTTGGGCGCACTTACATCAGCAGCGCATATCGGCACTTATGGCACTGCATGTCTTTGCTGCTCAATTTCTTACATGGCGTCGGCGCGTGTATTGCTAGTCCCTGACAAGCAACACCAAGCGATGTATCATCGAGGAATATCTGGGGAAACCTGTCCGACCACACGACCTTCGCTCTTCGTCGCTAACAATACCACCGCTATCTACCAATTGTACCGCCCAAGTCCTCAACATTGATTGCAAAAACGACCATGGATTTGGCGCAGGGGTGAGAAAACGCAATGTCCGGCTACCACGTCATTACTGACCTTCTAGAAAACGGCACCGAAACTTTGTATGTTAGGGAAGGATTTTAGGCATCATCGAATCAAGCAACCATCGTCTGGACACCGAAATTTGGATTCTCATCTTGTCTCATTGTGGCGGCGGAGCCAACTAAGAACTCTGGCGAGTTATCTGAGACTGCTACTGGAGGTGCAGGTACGGCTGGCAAGACTGGTTTAAGCAAGAATCTAATTATAACGTTGTCGGACCGAGTTTCAAGCATCCTTCCAGAGGGGTTGAGATGCTCAACACACCACCACACCACGGTTTCCCTATAGGCCAATGATCGCTACCACATGCTTGGGCCACAACTCACTTATCTCTTCCAGTGAATCGCGATATTCTTCATCGTGACGCTATGATTGATTTCCGCTGCAACGATTGATCGAGCGCTGAACGAAGACGGTACATTCCAGCGAATCTTTTCTCGGATTGCATGAGCAGTCAATTGATCTTTCTACTCTTTTGCCGTATACATTCGCTTAGCCTGACATGAGGGGACGGGGTCTTTGGAGGCGTGCATTGCACTCAAACAGAGGTTGTGAGACCTGCCGGTGAGTGACTTGGAATTAACCTCACACCTCCTAATCCCCTGTTGTTGACATCCTAAAGCAGTAAGTGCGACGACACGCAGCCAAGTTGTGTTCATTGCATTCGAGCGACTCGTCTGTATAACGGTTATAAGCTACCCTCTCGACCCGCGAGACAGATACGCGCCATTTGCCCCTGGCCTGTGAGTTCGAACACCGGATTCAGTGATATAGATGGAAACGCCTTGGACTTTTTCCGTCGTGTCACACAATTCCAGCTCCCTTGCGCTTCGACGACCGGAATTCCATGGGAGAAAATCGCCTTGGATCTGGTCTATCTCCAGCCATGTATCGCTGCTGCGGCGTCAGCGTGCGCGAGCATGCACCGCGCGATAATCGACGTACAAGATCATAATCAATGGGCGTTCGCGACGCAGCAGTACAACAAGTCTTTGTCTCTGGTAGGCAAATACATTGGTGATCTGCGCTCCAAAAAAACAGATGATGATCTACTGGTCGTGCTCGTAGCCTGCTTGTTACTTTTTACTTACAACATCTTCTCTGGCGAGGACGACAAAGCGTCCTTTCACTTGAAGACTGGCCTACGAATCGTTCACGAGCGATATTGTCCACGTGACAAGCCGCTTACGCTGGATGGTCGACATGTTGTGATTGTGAGGCCTTGCCCAAAAACTCTACTCGAAGTGCTTGTGCAAATATTTGTTCGAGTTGACTCGGACTATACCTTGACGGACCACGATAATTCGTAAGCAACATTTGGAGTGACCGTCTCTGAGACAAAACTGACCTTCCCAGTTATCTCTACCCTGTCTGCGAAGAACCTATGCCCGCGAGGTTTGCCAACCCTGACGAGGCTAGTTCTTATCTGAATATCATATCGACAGGAATACATGACTTTTTCGAAGACCTTTGGGAGCATACATACTGTGCTTTAGTCAAACAGAGAGATCTCCATCGAGTGAGTATCGATCAGCGAAACTGTCTTTTCCAAGCAGCATTACGTACAATTGATCTGAACGAAGATCTGGCCAATCGCCTTGAGCAATGTCGTCGGTCTTTACACGCTTGGACCGTTGCTTTCTCAGCCATTCAGCAAACCAGGGACAACATCATATCGCACGTGTCGACGCAGATCTCGTTCTTCTGCATCAGTGTCTGGGTCGAGACGTGGCGCGAGACAAACGCCATGGATGCCGATCGCCTCGAGAACCAGTACAAATACTTCACAGACCTATGCGAGCAATACCTTAGCCTTCATCTTGCGAATACATCATTCCAGGACAACTCCATCGCCAATCACTTCGAAAACTCGGCACAGCTGGATACCCCTCTGGCATTCTCTCTTGGTTCCAGTGTTGTTCCTTGTCTAGTTGCCATCGTAGAACGATGCCGCGGCTCCATCATCCGGCGACGGTGTATCGCCATGCTGCGGAACGTCAACCGAAGGGGACTCTTCGATACTGACTACCTTGTTATATTCCTACAAGCCATCGTCGACAGCGAAGAGCAGATGGCCCGCGATTGCAGCCCAGAAGTTGATCTCGGTGCTGAATTGCAAGCGTACGATATACCAGAAGCTGCAAGATATTTGGATGCTATCATGTCACCCTCATACCATGCCTCGAGTTTCAACTTCTACGAGACAAAATCTGTTGGCATAGTGCTTGTGACTAGAAGCCATGGTGTTGAAGGTATGGAATTGAAGATCGAGGAGAAGAAGCTCCAGGTACTTTAAGTGGGAGATGCACTTCTTTATGCAGGTGACTTCCATACATAACTCCCTTGTTCGATGCTAATTAGCGGAACGTTACATCAGCTTCGGGTATCCTCTGCTGTAGGAAGTAAATGAATTATGTTTCGTACGAATAGGTCTCAATGATTATCTTCAGCTGATACAAAGCCGGACACAATCAACCCTAAGAGCGCGATCAAGCGCCCTACCATCAAAGATCGCGCGCTCGTGCTTCCAGCTTTCTGCTTGTTTGCAAGTAGGAAAGTAAACACTCCGAGGGCTACGAGAAGTGCTTCACCAAACCCTCAAGCGAGTATGCTCGACCGACAAAGCATGCAACCCCAAAAATGGGTAAATGGTGCCATTTTCTCATCTGACGTTGTCATACACCGTATCTGAGTCGATTCATGCCGAGATGTTGTTGTTCAAGCTGGTATGGCGACAGCTGTTCGAAAGCCATGCTCCATACGGCTTGTGCCTCACGCTCCACGGTATTCCGTACGGAGTTCTTGCCTGTGGGAAAGTATGTCAGAACAAGTATCTTGCTGAGTGTGGTCAAACTTACCCAGATGTTGCATCATGACCGGATACTGCGCGTAGCGTGTGAGCCCTTGATCTCGCGCTATATCATTCAAGATAATATCCAGCTGGCCACTGCCACATTCTTTGAGTATGTCCAAGAGTGATTCTGCTGTACTCTTTGGGAATATGAGGCCTTGTGTGCAGCATCCAAATGGTTCCGCGCGTACGCCTGGTCGAGGCGGAAGCATGGAAGCTTTGCCTGCTTGATAGAAGAGAATGATAAATGCTGGGAGGATGACGAGACACACGACTGCAAGCGTGCAGTTATCCATACATCGATGAAGAACAGGATAGCGGTTTCTGAGGACGAGGACCACAGCAATCAACGGAATGGCAATGGCGATCGTGATGACAAACTCGTGATTTCCTCCTATCTCTCTAGATGCCCATGCAGTTGAACGTTCCTGGTTGAATAGCCTCAGAAACAGCCAATCCTGCGGGTTGGCTGCCAGTTTCTTGCGAAGGTTGGAAAGATTATTGAGGGTGTATGAGAGCCAGCCGTCAGCGAAAATGACATCGTCCTCGAATATTGCAATGTATGGAGATTTCGTCGTGATTAAACAATGTTGAAGGCTGTAGATGTAATCAAAGACGCCCTTGTGCGCGTAGTTGTGGGAAGTCTCCCATTGGTGTAACAGTGTGTGGTTTTCTTTAGTCAAATTGTACGTGAAGGCTCCGTCTACTAAATCGTGAAGTCGAGGATTGTGCCAGCTGGGGTGGTCTTCTGGGTTTGTATGGGCGAACAGGACTCCAAGGTTGATGTCTTCTCTTTCTTGTGGTGAGAGGCCTTGCAGGGCACTAGCAATGGCTAGCTATGGCTGTGTCAGCCATTTGTATGGGAAAAGCAAGCTGTTATTTACATCCAAGGGTTGTTCTTCCGTTCTCTTGACGGACATGAACACAGCACACAGAGTGGGAGACTTCGACGCCTTGGTAGCGTTCTCAGAAGCTTCTTCGAAGAAGCTCATTGACTGCTCCTCTCTGTACGCACTGTACTCTCGAGTGAAAGCTCGTTTCTCATCGAAGAATGCACTGCCCGGATCGCGAAAGAAATGAGTCTTGCAGTACACAAATGCCATCAGCCACACAACAATGGCTATTGTCAATGCACGTACAGCATTGTTGTTGGCGAGCATCCTATAGCGACGAACAAGAATTTGAGAACAAGAAGTGTTGAACACGCGGCATTGGAGGGGCCAGAACGAGATATAGATGCCTATAAGAAAACCTTACTTCAAAGCTGAGCTTGTCTTGAGCTTCAAGCCGCAAACTACGTATTTGTGGGCCAGCTTACAGGTGAGTTTGGACAGTTCATGATCAGTGACAGTTTCCTGAACAGTCGGGGCGAAGGATTGCCCAGAGCTGAGTTCACTGCACTTCGGCCGAGATCACCCTTTCACGAGGGTCTTCACATAACTCGGCACCCGCGGCTCCCAGACTCGAGCTTGAAGTCCAGAACCTGGACGATGAACATGTTCTTGTGATAGGGTCTACACATAACAACTGATACAACTACCCTTTCCAGACAACATGTAAACGCCGTCTCGAACTTGGTCGTCTGTTGGATTATACTGTCCTCGATCTATGATCGAGATCAAGTGTCGATGATTGGCCAAATTTACGAGCTTTCGGAAATTCTATAGTTAGAGTACAAGACCGTCTCGACCAATGACAATGCTTATGGAGCGCGCTATGCACACATCAAGCTTCTGCCAGCTACTAGATGAAGTTAGAAGCTGCAAGCCACGGAACGCGATCCGCAGAGCTTAAATAAGCGACCGCGCGTGCTTTCCCCGTGGATCTCACTTTAGCGCAGCCTTTGTCCACAAAAGCATCTAAACACCCAAACTCAATGGCATGCTGCAAAATA
>Ga0058697_10001002_pt1 | contig 10746 bp, 7 predicted proteins | sample AgamicAsMae_FD_66619 | JGI IMG/M metagenome (GOLD analysis project Ga0058697, IMG submission 66619) | Agave microbial communities from Guanajuato, Mexico - As.Ma.e | ecosystem: Host-associated > Plants > Phyllosphere > Phylloplane/Leaf | place: Guanajuato, Mexico | collected 2012-06-04
GTTAGAGACAACATCGTCCCACAAGCAACGCAGGGATGGATCAAACATAACGCAAAAATAAATATACGAGTCTTGGCAGACAAACGGACGCGGTTGGAATCATAACCCGATGTCCCTAGTTCTCTGGATAGCCACACGGTTGGGTTGTCAGCTTCTGAGATTCGCTGTCGGAATGCGCTAGCGCAAATGTCGTTATACTTCAGGTTGAGGCGCTCTCATAATCGCCAGGCAGCCATCTGCCCGTCGCTGTGTCCGTGTTTGGCCGTCGGTGGATTTTGATTCGGTGACTCCGTTTGCTTTCAGCCGCAGGTATCTTCTCGGTACCAAAGCTCTGCGTAGAAAAAGAGCTTGCATTCCTCTCATCGTGTATCCCCGTCGCGACTTGTCACACCTCAATTCACACCATACAAAACAAACTCATCAGTATCGAGATAACCTTTTAGCTAAGCCCTCGACATGGGTTTCTTCGATAGAAAGAGCAAGGACTCTAGTCGTCCGGATTCTTTGGATGCTACCTCACCTGGTGTACTTCGATCCTCAGAGAAGCTTGATGAAGCAAACATCCGTACTGCATCAGTTGTGTCTGGCGATGAGAAGCCAGCAGCTGGAATCGACGCCGAAGGCACACACCAGAATGGAGAAGATCCAGAAATCGAATATCCTACAGCTTTCAAGCTCACCTTGATCACCATTGCTCTCTGTTTGGCCGTATTCTGTATAGCTCTGGACAACACCATCATCGCAACTGCCATTCCAAAGATTACCGACCACTTCAAAGCAATTGACGACATTGCTTGGTATGGATCTGCATATCTCCTTACGACATGTTCTTTCCAATTGTTCTTTGGCAAGCTCTACTCGTTCTTGAGCTTGAAATGGGTCTTCCTCGTCGCACTCTTCATCTTTGAGCTTGGCTCCTTCCTGTGTGGTATTGCTCCAACCTCGACTGCTCTGATCGTTGGACGTGCTATTGCTGGAGTGGGCTCTGCTGGATTGTTCTCTGGAGCCATCTTGATCATTGCCAATTCTGTACCTCTTCGATCAAGACCATCATACACCGGTCTCATTGGGGCCATGTATGGCCTCGCTAGTGTAGCAGGTCCCCTTATGGGTGGAGCTTTCACAGACCATTTGACGTGGCGCTGGTGCTTTTACATCAATCTGCCGTTTGGAGCTGTCACGATGATTTTCATTTTCTTCTTCTTTAACCCTACTTCCAGTGCAAAGAAGCTCAGTGTCGGCTGGAAGAACCGTGTCATGGATTTCGATCCCTTTGGTACTTTGGTCTTCTTGCCCATGATTATCTGTCTCTTGCTGGCACTCCAATGGGGTGGAAGCACATATCCTTGGAGCAATGGTCGAGTTATCGCCCTTTTCGTCGTTTTTGGTGTGCTGTGCGCTATCTTCGTCAGTATCCAATTCTACGTTGGAGAGAGAGCTACGATCCCTCCTCGCATCATCAAGCAGCGCACTGTTGCAGCAAGCGCGTGGTTCGGCGTCTCCCTCGGCGCCGCCTTCTTCCTGTTCGTCTACTACCTCCCCATCTGGTTCCAAGCCATCAAGGGCGTCTCCGCCACAAAGTCTGGCATCATGTCTCTACCTCTCATCCTCGGCGTCGTCATCTGCTCAGTAGTTGCCGGAGGTCTGGTCACTACATTCGGATACTACACACCCTTCATGATCGCCTCTTCAGTGCTCATGGCCATCGGAGCCGGCCTCCTCACCACCTTCAAAGTCAACACCGGCCACGCAGAGTGGATCGGCTACCAAGCCCTCTTCGGCATCGGCGTAGGCATGGGCATGCAACAAATCCTCATCGCCGTCCAAACCGCCTTGCCTGCAGCCGACATCCCCACCGGCACCGCCATCGTCATGTTCTTCCAAACACTGGGCGGAGCGCTGTTCATCTCAGTCGGCCAAAACGTGTTTACGAATAAACTTGTTTCTGGCCTGAAGGCAGCGGTGCCGGATTTGGATCCGGCGATTGTGTTGAGAACGGGAGCTACAGAGCTCAAGTCGGCTATTGGAGAGCAATACCGTGCAGGCGTGTTGAGAGCGTACAATGATGCATTGACGAATTCGTATTATGTCGCTGCTGCGTTGGCCACGTTGTCGATTGTGGGGTCTTTGGCTGTGGAGTGGAAGTCTGTCAAGGGCAAGAAGATTGAGGTCATGGCTGCGTGAGCCAGGTCTGGTTGGACAGAAGACGACGTTTATGAACTGAAAGGGGTTGTTTATTGGTGTTTTTGGAGGATGTCAGAGGGAAGGGAATGGGATGCATACAGGATATATTCCACTCGAGCAATTGCTAGCATGTAACGATACCGTAGAAGGGAAACTTAATACATGAATAATTCTTTTGTACACTTCTCTTGCGGGTTATAGTGACTAACAATGGTGAGCAAGGGAGACATGCTTCAACAGCTTTGGAAAGCAAGCAGCTCTTACTCGAAGAAATCACATACCACACAGCACGAGAGTGACAGACGAATGAACAATATCAGCAATTTCATGTACGTTTATTAATGCGATGCAATATGTACCAGAAAAACAACAATTTTGAACAATGTTTCCAAAACAACAAAAAACACAAAAAGCACTTTTCTTCATCATACTTCATTCTTGCGAAAAGTCCCATCTCTTGAAATAGTCTAGTATCCCAAAAGGGCAGAAGCACCAGGCTCGCTGGAAATGTAGACAGTGGCGTGGCTGTCGCTGAATCCGTTGAACTTGGTAGCGCTGCACTTGGTGTACGCGCCCATATCCTCAAAGTACAGCCAATCGCCCACATCCAGAGTCTGTGCACAAGTCCAGCTCTCGGAGATGCAGTCGATGCCATCACAAGTAGGTCCCCAGATGGAGTACTCGATGGGAGACTGGATGTTGGCATCGTAAGCGGCGACTGCGTCGTAGGTGGAGGCGGGCGAGTTTGCAGCCTTCAAGACGCGAGGAATCGGGTGTTGATGGTCGAACATGATGGAGCTGAAGTTGCCGTAGACGCCGTCGTTGAGGTAGAGCATGTAGCTGTTGAGGCCGAGAGCCTTGTCTTCGACTGAGCGGCGGGCAATGACATTGCAGGCGATGGTGAAGGCAGAGGAGACGTAGTAGCGGCCAGGCTCGCCAATGACACGGACACTAGGAGGAAAATACTCGTCCAGAGCAGTGGACAGCACGGCAGCCATGGCGTCAAAGGTCTCGCTGACGAAGCCACCGCCAACATCGAGGGTCTTCAGGTCGTAACCCAGAGCAGCTGCTTGGTCAAAGACGAAGCGAGCGTCGCGGACGGCCTTCAGGAAGGCTGCAGGGTCAGAGGCGCCCGATCCGACGTGGAAAGCGACACCGACAACATTGAGATCGAGCTTTCTAGCATGGGCCAAAAGATCACCCGTGTCATCGAGCGAAGCACCAAACTTGAGACTCAGACGACAGAGACTGGCCGAGTCGTCGGTCAAGATGCGGAGGTAGAGCTCGGCATCCGGGTAAAGTTCCTTGATCTTGTAAAGCTCGTCGGCGTTGTCGAAAGTCATCTGGCGCACGCCCTGCTTTGCAGCGTAGCGAACGTAGGACTTCGTCTTGCAAGGTTGGGCGTAGATGATGCGAGAGGGGTCAACACCGAGGCGGAGGACCATGTCGATTTCGGCCTTGGAAGCGCAGTCGAAGCCGGTGCCCATGGCAGCCAGCAGACGCAGGACTTGGGGATCGGGGTTGCACTTGACGGCATAGTGGGGCTTGACGCGGTTGAGGTGCTTCTTCCAGCGCAGGTGCTGGCGGTATATGTCGCCCATGTCGGCAACAAAGAAGGCATCCTCTTCGCCGGGCTCGCAAGTGTCTTGATCAATGCTCTGGACACGCTGGTACAGGGCACGGGCGATCATGGGCTTGGACAGAGCCTTGCCATTGTGGCTTTCTTCGAGACGGGGGGTGTAAGATGATTTCAGCGACAGAGATGCATAGTGCTCAGTGGTCGGAGAAATAGCCGAAGGTGCCATAACCAGATAGTGGGTTGCAGGTAAATAGGTGGTGTTGCGTGTGGTCCAATACGTCTTATGGCGGCTTGAATGGCGCGAAACCTAGACTGGATTGACGGCTAGGCCTCCACGAGTCTTCCTCCGAGAGAGGAAGAACCCCAGAGATAGTCCTATGCGGCAGCTGGGACTCAGGCGAATCTAAGAGCGGTGTCTGGTGCAGACCAAAAAGCAGACGGTAGAGTTCGTTGTATGAAGCCACAAGAAGAGGTGACGAAAATCCCGCACTCGCCCTAGTTCATTCGACAACGCGAGCTGCGTGGTAGGATGAAGCTGGACGTGAGAGTTGCGTGATTTCTGAGAGTCGAGTGAGTTGCAGGAAGGAAGAGAGACGGCGAGGGGGAGGTAAGAAAAGCGCTCAAGGCCCGTGTGTGCGTAGACAGACCTGAGGCTTGGAAGTTCGCGTGCTGCCTCCAAAAACCTCTCAACGCCCCAGGAAAAGCTCCGTGCGGCGACCATCGTCATGCCTGTCTGCCGGCTCTCCTTCTAGAGGGATATTATCCATGACCACACTTGCTGTCGTCTTGTCCCTTTCTCCGGTCATTCCTAAGTCCTCGAGCCGTCTATTGCCTTCTGTTGCTTCAAATCCACTCATTCTTGTCTGCCTTCTCATCGGCTTCCTCAAAATCGTTGATCGAGGTGACATGCCGCACCCGCCCGCCAATGTCACTGTTCGCGTCGATGCCCCTCCATTGTCCATCTGCCTCGATCATCGCGATTTGAACTGCCGCAGTCAACGCCCAAAATCTCCACTCTCACATGCGTTTCCTTGATTCAATTTTTTTCCTTCTCGTTCCCGAGCTTTGTCGCTCTAATAAACAGACGGTGAAGACTGTAAACACCAGATCAACGATTTATTGTATCTTGCTTGTCTTCATCTTTCTTGTTGGCGACAGATTTTGACAAGTCGTTCATCCTCTTCAGGTACAAAGCTATGTTACATGTGTAGCTGTCAAAATGCACAATTGTTTCAAGAGAGGGAAGTGTCCATTGCAATGCAACAACTTCTTAGCTCTCTCTCTGGCCGTATTTCTTCTTTGGATGATCGTTGTGCCTTATTGTACCGCTTTGATTCTTGCAAAAGAAGAGTGAGATCCATCTACTCTGGTACTTCCAATCCTCATACAAGAAGGGAGACTATTGAAATGCACAAATTCATTCCAAGTGGTAAGCAAGTACATTGAGAGAGCCCAAGATTTCACGACTCTCAGTGAATGCTCTCTTCCTGTCACAAGGACCATGCATCTCTATAGCTCTATAATCATCATAGTCTAATACATGTGGACTCGGTTATGCGTCGACATGTGTAGAGTCCTTCTTCCACTGTGAGACCATGTCGATGTTGACATTACTGCCACCGCACACAATGATGACAACTTTGTCGTCTTTGACCACCTCTCTCCCCAAAGCCTTGCTCAAGCGACCTCCATAGCACAAAGCCACGGTGACGCTGCATGACAGTTCCACCAACAATCTCTCGTCCTCCGCCAACCGCCACGCACCCATCATAGCTTCCTCATCGCTCAGCACCAACGTCTTGACCTGTTGACTCTCCATGGCCAACTCGAATGTCCTCGCCGAAACCTTTTTCGCACCCAGTGTTGTCGCTTGAGAGGTTATCGCTGGTAGTGTGATATGATGTCCCTGTCTTACACTTTCGGCCAATGAGTCCGCGCCTCTGGTCTCAACAGCCAGTATCCTGGTGTTGTTACAGGAGTTTCTGCGTACACCTTCCATAATACCGTTGAAGAGGCCTCCACCACCCACGCTACAAGCCAAAACCTCGGGCTCTGCGTCAGGGTCTCCAGTCATCTCAACAAGCTGCTCGTGAATTTCATCAACCATTGAAGAATGTCCGGTCCAGATCTTGGGGTGATCGAAAGGAGGGATATACACGCATTCTTCGCCCGCCTGTTCCGCTTCTTTGATGACTGTGTTCCGGAGGTAGTCATCTGCTTCCTGCCAACTTGCACCATGTTGGATTACTGCTGTTGCGCCTGCCGCTTCCATCTTTGCCATCATCATGGGTTTGGTGGTTATTGGTACTACGATTGTCACTGGCCGTCCTAGTTTTACGGCACTGTGGACAGCGGCGAGACCGGCATTTCCTCCTGATGAGCAGTAGAAGTGGGTAGACGAAGGAGTTCGAGATTCAGAGAGAGCGCATTGGGTGAGGTATCCTATTCCTCGTGCTTTGAAAGAGCCGGAGAGCTGTAGGTTCTCAAGCTTGAGAAATATTCTGCTGTTCTTGTGTTACTTCTTCAGTCTGACCAAGGATGTTCGTAGCGACCAACCAGCCCGCCGCTTTTGAGAGCGTTGTTGATTCAATCAGAGGGGTCTTCACCCAAGGGTTCTTCGTCTTTAAGGGTGACATGCTTGCGATGGTCGATGGATCAATTTTGCTGCGTACAGGTATTCAGAGTGCTTGTTGATAAGGGACACAAAAAGGACCAGCTGTCGTTGAGGAGCCTCGGCTAAATGCGACGCCCTTCAATGTCAAAAGAAGGGCGGATGTCCTCTTTATTGTTGCAGCTGTATAGCATGACATAGGATACAGCCACGCTTTGCTTCAAGCATTACCGTTTCTATGTGATCGCTTCTGTCAGATGGGCTTACCAAACAGTCTGGTACTAGCATGGTACTTGAAGGTCTTCTCGGACGTTGGAGAACATCAAGTTTAGTGATATAAGCGAACCTATTATATACACTTCAGACGTGATTTCACCATGAAGCTGTGGTCTGAAGCGAACGATTCACTATATGTCAAGTTGTGCTGCTAAGCAGGCTGTCTGGCCTTGTGAATGCTCGGTGGTTGGGAAATGCGTCATGGGGCTCTTGCAGCCGACTGGCCGGACCAAGGACGCTCGTTTCAGGACGTTGCGACCCCTCCACAGGTCGTTGCGACAACAAACTCTCCTTTGTTTCGTCTCTCCTTGATACCTAAATCACGCAAACTACAGCACAAGACCATGGCCGCCTCATCGACATACATCCCGCGATTCCTTCTGCCCAGGCTGTCATGGTCTCAGCATGCCCAGTCTCCGTTTCATGCCGCCGCCCGCATCCACGCCTCAATGCTACCCTCAGCCTCGATGAACTACACCACACGAGCACTTTCAAGAGCACCGCACTTGGCTTCCACTGGTCGTATTGCATTCGGACAAGCAGCAGTCCAGCCCAGGCGAAACTTCTCAGCCACCACCCTACGCAACAGAGACCACCACTTTGACACACTCAAGTTTGTGCAAAGGCTAAAAGATGAGGGCTTCACCGAAGAGCAGGCTGTGGCCATGATGAAGGTCTTGAGCGATGTCGTTGAAGAGAGGTACATGACAACCAATGCCTGCACTGCAATGAGGTAGAGCTGATCAGGCAATCTATCACAGCATCCAAAACCTCACGCGGACGATGGTACTTCGCGAAGACCAAGAGAAGGCCACATATACACAGAAGGTCGACTTTGCCAAACTTCGCTCTGAGCTGCTCTCGGCCGACTCGACCGAATCATCCCTGACCCGCGCATCACACGAGCGTCTGACCAACGACCTGGCCAAACTCAACTCGAGACTACGTGACGAAGTGCAGCGTACACAAGCATCAGTGAGGTTGGACCTCAACCTGGAAAAGGGCAGGATCAGAGAAGAGGCGAACTCGCAAGATCTCAAAATCAAGGAGACCGAGACCAGGATTGAACAAGAAGCAGCAGTTCTGAGAGAACGTCTGGAACAAGTCAAGTTCTCGACGCTGCAATGGCTGATGTACGTTTCAAGTCCAAACGCACCGACGACAAACGGGGCCACTGCTAACATTGGGATTCTAGGGGTGTGACGACGGGTACTGCCGCCATTATTCTCGGTGTGTGGCGTCTGCTCATGTAGCGGCTCCAAGAGCAAGAAAGTTGATCTCTTTGTTTCATTTGTTGTACCACGTCATAGACGAGTAGTTTTCAGGAAGCCAAACCGGCCAACTCATTAGTTTTCCTATGTCATTCATCAGGGAGGGACAGGGGGCGTTCGGAAGGATACGATCAGAAGATGTCAGGGAGATTGAGGACATTTGAATAGACAAGCGTGGTCGCTCTCGAGATTATCAGTATATACCCCTTTGAAGAGCTAGAATCGACTAAAACTAGCAGAAGCTGGAGATTGAGGACGTCGGGCTCGTGCAAACAAGGGTCTCGTGTGCAACCAAGGGCTCGTAGCAAGCAGAGGCTATGCTGAGAGGATATTCTCGGAGCGAGTAGTGCTGAGTCCTTTGCAATTTTAATGATGATGAGGGGTACTCGTCTTGCGAAGCTCAGGGCAGTTCAGGGTCGTCATGTGATCGCAGGCTCGCGATTGTGGGCGGCCGCAGCGCTGCTCTTCTAAACAAGCAGCTTCAACCTTTCTCAAGACACATCCTCCGCCGCCCAACTCTCTCACCGCCTCAATCCACTCACATCTACTCCCGTCCCACACACAATCCACAATGGCCACCGAAGTAAGTCGCCTATCCCGCTGTCTTGTGCCCTCTCGATGCGCAACCAGTAAAGCCCAACAAAACCGCTTGACCCCCCTCACTCGGATCCGCGACCCGATGCCTCCACTGATAGACAGATCGCTGACTTTTTTCTACCACTACAGCGTGAAAGGTATCCAGGAACTGAGACAAAGCAATCGTGACAGAGCAGACCATCTAACATCCACCCAGCAAGACCTTCCTCGCCAGACTGTGCGAGCAGGCCGAGCGTTACGATGGTACGTTGATCCAAAACATGCTCAGATCGCGTGTTCAGATGCTAACCATGACCAACAGAGATGGTTACCTACATGAAGGTTCGCACATGCACCACACCTCTCTCCGTCATTACTTTACTGACCATGGATTCGCCATAACAGGAAGTCGCCAAGGTACTTGATCCCGATCTAGACTTTGGTCCTCGCAACCACTAACAACAACAACCAGATCGGTGGTGAACTCACCGTTGACGAGCGCAACCTCCTTTCCGTCGCCTACAAGAACGTTGTTGGTACCAGACGTGCCTCGTGGCGCATCATCTCCTCGATCGAGCAGAAGGAGGAGCAGAAGGGTTCCGACAAGCACGTTACCATCATCCGCGACTACCGCCAGAAGATCGAGACCGAGCTCGAGAAGGTCTGCCAGGATGTCCTCGACGTCCTCGACGACTCCTTGATCCCCAAGGCCGAGTCTGGCGAGAGCAAGGTCTTCTACCACAAGATGTGTGTTGACATTACATCATTGATTACGAGCCATTTTTCTGACAACTTTCCAGGAAGGGTGACTACCACCGTTACCTTGCCGAGTTCGCTTCCGGCGACAAGCGCAAGACTGCTGCCACCGCTGCCCACGAGGCCTACAAGGTATTCACTTGTCCTGTCATGTCGCTGCCGTCGACCCGTGCTGACCTGTTCCTCCCAGAGCGCCACCGACGTCGCCCAGACTGAGCTCACCCCTACTCACCCCATCCGCCTCGGTCTCGCTCTCAACTTCTCCGTCTTCTACTACGAGATCCTGAACTCGCCCGACCGCGCATGCCACCTCGCCAAGCAGGCCTTCGACGACGCCATTGCCGAGCTCGACTCGCTCTCAGAGGAGTCTTACCGCGACAGCACCCTCATCATGCAGCTCCTCCGTGACAACCTTACCCTCTGGACCTCGTCCGACGGTAACGAGCAAGAGCCCGCCGCCGCCTCCGAGGCCCCCAAGACCGAGGAGTCCAAGACCACCGAGTCTGTCGAGGAGCCCAAGGCCGAGGCCTCGTAAAGAGACCACTCGAGTATCACGAAATCCACTTGACCATTTCACGTCTTTTTTCGCACAGACGCCCTCTGGCTTGGAGCGTGCCGTCTGGTCTGGAGCACTACTGAGCGTCGAAATGAATTGATTCCCCAAAATGCGTTGCAGCTTGACGAATACACTAGCCGATTTGACATTTTTTCTCTACCCAATTCCTATACTCTCCACAATATTCTCTTTTCATTTCGGCTCACCTCAGTAACCTGTGCTCCTTGCCATGATGCTCGCCGTTCCCTTTGACTGCGCTGAAATACCCCTTTTGGTTGTTTTTACTGTAATTCCCTTTTACGTCATTCCTTTTATCTCCCGAGTCGCTCTTGAAGCGCCAAATCCACGGTTCAACATTTATGGTCTCTTTGTGTTCTGTGACGTTGACGTTGCTTTGTTTGCGGCATCGAACAGTTGTTGATGACTTTGATATTGCTTATTGCCTCGACCTCCATGACTTGTAGTGTAGATTGCTGACAGAACAGAGATGAGTTGGAAGGCAGCACAGCTCGGCATGAAGGACTCGGTAGTCACTCATCCGCGTAAACCAGCCCTATGGTAGACGGACGTCCTACAGGGAAAACAAACATGAAAGAGTCACGGATCACAATTTCAATCGAGTGCAAAAAAAGTAAGAAACTAACATTTGTAAGCCATAAAGGCCGATTTACTCGTATCAAAGAAAGAATACCACTTCACCCCTTCACACTTTCCACCCTCAGCGGTCTAACAAACCTACCATCCAAACCATCACCCAACCCCATCTGAGCCTCAGCACAACCATGCAATTTGATGAGGAAATTGACGGTTCGTGCATCAATCACATATCCTGATTTCTTCCAGCGAGCGTTGAGCCATGAAGTCAAGGCGTCACTGCTGTTGTTCCATTCGTATTTGTGCCATGAAGAGAGGATTTGGGAGATTATAGGTGTAGGGG
>Ga0058697_10001005_pt1 | contig 10726 bp, 5 predicted proteins | sample AgamicAsMae_FD_66619 | JGI IMG/M metagenome (GOLD analysis project Ga0058697, IMG submission 66619) | Agave microbial communities from Guanajuato, Mexico - As.Ma.e | ecosystem: Host-associated > Plants > Phyllosphere > Phylloplane/Leaf | place: Guanajuato, Mexico | collected 2012-06-04
CTATGGCACAATGCCCTTATGGATCATCAATATGCGTTTGAGTCTGTTTTCCTGTTCTGATATCGTATGTCACACTCAGCATCTCAAACTCTGACTCTGTGCAATTGTCTCTAAAGCTGGGCCTTTGCCTTGACAACTCTGAAGCCCCATCTGGGCGCATGGACTCTGATTTCCTTGCCCCCAGTCTTGGTTTGTATGGCAAGAACTACTTCGTCCTTTGTCAACTTCACTAGATGGCCTTGGTCTTTGTGACGGAAACCACTATCAGTAGGCCAAAGCTGGACAAGATCGCCTTCCTTGAGTTTGACAGGATCTCTGTCGTCGACACCGGTTTGCTGATCGTGGTATGACGCGGCTACGATGTGTTGCATTGCAGCCTGACCGTCTAATGAGATGGTCTTGGTAGACTTCTCTGCTTCCTTGACCGTTTTCTTGAAGCGGCCTAACCATGCCCATGTCTTAGGATGTTGATCTTTGGAGAACGACTCCTTGGGTAGCATATCACCGATCCAAATGAATGGCCAAGCGGCTGAAATGACACGTCAGTCTCTCAATCAGCTCCAAGAGTCGCGTTCAGCTCACCATGAATGTCTGCCAAGCTGGCTTTGTCTGTGCCTCCAATCCATTGTCTTCCGTCTGCGAGCAAAGCCTCGAGGATATCGAATGCATGTCTAATATGTGCCAATGCTTCGGGGTATCCCTTGACACGAGCCTCTTGCGACCAGCTCGTGCCCGTGAATTCAGCTCTATCCTTGATGAACTTCTCATCCTTCATAGTCGGCAAATCAGGCGGAAGCGACTGCGCCGCCTTCGAGAAGATGCCCGCATCGACCGTGAATTTCTCGAGCAAGGCTTCAAGCCCTTTGTTCTCGGGCGTCGATAAAGGTGGGTTCGACGAAGATGCTGGAAAACTTTGCTCTAATCTTGCTAGGATCAATCGTGTGTCGTAGTAGACATCTCGTCCGATAGACATCAAAGGGGTGCGACGATAGTTGATGCCCAACTCAGCCAGATCGGGTCGTGGCAGCGTGAGGGGTTGGATGCATTCGGCATAGGGAATGCCGCGTAGCTTCAGATACCACACAATTCGCTTTGCAAAGGGAGAGAAGGTGTAATGGAAGAGAATGATGTCGTTCGGCACATCTTGAGACGACATGGTTATTGTTGTTGATGAGCTCGGTATGATTGACAGTGGGTAGACGTGTGTTTTTGATGTGGTTCACATCGAAGCCGAGGCACTCGGCGTTTTGATGCTGTCGTTCCCCTCACGGTTGATTTGTCGCTTCAAAAACTCGATACATCCATGGTATGTAGTTATGAGCATCATATACAAAGGTATATATATTATAGTTGTCTTTGTCCCGATGAGAATCACTCCATTGCTCTTGAAAGTGATTGCTATGGGTACGACCCTGCTCTAGATGAGCAGACCCTTATGTCATGGTGCGGGGTACAGGGTCTAAAATCTAGACGCAGCAAGAGGCTTGAAGCTTGAAACCGTAAATTATCGAGCACACAATTCCAGCTCGTATTCTGAGGAAATTGCTTGCCTCTAGAAAGCGGCAGGGAGGCATTTACGTGTGGGTAAGATAGAGCGACAAACGCCTGTGCAATCATGCTGTTAATGAGGACAACGTGCGGCGTGCTCATTAGCAAAGGGAGGGCGTTCTTACCAGAAGCGCGGCTTTTCGGCACGATATTTCCGTACCCGGATAGCGCGGAATCCGAACGTCCTCCAAACCAGACAGCTTTGCGCTTTCCAAACCTCAAAGCTCGTGAAAGCCCACAGCAAAAAGGTGAGTGTTGGGAGGCGCGCCAGGCTGCGTAGGGACTGCTCTGTCTCGTATTGTGAAGAGTGAAAGACGACCGTAAAAACAGCTGTATGTGATAAGCTCAGAGTTATAATTGGCCCATTGTCTGACGGGCGCGAATAAGGTACGAAAGTCGTCGTCACCTGCAACAAACGTCAGCCCCTACTTGTGTTTCTTTGTTGCCTACCGACTCTTCCTTTGCCTCTTTCCTTTTCATCCAATTCAGACCATCACACCAATCCTCAACAATACCATCAAAAACCACGACACCTCCAATAAACATACCAAATCCACTATCTTGATATTTACCACGATGCTCGGCCGCACTGTCGGCGCGCTCGCCGCCCTGTCTCTCGGCGCAAACGCCATTCTTCTCCCACCTGGCATCAGCAAGATCTCCGACTCGCGTGCTGGTGCTCTGGAATTTGCTCTCGACCCTAAATCTCAGGCTGTCAAGGTCCACTGTTCCGCATGCGTCTTCCCATCAACCCAGCAAGAGTCTACTCTGGAGAAGGGCGACGACGATATCGTCTGGATTCAAGGTGGCTCAAAAGATGTACTCTTTAACTTTAGCATTGCCGACAACGACAAGGACCTTCTGTTGAATGGAGTCAAGATCTACCCTGTCGATGGCGGGTTCGCATTCGACGAACCTACGGTTGGTCAGGTCCAGTCATCAGCTTCATTGGCCTCCATCAAGAGCAACCCGGAGCAAGTTACCCCTCTTCGTGTCTCATCCGCTGGCATGCGTGTGCACGAGGAGACCATCTCTTCTCTCAACGACAGACTTGTCGTCATCAACTACCAGGTCGGCCAGCTGGAGTCGCAGCCCATGGCCCTCGACGCTGTCAACCTCAAGCTTCTCAAGGGTGCCGAAGGTTCGCTAATGATCATCTCGGTCGATGCTACTCCCTCAGAGCATGGTTTCGACAACCCTCTCGCTGGCGTACCTACTAAGGAATGCGGCATGCTCCCTGCTTCTCTCTGCAAGTGGAAGTCTGCCGTTGAGGACAAGATCTCGAACTTCAAGCCCAGCATGCCTCATGCACTTGGCGGCTGTGGTGGTCGTAAGGAGCCTCATAGACTGCCAGGCCACATCAAGCCCCACTTCGAGATGCACCCTGATTTCGAGACTCGTCCTGATCGCCACCATCCTCACCCCCATGGTCCTGGTGCTCACCCTCGCCCTCACCATCCCCACGGCCCCCACGGCCACCATGGTCCTCACCATCACAGACACCACCACTTCCTCCCCGCCTTTGTTCACGCTTTTGTTGCAGTCCTGATTCCCGTCATGGCCGGCATAACCATGGGCATGTTCGTCAGTCTTATTGGCATGCTTGTTGGCCGCTTGATTTCATTCTTGTGGATCAAATTCGGACGTGGAGGCCAGCGTGGCTACGCTAGCGTTGCTCAGTCCGAAGAAGGCACCGAGAGCGCTGAGAAGGGTATCGTTCTTGCTGAGAACGATGTTGAGGAGGAGTCCCTACCCAAGTACGAAGATGCTCCTGCCTACGACGAGAAGGATCGTGAGTAGATTTGCGGCTTGAATTCGAACGTCCAACCTTTTGCAATCAGTTTTCTCAAGATCATGTTATTTCCTTTGTTCTCAACTTTCATGCCGGTCGGCCGGCCCGCCTTCGTTCATCACTATCAGGTCTCTCGTGCTTCTACATAGCTTAGCCTGCCTCCTAAAATCGAGGTCTTTATGACAAAAATTGAAAACACCTACATGTCACCTAGCCAGAAGCTTTCCGTCGTATGTGCCTTTTGGAATTATTTCAAAGAATGAGTAACATAGGACACTCTGCGTATACATTTGTTCTTTCAAGTCATGAATGCAGTATGCACATGTGTTTCTGAGCTATCACCTTCTCCGTTTTCGACGAAGCTCTCCCGTCAATTTACATGTGAGTGTTTGTATATGGTGCTGGTGTCGGCAGCATTGCGGGTCAAGCACCACCGAGTCAGCCAGAAGGTATTCTTATCATCCTCTGGCCGTAGATACGCCTTTGTGTTGTAGCGGTGAGAGCCGGGCAAGGCACTTTTGGAGGGGAACTATCGCAGACTCACGCAGGCCCGTAGCCCTGAAGTTACTCTATCGAATATCTCCCGATTGGTGGTGGGGATCTACACTGGCTAATCGATACAGACATTCATCTCGAGCCTGCGATCCACAGTCATGACTACGACTCATGCACGTACAGCATTTGCCAGTTTCCTGTCCTCTTTCCCTTTACTCGCAGCGTTGTAGGGCAAGGTTCACACTTGTCTGTTTACCTGCCATCATGACATGTGCAGTATGCTTGACTTAACTTCGAAAAGACAGGTATCCGATTTTCCCTTATCGTGATCACATTTTTGTTCCTCGGAGTAGGGTGGCCGTATACTTTTTGTTGCTCTATTCATGGACCGTAGTAACATGGATGTCTCGATCGTGTGCGGCTGGGCTCTGATTTGCTTTGTCCTGCTGCATGCACAGTAGCACCGAGATCTGGAAAGTGCAAAAAACCCGGTTGGTTTGACCTCGATCGAGGTACATCATGCATTCTTGCAATATGGCGGTGTGCATGTTCCGTTCATCTAGCGAAGCCGGGATAGTTGTCGAGTGCAGAAATTGGTGACTCGAGGCATCAAGTAAGAAAGATATGTCTGGAAAAATGGCAGGGCTTGACGAGCAAAGCATGAGGGCAAGAACGACGCACGTTCACCCGGTCATACCTTGTACTTGCAGCGGCATCATGCACCAAGATGGATCTTTTCCTCCCGGTCGACGAAGCTTTTTACAAGCATGTACTGTATTGTGCTGGTTCTCGAGCGCTGTCCGGTATCGCGAGAGTTGAAATTTTGGAGAACATAAATGTCAGTGTTTCTCCCTCAAGCCACAGCGGCTGTTAATATCGCACTGCTGCAGGGGAGGAGTCCGCGGTAACCGGAAGGAGAAAATGATCTTTGAACAGTTCGACTCGCAAGCGCGGCTGGAAGATTTCTAGCCTCCAAGCATGCATAAGGAAAGGCTCGTAGCACGTTCTTTCTCTTTAGTGGGGTTCGCAGCTGCAAGGTCTCGAGGAACGAATAGAGTGCACTACTCGTTGTTGACTGCAGCCACAATGGGCCCGAGTTTTTGATGCCGAAGCTCCCTGGTCCAAAAGACACTACTGTATAACATGACTTTTTTGCGCAAGATTGTCGAGTACGTGTGTTGTCCCGACTAGGAAAGAGGAAATCTCGCCGTGTCATTGGGTTATGCAAAGTGCTAGGCTGCACATCAAGTGCTGGTTAGTGCTCTTTGTCAATGAGGAGCGGTGGAAAGGAGAAGCCACGGCTTTTGATTCGAACGTTCGGAGCAAATTGGAATCTGCATTTGCAGCGTCCAATATGGGCTTGCTTTGCGAGTGTGCTTGCGTGCGTAAGCCAGATTGAGGATGGGCGATGTGTATTTGATTGGTTTCCAGTATTGTCTATCTGCTCCATCAAATTGTCTTTGGGATTGCATGCAACTGCCGGCCAGGATCCGAAGCTAGATTGATTTGAGATGCCACCAGCAGCTGCTGAACCACGATCTGGAGTGGAGACTACTTCGATTGTAGATCTATGTGAGCATTATTGTCTTGAGTGCCGAAATACTTTCTCGGCAGTACAATAGTGTATGACAAGCACATCACCATGGTCTCGTCCTCGTCCACAAGTCAGATCGTGGCCGGACCATAGTCCATGCTGACCGAGTTAGTGTGGACCGTTTAGTGGGTATTTCGATGTTCGTAGACGTTCTACTGTTTGGAGACGCGAGCCTCAGAGCTACTTTGAGAAGATGGTCCTCGGTCGAGTCAGGACCACGCCCGAGCACGGGTGGGGGGAAACACCGCAGAGTAACGCATCGTGCTCAAAGGCGCCTGAACGATTGTCCTGCGCAAAAGCAACCACGGTCCGACAGAGCATCTGATCTCGCCAACCAAACAGACGGCCTTTCCGCCTCACTTCTGACGCATGGAAAGCGTCAATCTGTCGTTGCTTATTCTGCGACGCTGGACTATTGTTGCAATCGACGCTCGGTGCGAACATGCATCCACGACGGCTGTCACGGTTGAGTCAGGAACAAGAATCCAATATGGGCAGATTGCGGAACGGTTCGTCACCGGTATACTAAGTAGTCGTGACGGCTACCGAAGCCGTTCGTACGTAAAGAGCCGGCACTCTAGAGAGGTCCCTAGAGGTAGGATATTGGTGGAGAATTTCCCTCAGCCGGTTGTAATCAATTCGTGTGCTAAGGTTCTGTGTTATAGGTCTTGGCTACTGGGTTGTCAGATTGGAGAAGTGGGACCTACAGGTATCACATATTGGCCGTCAATCTGTAACTGCAAACTCTGTTCATTGACATTCGAAGATAGCTTTGGGCCAGAACACGGCGGCGCATCTGAGACAGATCGCGAACATCCTGGTATACTTGGATTCTTTGCATGGCTCAGCTCCCTCCCGAGCTCAATTATATTGCAATTATTGCGCGAGGGCATCTGTGATCTGCAGATTAATATAATTGTACCACAATCGGGGATCACGAAATTCGCGTCCCTTGAGAGAGCGGTGACGCGATGTTTTTTCCTCCTGACTGTGGACTGGGGCCGTGAGTTGTGCTGTGGCTTGGATTTGTTTTTACCCTGTTGCCCTGTGCTGTGTCTGCGGGTACGGTGAGCCTCAGAGGCGTGTCAAGGCCCCGCGGACAGCACAAGTTGGAAGGTTTCATCTTATTGGAAGCCCGAGAGGAGCGACGTCCCGAATCGTTGCAGTGACGGCGGTGACGTCCGCTTTCGCGCCCACAATTCGCTCTCTGTCAAAAAGAGAAGATGGCGTTGGTGTGGTAACGCAGTCACGCGCGAAGGATCAAAAGGCTGTTCGGTGGCATCCTTGTCCTGAGACTCCCTTTCTAGTTTCAGCAAGGGCACAGTCGTCCAGAATGCCACTGGTGCAAGCCCACGGCAATAAGAACGGCTATTTGAGTGACTAGAAGGAGAATTGTAGATTGACAACCCTTGCCCTATTGACATGTCCCGTGTCGGGGCTCTAGGAGCCAACAGGGACTTAGCATCTCGAGTCAGGATGGCATGTCAAAGTCAGGGCAGTCCTTCTTACAAAACGTCGTCGGGCCCAGTGCACAGGACTGGACAGGTTAGTGGCCGCTGACGTCCGGCAGCCGAGCCGACTTGTTCAGAGACAGGAGGCTGCGCCTCTGGTTGACCGCGGATTGTGGAGAGTTGAATCCTAGCCACGCCTGCTCTAGTGACGCGGTCTCAGCCGAGAGATCTCACTTCGCACGTTTGGGCCACGATCTCCTTTATGAGAACGACACACTTTCTTGGCGATGAGCCCGGCCTGAGCCGGCCCCACTGGAGCATTAGACTTCTCGGCTCTTATCGTTGTCTGTACGTTCGTAGATCGCGCGAAATTACACTTGCAAAGTCGCGGCCGTCGTCAGCTGGGTCGGTTTAATTGTCGTTTATTGCGGGCGTCAAACGGTGTGCGGCATCCATTTGGTTTTCACACCGGGATAGATCATGTTTCAGTCAAAGTATTGTAGTCTAACGCTTGCTCGATCAACGACGAACGCGTTTATGTGAAGCATAAGGTGAACGCCTTACCGCTGTTTTGCTGAGTCAAGAGACAAGACACTTGTCGACTCCTTCTTGCATGAGCTTGATCTCCGTGGAGGGAACACCAGATCGCTGAGAGGAAAGCAAGCTTAGACTTGCCACTTCATTCCAGACCAAGATATACAAGCAGTCATGATCTGCGTACATAATTCTTTTTGGATCCCTGCTGGTGTTGATTCATCACCGGCAAAAGATCGGGTAGAGTGGATAAGGTTCAATGACAGGTTGAAATATGCTACGTCCGTAAGAGTGGGCTTGAAGGATGAACTTGTAGACGCCTTTCGTGTCGTGCTGTCAAAGGGTGGTCGGTGATCCCGACGTGAAGAAAATTCACCAGCAACAACGTCTGCCCCCGAGACCTTCTCCGTTTTAAACTTCCGTAACAGTGTCACGACTGTTCCATGTCCCGGCCTTGTGATGCTGGTTCCCAGATTATGACATGCCGACACTTGGTTGGAACAGAAGCAAAGCCTGGGAGACTACTGTCTCGAAGTTGAGCGTTACGCAATCCACTCTTTAAATGACTTCTTCGCATTCGCCTGTTGACAAATCCACCCTGTGTGGCCTTGTGTCAAGCAGTGGTTCATGTCACGGAAAGGGAAGCTGCTTCTTTCTCTTGGTCGAGTTGTGAAAAGATCTAGGTATTATGTGACGTATATATGTGGATGAATATGAATGCTCCTGTCGTGTCCTTTTGGGTATCTGTGGTTATCCCCTTGCGTGTTCCAGACCAATCTTACATGCCCGGGCTACTCTAGTCTCGATCGAGTAGCATGTGCCGATATTGCAGTCTTTCGTATCACGCCCCTGCCCTGCCATCCCTGCTGAAGGGTCCAAAAACTCCATGCAATGTAGTAGAAAGCAGACTCGCTGAACCGGATGAAACGTAAAATATTGGAAACTGATGCTAGGACGTTCATTGCATGTCGTCGTCACGGCTTCCAGCACGACTCTTGTCGCGCTTTTCTCTAAGCTCGGGACAACGGCGTCTGTGGTTGATAAACCAGTTGCTGACCTGGGAAGAATGTTAACTATTGGAAACCAGTAGAGCCAATAGTGATAAGATCTTACCTGAGTCAAGTTGATGCCGGCAACAGCGGCGAAATGCCTCTTCTGCTCCTCACTGGGGTATGGGTTGTGCATGTTCTCATCGAACCACCGCTTCATGATCTCTGTCGATTGCTTGGGAAGATTGCTTCTCTTCCTTGACTTCCCGTTCTGGTACTCGTAATGTGATGGAACGAAGAATGCGTGAGAGTAAGGGTAAGGAGCATTGCCGTAGGCTTGAGGCACGTCAAGTCTGGCGACTGATGGATATTCCTCACGGTGCATGCTGTCTGCAGTGACGGGCATGTATGGTTGGCGGGGAGGTTCAACAGCATATCTCTCACGCGAAGGTTGAGGTTGATATTCGCCGTAACCAGAGTGCCTGCGCATGTCCTCGTCTTGCGACACGGAAGAGGCATTGCTATACATGCTTGAGCGGTTGCGAGCCGTCAACATGGGGTCAGACGTGGCATAGACATCAGAGCGGGGAGGGGCAGGACTTGGGTAAGCTCTTGGTAAGTCTGCCCTTTGGCCACGAAGGTCCGGAGAGGCGTGGTGGCTGTGGATGATGGGGCTGCGGCTAGAAGGGGTAGGCAGGTCGAATTGCGAGCGCGGCCTGGTCTCTTCATGGCGGGTTGGCATGTAAGGCAGACTTGTGGGACCGGATTCAGGGAATGTTCGTTCAGGAGTGCGAGAGTCCCAGCCCGAGTCAGTGCGTGTCCTCTTGTTAGGGTAGAGTGATGCTGGCTTGTAGGTGGGCTGATGGTCATAAATCGGCTCTCTGGGCAAAGGCTGCAATGAATGTCCTTGGGATGGAGGAGTTGCGGGCGGGCTCATTCCTGACTCTCCGAGAACCTGCATACTCATGAGTTCAAGCCTTGATATATCGAGTTAATGTATGCTTACCGATCGCAGCGAAGGCAGAGAGGGTTTGCTGCTCTCACCGCTGTTGTACGGCGGCGAGTGTGACGATGGGTAGCGAGTCGAGAGGGGTGTGGAAGAGTAAGAGGCATGGTGCATGGGAGCATCTCTGCGAGCCGGTTCATGATACATGCCGAAGCTGTGTCGAGAGCGATCGATCAATGTCATGCCGTCCATGTTCGGTGATGTTGCTGTTGATTATAACAAGGCCGTTGGAGAGATCGGATGGTCGAGTGTGATCAGGACAAAGGTACGGTCGTCAAGGGAAAGTGATCAAAACGTGAGATGAGAGAGTCCGAAGGAGGCCAGATGTCAAAGGGATGGAAGCAGAGTTTCGAAACTACCAGTCGGATGGGATCACGAGGCGGAGGCTGCAGGTCGAGTCGCGGGTACAAAAGCACATGTATCGCCCGGTGGTGGACGACGGGCGGTGCAGCTCTCATGTATAATTTTGGACAGGAAGCACGCTCCATCGTTTTGGACGGGCCTCCCTGGGAGCCGTCGGTGATTGTGCTAGCGGGCTGCGCCAACGACACCAAGCGCAAATCATCGTCGGTGCATTGATCGGAATGGCTTGACCTAGCACGCCGGCCAACCTGTCACAACCGTCCCTGGCGTCTTGGGACGAGGCACCAAAAGAAGACAATGCAGATGCCGACGCCATAGCGGTGGGTAACGGAAGCTCGCGCACGAGCCGTAACCCGGGCGGAGGGTTAAAACGCCATGCACTGTGATGTCTGTCTCGATCGGCTCCCGAAGTTTCCTGCTTTGACGATGCTTCTCACGAATCCATGCAAGACAGGCCCTTGGAGTTTGGCGCTTCTGCATGCCTGCCAAACCTACCTGAACCGAGCCTGTTGAGTCGCGACGCAGGGTTTTCCTTCTTCTTGCCCGTCCACCGTCCTGTCCTCGTATCTCGACGTCTAAAGCCCCTGACTTTTTCGTGTCGCTCGTCAATCTCATTTGACTGCCCACTATTCGAGAGTCGCAATCTGCCCAACGCGACCGGTACTTTTTGGTCTGTTCCTTGGCGTGCCGCTACACCCATTGATTTACACTCCGTTTCAAGATGTCCATGTGGTGGTGGTACCAAACGAAAAAGAAGGCTGATGGGGTTCCTCGTGAGCGGCACTCGCAGTTGGCTCCGCCCAAGCATGAGACCGCGGCCCTGCAACGACGATAGAACAATGCAGTCAGAGTCAACGCATTTAGTCATACACAAGTCATGTCTCCCCACAGACAAGGCGCACGGCACGTTTGATATATCGGCACGTTTGTGTATCAGCACGTTTGGTATATCAG
>Ga0058697_10001007_pt1 | contig 10710 bp, 7 predicted proteins | sample AgamicAsMae_FD_66619 | JGI IMG/M metagenome (GOLD analysis project Ga0058697, IMG submission 66619) | Agave microbial communities from Guanajuato, Mexico - As.Ma.e | ecosystem: Host-associated > Plants > Phyllosphere > Phylloplane/Leaf | place: Guanajuato, Mexico | collected 2012-06-04
CAAGATGCAAAGATAAACTTGGTTGAAAGGCATGAACCCATTCGTCATTCAAGATACTCTAGAAGCACAATTCTCTCCCCATAAGATAACACTTTCCTTTCCTTTGCCCACTGTCGCTCGCTCGCAATGCCCCCCGGTAGCCTGTGAAAAAGAAGCAACATGCAATAGAAGAAACGCCCCTTGTATCCCCCAAAGCCCAAGTCTCAACTCCCAACGTCCAAAAAGCAGATATAAATGTCATCAAGAAAAAAGCCTTCGTCAAACCAACCCACCCCCAAATGTCATTTACTGCATATCATCCTCAGCGCGCTTGAGTTGGAAGTTGGGTTGCTCATAGAACCACTCAGTGTTCTTGTCCCACTTGTACGCCTTAAAGTCCACACCATAAGGCTTGGGCTCAAGGCAGTACAGCATACCAATAGGCACATCCAAATCTGCAACCTCCTCTCTCTTCAGACCGCGGAAGTATGCAAGCAAGACGCGAGCAACGCTGCGGTGGCCAACAAGCAAGCAGTGGTCTTCCATACGTTCGAGTTCCACAATCACTGGACGCAGACGGTTGATGATATCGAGGTAACCTTCACCGCCGGGACCGGGGTAGCGGTAGTGAAGCTTGTCTTTCTTGCGGAGTGCGTATTCAGCAGGGTGGGCTTCGGCGATGGAAGAGTAGGTGAGGCCTTCCATGATACCGGCGTTGAGTTCGTCCAGCATGCGCATCTGCTTCGAGTCGTATTCTTCGTCATCGAAGAATTGTGCGGTTTGAATACTGCGCTTGAGCATGGAAGTCCACACGCAGAAAGACTTTTGAGGCAGCTCGTTGTTGTCATTGGGCTGGTAGTGGGGGTTGGGAGGTGTGGTGTCACCAGGTTGAGGAGGGAAGTGTGAGTGGGTGAGCTTGTGGAGCTGCTTCATGTCCCATTCTCTTCGCGCGTGCTCGATGAATTTGGTAAGTGTTTTGGCGTATTGGATGCCCTCACTGCTGAGGTCAGAGTCACCACCAATCTTGCCAGAGACATTGTCCATCGAGAGACCGTGACGTGTAATCCAGATCATGCGTGGGGCGAGGTTGAAGTTGAGGAGGTAGTAGTTGGCTTGTGCAGAGAGGAAACCGCGAATCTGATGTGAGATGACCTTGCGACCAACATCGATCATCTGGATATACGGCATGTTGTTCTTTTCCTCATACTCGCCGAGCGGAACGTAGGCTTTTTCGTAAATGGCGACACGCTTCTTGAAGTCCTCAAGCGCAGTGACAGGATCTTGGTCCTTGTAATCGGGGCCCGAAAGCTTCAGACGCATGTTCGACTCGAGCAGGTTCTCGTCGACACATCGACTCTCGAGGAAGAGGACGTTCAGCTCATGACCAGCTCTTTCACGAATCTTCTTCATGATGACCTTTCTGCGCTCGAGAGTGCTGTTTGTGGCGTCAAGAATACCGACAGAGCCGTTGCCTTCTAGAATGTAGTCGAGGAGTTCGTCCAAAGTGTCCATGGCGCACTGTTCACGGATCAAGGCAGCTCTTTTGTTTGAGGGATCGAAGAAGCTGGCCGTCTGGTCCATCGACTCGGGGTCAGGCATCTCAGGTGTTGACACCTTTGTCAACTCGACGCCATCTGTACCATCGTCGACGGATTCAGCTACGCCGTCGTCTTCGGATGCGGGAGGTAGCTGAATGACGGGCATAGTAAGTCTTCGAGATTTACTGTCTTTGTCTTGACTCTCGCTGTGGTTACTGTGTGCTTGAATCTGAGCAGCAAGGCCGGATGAACCAAGGTGTGTCGCTGTGTCGACGATGCCGTTGAGACTGGCCAGACTAGGACGGTGTTCGCTTGGTAGGAAAGAAGGGCGATGGCTTCTCGTCTTCTCCAAGGTGTTCGGCCCTCCAGCGGCGACACGGCGCCTTTCTCCTACGTTGAAGATGCGCGTGTCGTGTTGTAGCCAGTTCAGGTAGCGGGCTAGCTTCTTTGTGATGTAACTCTTTCCTCGTGCAGGCAGACCGACCATGACGATGACCAACTTGGCACCAACATCTCTTTTAGCGATTCTGCCATCGGGCGAGACTTTCGATTTTGTGAGGCCGGGGATATCGAGGGTGGTAGGGCGGACGCGCGGGGTGCTGGAGCCCGAGTTTTGCCTTACTGGCAGAAGCCTTGGGCTGTTGGGTGCTGTGCCATCGGGGGTGTCGTTGAGAGCACCAGTATTGGTGGCACCGACGGCGGACGCTGTGCGGTTCGTTGGCGGGGGGCGGAAGGATTGAATCTCTGGTGTTTGGGAGCCTTTCTTGTTGGCCGAGTTGCCCAAGCTGGTGTTGAGGCTGGACTTCAAGTCTTTGTGTGTGATTTCGTCAATGCTGCGGCGCTGTTGATCTTGCACGTTGCTCATCATCACAGACTTTGCAATGTTGCTCTGTTGGCTCTGGCGACGGTGGAAAGGGAGGGTGGACTGAGTGGTGGAAGAGGCAGCCAGGATTTCGGCGGGCTCGCAGATGAGTGGCATGCTGAGAAAAAGAGGGTCCAGAATTTCCCACGGCCTATGACGCTCCACGGTCCGAGTGCTGCGGCAGCGCCCTGTCTCCTATCGCGGCGCCGCTGGAGAGAGGCCCGCGATTCGTGTTCGTTTAGTCTGACTAACGCCGAGAACGGCCTGGGGCCTGGGTCTTGATAGGCGAACCCTTGACCGTCGAATATGTATAACTGGTAGGTAATAGGCGATGCGCTTTGGTGAAGGAAGAAGAAGTGAGCTGTCGGACGTGTCGGCTGAAGCTTTTGATCCTGGATGAGATGAGGCTGGACTTGGTGCGACCAGTCAGAATAATTATTGTGACTGCGTTGGCGCGTGAATCATAAATAACTTCAAAGCCCGCGATGGGAATAAGGTTGCCTTGCAGAACGTGATGCAGAGTCCGGAGTAAATCTTCTGCTTCTTCCACGGTTCGCCAAAAAGAAGTCCAGTACAAAAGTACCACTTTCTGGCGCTCCCGGGTTGATCACGAGCTCAGGCAGGTGCTATGGCTGTGACTCTTGAAGTGCGCTGGAATTACGCGGAAGAGGGCGCTGGAAGTCAGAAGATGGTTGATTGGGAATCAGGTTGTTTATTCCAAAGCAGCAGCTGACCCGATGATAACACATGCGACAAGGACAGAAGAGGGCCGAATAGACCGTTGTCTTCTTGCTACATCCCTCCAAGGCTGTCGGCGTCAGAACAATGCATATCAACAAGGGGGAGCCAATCGAACTGCGGATGCATCCCACGCTGCGTCTCGCCCACCCAAAACTTGTTGAGATGAACGACCAAGAGATTGCCATCGCCCTTGTCTCGCGTCAAACAAGCTGCCTGCCAAAACAACACATCAGCTCCTCCCCTTCCCATGTCTGTATCTGATTATGCAATTCTGATCACCTCGCGATCCCTGGACGATGCAACTCTCTCTCCGCAAGTGTCACTATCGGCACGCCGCACTCTCCGCCTTCGGACCCCGCCAACGCCCGCTTTGCGGCTGCGTTGCCTATCGAAGCTCAGCCGATTTTTGCTCCATCACCTTCATACCAAGTAATCCGGAGCGCTTCTTCTTGCAGTCATCAAGGCGCGATGCCTGACCAACTCAACCGTGGTTTCACGAAAGGACGATTGAGAAAAGCCGTGTGATTTGAATGTTCTATTGTTGTTCTCGTCGATATCTTAGAAAAGATCTGCGCGTTGGTTCCAACCATGTTCAGCCCAGCTTTCTGCCTGAATGGTTGCAAGGTACAGTACACCTCCGGATGTATAATCCGACCAGATACGAACACAAGCAAGTGTGACGGACGTCGAAAGGGGTCCCGAAAGAAGTGACGAACGCCATGGACCTGGGACGTCCGATGTTCGTCAGACACGTCCACGATCAGAAATATCAGGAATGGGTTAGCTATACTCAGTAATCATGTGAACATCATCCATACATCATAAATCTATACCAGTCGGCTTCCCACATCTCAAGGAAGCAGAACAGAGCCCGTCCTCGTCACAATCTCAAAGTCAGAACCAGCAAACTGATATAACTCAACACGCTCAGCGCAGTCAAAACAACCACCACGTTCCCACTCGTCCTAAACCTCTTCCTCCTCAGCCCATCCTCACCAACCTCAGAAAAGAATTGCCTATTCCCCTGCATCCTCCTAAACGCGCTCACCCCCAAAACACCCGCTCCGTAGATTGCAAACAGCGCTCCTATACTGTAGAACTCTGCCGTGAAGATTTTGAGAACCACCAGAGCGAAGCTGAATTGTCCTAATGAGGTGCGGATGTATGCGCCTTCGAAGGTGCGTTGGGCCGCACGGATTTCGACGAGCTCCGTGTTTGTGAGGACTACTGAGCGTGCGCGATGCATACGGAGGTGATAGCGGTCTGCCGCATGTCGCGTCTGTTTTTTTGCAGCAAGATTTGTGGTGAGTTTGCTTGATTCAACTTTGGTTGATAGGTGATGAAGCCTTGGGGAATTTACCTCGAACATGGTTGTTTGAAAGTCCGCGCCTGTTGGAGATTGGTTGAGCGATCGGATTTGTGCTGCTGGGATGCTGCAACCCGTGAGATTGCTGTCTTTTGCTGATGCGAGCAGGCCTCTAAGAATCGTACGAAAGGTTCCCAGATGAGATGCGACTACATAACACTCTTGTTTCACAAAGGATGTGGTTGCGGACGATGAACATTGGAGAGGCCCACCTGAGCTTGCGGGCAAGGTCGACTTGCGCTGGCTGAAGTGGTCAAAGCGTCGACTCTTAGTATTTTAGTCCTTAGCGTACAGCGAGCGACTTATATATATCTGTCTTCTCTGTGTTACTCAGAATCGAAAAGCTAAGAGAAACCATTACTCCAGTGTTTGGATCTGTACCAATCAAGTTATCCCGCCAACAAAACTTTCGGCAAACTACTGGAGTTCACCAGGATCCCAACCATGACGGGCCCAAGCCTAGACAATCTGCCTCCGGAAATCCTGGACATTATCGTGGACATGATCGAAGACGAAGATGGCTGGGATGAATACCCAACTGATGCACTACTCAACATGCGCGAGACGTGTAGATCACTGGAACGCGCCTGTCACAAACGTTTTCTGCTCTACTTCCATGAGTGGGTCATTGACTTGGAGAAGGATCCAGAGTTGTCAATCACGAAAGCTGTGCTTGCAAGCCACGTTCATGCGGCTGCCATCAACAAGATCACATTTGTATACAAGATAAATCATCCCGGGCTCTGGAAAATCGCACCTCTGCTCCATGAAGTTTTCAGTACCCTGGCATCGTTTAATCGCAAACTGGTTCTCGTGTTCGACCCCTATGCAGACTTCGAAGCAGAAGCTGATATACACACCGGAGAGGTCGTGCTTTTCATCAACAAAATCTTGGTCTTTGCTGCAACGAGTAAGCTAGCGATTGGTAGTATCCATGTCCGAGCCAGAAGACAGGATTGGGATAAAAGATACGTTCGTCTTAGACATCATCGGCTTTCCATGCAAGCGCCACACCATACTTTTGCTAAGGTCGACCATGGCACGATATTAGTGCAAATTAACGGGCTACTGATGACCGAAAGACATCGGAACAATACGAGATGCCCTCGATTACTGGTTGCCAAGTACCCAGGCAAGGGAGAGGTTTCATTCGACTACCGCAAGGGATGTTTGAAAATACGCAACCTCCAGACCTTTCAATGGCATGAATTTCGGTATTGGATCAAAGCGCTCGAATGCAGCGAGCTCCAGATCAAGGGGTGTAATCTCAATCCCAGAGATCTGTTTCGAGTGCTAGCATATTCCAAATCGATCGACCATCCAATACGACGTATGTCGATAACAGATACGTCATTGTTCAAGGAAACTTCTCGGGACGATGGACCTGGCCTTAGAACCTCTATGCGTGACCTGATAGCAGCTATCACACCTTACAAGTGCCAGCTTGAACGCGTTCACTTGGCCAACATACGCGGCGACATAGGGCGTTTGGCTATGCTAGGGGCTGAAGGGGAACAAGGGCTTCAAGTGTTGCTACAACGACTTACTCATGGTGTTGTCCATCTTGAGGCTACTCATAGGGCGAGAATGGCAACCAGGGCAACACAAACTTAATCCCTCGGCCGGACTCCACGAGCGTCCAGGCTCGAGACGTCATCGAGAACACAAAGACATCTAGACAAGATACAGTCGATGGATATGTGACATGTAGATTGAAGGGAATAGCTGCATGGTCACTTAGAACCACACAAGATATCCCGAAAGATTTCACAGCTTCGCTTGGCGTTTAGCCCGCAACACTGTGCTGTCAGTCCTCACACCCTCATCATCTTGCCCTTCAACAGTCAGGTCCGGGAAGTCACTGGGCATGATTCTTCTCGGCGTTGTCCCAGGCACAAGATTGTATTTGCTGAAATCAGTCACACCTCCGACATCTCGGAGGAAGTCTTCGTCGGTTGTCAGGAGCCCGTTCACCTTGCTTGTCGTCGAACCCAACATAGCTAGTATGGCATCTGAGAATATGGTCGGCTTTCTGAGATCGCCTCTCCTGTCCATATCAGCCGCGACGGCGTCTTGAGTTGCGGCACTTTCAATGGCCACCGCAGGCCAGATACCAGTAATCGCCATGTTCGTCTTAGCTTCTCGGATCCAGTCCATGGACAGTCCCTTGACCAACACGCTCATTCCTACTTTTCCGACAGCATATGCGGTTTTGCCTCTGAAGAAACGGCTGTAGATCGGTGGACAAACGACAATCACGCGTCCCTTCCAACCACCCTTTCTGAACAGCGGAAACGATGCTTGGATGCTAGAGTACAAGCCTTCGATATTGACTTCTTGCATCAGCTTGAAGCGCTTGACTGGCGTCTTAGCTACCGAGGACCACCAAATGGCTCCAGAATTATAGACCAGTACATCGAGTCGATCGAGCTCGGTCGAGACTCTGGCGAATAGTTTATCCACCGATTCAGACGAGCGTGTGTTTACTTCCATGGCAATTGCGGTTCCTCCAAGCAAGTGTATTTCCTTTGCGACTGTGTTGATGGTGCTTTGAGATGAATTTGGATCTGGGGGGAAGGAAGCCAGTTTTTCAGGATCTGATGTTGTTTTTGCTGCGACGACGACTTTTTTCTCCACTGTCAGCGATCTGCCCTGGAAACTGTTGATAGAGCTCTCATAATCGTCTTACCTGCGTAGCCTTCTCCTGCCAGACCAATTGCTATCTGTCGACCCATGCCACGAGAAGCACCAATCACCAATGCTACAGGTTTTGTGCTTGCCATCTTTGATCTTTGGTGATGCTCTGATCAAAACGTTACAGAGGCGTTCATCTATTGATCAGAGCCTTCTCGTGGATGATATATTATATGCTGTTGTCAACAGCTTGCCAACCGAGGCTGGCAAGGCGCGGGGTCGGCGCGCTTTCTCACCAAACTTCCTGTCATCTCTCGGACCAGAGTATCGTTGTTGACTCAACATCGCATGTTGTCGACTAAATATCTAACGACATACCGACGGAACAGCCTCTTCTGAGTCTGCCGTCGCAATCTGGATGCATTCGACTTGCCTATATCTGGCAGGCCATTATTGATGACATAAGATCTGTTCTAGCGTTATACTGTAGGGCTGGACGAAGGTTTCAGAATAGGTGCGACGCGGCTCCGCAAGCATCTTTGACACCGCAGTGATACCTTTGCAGATGCCGGCAAAGGAACTCGAAACGACATCACTTGGCCATAGCCTTGTGTTTAATATTAGACCCACAGTAAAGAACCAGGCCTCCAAGTTCTCTAACGAGGGTGCTTCGGATCTCCTCTGCATGGCATTCGTAGAGCTTCCAACCAGGTAGGTGGTGCGTCCACGATTGACGTCTCGAGTCCAACGACTGGTACACGGAGCAGTCTATATAGCTTGCGTGCTCAAATTCGAGTTGCTGCCTCCAAGCGTCGTGGCCAGTTCCACATACTGCCTTCTCTACCTACTCACCATCAGTCTCTCAGATCGAGACTCACAGCTCGAAGTGCTTGGGCCACACAAGCGGCGATGATGCGGAACATCATTCGCAAACCTGCCTCTGCGCACAGTGCACTTTCTTCCCTAGGCTCTTGATACGATGATTGTGTACACCCTTGTGCCCTGCAGAGTTCGTAAGGGCAGCGGTTTCTTCTCGAATCCGGCCCTCACTGTCTGACTTCTCATCCATCCAACCTTCCGCCATGGCGAACGCAACGACATCCGGTGACCTGCAACTCGCGGCAGCCGCTGCTGGGTTCTCTCTTGGCTTCGGGCTCTTGACTGTAGTCCGCGCCTACAAGCAGACGAGGGCGAATCGAGCTCCTTCCCGGAGCGTGTATATCTGTACGTCAAGGCGGGCACCAATCGAGAGCTATCACGTGGCTTCTTCACTGTCGCGTGCATTTCAAATCATGCTTGCACAAGAACTATGCTAATTGCACCCTTACTTTAAGATATGCTCTGGGGCGAGATCCTGGCAAATCTTATCCTTGGAATCTTGACATGGCTCTATCTCAAGGATGTTGTGAAGACTACGTAAGTACTACATTTGTTTACGACTATATGGACACGAGAATTCTGCGTCTGTATCCTGATTTGGTTTGTCGGAGATTGCTGAATATGCGATCGGAAATGGGTTACATGACATACGGAAAGCAACTCTGGCTCAAGGGCCATCGCTCTGCACAAAATCATCTGTATTTGGCGTTTACTCGTACAAACATCTATGGCTAGGTCCTTCCTTCGTCTAGTATCCCGTATACTAGCAACTAGATTGATGGTCACAAACTCTCGGGGATCTGGTAGTGCAGAGATCTAAGACCATACACTGACTAAAGTTACAGGCCGACGCTCCTCTTTTTCATCCTTGTCTTCTACGCACTGGAAGTGCAACTCCTGATGCAAATCATCATCAATAGAATTGCCGTCATCGCAGAACGGAGACCTACTGCAACGAAACTCAAGATCGCAACAGCGGTCATCATCTCATGCATCAACATCGCGGTGTTTTGCATTTTTATCCCAAGCCATATGATGCCGCCGGTGAATCAGACATTTGTTCATATCAATCGGTATTGGGACAGATTATCCAAGGTCTTGATTATGCTCGTCGAGTGAGTTTCTTCGAGACTCCACCACCATATGAGTGACATTCGCTGATGACACTACAGTGCCTTTTTAAACTGGTATTTCGTGTTTACTGTGCGGGCGCGTCTCGTCAAATATCATGGACTCAGGAAGTACAAGCCACTCGTCTCTTACTACACTCGCTTGGGCCTGGTATCCGTAGCCATGGATGTATGTTACCTCCGAACATCTTACCCTCCATACGTGACATATACTGATGTTTTCTTAGCTCATGCTCATCGGACTCATGTCGCTGAGAAACCATACACTCTTTGTGCAGTTCCACCCTGTTGCCTGTAAGTATACGAAACCCATATTACCATTCGAACGATCACTGACATTCTTCCCAAGATATGGCAAAGCTCAACATAGAAATGTCTGTACGTATAACAGCTGAGCCACTCTACGACTTCTGCAGAAGTATGCTGACATTATTTGATACAGATGGCAGACATGATAGTCAAAGTCGCGAGGTCATCCGAGAACGACGTAAAGCCAAAATCGACCTCTCTGGGCCTGTCTGGTGAACAATCACAAAGACCACGCCATCCACACACACTCCACGGCGATGACGACGATATGCATATGGGTCCCAAAAACACTGCTGTGATTGCTCATTCACAACCCGACCATGCGCAGCAGGAACACATTCAAGGTATCTCTCGTCAGAGAGATGTGCAAGTCTACGTTGGAGATTCAGATAGCGACTTCCGCACTGAGAGTATCGATCATGGCAAAGCACAGAACAGGAGCAGGGTGAATTCGTATGAGTCGCAGGTACCGCTGAAAGATCTTGGGAGGCTGACGGAAGCCCGATGATATTGGCATGATACTTGTAATCAACACAGAACTTTCTGGTCAATCGTACTCAACAGTCTTGCAATTTCATTGAGTAGATGTAATACTGCTACCTTGCCCTAATAACCATATATCCTGATGGCCTCGCTCAACGAACAGTCCAGATAGTTTCACTGGAAATAAGATTAAATCCGATACCAACATGATTTAATCTTCCGAGCTCGTCTCCCAAGACGACATCACATGTTTCCTACACTGAGAATCCTTAGGGCTTCTCATAGGAGACCCATCTTTAGAAGATATTGGATTGGCATAGTCCACAATTAAGGTTTCAGGAGCGGAAGGGTGAGTGTCCATAACTCCGGAGTCTGGATATAAACCTCCTAACCCCGCGTCTACCACACGTCATTGGAGCTGCTCGAACGATAAAGTCAAGTACAAATAGGAAGCTATGCCTCGATCATTGACAGTCCAGATCATCACAAGCTCAACAGAACAGCAGTATCCATACCTCGACCCACAATGTCTTTCTTTGATCCCGCACCCAAGCCAAAGAGTCTTCTTGGCTACCACAGAGTTCTGGCACCCACTGCAGGCATCAAATGCTCTCCTCTGTGTCTGGGAGCCATGAACTTTGGCACTGGATGGTATGACCGATCAAGAAACCCCAACTCAAATCATTCGACTGACAACTGATTCAGGAAAGATTTTATGGGCGAGTGTGATAAGTCCACAAGTTTTGAGGTCCTCGACGCCTTCTTCGATCTCGGCGGTAACTTCATCGA
>Ga0058697_10001009_pt1 | contig 10693 bp, 12 predicted proteins | sample AgamicAsMae_FD_66619 | JGI IMG/M metagenome (GOLD analysis project Ga0058697, IMG submission 66619) | Agave microbial communities from Guanajuato, Mexico - As.Ma.e | ecosystem: Host-associated > Plants > Phyllosphere > Phylloplane/Leaf | place: Guanajuato, Mexico | collected 2012-06-04
AGTCGTCACACTATCTTTCAAACCGCTTCCAAGCATCCTTGAGATCATGGTCATGTCAACCTCTGTGCCAGCCAGTATCGTGTATGCTCCAAAAAGCTTGCCGAGTGAACGCTCTTTCGCTTGGTCGTCATTCGACTGCATGATTCGCACCATCGAGAGCTGTTCGTTGTGGAAAACTGTCGACAAGAGATCTGATATTGTTGTATTGTTCTGAGCCAGGCTTCCAATTCTGTCTCCGTACGAAGCATTTGAATCTTCTTGGATGAGTAGTAAGATGGTTTCTGTCGCCAAAGCACAAGAGTCCACTAGTGCGTGACTGCACTCCGAGAGAAGTGTCAAGTTAAATTCGAGAACAGCTTCTTGTACTTCTGGACGTTCGTGTGTGCGTAGTCTGTTGATGTTCGCTATTGCAACTTTCAACTGTGCTGCTGTTGCTTTCACCCAACGACCATCCAGCTTCGCGGTCTTTTGTCCTTTCGGCAGTGCTTGTCCATCTACTGGAGATGAAAGCTTGTCGGTTACTGCATCGCTGAGGAGTGTCCGCAGGAGTGATTCGATTGTCTGCAGGCCAGCTACGAGGACTCTCCAATGTCGACGACCTTTTGTATTGGGTGTAAGGGCCTTGGTCCATGATGAAACTATACCAGGAAGGAAACTTGACAGCACTTCCAAGTCATCTATGCAGGCAACCAATGACTTCAATGCCTCTGCTGCCGCCAGTTGGACCTGGAAAGACTCTCCGCTGGTAATGCCCTCAAGAATGACAGAGACAGCATGACCCAAAGATGGGACATTTGCAGTCCCAACGAAAGAAGCTTTCCCTGCGGCACTGTTGCTCAAGGACTGGAAAAGTGCCTGCATGCACTGGAATCCTACCGCGCGAAGCTCATCCGTAGCAAGCCCTGACGGCACAGTCTTTCCAGAAGTATCGCAAGTGAGTGTCAAAAAGATCAGAAGCTGACCACTCAAATTTGAATCCATATTTTTCGTCCAGCCTTTCGAGATCAGGATGTTCAGACACCGCAAACATGCCTCCATAGCCTGAACGGGAAGATCCCGGCTCGCTTTGAGGACCTGTGAGATGGGGAAGAAGACATAGTCGGCTAATTTGTGGTCGAAAGCATCTGGTCGTGTGGTAACCTCTCCTAGTGTCCGTGACAATGTTTCCAGAGTTTTGATGATGTTGTCGACATTCCTGCTGTTGCCCGCAAATGCTAAGGTCGACTGGCTGAGGGCGATGCAGATCGGTTTGAGCTACACATTGTCAGAACGACATCACCAGCATCACTACTGACGTAGCGGTACGCACTTTCTGAAATGCCTCATTCCTTCTTTCCATTATCTCGTTAATTCACGATTCGAGTTGTTTATGTTCAAGGGAAGGAAGAGCCGTGTTTGCAGAACTTCAAGAGCGGCCACTTGTGATTGGCTATCTCTGAGGCTTGGCAGACATTGTCCGTCGTGTCACCCTGGTCTCTTCTTCTTCTGGTCCGCATCCTTATTGCCTTTATAACATCACATCGATTTAGTCTGTAAGTGTACAAGGCACTTTGGTTATCGTTAAGTGAACTGATGAAGTTACTTTATCTTGGTTGAGCCTGAAAATTCGACTTTTTTATATGGATAATCGACAACGATTGAACACCACCGTATTGCACGTGGTCTAAGCGATGTCCAGCAAGATTTACAGCTACACCAAATTTATTAAGAATCTCTATAGTTTGGAAATCATCGTAAGTTGTCCTTCCGACACGTCAAATTGAGCCTCGATGAGAGGAATATGAAAATTGACACTCTGGCACACGAAGAGGGAGCAAGAAAGCGACGTCGGAGACCCAACCGATGAGCTCACACACAAATCTTGAAACATCACCCAAAAAATACGTACCTCGTGTCTATTCGAGATGGACACGCTTAAGGTTGACATGTACGGAGTACAGAATCTGGGTTTACTCCTATTCAGCATGACAGCTTCTTTTCGATGTCAGGAAGCAGACTTTTGTTCTCCCGCTCCGAGGACGACTCCGGGCGTAACGATCTAAGCATATCCTGCCCACCAAGGTTGCTTGCATAGATCTGGGCCTTTGGCTACAGCTACCGCGTCAAGGTTCGTCATGCATCTGATCATGAAGACAGAGACTTTGGAGGCGAATACATGTGGAAAAGACCCGAGTGCATACCGAGAAGGTATTCGGAGAAGATACCGACAAGAGAGCAAATCGTTAAGTGGAAGTCATGCAGTATTTGTGTTCCATGCATAGAAGTTGTGCACGAGTCAGGGCTGAGTGCGGGAGATCTGCAAAAGACGCGATGCACCCTCTCCCAGCTGGCCATCACGAACAGTGCGGAGCCGGGTGATCCTGCAACAAGGGTGTGCTGTGGGAATCTCTCTGTTTGTGCTCCTCTGCGCATGGCAAGACACAGAGAACTCTGCGCCATTGCTGGGTCTATGGCGCGTGGTCGCATCAGGGTTGCAGTCAAAAGAGTCATGTAACACCAGAATCTCGATGCATGTCAGCCGTTTTAGTCGTTGCCCACTTTGCGCCTAAAAGCACATTCGACTTCTTATACAGGTTTAGCCAGCTGGACCTTATTAGCGTACCTTATTATGAGCTCTGCCCTCTACCAAATTTAGGTTGTGGTTGACGAGAATTGTACGGACATCTGATTCATGAAGGCATTGGAGGCACAGCTGCCATACTTCTCCCGTGTCCAGAATGCTTTTCCTTCTTCCGAGGTGCCATGGCAATGATCAAGCGTATGACTAGCTTGGGCCAGAATCGCGGACTGATCGAACCTCGAGATTCGTGGTATCATTCGTGCTCGAGGTTTGGTCTGCAGCCGGGACCACCGAGGGAGAATACACAGTATCGGCCGTAAAGCCATGAGAAAATTGGTGAACTGTCTTCCAGACGTGTCACTGAGGGGACCAAAGTTTCTATGGCGCTTTTGTAGGATCAAAAAACTTCTTGGCTGTGTGTTCACGTATGCTGCTCGTATCGTGAGAACGACGCGTTGGAGGACATGTCATTGTCTGCATCTGCCTCGAGGAAATCGTCAGTGCAGAGTCAAGTTCTGTCGCGACCTCCCACTTTGCACGCAAGGACGGAGCATGAACACCAGAAAGATGGGGAAGAGGTATTGCCTGAATGAGCCACCTCGTGGTTTCGGAGTGTACTGTGCCCTGGAAAAGTATACTGGAAAGCTTGAGGATGGAGAATGACGGCTTCTAGAAAGTAAGAACGAAAACTTTATAGACGACACTGTCGATTATCTGGCCTCAAGGGTAGTACCTGTCTAAGGATTCCAGTGGAGGGCCAGATAAGCGATAACAACGAAGGCTGTGTGCGAGAAACATCAGCTCTGGCTGGTGTCTGAAACGTGGTCGGCACTGGGCGGACCAGAGAAGGTGGCCTGACAGAATTGCGACAGTTAGGATGTGTGCTTAGACGCTGTCGAGCACAAGGCACATATGTCCATGATGATGAGGATTGGAGAGAGAACGGGTTTTGGCAAAGCAATGACGAGGTCCAATCACACAACAGGGAAGCGCTGGAGCGTAGAAGTTTCGATTTGCAGGGCAAGGGCGATGGTAGAGCGTGGCATCGCGTGGCAGACGGGTTAAAGTTTGTGCATTCGGGTGTGGAGAGGCAGTGAGTTTGGACAGACCAAAGCATAAAGCGGCTGGCTGATACAGAAGCCTTGGACATGGCGTCCGCAGGACGGCTGGGTGTTGTTGGTGATAATGTGGAGAAGAAGGAGTATGATTGTATCGTAATGAAGATAGGCAGCTCTAGACAAGAGTCGTCGTGTGTGAGCGATTAGAAGAGTTCGCGTGACAGAGAAAGATAGACATGTTTATGAGACAAGCGGCAGGTTGGAGCGAGGATTGGCGGTTCGGGGAGAGGTGCAATCTGTGCAGGGCAGCTAGCAAGTCGCGACTCGTGGCGGAGCATGGCCAAGGCGCTCGGAGCAGGGAGCAGAGCAAAGAGTGGACTCGGTCATTCGGCATGACAAAAACAGGGAGGGGGCAGAGAAGCAGAAAGATGGTTTGGGTGATGTTTCTGAAGTCAACGGCCCAGCTGGGAGTCGCGGATCCGGTACTCGGTATCATAGAACGGATGCTTAGCCGTTGGATAGGAATTCATGAGAAGTTTTTCGATATTATTGGCCGTGGCCTGCATGACATGGAAGTGATCAAGGCGAGATTGAGAAATGCCTGCAGATTGTTGTCTTGGGCGATAGGTAAGCGACAGAAACAATCAAGTAGGCGAGGCCTCGGGTCAATATGATGAGATGATAATGTGGGAGGGCCCAAGCAAAAGAGAGGATCCGGGCAGCTAACAGAGTTTGGGCCAGAAGATTAGATTGACTCTGAGACCCTGGCGAGCGTTTTTGCAAGGACCGAGCTCGTCGTCGATTCAAGCGTGAGCGCTCAGACAGCAATTGGGTTATGCCTCATACACTATCGGCATCTCAGACCAGCTGCTTGCTCGTCGTCATTGGCAATTGCGACTCTGCGCTACATCCATGGCGGACCCTCCTCAACACTCTTTTGCGTCTGTCTTCCGTCCCGGCTCGAGAAGTAGTACTTTTTTCAGTCCTCATACTCACACTGCCACCATAACGGCCACTCCGACAACGACGCCCAAGACGACGACTCGACGCTTCGCCTCGCTCAGAGGTCTTCATGACCGCCCGAACTCGTCTCGTCTGAAGAAGCAGCAGGCGTCAAACAACCCTCCGGTCCAGCCTTCTTCGACCTCGCACGACGAACTCGGCGACATGATCGATGCCACTGGTCCAAAGTCGAGACGCGAGCGTACTCTGATCGGCACCGAATGCGCAGCATGCGAGGAGCCGCTGGAACACACGTTGCGCGGAGAGCGCATCCTGCAGCTGTCGTGCGGGCATGTCGCTCACGAAGCTTGCTTCTACGAGTTTATCAAGGAGTTTGAGTCCCAGGAATGCCCTTCGTGTAACGCTCCACTGGGCCTTGACACCAGCCGAGGCGGAAACCTGAACTTTGGTAACACAAACCCCACCATCTCGACCACTTTGTCGGTCACTGACAAGCATCAGCGAAACTCAACAACCTCGTCAACAACCGCAGTGCAAACAGCCCCGACTTGCGCGATCGCACAAGAGACTCCGACAACAATCCCACGCCCTGGGACGATCCGCCTCGCCATACCCATCAGACCTATGCCTCGACTCCAAGCCATGCTCACCACAGTCACGATTCCGTCCAAAGCCATGCCCACCACAGCCACAACTCGGTACAGACTGCGATCCTGGACCCGAGCCCGCGTCCACCGACCCAAGCCAGTTTCACGCGTTCCCACCAGCACAGCAACAGCGTCAACACGCACAACACTCACCTCACCCATACCAACAGCCACCACACCAGATCTGTCGAATCGCGCCAGCACGAGAGAAACAACAGCCAAGCCACAGACGAGTCTCGCAATCGCAGGATCGAATACGATCTCCAGTCCATCGCTGCTGACATTCCAAGCCCGCGGCCCAACATCAAGAACCCCATACCTGCTCCTACCGTCACTGTCCGCACAGAGTTCCCCACACTGAATCGAAGCCGACAGCAGCAAAGCTTGACCTGCCTGATTACCGTCGAAGTCGTCGATGGAAAATGGCGTCCCGATCCCGAGGACATCGTTTCTCCTGCTGCCGACAGCCTCGACAACATGTCAATGCCTCGTTCGCCCGATCCCCAGAAGCAATTTGACCTGCCCCATACACCGTCTCACGTACTGGATCGTGTCACTGAGGATCTGCATACCAAAGTCGACAATTGGCATGGTCTGGATTTTTCACGGTAAATATGCCCCCTCAAGTATTTTCTGGTACAACGCTGATATGGAATCAACAGATTCGGCCGTTTGCTGCTCCATGGCACCATTCGCGTAGGCAAAGATCGCCAGTCGTGGCAGGACCTGGAGTGCTATCTCTTCACCGAAATGCTTATTTGCATAAAGGAGAAGAAGCCTCAAAATCAATGGGAGACGGCCTCGGAGTCTGCCAAGATGAGGACCAAGTGCACTCTCAAGGGTTCCATCTTGATCAAGAGACACTTGAAGCAGGTCCAGTTTGTTCCCGATCACGACATACTCACCCTAAATCTCTCAGTCGCCGAGCTTCCGCATTTCCACCTTCAATTCCACGATCGATCGCAGCTGGACATCTGGCGTCGCGCCCTTATCAGTATCAATAACATCGAGATGGGCGAAAGCGACGAAGACTTTGAAACTTCTGGCACCGAAGACGAAGATCTGGCCTCTAGAGGAGGTAGACGTTCCTCTATCCCGTCTTCGTACGGTGCTGGTAAATCTGCCTACACCGCACCCACGGAATACACCAGCCCTACCTTCCGAGGTACACATGGCTTCAGACTTCCCATGGCTATGCATGTTCCTCTGGACATTGTCGTTGTCGTACCGCTCTCTTCGTCTATGCAAGGCCTCAAAATCTCTCTGCTTCGCGATGTCTTGCGCTTCCTCGTAAACAATCTTGGCGAGCAGGATCGTATGGGCCTTGTCACCTATGGATCTAGCGGAGGCAGTATGCCTGTCGTGGGCATGACATCCAAAAACTGGAATGGATGGTCTAGAGTTTTCGAGGCAATCAAGCCAATCGGACAAAAGAGCTTGCGTGCCGATGTTGTCGATGGCGCAAACGTAGCCATGGATCTCTTGATGCAGAGAAAGGCAGCCAACCCCATCTCTGGAGTCATGCTCATCAGCGACTCCACAACGTCCGACATTGAGAGTGTCGATTTTGTTGTCTCTCGCGCCGAAGCCGCAAAGTAAGCATTTTTCCATCCTGAAAAGCCCAATCACAGAAGCTAACGAATCACAGAATCGCCATACATTCATTCGGTCTAGGTCTCACGCACAAGCCCGATACCATGATCGAACTCTCAACCCGCACCAAGGCAACATATACATATGTCAAAGACTGGATGATGCTTCGGGAATGCGTGGCTGGCTGTCTGGGATCCCTGCAAAGCGTTTCACATCAAAACGCTAAGCTGAAACTGCGCTTGCCCGAAGGTTCACCTGCCAAATTCGTCAAAATCAGTGGAGCGCTACAAATCACAAAGCGCGCCACCGGTCGCGATGCTGAAGCCTCATTGGGCGATTTGCGCTTCGGTGACAGGAGAGGTGAGCTAACTGCCAACTTCATTTCTTCTGCGATACTAATGCTCGTATAGATATTCTTGTGCAGCTAGCCATTTCACCCGACAACTCGACTCCCGAGCAGGATTTGCAAGATCCTTGGGAGACGATTGTCTCTGGACTTGAGGCTCTTGGTGGACCTCTTGACCAGGATGATATGCGTCCAGTCTCTGTCGAGGAAGTTCCTCTCATCCAAGCCGATCTTGCTTGGGGCGACATTCTTCGCGAAGGCAATGTCACTCAGCTTCCCCGCCCGTCACTTCTTGCGATTACCATGCTTCCTCCGGTCTCGAAGAAGGCCTCGATGAGCCGTGCAGCAACTCCGCCAATTCCTCCCCACCCATCTGTGGTCCAACGACGCATGGAGCTGCTAACATCCGATATGCTCACCCGAGCTCTGACATTGGTTTCCCGAGGCCAACACGAAAGAGCTTCTCATCTTCTGACGGAGACCCGCAGTATATTGAAGGGTCTCGGAAAAGGTGGACTTCCTCCTCTCCCACCACCTTCAGCGCCACCGACTGCTCGTCTCCCTCCTACTCCTACAGCAAGCATTCACAGCAACGGCACAGACTACCCACCATCGGGCCCACCTACAGGACCTCTTCCACCGCCTCCCATGTTCATGGGGACTCCGGTGTCTATGGAGCCCAGACGCACCCCTACACCACCTCGTCTTGAGCCTCTGAGCCCCTTTACACCCGCCGCAGGCATTGATGCCGACATCATGTCAGCCCTCGACACGGAGCTTGCTGCCTCTTTGGAGTGGATCAATCACCCCGCCGTCTTCGGCCGTGACAGTCGCAAAGCTGTCTTGCAGGCTATCGGTGTGATTAGCAGCCAGCGTGGTTTCACCATGCGAACTCCAGCTGAAAGCTTGTGGGCCACACGCGTGCCCGGAACAAGACGTCTAAATGACCGCAGCCGCGAGTGGCGCGAGACTGGAGACGAGCTCCTTGCCGAGGAGTCATAGAGAAGCAGACATGTCTGCGACATTCACGACGATCCACGACCTTTTCCCTCTAACCTCGAATACTTTTTTTTTCTGTTCATCTTCTTTTAAGATATCCCCGGTTTTTTGTTTCTTGTCGATACCCGTGTTGTTCACCTTTCTTATCACCTTGGTCAGTTATGGATTTCTTTGGATAAGGGAAACTTTTGTTTGGGAAGGGAGAACTAGAAAAAAGTATATCATGCATGCGGTACATTGCTGTTTTTTCTACTATGCTCATATGATCTTTCCCTGGTCTATCGTGTGTGACATGGATCTCCTGTGTATACTTTTTGTACTTTTGTCTCAGAAAAGTGGCATTCATACTGCCTAACAGCACACTTAGTCCTAAAGTGAAGAGTCGTGTGCAAGTCTCGAATACAGCGATGATGATGCCTCACATCTACTCAGTAAATTTATGAACAAGTGATGATCGTATTTGTGCTGGCGAAAGGTCAGTCACAATAGGTAGGTTGATGACAATGACGAGTTCTGGTATTGAGCACAGACCATGGTGCATTGCGGCGGCAGTCGAACAAGCTTGAGAGTTTGACGAACAACGAGAAGGAGCAACCCAAGCGCATACCCATCGACTTGAACACACGCGTCTTTCCTGGAATCGCTCTGGACTGGACAGCGACTGCAACTACAGTAACGCGCAAAACTACAAGACTGAAAGGTGCGATCAGGCACCCGCAGCAGACACTCGACCCATGCACCGCGCATAGACAGGCTCTCCCACACAAGAGCTACGCATACACAGGCCTTGCAACACATGAAGGCGGCATAAAAGATGGCGCCTGCACAGCAAAAGAGAAAGCGCCCGCAGGACGACCACCAGAACCGCGCCTCACCCCACCGTCCTGAGAACCTCAATCTGGCCCAGCAGAACCAGCGCAACAACAATAACAACCGTCGCAATGGAAATGCTAACCAGAACCGCTCCAACAACTCGACTCCTACTCACAACCGCCATGGCAACTTCTCGCAACCCTCCTCCGCAAGAAACTCGCCCGCGCAAACCCCCCAGACTCCACAGCAGAATGCGCAACCACCGCCGCAACAGCAGCAGCAACCAGAGCCAGTACGCCCTGCTCTGCAATCGACACCCTCTGCCACGCCGGCTCCTCCACTCGTCCTTCCTCAGTACCCACCGACGCCCAAGGAACCTCCGGCTCCTTATGCCTACGACTACTTGACCGATGATGCTGTGAGCGCGTGGCAGGCAAAGGGAAAGCAGTTGGTGCTGGACGCTCTGGAAAACGCAGAGGACAAGGATGTGGTGTCGAACACACTCATACAAGAGCTGCTGAGGACAACATTGGATGGTCGTCTGTCTGCCGGGGAGTGCGCCGAAGTGCTGAAACAAGTGGCCCCTACCGACGAGCTGCAGTCTGTCTTTGGCGACACACTGGCTCTACTCGACGATACGGATTGGAAGAATCCCGTTCTCAAGACACTTGTCCATCACGCTGGCCTCTCTGCTCATCTCCTCCGCAACGAGCTCGATATCGAACCCCTGTCGGCACTCGGTCTCGTGCGCAATACCTTCTCGACTATCCGCAACCGCAAGACGACAAACCTCATCTACCGCCAGGCCAACTTCAATTTGCTGCGTGAAGAGTCAGAGGGCTACTCGAAGCTCATCACCGAATATTTTCACGCCGCCAATGCTGGTTTGACCTCTGACCTGATCGCTGAGCATACGTTCCAGCGCATCAAGGCTCTTGTCGGCTCTTTCGATCTCGATGTTGGCCGAGTCCTGGATATCACTCTGGATGTCATGGCAAACCTTCTGATAAAGAATTGCCGCTTTTTCATCAAGTATCTACGCGCAAGTTCGTGGTGGCCAGAACAGCATATTCCGGAAGGCTTCCAGACTCAAGGCCAGGGCTTTACCTCTCTACCAGCTTGGGCTCTTCCCCATTCGGCATCGTCGAGTCAGACTTCGGAACAGCGTGCTCAACTCGCTGCTCTCAAGGAAGCCCGTGATGTGGATTTCTGGCAACAAGTACGCAAAGTAGGCATGGAGGCTTTCTTCGACATTGGCGCTCTTCGCATCACAAATCTGGATGCTTCTGCCGTTGCCGATCTTCTGAACACCGAACTTAAGCCCGAGTTGGACGCCAGAGGTCGCGAGATGAACATGATCCGCCGCCTTCGCACCAACAACGCCCGCAAATGGATGCGTCAAACCGGTTGCATTGTACCTCCTGGCAACTCCGACGCTGCCCAACTACTTGGCTTCAAATTAGCCTTCTACTACTCTGCTGCTCGCGACAAGCATGATGTTCTTCCTGACAACCTCATCTATCTTGCCGCTTTCCTCATTAAGATCGGATTCATCTCTTTGAGAGATCTATATCCTCACTTATACCCCCCGGATGAAAAGATGGGCGAGACTAAGGAGAGACTGGAAAAGGAGAAACTCGAGAGGGAGAAGGCTGCAAAGCCTGGCGGTGGTGCTCTGAATGCGCTTGCCATGGCTGGTGCTCTTGCAGACGAC
>Ga0058697_10001010_pt1 | contig 10687 bp, 10 predicted proteins | sample AgamicAsMae_FD_66619 | JGI IMG/M metagenome (GOLD analysis project Ga0058697, IMG submission 66619) | Agave microbial communities from Guanajuato, Mexico - As.Ma.e | ecosystem: Host-associated > Plants > Phyllosphere > Phylloplane/Leaf | place: Guanajuato, Mexico | collected 2012-06-04
CAAGTAGCCCGAGGCCAGTTAGGTGGACTGGACGATTGCTGGTCGTGTCCTTGATCCAATCCTCAATGCTTGTCCTGTCGCGAAGCCGATCGAGTCGCATGACTGATTCTTGTTGCGAAGCACTCGAAAAGTGCAAGGGTCTATCGTTCTGGGCAGAGGAGGTGGGGTGGAACTCGCCATGGCAGAACAGGTAGCACGTCGAGACCATGATACTAAATGTATCGTAGCAGGCAAGCAGTCGTGTGCTACGCGTCGCACTGAAGATACAAGCTGCATGCCAAAGACATCTGCGCGCCTCACGAGGTCGATTCTGGAAGAAGTCACCAATCTCCGCTCTGGACCTAAGCATCTGGTTTTCGTTCGTCTGCCAGCCAGTAGCACAATGTAGAGTCTTGAGAGAGACGCGACGCAGAATACCCAGAACGTGAAGCAGTGTGTCCTGATGTGAATGTTGCCTGTTATCTTCCTCATGTTGTATAAGCGTAAAAGAGTCGATTGTTCTATCCAAGTGATAGTTCTCCTTGATTGAAGATTCATGTAGTAACAACATCGCTGCGAGAGTAGAGCGCGTAAAGTCACCACCACCACCACCTTGAGCGACATTCCTCAGAGATGAAGCGAAAGAAGACTGGAGCATCTGTGAGTACCGGAGCTGAGCAGAAATCCTCATTTCATCCAGGAAGAGCTCAAGTAGTATCAATCTTGGTACGAAGCTTAGCGACGGTGATCCATTGTCCAGAGATGACTCCGCCGAAGCAGTATGCCTTGAGCCTGCTTGATGTCCTACGACTTGGGCTCCAGCGAAATCAGAACCATCCTACTGATGCCAACACCCGACAGAAAACTCACCTGTTGTGGTCTTGCATTGTACATTCCAGGCTGAAGCGTTCCGACTCTGCCACAACTTGTCCGGGCTTGGTAACCGGAGAGAGCCTTTCTGGAAGTCACAAGCAGTAGAAAGTTCCATAAATAGACACAACATGCTCTCCAACGCTAAAGGAACAGTCAGCAAAACATGTACGCAATTTGTGTAGAGGAGCATTGTTCAAACACGAACCTCGGACGCAATTCAAAGTCCGCACCTGCTCTTCGAGAGCAAGCCAAGCCAGCCACTTCTCTTCCACTTGCGAGTGTGTATCGCCCTCCACTGGTCGCGGACTACGATCTTGGCCTCCCAGTCCGTCTTGACTCCTTAGTAGATCCTGACAAAATGTGGCAAGAACGCCTCTTTGTTGCTGATAGACAATCTTGTCGCGGAGTGATCCTGAAAAGCTCCGAAGAATGTGGAGCATGAAAGTGGCTTGTATGACGGAGATGTCGGCCTTGACCATGTGTACTGAGGCCATGGACTCCACAGCTCGTTCCAGCAGCTCAGTGAGCACCACTGTATACTCCGGAGCCTCTTTCAATGTTGAGTAATGGCTACCGATCGCCGCGACAGACAAGAGCAATACCCATGGCATGTCCCGATCGTCCAAGCGCGAAGGGTGTAGGAGCGGGAACTGCGAGTCGAAATGCTCAAAGTACAGCTCGACAAAAGCATGCAAGATGCCTGTTGGAATGGTCGCAGAGGAAGCAGAGTTCGCAGAGGATGCAGTACCTTCCTGCTGTGTTTGGCAGAAGGCGTTAAAGTCCTTGATGCCCTTTGCCGGGAGTTGCGAGATATGTCCATACATTTCAGCTTCAACAGTGTCCGAACTGTCGGCTCGAGGTTCAGGGAAGGACGGACACATTCGGGAATGCATAGGACGAATGTCTTTGGAAGCCAGGAACCTCTGTTCCTCCGCATGGGGGATGGCGGTGTTGGTCAGCATGGTTGAGAAAGTGATATCTTCAGTTGAGAAGTCGAGTCCTTCCATTGGCCAAGGAAGGTTGAAAGGGAAAGCGGAGTCGGTAGTCAGGTTGTTGGGCACTGTATCATGGTCGAATGCCAGAGTAGGAAGTGTAAGGTCCTGGACGGAGAAGCCCAATGAGGGCGAGGTGGCGGCGGTTGCGGTGTCTCGCCCTTGAAGTATCGACATTGGAGTGAATACGGGATACTGCTCCATGTCATCTGTCGGACGCGACTGCAGGACACTGTGGGTTTCTACCAGCGACTGATTGAGTGAAGGCTCTGAATCCCCAGCTCTGGGTCCTGGTACTGGAGAAGCCGTCGCTCTGACTGGTGCATGTGTCGAAACATAGCAGCATTCCAGTCTCTTGACGATGCATCTTGCACAAGGAGTGCCTCCCTCGCAGCGTTGCTTGACCCTTGCACACGAGAGACAAGCTTGTATACGGCGACGACGAGACGACGGACCAGAATCCAGATTGCGTTCCTGATTGAGATCGGATCCGGCATGCAGGATTTGATGCCGAACGAGGGTGTCGTTTCTAGAAAATGACTTGTTACAAATTTGGCACACAAAAGGTCTGGCTCCGGTGTGGCGGAGGACATGGCGGTCGCGATGTTCCCGACGCTGGAATGTCTTGCCGCAGTGGCTGCATGACAGTGAAGCTGTTGATGTTAACAAAAGCGGCGGATCAATGTGTCCGAGGGTCTCGTGCTCCGTGTCGCCGCTCATGCTGGCGCACAATGATAGCTGGAGTGATGGCGGCTCGTCGGGCGGCGGCAAACGGGGGGAGAGATGGCGCTGGCTTTTGTTACCCCACCGGCTCCTCACCCCGCCGGCTTGCCGCTCCACCGGTCTCGGTCGCAGCTTTCGCGAGTTCCGTGTTTAATTGGCGAAGTGCCGTTCTGGCCGGCCGTCAGCCTTTTCGTTCTTGTCGACGCTGAGGAATCGGTCAGTCTAGCCTTCCAGACTCGCATACAATGGAGAAACCTATTCTCGAGTGGTTTGGTATGCTGTTTCCTCTGGTGATAAAGCAACGCGCATTGTTGACTTCACACAGGTGCGACAACCTTTCGCATGCAATACAAAGGCTTAGTCATCTTCCTTGACACCTGGTTGGACAAGCCTTCCATTCTACCATCATATCTTGCTGTGAACGATGTGGAAGTGGCCGATTACATCTTCATCTCTCACGCCCACTTTGATCAGTGTGTCGCACCCACACAGTACCGCATGAACAGCCCGACTGATCAGTGACAATCCAGTCTTCCAGGTGCTGACCGTATTGCTATTCGAACCGGCGCAACAGTGGTCGCAAACAACGAAGCCATCAATCTTCTGAGGCAGGCTGGTGTACCAGACGAACAGCTGCTGCCCGTGCAGGGAGGCGAACGCATCCCACTGTTCACCCGTCCGCACCTCGACCAGGCACGTGAGGACTCGGATTTTGCGGCTCCTGACATTCCCGGCGCTCCCCGACGACCCAAACATGACTTGGCGGCGTTCTCGGTAGATGTATGGCCCTCGTTGCATTGCTTCATGCCTGAAGATCACCCCGAAGTCGTTGACACAGGGACTGTCTACAAAGGCTCAGCAAATCCCTACAGCTGCTCACTCGATGTCACGATGGGTATGAAGTATGGTCTTCTGCGTATAGATGGACTGATGCCGGCTGAAAGGCTGACTCCTGGGCATCGATCGTTCATTGAATACATTCGCGATCGCAAAAAGAATGTATTCTCCCACAGCGATGGGGGTCAGCTAATGTTCAACTTCAAGATGGACGAGGAGAAATCTATCCTCTGGTCAGCGCACCTTGGTGGCTACGAGGCTATCCTGCGAGAGCTTCATCCAAAACCGAGTATAGCTATCTTAGCCATTGCCGGTCGGGCAAACCTCAATGGTCGACCGTTCGACGGTTCAGCAGCCGAGTTCGCAGCCAAAAAAGTGGACTGGCTTGGGCGCCCATCGAAAGTGATCTGGTGTCTGCATGACGAAGCCTGCATTCCGCCGTGGAGAATCGAGACTGCAAGTGCCACTCGCGCTGTCGAAGAGAATGGCACAACAAAAGTGTTACAGCTAGAGCATGGAAAACCTGTATCACTAGAGCTATAGTCATCAACGAGAATGAACACAATTGTTTTGTAAGAGCAGACCAACACGTGAAGGTGCCTTCGTACCTATCGACATGTTTTCGCACTATAGATTTTGATGGAAATGATTATACCAAGTGGTAAGATCCCGTTCTTTGCAGTACACGAACACTATCTAATGCATTACGCATAATACGCACGAGCATTCCAGAAAGAGCCTGTGAGATCATGAATATCCATAGAAAATGTGTCACTAGCGTACTCAACCACTGGAGGACGACCTCATGTTCAGCGACCAGAGAGGGAACCCCACACGGCTCCGCCGGCGAACGTTCTCCGATAGGTCCCGCACCCTCGTCTTTGCCCCAAACAGGATCAGTGTCTACAATCAATGCCCCAGCCCGTACAAACGACTGTTTTCCACCTTCTCTCAGTTCCCAGAGTGACTCAACATACTAAGCAAGTGGATCCAGAGACACTATCAGGCCGATCACATCGTCTGGAGAAATTCTCGAGCAGTTCCCTTGGTCAAAGGTGGACCGCTGTTTGATCTACCGACACGGACGTACATTGGAATACACCACCTGCAAACTACTACCGCCTTGCCATCTTCGACTCGTCTGTCATGACACACTTCGCCGCGAACAACCAGAGCGACAACACTCCCATATCCTGTGAGGGAATCGGCACAAAGCGCCATACAACATCTGAAAAGACAGACAGAAGTTTTGGAGTCATCGAAGAAGTGATAGGAACAAAAACAGTGGAAGCAACGGGTACAGCACCATCAACAATAGACCCAGTCGATGAGTATCCCGAGGGAGGCCGTGAAGCATGGCTCGTTGTACTCGGCGCGTGGCTTGGTCTGTTTTGCACTTTCGGTCTTGTTACCTGTGTGGGCATCTTCCTCGATTATTACCACTCCGGTCCGCTCGCTCAGAACAGTCCTAGTGAGATCAGTTGGATCACCAGCATGCAAGTTTTCTTCCAGGTAGGAGGCTCTGCGATCTGGGGTCGTTACTATGACTCATACGGCCCAAGATGGCTCCTCATAATAGGGACGATGGTGTATTGCATGGGTCTCATGCTGCTATCACTGTCTTCAAAGTATTATCAGATCATGCTCGCACAATCTCTCCTCAGTTCGTTGGGCTCTGGTGCGATATTCACAGCATCGATGACTTCCACTACGTCCTGGTTCAAAAAGAGGCGGGCAACTGTATTCGGTATCGTCAACTCCGGATCGTCAGCAGGCGGCATCGTGTTACCAATCATGCTCACAAGGCTTTTCAAAACCATTGGATTCGCGTGGACCGTGAGAGTCCTTGGTTTTATGTTTCTCGCTCTTTGCGGTATCTCATGTGTACTGGTAAAGACTCGTGTACCTTCAAAGCCCCGCCCGTTCGCCATCAACGATTACGTTCGTTGCTTTCGAGAACCTGTTATGGCACTCACGATGCTTGGTGGCTTCCTCTTCTTCTGGGGCATGTTCTTGCCACTCAGTTACATAGTAACCCAAGCCGAAGCCAGTGGAATATCGCCTGACCTGGTCCCGTACCTGTTGCCAATGATCAACGGTGTCAGTCTCATCGGTCGGCTGGCTGTCGGAGTGCTTGCGGACTACATAGGCAGCTTCAACAGTATGCTGATGATCACTAGCCTGACAGGATTCTTTACATTTGCTCTGTGGATCCCTGGCGGTGGTAGCATGGGGGGGATTATCGCGTATGCCATCGCTTTCGGCTTTGGATCTGGCGGTTACGTCTCGATATTTCCAGCATGTGTGTCAGCGATCAGCCCAATCCCAGAGATCGGAACACGCATTGGGCTCGCTGCGTTGATTAACGCGTTTGGTGCTTTGACGGGTAGTCCCCTGGGCGGCGCTCTAATCAGAACTTCTTTGGATGGAACGACGAGTTATCTCGGTTTGCAATGCTTCTGTGGTGGTACAATGATGGCGTCTGTCTTTGCCTATGGTGCAGCAAGGTATCTACAGTCTGGCCTGCGGTGGACAAAAGTGTGAGGGCCTTGAGATGGTGATACATCGCTGGGTAGGCTGTCGATTTACTGTCAGCCATGTCTTGGTCTAGATAGACGGGAAGCGTATGACTATATCGACAAGCCTAGAGAGAGCTCAAGGGAACAGAGGTAGGGTACATTTGTGTAGCACCTTTGGGTCTCACCAATTGTTCTGTACCTCAACAACACCGAATTTTTGGAAACACCTCTTGCTCAAGCTCTTGTCTATATATCCACAATTCTTCGTTTTTCTGGAAAGCCCTGACTCTAGCAACCACTATCACGAATCGGGAAATCTTGCTGGACCAAATCGTCACCAAGAAGTTTTCGCAAAGTTTGGACGACAATATAGAGATTCTAACGATTGGAAAGATGGCCTGTCCTGAATATGAACTGGTTCACAAGAAGAATATGGGTCTGTTGCTATACGATATTGCCCACCTGAAATTACGTGTCGCTGGGATGTTGCGCTCGATTAACAAAGACTCAGCACAAGTGTATTACTTGACTAACGATTGTGTCAAAGATCCCGACTAAGCAAGGTCTGGAGCATCATCCTTGGGTTCCCAGCCAAAGAAACGGAGCACCTCCATGAATGCCCCTACTGCGAAGAGTGTAAATTGCAGTCCAAGCACCATCATTTTACCCTTGAAACTCTCGAGATCTGGAAGCTGCTGGTTTTGACTCTTCTTGACCCAGGCGAAGGCCCTCGGCATCATCACAGACTCATATTCGAGCAGCTGGGCCTTCACATCGTCAACGCACAGAGAACCACGGTCGCGTTTCAGCCTTGCAAGTTTCAAGAGTGGCCCCAACGCGTCGGCGGTGTCATGGATGGCATTGTTGGCGCCCATTCCTCGGGAAGGAAGCATTGGATGGATCGAGTCTCCTATCAGCCAAACGTGCGGGTTGGCAATAGCTGAATCTGACTTCGCATCCCTCGTGTGAGTGGTCAAGAGATTTTGTCGCCAGTCAGTGGTTGTATCATCCTTAGCGTATCGCCATGGAGTAGTCACCAATGCATCGTCGTCCAGCGCATCGACCATAGTGTTGAAGCTAGAATGGAATCCAGCCTCTTGAAGCTTGCGTCGAATAAGAGATTTCTTGTCAGCCACAGCAACGCACTCGCTGGCAGAGGGACCATTCGTCCAGCCGACTGCAAAAAACAACGATGCCTGCTTCTCGTCGTAGCTAAAGTCATTTCGTAAGAGAGGATCATGTTCCTGCCCCTTTGCTTTCGACTGATCGGTACCGCCCGACCGGGACTGCTTTTCAGGCAAGTAGATAGCAGCGAAGACCATGGCTTTCGAGTTGCCTGTATAGATCGTGCCCTTTTCTATGATCTGATGCGGGAAGGTGTCCAGTACTGAAGATGGAAGATTGCATTTCCCAAGATAACCACCTCGGCCTGGAACACTGTCCTCGATGATGTTATCGAGCCCAATCTGCTTGTTGATGCGGCTGGCACTGCCTTCTGCAGAAATGAGAATGTCGCAATCTTGCTGTGACCTGTCTGAAAAATGTACCCGTATCCTATCTTGCTGGTTGACATCGCCTTCTAAGTGTTCGTATGTGACAAACTTCTTGCCATATCGTATGACGTCTTGCTTTTGGAGAGGTGCCTGAAGGAAGTCGCGCAGAACTGCTCGACCGATGGGCGCGCTTTTCTCGTAGAGCGGAGCTCGACTAAGGTCTAGTAAGATCCTCAGATCTGTCGGCCGGAAAACGCAGGGTGCAGACGAGACTACACCTCCTGATCGACCAAACAGTGGGAGCAGGCTAGAGTATTGCTCATCAGTGAGACAAGCCTTGAATCCAGTGAGAGCATGCGACCCAAGTCTGATTTGATACCCGCCTCGCTCCGATCCAGCTTCTTCCCGCTCAAAAACAGTTACTCGAACGAGACCGTCAGACTTGTTAACCAACCCATTGGCGAGGCAGGACCCAGCGAGTCCACCCCCAATGATGATCACTTCCAAGGATGCCAGTTCGTATACTATCCAAGAACAAGAAATTGCGAAGGCGAGGATGTCTGTCGCTCAAGACCGTAAATCGGGAACTGGTCAAGATTTTGGGTTCGTCGGATGGCGTTCGTATCAACATATCATGATGCTCCAGATATTGTGGGACCCGCGACGCGGATTCCCCACACTCCACCGGATGCATAGGGCGGGGCCCGTAATGGAAGTACAAACAATTTGCGCGGCGAGGCATGCGTTGCGGCCCGCAGTGCGAACGCCCGGAAAGTCTTTCTACCGACCATTCTTCAGAGGGAAAGGCAGAGCGAGCGGCTGCTTTGGGGTTTTTCCAGGGTTTTCCAGCTCGAGGCTAACTCGCGCGCCAACGATGATTTCGTAAAGGGTCCGTGAACTCATCTGCCCACGGCTTTCATTTGGGTTCTGGCGCTTCGGCGCTCGGAAGCCAGACAGTTCGTGAGGAATGAAGGGATAATCAGACTAAACAGAGTAAAGCAAAACGATAATTACAAGAGATCGACAGAAAGGTCAGAATGGAAGTTGCGTATCAAGCATGACACTCAACTTCAGTCCATCCATGCTAACGACGTGTCCCATTCTCTGATAGCTCGCTGCTCCTCATCTGTTAGACGAATACCAAAATAGTCATTGATTGCTGCCACCCGTTCGCCCTCCGTCTTCAATCGTCTCACTACTGTAGTCCGCCTGACTAGCATGACCTTACCAACTATCATGATTTCGTCATCTGATTTGAATCTTCTTGTGCCTTCAACAAACAACACACTGTCGCCCGTACCGAGGAAGCGCACCGCGATAACATTTTGCCTGTGAACCGTTTTCGAAACTGCCCACCAATTCATAACCTCAAAATCTTCTTGAAAGAACTCGATTTCGGCAAAACTGTAGTAAGAGTTCCATTCCAGATGTGCACCGTTGCGATACTGGTAGATCCAGAGCTTGCCCGATCCTGAGTGCTGCTTGTCGATGCAATCGTAGATCAGTCGTACCTCTTGGGTACCAAGGTTCTCAAAGCTCAGGCGTCTGTCGTTAAGAGGAAGCGGAATTGTCGGTCCATCACCGCCAAATGCAACATTCAAGGCATACTTCTCACCATCTGGAAGACTGACGATGTTTGTAATATGTGTCCTGTCATAACTTAGCACACTGGTTGCAGATCGAACACGGACCAATGTACGAACCAACCCTGGTATTCTCCGCAAGGGATACCGTCTACTCGTGTACGATTTCGGACGCCCGTCATGTAAACATCGAATCCCAAACCGCGTAACATGTGATGGAAGAAAATGCTGACTTCCATACAATATCCGCCTCGATTTCGGTGATTGGTACCCATCATCTTCTCGTATAGAACATCTGGTTGGATGTTGACTAGATGTGTTGGCGAATAATGGACAGCAAGATTTTCGTATGAGAATGTTGCGATCTGGCATCGCATGATTGCGCGCAGACTTTCGAAAGTCTTGGGTAGCGTCTGTGTCTCGATAAATGGTTGGGCTAGATGTTGGGGTAGTTGTATGGTGTCCAGCCATGAAAGCACCTGAGCACGCGTGAAAGACATTATACCGTCAGGAGTAGATGCAGTCTTTTGCTAGAGACACTTAACAGGCAAGCGATGTGTTTGTACTTCTTGATAGTTGTACTCATGAGTCAGACGTGACAGGGATGATTTGAGCACTTCGACTCTCCTCACATTCCCCACACCCAGATTTCCCGCAAGCGCCGACATCGGCTTAGGTTACAATCGCACCTACTTGCTTTCCGTGAGCACGCCACGGCGATGGAAAATCACGTTGTTCTATCAATAGATAACAGGAGTCAACCAGGCCCTACATAGTTCGTCAGTGCCAATAGCAACCATCCCCACTAGCCGGGATTATCGGAGAGCCGGTTCTGGCGTCAGGTCACGTTATCTCCGCATACCGCTATATCAACTTAGGATGAGCATCATTGACAAATGCTTTAGGAGCTAATAACCCTCCTGTCACACTCGCCCTACTCTCGCTAAATTTCGAGCCTATGTATAGTTAAGGTCGATCATATCGGTCATTAGGAATCCGCACATATGAAACACGCAAAATGCTTTGCTAGTTTCTCGCACAAGCAACGCGAGCGAAGGTGTGCCCAAATCGCGCAGGGGTCAGAGAAATTCGCATCCAGCCCTTCATTGCACTGAATTCATATCGTCTGCAACCGCACTGTTCCTGCACAGGCCCAAAGTTTCAAGGATCTGCACGAGTCTCGAGATGTATCATATAATAAATGGGGATCCCCTTGGAGTATCAACGATAGGTGAAGACTAACACTTCGCAGAAGCGGTCATGATGCAGCTAACTAGCTATAGAGGTGGCTACTTGAGATATGGAATCTCGCTTTGCGCTAGCCAGCAATGCCGTGATACTGTTGCTTATATGTCTGGGTCACTCGCATCGCTGATTGTAGAGACTCACTGATCCTAGTGTGACTGCAAGACTCCTCTAGTTATCTGAGCCGGACCTTTATCCTCCCAGATACTACTCAGACCTGCCGCCCATAAAGCCAAACGCATCTCCATGAGCTGAGGGAAGATACGGACTGAGCATGAGAAAGGTGGATCTTCTTCCTCAGGCGGATCCACGAGCAACAAGGTGCCGTCAACAAGCGATCGTTCGTCGAAGATGGCGAACATGTCATCGCGGACCTCGTTTTCAGGATTGGTAACGTTGGCTTGGAGGATCTTCTGCAACAGCACGTAGCATTGGTATGGACT
>Ga0058697_10001011_pt1 | contig 10685 bp, 12 predicted proteins | sample AgamicAsMae_FD_66619 | JGI IMG/M metagenome (GOLD analysis project Ga0058697, IMG submission 66619) | Agave microbial communities from Guanajuato, Mexico - As.Ma.e | ecosystem: Host-associated > Plants > Phyllosphere > Phylloplane/Leaf | place: Guanajuato, Mexico | collected 2012-06-04
GTATCAGGGAGGAGGGTTGAGGCGTGAGGCGGGATCTTCGGGAGTCTGGTAGGGATGGAGCCCTCGGTGAGGTGGAACCGCCTCTCAGGGGCGGGGGGCTACCGCTCCCCGGCCTCAAGCACTGGCGATTGCGCCGCGGACAAAGCCAGGCGAAGCTCGCCCGAAGGGCGGACCTGACGGTGGATTATCTATCCAAGATCGAGTCTGGCAGGCGGGGGTGCAACCCCTCCATAGCCCAGCACCTAGCCGACCTGTTGATGGTCGATCTGCTAGATCTTAGAAGGAACTATGACAGTGCTAAGGAGCAGCAGAAAGTCTTAAGAGTCGCCCGCCCTGCACGCATCAGAATCGCCCACCGGCAGGTGCACCAAATCTACCTGAAGATACTCCTAATCGGGGCGGTGGGATCGGCCTACGCGGCGATGGATGAGTGGGCGATGGAGAAGCACTGCGAGAAGAGATCCTGGCAAGAAGTGCTCGAGGTCCTCCGCTCGAGAAAGAGGGAGATAGAGTTCCTTAAGGGAGTGCTCGAGGCTGGGGGAGTGCTAGAAGATTCGGATCTGCCAGAGGAGGTGCGCTCGTTCTTGGAGTCGGTGCTAGAGAGCTATCCCGACCTCGACATCCGAGTGCTTGCTGTGGACCGAAGAAAGGAGCCCACAGAGGAGGGCCACGAGGAGCTCACGAAGGCCATGCGCGATCTGCTATAGATGCGCCCGAACAAACTCTTCTGTAACCCTCTTACCTCAGGCGGGCCAGTTCTGCGCCCTATAGTGCCTCCTCGCCTCCTGTTCTATGGCCTCCGCCGTAGCGCCCTGGGCGCTGAAGCGGGCTACCGCCTTCCCGTTGGGGCAGCGCAAGACCAACACGCCTGGGTCTGAGCGGTTCAGGACGTAGCCGGGCGGCAGGCGCGGTTCCTCGGGCGATCCCTGCCCTCTGATCAATCGCATCGGGTTTCCAGTGCTACGAAAGAACGCATGAGGGCTCCCAAGACGCTCTCACTCCGTCCTGGCTTGGGTAGTAGGTGCGCTAAATGCCGCCAGCGCATCGAGAAGGGTGGCTTCGATGTGGTCCACGAGGACCTTCGTCTTGCACGGCCACGGCACCCTAATGACTGTCTCCTTCTCTGGCAGCTCCTCCTCTACGGACGTGGAGAGCGCGATCACCGGCATCTCTGCCTTTTGCAGTACTCTCTTGCCCATGGCGCCGAGGAAAGCCTGGCGTACACCCTGATCCACTCTGGGAGTGAGGATCAAAAGGTGTGCACCATCGAGCAGCTCGTCTACGACCCCTGTGGGGTAGGAATCGAGTAGTACGGTGTTGTAACCGTGGCCCTCGAGAAGCACAGAGAGAGCGCCCGACCACCGTATCGGAGCCGAGGATGGCTATGGTTGTTTTGGGTTGGTCCTGCCGCACTTTTTGGTTGGCTCCTTGGCTGAGAGATCTTCTGGGGCTGTGCCCCTAGACAGAGAGGGGGCCGGGGCTGTTTTGCCCCGACCCCCTCGTGGTTGTGGTTTGCTTTACCTCCTTATACTACGTGAGCTTGAAGTAAGCGACCAGCTTCGTCGTGTTGTCCGCAGCGGTCATCGTCAGGTTGTAGCAGGTGTTCGCAGCCTTGGCGGGAGTCTTCCAGTTGTAGATGAACTGGTCCCCAGTGGTGTCGAACCGCAGGCCCGTGTTTTCGCTAGTCGGGCCAGGTACTCGATCGCATCCACGGGGTCGCTATTGAAGGCAGCGCAGTCGACCTTGCTGGCCGACATCGAAGTGACGGCGTTCAGGGTCTTCTGCTCGGTGTTGCTGGCACCTCCGAAGAGCTCGAACTTCACAGGCACGGTCGACCCGCTCTTGACGGTGTTCAGGGTGTTGTTCATGTCCACCGGCTGGTAGAAGCCTGAGGCCTTCGCCTCTTTGACCGTGTAGGAAAGCGACTTCGTAGCGGTGTTACCGGCCTTGTCCTTGGCCGTCGCGGTCACCGTGTGGGGACCCACACCGGTGCCGTAGCCGCCCACTGTGCAGGTGTCGAGGCCAGAGATGGCACCTTCAGCCGTGCAGCCCGTGGGGCCAGCTGGAACGCTGTTGAAGTCGTACGACCCGCCATTGTTGAGGCTGCTGCCACCGACGAACGCTACGGCAGTCGGGGGGGTCTTGTCGATGTTGATGCCGCCCTTAGTGACGCTAGCGGAGTTGCCAGCCTGGTCAGTGACCGTGCCCGAGCGGCTCTGGTTGGCACCTTCGGTGGTCACCGTATCGCTAGCCGGGCAAGAACCAGCCAGCCCGGACCCGCCGGCATTATCGGAGCAGGTGTAGCTCACCGTGACGTTGGTGTTGTTCCAGCCATTGGCGTTGGCATCCGGGCTCCGATCGCCCGTGATCGTAGGCGCAGTCTTGTCGATGTTGACCGACTTGTTACCCGAGTTGCCAGTGTTGCTAGCCGCATCGGTCTGCGAGGCGGAGAAGGTGTGCGTGCCCTCATTGGAGAGCGCATTCGTCAACGTCAGCGTCCAGTTACCCGAGGAGCAGTTAGCCGTCGCCGGGTTGGCCGCATTTCCGTCGAGAGTGACACTCACATCACCGTCGCCGGTGGTGCACGAGCCGCCGACTGAAGTCACGTTCGCGTTGGTGCTGTAGGGGAAGGTGCGCGTGGTGCCGTTCACCTTATCCAGCGTGACTGTTGGGGCAGTCTTGTCGATGGTGACAGACTTGTTGCCCGAGGAGCCAGTGTTGCCGGCAGTGTCGATCTGCGAGGCGGCGAACACGTATGTCCCTTCAGAGGACACCGGAGTCAGCAGGTTCAGCGTCCAGCTACCCGAAGGGGAGCGGGGGGCCAACGGCGGGGTAGTCAGGTTCCCACCGAGGGTGACGCTCACCGGACTGCCGCCGGGCTCGCACGAGCCTCCGACTGAAGTCACGTTCGCGTTGGTGCTGTAGGGGAAGGTGCGGGCCGCGCCGTTCACATCCGTCAGCGTGACGTTCGCGGCGGTGCGGTCGATGGTGTAGACCTCGCCGGTGAAGCTGCCGTTGGCGGTGCCCGTGGTGCCCGTCCCGCCGAGCTTGTTACCGGCCCCGTCTACGATCGAGTCGTTGTCGACCAGGTTCAGGCCGAGGGTGCCATCGCCGCTACCGGTATTTGCTGTAACAGTGTAAGTCGAGCCAGAGCCGGTGATGCCGGTGATCGACGCCCCGCTCAGGCCCGAACTCGCGGCCAGCGCGAAGTCCGAGTTGGCACCGACGTTGACGCCCGTGACGCTCTCGCTGAAGGTCACATTCCAGCTCACACTGGAGGCGTTCGTCGGGTTTGCATTGGCGCGGTTGATTGAGGAAACCGTTGGTGCAGTGGTGTCGCCCGAGGTGACAACCAGAGTGAGCTGCTCGTTCGAGACGGTGGCCCCGCTGCCTTGACAACCGGTGCCACGTGTCGCCTTCACGTGGAACGTGTAAGTCCCCGTGGGCGTTGCGTTCGTCGTGCTAACGGCGAGAGTGGATGTTTTCGTTTCGCCCTTGAGTCCCGAGAGCGTGCCGGTGCCAAAGATCGCGTTGGCATTGGCCGGGAGCCCCGTGTCTCCGCTCTCTTGGGAGACGCCGAGCGTGACCGTGCAGGCGAGAGGTGGATTTCCATCTGACCCGCTGAAACCTACCGACACGTCGCCGTAGGCGCCGTTGCTGCCGCCCTGCATCACGGTGGCGCTCGTAGGGCTGGCCACCGAGACATTGTTGGGATTGGAGTCCGTGAAGGTCGTCGTCGCCGTCCCGGACTGGGCACCCGTTGCCGTAACGTCGTAGTCCGAGACGAACGTGCTCGGCAGGTTGAACGAATCGGTGATGTTGCCGCTCGCGTCGGCGATCACGTCGACATTGCGCGTCCACGTGGCCCCAAAGGTGTCGTTTACGTTGATGTGGACCGACTCGCCCGGCTGCCAGCCCGAGCCAGTGAGCGTGACGAGCTCACCGGGAGCGTAGTCGGTCTTGTCGCTCTGGATCGTGGGCGCTGGTAGTAAGGTGGTGCTACCTGTCACATCTTGTGCGAACGCTATCGCCGGTACGGCGAGTAGCAGCCCCAACATCATAAAGAGGAGCGTAAACTTGCTCCTCATCAACCTAGTTCGCATATCCAGTTGTCCCTTCCTCGTTGTTGGCCTTACACATCTCGTTCCTTGACTCCATTCCTACCTCTGTCCTCCTTGCATCCTGGTAGTGATTTCCATGTTTTTCGTAGGTTGCTTCCCTGTCTGAGGCTGTAGGTTAGCTAGTAGGGAGGGCCGTACCCACTGCCATGTGGCTAATCCCGCATATGCCAGGTGACCATTTTTTTGGAGAAATCCGTGTGTCGAAGCATGGGGAGGGCAATCTGCACAACGCACATAGTGGCCACTGGTGGGGTGCGGCGGCGGAGAGGGCGACCCCGCCAGGCCTTGCATATAGTGGTGTGTAGGGTGCAGAGGCCGGTCAGTTCCTGCTGGGCAGTTGTGGCCCCTTTTCGTCTTTATTCATCCGAGTGTGTGGGAGGCCGATAAGCAGAGAAGTGTTTCTCCTTTTCCTGTCATTGGGTCCTGCCGCACCGGTTCGCTCATGGGGTTGCGAGGTCCGTTCATAGGCTCCGCGCGGAGCAGACCAGGGCGACCAGGTCCGTAGAAGGCTCGCTGCAGGAGGCGCTCGGGGGAATTCATCGGCGATTCATCGCCCGCTGCTAGAGTAGAGGGTGCCCGGCGGTCGCCTTGCAAAAGCGAGTCCTGCAACTACGGCCGCCGGGTTACTCTTGCGGACCGCCAAGAGCCGGCAAGCTAGTTACAAGCTGGCCTTGCATTCGGTAGTGTTGTCCTGAAAGCTACCCAGAGAGCCTCCTCGCTTCCTGTAAGTATCTCTGCCACGTCTCGGAAATAGCAGCCGCGTACTCTGAGGCCAGCCCCTTATCTGCTTCGGTGTCGAACTTCTCCCTGCGGGCCTTGAGGTCCTCAATCCCGGACATGACGTCCCCGAAGAGAGCCTTAATAAGCGTCTCCGGCTCCACCTCGAGGTCCTCCCGACAGAATATGGCGAGCGCCTCGTAGAGGGTCCACGCCTCCTGTGTAATCTTCTCTTCCAACCTGGTGAGCAGTTCCGGCATGATATCCGCCTCTTCTACCCTTGCGCCTGCGGCCTCGAGCTCTGCGTCTATGGCGGGGTCGAAGTCCTCAGCATCCGTGCTCTCTTCTCCGTCTTCGTCCAGCGGCGCCCAGCCCGGAGGATTCCCATCCATACCAGCACGCTCCCAAGCGTAGCGGCTCCCGGCCTCGTGGCCGCTCAGGTAGGCGTCCTCCATTTCGTTGTGGTAGATGACGCGTGCGTAGGGCAGCGTCTCCCGGATGGCGTCGATCATGTTCAGGCGGCTCATGTACCGGGAGAGTTCCACGCACGTCGCAAGAACTATCTCCGTGGTCGTCTGCCAGCGTCCCGAGAAGGCCCAGTCCGTCATCTTGTAGTCTCGCCTCGGGCAGCTGTCCACGAGCCGCCGTGATTCCGTCTCGTCGCCTCTTGCTTGGGCCTCCACGTCAAGGCGGAACCGCTCGGAGGGTGTTAGCCGGTCGTAGAGCTTGTCCACGCTGTTTTTCTTCCTCATAGTGCTCTAGGCCTCCCCTTCAGTACGCGTTCGATGGCCTCCAGTCTTTCCTCTAGCTCCTCAGCCTCGCGGACCTTGTGCTCTACCTCTATGGCCCTAAGGCGCGTGTTTATGAGCTGGTTGGCCACGGCTGCCCGTCCGGTCTCGATCTCGCCTGCTAGCGCGTCCTTTGTGAGGTCCACAAGTTGTGCCTTGAGCTCGGCAAGTTCCCGGCTAGGCTTCTTCCTCCTGGCCGCCTTTGAGGCCATCCTTTTGCGCTTCTCACGGTTGGCCGGATCATGTGCCCAGCAGAGCCCTTGCGGACCGCTAGCGGGTAGCGTGCAGGACTCTCCATTCGCCTTGGTTGCGCGGCATACGGCCATCAGCGGATACCCTCCCCCCGGTCTTCTAGCAAAGCCTCTACTCTGCTCTCGTACTCCTCAGCACGTGGAGAGCACACTCTGGCGGCCAGGCGCCCGAAGTAATCGCACCAGGTCAGCGCATCGAGCGCCTTATCGCCCAGCTCGCCGTGCATAATGTCCACCTAAGCTCCTTTCACTAGCTTTGCTGCATCCGGTGAGGATATAGGCAAATCAATAACATCCACGAGGATCGTATGAGACGACCTGCATCATATGAGGTGTACGTACGCCTCATGCTCCGATACCTACGGGAACGGGTTCGGCTTTCTGTCATGTACGTTCCTTCAACTCCACCAGGCCGGCTTCAGCCAACCTCTCAACGATGCAGTAATAAAAACGCTCGGCCTTCCCCAACTCCTCCCACTGGTCTGGGTCGACTGCGAAAAGGTTGTCGATCGCTATTTTGTCCCGCCCTCCCCTATGCCGTCTGTGGCTGCCTGGCAGGGCTAGCATGAGGGTAACCCAGCAGTCTTGTGCTTCGTCTAACGCCCGTTTCACTTGATGAAGGTCAGCCTTACTGGGGTCAGAAAGCGCAACCAACTCTTCTACCTTGGCTTCGACTTCACGTTGGCGTTCACGAACACTCGCTAAGACCGTCTCCCAGTGCTGCCGGTCTTTGGGGGAATCGGCTTCTAGCCGCTCCTCCTCAACGCGCCCCGTCTCCTGCGAGGCTTCAGTTAAAGGGACCGCCTCCCCCAGCAGCTCCTCGACGGGCACGCCGTAGCCCTTAGCAATCTTGGTCAAAGTAGGTGTGTACGGCCGGCGCTTCCCGTGTTCTGCATCGGATATGGTCTCGGGCTGGACGCCGGCGCGCTCGGCAGCCTGATTCAGGGTCCAGCCACGCTCGGCGCGCAGCACTCGCAGCTTCAGCGCAAGTGACTCATCCATTGTGTGCTGTTCAGCCCTTCTGGGTTTCCGGTGCCATGTCAGAAGCCTAGCAGATAGTCCCGCAGATATCCATATTTTTCCAGTAAATCCTTGGTTGTGGGGATCTTATGTGCTTTACTATAGGGGTCAGATAAAGGAAGAGCTCGCGAGACCTTTTGGCAGAGGCGAATCGCGAGCTCTATAACCAGGAAGGCGGTGATGCCCTCTGACCTAACATTCTAACACCGCGTCCGGTAGTAGGAAGGACGCATAAGCCCAGAAGAGAACCGAATAGAAAGGAAACTAGTGACTCTGCGGTTTACCGCGACCGGCGCGACCAAGTACGTTCCCGGCCCGTATCAGGGCGTGCTGGTCTCAATCGAGAAGAAGCCTAAGCTAGTCGAGAAGGACGGCGAAAAAGAGGACCGTCCATACCTTAGGTGGATCTTCGAGATCCTCGACGAGGACTATGAGGGTCAAACCCTCTCCGTGCTCACGAGCACCTCATTCGGAGTTGGGCCTACCGGTCCCGCAAAGGGACGTCGCTACGCAGAGGCCATACTCAGCCGAGAGCTCGAGCTCGGCGAGTAGTTCACACCCGAGAACCTCTACGACAAGAGGGTCACTTTGCACATCGACAACGAGACGACCGGTAGGGGCACCTTCGCCAGGATCATCGAGATCACACCTGCCCGCGGAGCTGACGAAGCCGCTTAGTTCCCAAGTAAACGAAGAGGGCCCCGGACTCCAGATTTAGTGATCAGAGAGAGCCCGGGGCCAGAAAGGTTACGGGGTAATGGTACTTCCTAAGCAGTTTCCTTGGTACCCCGAGTATGTGCCCGATGAGCTGAAGGTCGGGCGATTCTGGGTCTGTTGCGACGAGAGCAAGGTCCCGATGGTCCCTGGAACGCGTCGCCGGGCATCTTCTACCAACCCCAAGACGTGGCGCTCATTCGGGGAAGCATCTCGGGCGCATAGAGCGGGTCGTCATGCTGGTGTCGGGCGGATCATCGCTCCTGAGGCCGGCGGCTTCGTCGGGGTCGACCTCGACCACTGCCGAGATCCTGAGACCAGGATCATCGACAGCCGCGTCATGGAGATCCTCCAGGACCTCGACTCCTACTCGGAACTCAGCCCGTCTGGTCGCGGGGTCAAGATCTGGATCCGCGCCAGCCTGGATCGCTCCTACGTAAGGGGGGCCTGGAGATCTATCGCGGTGGCAGGTACTTCGTCACTACGGGCCAGTTCCTCTCGCAGTTCCCCGCGTCCATCCAGAAGCGTCAGTACGAGATCGACCAGCTCGTCGCCCGAGAGTTCCCAACCGGGGCTCCGTCACACCAGGTCAGGACGGAGCCCTACCAGGGACCCCCGGTCGACCTCGACCCGTTCCTGGCAAGTGGAGCGGTGGAGGTTCTGGGGCGGGTTCCTGACGGGCTCGGCACGAAGTATCAAATCCGCTGCCCGTGGGTTGAGCAGCACACGGACCAGGACCCCAGCGGGACCTACGTTGGGCAACGTGATGGTGGCGGCGCTTGGTTTAGCTGCTGGCACGCACATTGCGCCTCTCGGGGCTGGCGGGAGTTCAAAGCACGGGTGTCGGCAAGAGCGGGACGGCGCCGGCGCGTAAGCATCACCACCGAACACACCATCACTAGCACACGAACGGTTGTGATCCGACTTGACTGAAATGCCAAGATTCGAAAGAGACGCGGAAGGCACCGGCGTTATTTTCTTCCTTGAAGACGATGTTTGCGTCAGCCTTCGGGGCAACACCGAGACCAGGGCCACGGTGCAGTTGTGGCGCCAAAACGACCCCGCGAGCCTTACGGCGCCTGTCGTCGGCAACATCCTGAGCGAGGTTTTCCGGGCTCGGTTGGTCGAGGTCGCCAGGGTGAAGTTCGGCCAGGCGTTCGACGACCCCTACCTGGGGCGCCTGCGGGAGGGCCTCGACAACATGGCGACGGCGTTCAACAGGGGCACCGATCAGGAGACGGGCCAGGCGGTACGCGAGTTTATGGCGGTCAGGGGCCCCAGCAGACCGATGCTCCTACTCAGGTACGCACAGGCAGCCGAGTATTTCCACGACCGCGACCAGGAAGCCTACGCCACCGTCCCGCAAGACATGAGAAAAGAGACTTGGCCCTTGCGCTCGCGTGGTTTCAGAAGGTGGCTGCGCTACACGTTCTACATCAAAGAGAAGCAACGCCTGGGCGGTGTCAACGAGCCGTCCCCCTTGCGAGAGACCATGATCGCCGACGCCCTGGCCCAGCTCGAAGCGAAGGCGATGTTCGAGGGTGTGAGACGGCAAGCCTACCGGCGGGTCGCCGAGCACGACGGCAAGATCTATCTGGATCTGTGTAACCGGGAGTGGGAAATCGTCGAGATCTCCGCCGAGGGTTGGCGCATCGCGGACTCAGGCGACGTGCCGGTCAGGTTTGTCAGAAGCAAGGGCATGGCCGAACTGCCGGCGCCGGCGGGTTACGGATCCACCGACGGGCTGAGAGATCTCTTGAATCTGGGCCCAGAAGGCGAGCATTCGTTCCGCTTGATCCTGGCCTGGCTGATGCAGGCCCTGAGGGCGCGTGGACCCTACCCGGTATTGGTACTCCTCGGCGAGCGGGGGTCGGCGAAGTCTACGGCAGCGAGGATCCTGCGCTCTCTGATCGACCCGTCGACGGTCCCGCTGCGCACCCAACCGCGCAAGCCTCACGACCTCTACATCGACGCGACGAGCTCGTGGGTGATCTCGCTCGACAACATCTCCACCCTGCCGAAGTGGCTCTCGGATTGTCTGTGCATGTTGGCAACGGGCGGCGGATTCACCACAAGACAGTTATTCACCGACCGCGAACAGGAGCTCTTCGAGGCCATGAGGCCGGTCATCTTGAACGGCATTACCGACGTACCGACGGCGGATGATCTGGTGAACCGGAGTCTCATCGTGCGGCTACCCGCTATCAAGAAGGGCAAGTACAAGACCGAGAGGGAGATCCAAAAGTCCCTTCGAGCCTTCAGGCCCCTGATCCTGAACGCCCTGGTCGACGCCGCCGTCGAGGGCCTGCGTCGCGTCGACGACGTAGACGTACAGGCACTTCCTCGGATGGGCGATTTTGCGGCCTGGTCCGTTGCTACCGAAGAGGCTTTAGGCGGTGAGAAGGGCGCGTTTATGGAAGCGCTCGGAGAGTCCGACGAGGAAGGTGCCCAGCAGGCCCTCGAGTCCTCTCCCCTGGCAGAGCCTGTATACGAGCTCGCCCGGAACGTATGGCCGGAAGCCTGGGAAGGTACCGCCACAGCCCTCCTCCAACGCCTCAGGGACTTCGCCGACGAAGAGCTCATCCGCTCCAAAGACTGGCCTCGAGCAGCGAACGTGCTCTCGAGGAGACTGCCCCGCCTGGCCTCCCTGTTCAGGGACGTGGGGGACGTGGAGATAAAGCAGCTCCCCAGATCCGACCAGGGCGGGACCAGACGCTGGTCTATCCGCCTGATGAAGGGTGGAGGGTAAGAGATATATGAATGAGAATAGGGCCTCTGTACCGTCAGTACCGTCAGAGAACGCCCAATCCAGCATAGATAAGCCAAATACTCGGACGGAGAGGCAAAAAGAGAGCGACAGAGAACTGTCAGAACTGACGATAGTACCGTCAGAGAAGAGCGGCTGCTGCTAGTAACGTACGTGGCGTACACTCTCTCTGACGATGGTGTCGTCAAGACTGACGATCGTATTTCCGATCCCGTCAGAGGAGAATCCCGCATAGATAAGCCGAAAAGTATCCTCTCTGACGCTTCTGACGCAAAAACGGTCCAATCTTATCTATATTGTAGGAGAC
>Ga0058697_10001013_pt1 | contig 10665 bp, 11 predicted proteins | sample AgamicAsMae_FD_66619 | JGI IMG/M metagenome (GOLD analysis project Ga0058697, IMG submission 66619) | Agave microbial communities from Guanajuato, Mexico - As.Ma.e | ecosystem: Host-associated > Plants > Phyllosphere > Phylloplane/Leaf | place: Guanajuato, Mexico | collected 2012-06-04
CAGACAGCGAAACTGAGCCTGCTTCTTGATCAAATCGAATCGACGAAGGCAAGAACAACACCAACCAGAGTTATTAGACAACCGCTTTCGAGCCGCGACCCATGCAAAGCTCACACGATGACCGTGACGGATGGATTGCTCGCACAGTCATCGTTGCGCTCTAGGTGGTAGGTGATGGGATCTAGAGGTTGACTATGACAATCGCTATTGAGGTCAGCGCCATCCTCTCACTGTACTCTAGACCGCAAACGTCTCCTGCACTCAAGTATGATTCAAGGAAGAACTTGACCTGGACACTACCATAGATACGAAGCTCGATCTGGCAATTTTGTCAATACCGATGAGACCATCTTTTGTGATGAAAACTTGGGCGCGCGAGAGGTGAACAAGTCAAGCGAGAGGCTTCGGTCCGTTTTAGCTCATTCAGGTTAGTCTAGATTGAAAGCTGACCGCCGCGCTCGAATGGTCGGTCATTTCTGGAGAATGCCGGGGAAAGCTCCAACCCAACCCTCGCCAAGCCGTGGCCAAAGAGCGCATACCATTCCGACATGCTCCCAGTACCTGTCCACAGGCCACAAGCTCGTGGTCGATATGTGAGATATTCGCTATGCTCCTACATAGCACAGCCCCAAGTTTTGCTAAGACTCATCCTATCTGTCGCTTGCCTTTGCTGCTCTCGTATAGTATTGCAACCGAGGTGCTCGTAGGTAGTGATTGACAAAGCTGATGACTAGCAGTGGAGGCAGTGTTCTCGTTTTTCCCCTTGTCGCGAAAGCCCAGCCTCAGCCACCGCCAGTCTTGGTGGAAGACGAAAGCTAAAATGAGTGTTGCAACAGCACGATGACCACGACGATCGTTCCACAGCCTTTTCGCAAGCCACGCGTAGCTGGTGAAGACTTTCCGCTCTCAAACCACGATGCGATTCACACACGCAACGTGAAGACGGTCAAAAAGCACTGTGCATGCCATCATGAACTTGTTCGCATCACCGCACCATGCGAGCGACAACTTCCCCGGACTCGACGAGTGGGACTCGAAAGAAGCTTAAATGGGACGGGTGAGTTGATTGGCTTGCTTCACCTCCGACAAACGTTCCATGCCGTCCGTCTATTGAGTTCACTGCACACCGTTCGATCGCCGACCAAGAAAGCCTGAGTTCAACTGATGATTCATGCCCGACCAATCGAAGAGCACGCTTACGCTCGACAAAATAAGCCCGTTATTACTGACCTGGGTTCATCTCCTGCTAATCACAACCTTTTGGGCCCTGGTTCAAGTGTCATGTCTTACCAACGTGTGGCTCGAAAGACGCGTGGACGCAAGATGCTTTTGCAGCAGGTGCGACGATAAGTAGAACCACAATCGCTGTTGTTTTCGTTTCCCCCACTGTTCCCCAACGGCATATTTATTCTTTCAGCTGAGTGAGGCGTTCGACTCGGTAGCTCTGTACCACAGCGACGCGTGTATCTTACATTGGCAGAGCTCGTCTTATCTGGGCTCGAGCATATAACCAAGGGCATACGTCCGACCTTCTTCCTACGAGCCCGACCTCGAGCCAATTACGATTGATACCCTTCTTGGTCTCATAACAGAAAATTAGTATGATGTTCGGCTTCCTGTATCGTATGTTGCCTGTTCCTGCTCCAATCATCACACGATACAGTGGCTAACCATCACACAGAAGCACTTCTCTTTGCTTTCTTTACCGTGGCATTTGCGGCTAATGGCTCTTCCACCTACACATATCAGCATGACGGATCTCAAGCATTCGCTCTGGCCCTCGGGCTCAACACAACAGGCAATGATCTCTACTTCAACATGTCAGCCCCTTCGACATACTCATGGTTCGCTTTCGGCATCGGAAGCCAGATGAGAAACTCACTTATGTTCATTGGCTATCCTAGCTCGAACGGCAGCGGTTAGTCTCGGATAACAGATTATCAATCACTCAGGCAATGACTGACTTGCAACAGGTGTAACTTTGAGCCCTCGACTTTCTACCGGCCACCAACAACCGCAATACACATCTTCCATGGACGTGCAGACGCTATCGAGTTCTGTCACAGATGGAACACTTCAACTCATGGCTGTGTGCAAGAACTGCACTACCTGGTCTCTTGGATCAATGGACACTACATCAACGCAACAGCCGTTCATCTTCGCCCTCGGTCCCACTGGGGAAACCATATCCAGTGACTCAACCTCACAGAGTATAGATCAACACACCTTGTACAATGGGTTCTCACTGGATATGACACAAGCTTCCTTTTCCGGGTCCGGATCACCCGATCTGAACTCCGGTAGCAGTGCTGCTTCGTCAAACAGTGCGAGTGGCTCCTCCTCTGCCTCTGGCGCCACAGGTTCCGTTATCTACAACAGAGTGCACGGAATATTCATGGCTATTGCGTTTGTCATCCTCTTCCCCCTGGGTGTTCTGGTGCTTCGTCTGGGCCACAGCGTGATTGGCCATGGTATTGTTCAGGCCACAGCCTACTGCTTCGTCATCGTCGGTCTCGGAACAGGAATCTATCTAAGCCAACAAAACAACCTTGTAAGTTCAGCACACCATCGCCATGCCGACTTCAGTCAGCTCAGCTATTTTCGGCTGCTAACAGAAATCTCCAAACAGACAGGATACAACACTGCTCACCAGATCATCGGCCTCGTTCTCTTCGCAGCCCTTGCTGTCCAAGCCCTGGGCGGTCTTATCCATCATCTTCTTTTCCGCCGTGGCCATAAGACCATCATTGGAAAAGTGCACATGGTCCTAGGCATTTGCTTGTTGATTCTGGGTATTGTTAACGTACCTCTCGGTCTTAACCTCGCAGGCGACAGCAATTACAACAAGTACTATATAATAGTCGTCGCCATCCTCGGTGCTCTATTCTTGGCACTCAGGGTCTGGGCGATCTGGAGGAATAGAAAATCAGTGAAGAGAGCCGGAAGTGAGAAGGGTGTTCTGAGAAGGGGATCTAGTAGCGAGGAAGGTGTCATGTGAGGCCAATGCATGAACTCGCATGTTTGATGAAACGTCACGACTTGTCCTTTTGCTAGATATTTACAATAATTCATCACCATATTCTAATGCGACAATATCCGAATAATGAGGGACAACAGCCACCTCCTGGGACTCCCCAAGCGTTGTGTGTCTGTCGATGCTTAATCTCGTGTATCGATGGAAACGCGGCTGAAGCATCTTGTCAAGCCACGTTTTGCTTAACTCAAAAGTGCCATCGCCAAACACTATTCAACAGCCTGAATTCATGACCTCATCAATCTGTCGTTGCCAGCGGACGTATATCGTAAAACCTTCTTGCACATTTCTTCTATTTTATCCAGCCGACTTGTGAATCTTCGATCAAAATATCAAGATGCCCTCGGTCTCGTGTGCGATCAAGTTTCCTGTACCGTAGACGCGTAATGATCAAAGGAAAAAAGCACGTCCTCCTTCCTTTACAAGTGTGGCTTGGAGTGACATTCCATGCGCGAGAAGCTGCCGCCTGAGCCATTTGCGTGAGAAGAATACCACCTTCCTTTAGAGGACTGGCGTGAGGATGGACGGATGTGGAAAGCACATGATAGATCTGGATCAGGGAAGCTCTACCAACAGGCGTGAGACGCCAGATTCGGTTCCCAGATTGGGTTCGTGGTGGCTTATCGCACAGTCAAGGCATCTATGCTTGACAGCGCGATCACGGAGGTAAGATAATATTCAGCGAGATCTGACAATGTCAACATTGGACCTTCGACCAGATGACAACCCCTCGTTGTGAAACGACCAGTTGACGGGGGTACTTGTGGGCTTGTCAGACAAAACATACAGCGATGCCATGTCAATATTCCGTGCAATCATATCGTAGACACAAGACGGAGGGGGTCAGGGAATTGGGCCGAGGTGAATCGTCGCTACAGTATATGATAGCAGACAGCAGATACCACCACATGCTTTCTCAAATCTGCCAAAGTCTGCATGGGGTCTCATGCCGGATCATTAGTTTTGGTCCATTCGGCTTCCAAGTCAACACGAAGATCGTGGACAGGCCAGCCAGTCCGACTCTGATGTTGTGTAATAATTTCCAGAATCGCGCCTCTCTTGATTGAGTCCCGCGTATGTAGACCGGCAGCGAAGACACACTGTGTTGAGATGGCCATGGCTGCATCATCCTCGGTAGCCAGAGCGATACCACATATCATGTCGATCGATTCGTGGAGCGCGCGCTCCCTCGCGAGGTATTCCTTTAGTCCCCCAGCTGCAGGAGTACATATTTGAAGGAGGATTTTGGCGAAGTGATAGAGCTGCAACCCAGCCGCAAAGACTGGAGGATGAATCCAGATTGGCTTGAAAGGTCCTTGTGAGACGTTGTGACAAGGCAAAGGACTGAAGTGACTGGTCAGATGTTGATACCAATCATCCAGTTTGGTCGTCAACTCGTCTGCTTTGGCCAGACGCATGATCAAATCAGATTTACCAGCTTCGACCTCTTGCTCTGAACTGTAGTTGACGCTCTGGGCCACCAGGTAGACACATCTTGCAGCAATGTCCCAGTGATCCATAGCATAATAGGGCTTCGTAGGCTTGAAGAAGCTCAACACTTTGCGGCCTTCTCGAAAAGCGGCCCATACATCTTGACGCAACCAGGCCCACCATACAGCCTGATTCAATCCTCCAGATTCGCCGTTGATCTCACGGGATCTCTGAACCCAGAAGATGCCCCGCAGGTGTCGTTCCCAGCTTTTGCCTTCACCATCTATCATCTCATATGTGCTGATTATCAAGCATGTGACAAGAAGCTCTTCACTACGTAAATATGCCTCGTTCTTCATGGCTTGCTGAAGATATTGCAGTGTTTCGTAGTAGTATTGCACTGCAAGTGTTCGATCAGGAGCCAGGTCAGCGAAGGGCTTGATTGAGAGATGCCTTGTGCAGAGTGCAAGTATGGCTTTCATTAGTCCTTGATTGCGCAAGGCCAGGTGCGGTACCATGACAGAGAAGTGGCGATGAGGGTCTGTAAGATCGATCCAGCGGCTGAAATGCGTAACAAAATATCTGAACAGAGAGACTTCTAAATTTGACAATACCACTGCTTCTTGTGGAATGATTGAAGGTGTGTATGAGCCTTGGATGAGTCCTGAGGGTCGGACAAAGGAACTTCCGCTAGTGTGTTGAGACGTCTTGATAGGGGTGTTACTCTGAGTTGTAACAAGGGCTGGCGAGATTGGATTGAAGCTCCAATCTGCATTTGCTGCATCTCCAGCAAGTAGACCAAACCATCTTAGAGGTGCTATGTCAGCAGCGTATGTAGTGCTCACACTTAGGCTTGAGCGGGGACTTGACATCTGTGTCTCGTCAAGCTGTCTGACGATGTCAGGAGCATGAACACTGCGAGGTAGGGTATGGAAGGCTGAATCGTTGTTCTCTGGAAAAGGTGTCTGATACTGGACAGGTGGTCGTGGCTCAGAAGCATTTGAGTCTACACGTCGAGCAGCGCCTTCAAAATCTGATACTTGAGATACAGTAGGTGAGTTGTCTGGATTTGAAGCATCCTCCCGGTCTTCCTACGTGCTTGATTAGATACGCTCGCACGTGGGTGGAATTCAGTGATACAAATGGGCACGCATAGGAAAGAAAACAGCAATCATTGTGGCAGTCAAGAGCCGAGACTCACACGAGAATAGACGCACTGCCTCTTGCTCTTCAGGCAGGCCGAACAGGTTGGCTTTTTCTCATCACATTTCATGTGACGTTTACGGCATACAACACTGCGAAATTCCGAGTCAGCAGAGCCTCAAGATTCGTGATGGGAATGGCAGCTCACCATCCTGTGGTGGTTCGAAGTCCTCGCCCACGAGAGGCACGAGCTTTACGTCGTCTCGGAAGCGCCGGCGCGGATTGCGACTCGTCTCGTGGTAGAGTGTTACTCTCAGACATGCACTCTGCGGCGACACTGATTCACGAGCGAGGCATGCTTTGGGTCATGACTTCGTTTGAGTTCGCGTCACCATCGCGTCTGGCGGAGTGCTCTAAGTACATCTTCCGCCCATGACGATCTTTTCTTGATGGAATTTGTTGCCAACAGATCCGACATATCGACAGCGCCTGCGCCCGTATCCATCCCAACTTTCATCCAAAGCTGCTTGCACGCTCAAAGCAACCCGCTACAACGGCATCAAAACTAGATTCGTTCGTTTCGTTCCGGACTTGATAACCCAGCTATACGGTCCGGGTGCCCGGGCTGACAAGCTGATGCAATACCGAGTCTCCCTATGACAACAATTTCAAGATCTGTTATTGTAGCCAGACTATCTGTAATATTGCTATCGGTGTTCCTGCAGGGTTGCATGGTCATTCGAGCTATATGGCGGGTGTGGTTGTCGCTTTGGTGATTTGGAGCTGGTCCTGCTGCGTTTTGCCAGCGATCACGACACGAATCTGACTATCCAAAGCTCACGTCGTGATGGCAGAACTCCCGAATACCTACGCAAACCCATGCCGGTCTGATTGAAACTACATCCAACTGACTCACAAATGTCAACCTTCAAAACAACGTGGAAGATGGTCGTCATGTCGTCGTCGCAGCTTTTCCAGACAAAAGTGCGAATCGGCCAATCAGAAGGTGATGCGAGAAGGGACGCTTTACCGGAAAGAGACTGTCCCGCCGCGCACTGCCCGTTGCCTTTCTTTTTCGGACCGCAGCCCTGTCGTTCCACCGTGTTGGACAGCCCTCATCTTAGTAACCCTCGCGAGCGAACCAATCATTTGCAGGCCCGACAACGCACGTTGGACTTCTACATCATGCTTCGGAGCCCTGTATACCGAATAGGAAGACCTTGCGATATGTTTGTGTGCATGCTGGTAGATATCTGACAAGACAGAGGAGGCTGAGCTGCAGCAATCGAGTACTCAGTCCTTTTCGGCATCCTGGAGGATGGTAGGTGGTTGAGGATATAAACAGGAGCTCAATCTTCCACAGTTTGTATTCCATCGTCGCACATCAATTCCATCAGTCCGTTCTACCTAACGAGCCTATCTTTACACCCAACTTACGCATACTCAACAATGGCGACCGTCGTCAATGGCACTGTGTTCATTCCAGCACTCAATGGCACCCTCATCAACAAGGACGACTGTGCGATTGGCGTGTGCTCAATGGACTATGCACAGATTGAATACATCCCAACCTACGGCGGCAACCTGACATACTGCATCATATTCGCCGTGCTCCTACTCGCACAGATGGGACTCATGTGGAAATACCGTCCGCTGGGATTCTTTGTAGGGATGTTCTGTGGCCTCCTTCTCGAAGTACTTGGCTACGCCGGCCGCATCACCCTCAGTGGCAACCCCTTCAATTTTGACCAGTTTGTCCTGTAAGCAGTATTTGCTTCCATTCGAGTTCTCGTCTGACCCATCCAGGTATCTTGTGTGCCTCACCATTGGCCCGGCATTCCTTACAGCATCCATATACCTCTGTCTTGGTCGCATCGTCATCGTCTACGGTCAAAACATCTCACGCTTCTCTCCGAAATTCTACACTCTCACATTCATGGTGTGCGACTTCATCAGTCTCTTGCTCCAAGCTGTTGGAGGGGCTCTAGCTGCCACACAGGATGCCAATGACCCGTCCCGCGATGGTGTCAATATCATGATCGCCGGTCTTGCCTTCCAAGTCGTCAGTCTGACAATCTTCGTCGCACTCAGCATGGAGTTTGTTTACAGAGCACGCAAGGCAAGAGAAAGCGACCTCAACTTCGACTTCTTCAACCTCAGAAAGCGCACCATGTTCCGCGTTCTCCCTTACGCCATCGCCGTTGCGACCATCACAATCTACATTCGTTGCGTCTTCCGTGTCGCAGAGCTCAAGGACGGATTTGGAGGAGAGCTGGCCAACAACCAAACCGCGTTCATGATCCTGGAAGGTCCGATGATCATCATTGCAACGATCGCCTTGACCGTGTGTCACCCTGGAATCGCATTCGGTAGTGCTGCATCCTGGGCGGCTGCAAACTGGACATGGAAAAAGAGCAACAAGAGCGATAACAACCATATCAGAATGGTGAGCCAGGAGACCGCAACACCCTCGATCGCTGAGAGCGAGCTGAACGACATGAAATCCCGGGCATGAGAATGCGACTAGAGTCAATGATGGGCGTCAGCGATCTTACAACGTGTGGAGGGATGCAGGAAGGTTCATAGACTTGTGCTTAGATTTAGCATGCCCAATCCAATCTAGTGGTTCTCCATATACAAGATCCACATCACAGCACGCGTGGCAGTCCCTTCAAAATTCGGATATCGTAAATCTTTGGCCACCACAACTAGACAGAAGTCTGCCATGGACACCTTACGCGAGATCGAGCGCCATGATCCTTCTACTTACAGAAGAAGTCATCCAAGTGAAAGGCACAACCATCCGTCGGGTACCACCACCAAACAAAAGTCTGTTATGGATATCTTGCGCGAAATCGAGGGACGGGATTCTTCTACTTATAGAAAAAGTTATCCAACCGAAATACACGGTCGTCCATCCGATACCAACGTCGAGTTAGAGTCTGCCATGGACATTTTACGCAAAATCGAAGGTCAGGCCACATCTGGTAACGGCAACAGACGTTCATCAAAGGCCATCGATCCCGCCACGCAAAATCATGACCGCCCGACAGCAGGCACACTGGAGCACGACACTGCCGTTGATCACAGCCACCAAGATCAGTCTCCTGCTCCTCGTAACAAGGACCGCCCTAAAGACGCAGCCCCTCCCAGCAAGAACACTCGCTCCACCGCCTCTCGTGACGGAGATCATCCCGAAATTGATACGTCCTCTGGCAAAACCATGCGCAGCCGCTCTCTCCTCTCATCTAAGGACAACCTGAAAGACGTCAATGCCCTTAGCAAGCAACGCAAATCTCCTCCACCTGCCTCTCACTTGAAGAGAGATGTCGCCTCGAAAGAAACTCGTCCCTCCCGCTCCCGTCCCAAACAACCTAGACCTGCTGTCGGAGACTATGATAGCGTCGTTCAGTTTCCTGCCTCGTGTTGATCTGGACAGTGCCATGCTGCAGGGCAAGAGTTTTACCTACATATATGCGGATTTCGTGACTGCAGGCATCACTACGATTCACCCTCAGAAGCGAGTCGGACTATACATTGGAATAAGAAACACGCGGCTCAGTGTTTTCAGGATCAAGGGATGACACAATGGACAGATTCTCCTCGTATGGATGTTGTAGAGCACTTCCAGGCTCTCCACCATAACGACCAGTCCTTTGTCGACGTCTTGAGGTACAGATTCGCAGGCTACACTGATGTGCCGTTGCCGTTTCCTGCGCCTACGACAAAGGATCCCAAGACTCAGGAAGATCTATTTCGCATCTGGAAATCTATTCTCAAGATTCTCACGCGGCCTACTCCTTACGACGACTGGGACATAGCCACTGCTACAGTAGCAGGCAGGTATGGCACGGTTTCCAACACGCTGTTCCAGGTCTTCTCAGGGGCGAATCTAGACACGCTCCTTCAGACGTCTTCGCTTTACAATATCCAAGAGGACGACGAACCTGACAGTGACGACGATCTCGATGACGATTTTACCACCGAGGACAACAAAGTCTCTGATATCGACGCGGCGAGCACTTCTCGTCGTCATTCGGAAAAAGACATGAAAATCTACAAGCGCTTCTTAGCATCAGAGATCGGTGCAACACACGTCACACATAGCGATCTCCAGTACAGGACAGCCGCCCATGTCTTCGGCGTGACTGATGCAATTGTAATTTTCGCATGTCCTTGCCCCGATTGTCTTGACATGTTCGATGCTTCAGTTGCAGCATACAAATTCTATCAACACCTGGAGCATCCCAAGCATTAGGAGTACTTCGGTGAAACCGGTCTACAATATCGATTTGACTGCGGTCGAGGATTCTTAGACGAATGCCATCGCTTCCTACATTACAAGTCGTCCACGTGCAGCGAGATGGCCAAGCTAACATTGCCGGCATCCTTCAAATGTCCAGCCCAATTCACCAACGAAGGAGTTACTGCTAAGTCGATCGCGCAGAGTTGCAATCGTAATGATGAATTGCGCTTTGCCGACCACCACAGGGCAGTGCGACTATGGGTTGACAGGCATGGAGCAGCAGCGTACAAGGCACCAGGGTTTTACGACTGTTCAGTATGCAAGATCGGCTTTCCTTCTCGAGAAATGTTCGCCGCTCATTTGCTTAAACCTTACGGCATCAAGCCGTTGACAACTAACCTACACGCTGAAGCACTTGCGCAAAGTGGCATTCTGTGGACTCCAAACCGATCTAACCTCCTTGTCACCCGAGATGGTCGCGGACACCCTACATATACAGACCTTCTTGCTAAACATATGTCAACCGTTCACGCAAGAAGAGACCATGTCATCGTTGTATTCAGACAATCTGGCAGACAAGATGAATTTCACGGGGAGTACCTGCAGAAAATCACAAGAATCGCAGCAAGCTGTAGGTGGGAAGTGGGTAAAAAAAGCAAGTCGATGCGAGGAATCCTTCCAGGCAGTCGGTTGTACCTGCACACTTTAACCACAAATAGAAACACGCCCAGGCAGCTGTTTAGTATCCTCACCGGTTTCATGACGAACGACATGCAAAGCCTCAATTCTCCATCCCTTCGTGTCACTTGAT
>Ga0058697_10001014_pt1 | contig 10653 bp, 8 predicted proteins | sample AgamicAsMae_FD_66619 | JGI IMG/M metagenome (GOLD analysis project Ga0058697, IMG submission 66619) | Agave microbial communities from Guanajuato, Mexico - As.Ma.e | ecosystem: Host-associated > Plants > Phyllosphere > Phylloplane/Leaf | place: Guanajuato, Mexico | collected 2012-06-04
GGTGCTCCCGCCGGATCGCCGCAGGATCTGGAAGAGGAGGCCGGTCAACAGGGTGCTTTTAACGAGGAGACTGGTGAGATCAACTGGGACTGTCCATGCCTCGGCGGTATGGCTCACGGACCTTGCGGCGAGCAGTTCAGAGAGGCTTTCAGCTGCTTTGTCTTCTCCAAGGAGGAGCCCAAGGGCATGGACTGCATTGAGAAGTTCAAGTACGTCGACAATTGGGAGGGTTATATGAAGTGGGGCTAACATGATTGCGTAGGGACATGCAGAACTGCTTCCGCGAGCACCCCGACGTCTACGGTGCAGAGCTCGAGGATGATGTCGAGGCTGAGGCAAGAGAGCAGGACGGTGATAGTCAAGCTGTTCAGCCTGAGCAGTCTCAACAACCCAAGCAGCCCAAGGCCAACCCTGAAGCTGAGAAGGTTGCCGACAACGGACCCGATAGTCAGAAGGCTATCCAAGGAAAGAGAGAGCGATCCAACGCTGCGACCGAGCAAGTCAACCGCGACCATGGTATCATGAGCGAGTCTGACAGCCTCGTGCCCAAGGCCGCACACGATGCAACCGGACAGCAAAGCAAGGGCGACAAATAGGCCGGTTCGGCACGCATATACTGTACATTACGCATCTGGCCCTGTAACTCTACGAACCAAGGCACACTTAGAAGCCTGAAAAAGCGAATTCATCACCACTTCTAGAAATGTAATAGACTGCTATAAATATTCTGTTAATATCCAACGTTGTATTGATTGAGTCAAAGTCTAAGCAGCAAACGCATGGGCGACGACGAGCATTGACGTAACGTGCCAAGCAAGCTCAAGCCTCTGCAGTAACAAGTCCATCACCAGTGTCATGGGAGTTTAGGTAGGATTAGCAAAACCAATCACGATGAGTCTCGAGTTCCTCCAGCGACCGAACAGTGACGACGGTGCAGCTCCTGTTCCTGTTGCAGAACCCCAAGTCAACACCACCACCGCTCCCATCCCCGTCGCTGAATCCGCTCCCGCTGCTTCTGTCCAAGAACCAGTAACTACCCAAGAACCCAGCCCTTCTCAAGAACCCGACGTCGCTACCGAAGAGCCCGCACCCGCACCTCCCGCTACCATGTCTTACGCATCTGTCGCCGCCAGTGGGCCCCAGCAGTCCGAGGAAGAGGTATGTTGTCGCGTTCTGATCTGCTTATCTTGACCGCCAACTAATTCCCTCACAGAAGTACATCTTGGTCAACCACGCGCCAATAGTCAGTCAACACTAACAAACACACAGGCGCGCACACGCCGTTCCCGAGATCGAGCACACCGACGACGAGGTCCACGAGCTCATCGACGTTGACAGCCCTCACATTTCATCCGTCCCCTCCGACTTCCAGTCGCAAGAAGTCCAGACCGAGACCCAGGCCGAGCGCGAACGTCTTGAGTCCGAGGCTCGCGAGAAGGCTCAACAGGCCAAACAGCAGGCTGAGGAGGCCAAGGAGAAGGCCGAGGAGCTCAAGGAGAAGGCCAAGCAGAAGGCACAAAAGGCCACAGAGAAGGCCAAGGCCAACAGCGACAACCCTGTCGTCCTTGGTAACACCGTCGCTGTTGTTGCTCTTGGTGGCCTCCTCGGTTTCGGCGCCTACAGAAAGTACACCGCCGGCGAGCTCACCTGGAAGGTTGCAGGAGCCTGGGCAGGTGTTGTCGGTGTCTTTGCCCTCGGCGACTACTACGCCAGCAAGTGAGTGTAGACTCCTACCTTCTTCCTTGCGTTTGCGGCAGCACGAGAACAGATGCTCCTCGAGCGTTCTAGATCCAGACGATCCGATCGCATAGGGAACAGCGTTGACTTGTGACACGAAATGCTGACTTGTGCCCTTTAGATTCCTCTTCAAGAAGTACCCTCCTAAGAACTAAAAAGGCTGCTACGACGTCCCATTCTTGTACTACAAGCGTCTCCTCTCGGCTCAATTTAATCCGTCTTTCTGCTTTGGATACTCTGCTGCGTTATGCTGGTCAAATGAATGCTCAGGCGCTGGAGGCTTGGATGTGTGTATCATAAACGAACTTTCATTCTATACTCGAATCCTTTCCTTCTTGCTCAGCAGTACGTCCAATGTGAAGTGATTCGCTCGCCTTCTCGGCAGACGATGGTGGATTTTGGTGTTCCATTTCCCTACGTACTGTTTGTATCATCCTGAGATTTGAAGGAAATCGGGAGTCTGCATAGGATCGAGGGTATGAAGCATGCTAGATATGTCTATTGACCACGTGCACCGACACGAGGATAGAACGCGTGGCTTAGACTGAGAGAAATCGAGATGATTTCCCGGACCGAGGCGAACAGACTTGACTGTTGTGTCGTCGAACTTACCCGGGCAGTCTTGACTGAGGCTTGCGGTCAGCTGTCTGTCTGCTGTCAATGCAGAATGTCACAAGCATCCTTGGATGGTCAATCGTGACAAAGGAACAAAGAAGTCGTCGGCTCTCCACAAAAAACAAGGTCTCGGCTTCGGCAACCCCGGGATTCCATCATGGCCGGCCGTCTTTCACATGCCAACAAGATTAAACCTCCATGTCAAATAACGAATTCCTAACAGCACTAGGCGCGAGCATGACGGCCCTGTCACATGCCATTTCGAGCCGATCTACATTGTGCTCGGTTGCGTCTAAACTGCTCCTCGTTGCGGTTGTTGTCGTGAAGACTTGATTTTGACCTTCTGGTTCTCCCTTTGTTCAAGCCAGCGGCTGTCTGTCCTTCTTGTCTTACTGATGTTAGATTCTCCTTGATACTGGACTCTCCCTTGGTGGCTTCTCTCTGTTTTCTTTCTTCTTTGCATGTCCGTTGAACTCTTTGCATCATGATAGGTAAGTCATGCCTTGTTCGGATGCTCTCCACTGTATCTGAGTAGTCCTTGTACAGACCATGTCTTGGGCAGGCCATCGGTCAGATTTCGCAAATACCAAGTCTTTGCTGTCGTTTCATTCTGGTCCTACTATCTCTACAAGTATGTCACTGGCCTGTTGCCCGTGGGTCTATCGCTGACAGTAAACAAAACAGAGGCAACCCGCATGGCCCGCCGTACCTTCGTCGAATATCCAGACTCCTATCCTCGCGTTTGACGGCCTGGCAAACTGTTGTTCTGACCCTGATATATCTTTACATCACACGAAACTTCAGCAAGCTCGTAGGCCTCGAGTGCCCAGAACCCCTTGCCAACCTCTACACAAGATCGTACTTCCGAGCAACATGGGTCACAACAGCGCTGGACGCAGGCTTCTGGACCGCCATGAATCTACGTCCTGTATGGCTTAAGGACCTAGCGAGTCTTGTCTTCTCGGTCTATTACCTTATTTGTGCCGAACAAGCAGACGAAAAGGTGCGGAAGATAAGAGCTGGCTTGACATTGGAGCACCTGAGAGTCAGCTGGAACAAACCCAACACACCATACATCAACTTTTTTGGCAAGCTGATGCGTCCGAGATTGATGCGTTACCCACCACGTGCCATCCGCATACCTAGACCCAGACAGAGCAGCTACGACGAACCTGTCCAAGCCTGGTTATACTTCGATGGACCCATTAGCGATCTGAAGAATCATGACAAGATTGTGCTCGACATTCCCGGTGGCGGATTTGTTGCAATGGATCCTAGAGCGCACGACGACAAGTTACTGGCCTGGGGAGCAAGAACAGGCTTGCCCGTCCTGGCGTTGGACTACAAGAAAGCTCCAGAACACCCCTACCCATATGCTCTGAATGAGTGCTACGACACCTACCACACTCTGGTCGCAACCAAAGGACAATGTATCGGTCTCTCTGGGGAGACTATGCCTAAGATTGTCGTCAGTGGAGACAGTGCTGGTGGAAACCTGGCTGTCGGTCTAATCCTCATGATCCTACAATCCGGAAGCACAGCTGCCCGACGTTGGCAAGGCGAAACATCACTCCCTGTACCTGAAGGTGCAGTCCTTATCTACCCAGCTCTCGACATGAACATCGGCAATTGGATGACAGACGAACAAATGTCTCTGATCAAGGATCGCAAAATGCGAAAGACCAACAGAGGCGTGTTGAGCAGAAAGAGTGATGATTACAGAAAACTAACTCCCAACACCCCACATGGATCCGAGGACGAAGAGGATGATACCAGTCCGCCAAAGACGCAACGTACGAATACCGCAGTGCAGCAGTTGACTGACAAGCCTATTGTCGCTTCGCCTACGGAGCCTCACACCAGCGCTGCTCATACCATCGATGCCGCATCTACTACACCTGTTCCTCAAATGCTGCGTACCCGTCTTGCCATGTCTTCTATGATCTCCTACTTCAACGACCGTGTCTTGACACCCGAAATGATGCGAGCTATGATCATCTTGTACATTGGGCCTCACTCACGCCCAGACTTCTCAACGGACTATCTTCTTTCACCACTACTTGCACCCGAAGCGCTTCTCACCCGTTTCCCAAAGACCTACATGATGACCGGCGAGCGTGATCCTCTGGTCGACGACACCGTCATATTCGCAGGCCGGCTGAAGCAAGCCAAACTGGCTCATTGGAACAGCCGCAAGGAACTAGGATTGGTGCGCGAGCGCGACGTGTTCGTCGACACAGATCACGTCAACGTAGTTCTCATTCCCGGCATTTCTCACGGCTTCCTGCAATTCGCGGGTATATTCCCAGCAGGCTGGAAATACATCTCACGATGCTCACGCTGGATGGCCGATCTGTTCCGTGAAGCCGACATGCGCGCCGAGCTGGAGGAGGAAGGCGAAGAAACAGACTACTTTGGCAATGAAGCTGGCTTGGGTGCGAAGAAAAGCAATGGCATCAGACACCATCGCCGTATGCCTACTGAGTCTTCCGGTGATGAAGACAGGCCACTCGAGATGAGTACACTGAATGGCGGCGCCCGGACGAGTCCGAAGAAAAAAGGAAGTTCGAGGGGTGGTGGCAGAGCTGTCCGAGGAGCCAGAAATGAGCGACCGAGGAACGAGAGGATGAAAAGTCTGGTCAGTTTGGCTAGTGAGGATGATCTTCTGGGCAGGAGAATGAAGGGCTTGACAGGCAATCTGATGGGCGATGGAGGCATGCCTCAAACTCCGTAGTCATTCATACTTCACCCTACAACTTCATCGATTCAATGCCTGAATCTGGCTGAAGTACAGAAATGATACGATTGGACCAAAACTCAAACGTGACCCTGTCACCAGCCCCCACAGAACGGGAAGCCTCCTGCCTCCATACTAGCGCCCTTCCACCTCTTCATCTTCTTGTTTACGCCTGTGCCTCTAGCTCAGATTAATGTTGATGTATCGAGGTGAGCCGCATGTGTGCCGCCCTGGTCAAGTACATCCGAACTTTACTGCGACTTCGCAGGTACTCGCCTTGGCTGCGACCGGCATGTTGCTCCGTTGTGGTGTTCCAGCCGCAACTCAAACTCCTCTGCATCTGTTTCAGCTTCTCACTTCCAAGATCCAGCTATCGTGGCTTGCGTCGCCGGACACGGCTCAAAGATGTACATCCTCGTTGTATCACAACAAAGTCGAGCCACTGTAGCTTGACCTTTTGTCCAATTCAGCAACAGACTTTTTTGTTTGACACGCAGAATGGACAGCCCTACATGTGTACTTCACGCTCTAGACGCAGATGCTCGCTGACCACGAGCTGAGCGTGGTGCTATGAGAATACATATGAGGAGTTCGAAGGCCAGTCTTGTAGTCTCTCCTGTTACCACTCGATTCTCTGGATCACGATAGCACTACTTCTCAGCCATGGACTCGAACGGTAAATCTCCTATCGAGGTGGTCAGAACCATCTCAGTCGAAGACGGACCTCGAGACCTCGAGCACCAAGCGACTGTGCCCGAGCAGGTCAACACAGAAGAACCATTCAGTGGGACAGACGACTACTGGAAATGGGAAATCCTAGGTGTAGTCGGATCCGCGCTCGCTCTGATGGGCATCATAATCTTCGCCAACCATTTCGATAACGGTCCAACACCTTCATGGTCGATGACTGTAGCCAAGTACGACAAGACGTTCACTGTCACCATGAATTCAATCCTGTCCCTTCTCAGTACCATCGCCAAGATCTGCGTGCTGATACCCGTCACGAAAGGCTTGGGTCAACTGAAATGGATCTGGTTTGCGAAGAGGGAGCGTTCTCTCAGGGACATTGAGACATTCGAGTCAGCATCCAGAGGCTTGACCGGAAGCGCGTTGCTTATGTGGAAACTCAAGTTCAAGTATGACATTTCGAATTAATCGGTTCTACTCGACACTAACTCTTCCTTGTATAGACATTTTGCCGTCGTGGCTGCTTTAGCTATGCTTATTTCGGTCGTCTACGACCCGTTCATCCAGAACCTCGTGTCATACAGCGTCGCGTACCGTGACGAGGAACAGCTGGGACTCCAGCCGACAGCTTCGCTGTCGTATGCAAGAAGCTACAATGTACTGGAAGCTGGAGGCAGCGAAAGTAAGCTCATCCAGTGACAACTTGCTCGTTATAGGACGGTGACTGACCAATCTAAAGCCCAGCTGGATGCAATCATGAAGAGCTCACTGTACTCCTCAGTCTTCGACACTTCGGTATCATGGGTGACTCCGGACAACTACTGCGGCACCGGAAATTGCACCTGGCCGAACATGGTGTCACTGGCTGTCTGCGAGCGATGCGTGGACTTCGACCCTTACGGCTCCGATCTGACACTCCCACAAATGAATATGAAGTGTGACCAGGATGGCTGTGTAGCCTCATTGCCTGATGGTTTCTCATTGGGTGGACCACTCAACAACAGCCGCAACGTCATGGCGATGAGAACGACCGACCAACCCATTGTGCTCACGAACTTTACCAATGCGTTAGGCTATGTCCAGTCGATCTTTGCAGTCGATCCTTCAGCAGTCGACAGGTTTTCACCAAACATCACTGCATACACCTCATCCAACAATTCGAATATTTATGCCCATGAATGCGCATTATATGCATGTGTCCAGGCGATCAACACCACCGCAACGACGTTCAGTGGGAACGACCCCAAGAGCTACAACCCCGTCTCAGAATATACCCTCAAGGAATACACTGACTACACCATCGATGAGTCAGGAAACATGGTGTTCCCACCCGTCCCCCAAGAGGACGTTGATCGTATGAACATTTCAAATGGCAACACATCCTTCACCATATCCGCCCCTTCGGTGAACCTCTTGAGAACGATGATCACACGCATATTCCAGGGGTACGTCAGTACTGACTCCAACTCGACCACCTTCCTGTACGATCGTGACGGCGTCAACAACACCGACGAATCCAACAGCGCCGACTACATACAGTCGATCTTCTCCAACAGTGCCCACGACAATTTGAACTCGGGACTGTGCCGCACGCCCGAAGAGGTGGGAGCACATTGGGTAGCTGGAGGTAATGGTGATGTTGCCTGCGCTGCCAAAAACGTGGCGAAGGCAATGTCCAACGGTTTCAGGTCTGCTACTTGGTCGGGGCGAGAGTATCTCGTCATCAACGGCAACACTACATATGCCACTTCGTGGGTTCGGGTGACGTGGTTTTGGCTGTTTGTACCGGTGTTGCTCTGGCTGCTTTCCCTTACCATCTTGATCGGCACGGCACTGAAGACAAGACGGGCAGGTGTGAGGACTTGGCGTACGAACCCTCTCCCTATGGTGTTCTTGGAGGTGAGTGACGAGCAGAGGAGGCAGGTTGGAGAGCATGATATGACGGAGCAGGGGTTGGCGCAGAAGGCCAAAGCTTTGAAGGTGAGGTTGCAGCTTGACAATAATCAAGCAAGATTGGTCAAATCAGAATAGTGGAGATAGGTGTAGATCAGAGTGGACACTGAAGGCATTGGTCTGATCCAAGGCATATAGCAGCTGGTATTTCTATGCTTCAGAGGCCTCGGCGTCTCCAACACCCTACTGTTGCGTCGTTTCTTCGTTGTTCTCATCATATAGAGCACCAGGCTGAGTTTCACCGTCATCGTCGTCTTCAGAATGATGCACCGATATCCACTCGCCCTCATCATCGTCTGTCAACTCCTCGTCAACAGAAAATTCATCATCCTCTTCTCTCTGCATATAAATCCGTAATCCCTCCTGAATCTCTTCTCTCCCCACCCAAGTATCGTCGTGTCCGCCTATCAACCTCCTGAAATCGAAGTTGTCGCACAACCGCGTCATCCTGAGGTACTCCAGCGACAGATCGTTCTTCAGCATCGACAAGAAGTTTAGAGCCGTGTGGTCTGGATTTAATTCAGCAGCTACCTCGCCGCCCACATCGTAGAGTGGTATACGGATTGCTTCGAGATGAAGCACGCGTAGAGTTCTTGCTTGGCTGGTCAGAAAGGTGATCAATAGATCAAATTCTGTAGATAACAACGCCAATCGAATTTCTCGGAAGCAATGGTCTATTTCGCCTGTGGGCAGTATGTGCCCGTCAAAGTAGCTCCGAGGGTGTGTGCCCAACTTTACGCCTTTCAGTTGTATCGTGGAAAACTCGAGCTTTTGATTTCTGGTATCGATCAAAGTTTTTGTAGTCCAGTCTACTATTCTATCCTCAAACTGATCGAATCCTTGACGTGTGGTCAGGAGCTCAAAGTCGGGGTTGAGCTTGCCGGGTGCAGAGAAGAGATGTTGTTCGCGAAGCACACGAAGTTCGTCTCCTTCGCGCTTTCTATCCTTGTTCCAGTGGACATGGAAAGCTTTGATGGGGAAGTTGGCCCGTTGCGCAGCTTTCAGGACGTACTCGATTGTGTGGACGAAGGGTGGCCTTGAATCCACTCCGACGGCGCCATAATACCTCTCAAAGCCGTATCCTTTCCTGGGTGGACGGTCGCCGTTGTCGCTGTTGTCCAAGGGCACCCAGGGCACTAGAATATCGTACACTCCCAAGATTGGTTGTACAGACAGCTTCTGCAGATTTTCCAGTGCTTGAACCAGCAGTTCGTTACGTTCCTCCCATTGTTCGAAGAGATTCTTCAGTCTAGCTGTCCGTTGTTCCGTAGGATCCTCGGTGAGTCGTTCCGCATAGATAAAGTGAGTCGCGAAGGTGAGACGCCTAACATATCGACCTAACGGATGTCTGCTGATATCGAGGAGCCCTTGCAGACTGTATGACGACCAGATAAACGATAAGTCCGCTAGGCATTTGAGTCCGAACTGATGGCTTGATAGAGCGTTCGTCCGCCGACAGACACGACGTACATTTACAACATCGCTCCCGGATAACCCTTCGATGACCGCGTTGAAGATTTCAGGTGGAAGTGATAACAACGAAGTCATCGTCTGTAGTTGTTACTCGAGATCTATCCCAAAAGATCGTGGTGGTGGAAAGACGAAAAAGAAAGAGCCATGTCGAGAGGTAAAGATATAACCCTGACGCTTCTTGGCATCTGCGACATTACTCTATGCATCGCATTGTCCCTATGAATGCCACCCTTCTGTTTCCTATGGTCCGAAAGGCGATTGATAGACTAAAAGAGGGAATGGTGAACAACAAACTTAATTCAAATGGGTATCTCGAGCAACAACGAACGTCAAAACCATTAACGACAGCATCTCCATCACCTTGCTCATTTTCTATCTCCTTCGCTTGCTAGCCCTAGGCTTCGCAGCAGGAGCGGCTTTCCTCTTACCCTTCGCTTTCGAAGCTTTGGGTGCAGGAGTCCCACTAGCCATACTCTCCTGCTCACTCTGCTCCTCTTCCTCACTACCCTCCTCTTCGTCCTCCTCTGCCTCGTTGTCGTCATCAGGATCGACGCTATCAGCCACACGACTCGACCTTCTAGGATTCGGAGGTGCTTGTTTTCCCTTTGCTTTCACAGATGCCGCTGTTTTCGACTTTGCCGTCCGCGTAGTCGAGGGCGTCTGCCGTGCTTCATCCACCGCGATCTCAAAACTGGGTGTGAAGCGCACGGGTGGACTGTCCGGTCTTGCAACCAACTCCTCATGTGATGGTGGTGAACTTTCCCGTTCTTCGTCGTCATCAGAGTCTGGGAAACGTGCGCGCCAGACAAGACTACCAAAGTCTTCGTCCGGCAATCCAAACTCCGTGTCGTGTGTGTGTTCCGCCTCATCCTCACCATCGCCCAACTCGTCTTTTTCATCGTCATCATCTTCTTCGTCTTCAGAGGTGGACCAAGGCGCAGCATTGGAGTCTTCGCGTTCGTCCAGCGCTTCTAAGTCGTAGAGATCGTGTAGTTTGGCCCAAATACCTGGGATCCTTGTATGCGGTGCTTTGGGGTGGATGTAGCCATTGCTTAGCAGGTGTTGATGTAGAGCCAGCAGGTGAAAGTGTTTGTGCATGCCAGTGGGCTTCCAGCGTATGAGGCCTTTGAACAGGCCAATCTCCTCGTCGTCGGTCCATGGATCTGCGACTAATGCGGTATTGGCGGCTTCTTCGTCGTCTTCCTCCTCTTCTTCAGGCTCTGCAGCTTGCTCGGAGAGTTTTGTCGAGGGTGTTTCTTCGGCGGGCTTTGGTCGTCGGCGCTGTTCTATCTCGACTGCGACGGTTTGGTTCCGAGATGGCGTCGGTGCCGGACTGGAGGTTTGTGATACACGTGCTTTCCTCTTTGGCGCCATTGTGGTCTTGTGGTCTGCGCCAGATGAGATTGAGGTGGATGAATAGAAATGGATTGGAATACGACTTGGTGATTCCC
>Ga0058697_10001016_pt1 | contig 10644 bp, 10 predicted proteins | sample AgamicAsMae_FD_66619 | JGI IMG/M metagenome (GOLD analysis project Ga0058697, IMG submission 66619) | Agave microbial communities from Guanajuato, Mexico - As.Ma.e | ecosystem: Host-associated > Plants > Phyllosphere > Phylloplane/Leaf | place: Guanajuato, Mexico | collected 2012-06-04
ATGTTGTACTAGCGAGCAATGATATAATAATTAAGCAGTAACACTCTTCCTAATTGGAGCATACATATTGAATAGTTTTGATGAAGTGGAAGATATAGCAAGAAGATATGTGGAATCAAAACAAAACAATGCATCAGACTCTAAAATCTTTGCAGGACGGATTATTGATTATATCTCGTCTTCAGCATTCAAGCTTCCATTGCAGGATGAGGCAGTCGTTAGCAATGGAACTACAAGCTACATATACAGGAAAAGCAAGGCATATCCAAATTTATTTAAATTTTTATCTGAAGTGCTTCACTCTGAAATACCAATTACAGTCAACGATGTAAGATTTGGGCCCGGCGAAATTATAGTGGTCAGAGGGGATCCCCACGAGGCAGAAGAGCAGCTCAACTTGAGCCTTAAAGAACTTCAAAAGCTTGTCCATGCCAAGAGGGCTGAGGCCCTTAGATCATAGATATGCCTACGTATGTCAGTACCTTTTATCTTAGAAGCCAAAAAGGGATATAGCATGTTGTATTATGATGTAGAGGTTACTATCATAAATGATATCATTGGTTATTGCCGAAGCCGCAATTGAAACTGTCCCTATTCAAATTATTGATCACCCTTCTGTAAGAAATCATGCTAAAAGAATGGGTAGAAGATCGAACGAAACTCTACTAGATAGAAGCTATCATCATTCGGCAATGGTTCACGCGGATCTGAAATCGCAATGGAAACGGGGCAGACCTGATATAGTGCATTTTGCTTTAATGGAAGCTTTGTCGACTCCTTTGTTTTTGAGAAGGAGATTAAATGTGTATCTACATACAATAAATAACGACCTTATTTCTATTGGCGAGAATCTTCGTATACCAAAGTCATATTTTCGTTTTGAAGCCCTCATGATAGATCTTTTCAAAAAAAAGGTCATAAAGCCTGATAATGAAGCCGGCATTTCGGATGAGCCTGACGATGACTGGAATAAAGAGAAGACTAATAAAAATATACTTTTGCAGCTGCATGAAGGTATGACTTTTTCAAAGGTAATGCAGAAGATGATACGACCAGCCACAGTGATAGGACTCTCGACAGCAGGAGTCCAAAATACCACTCAAAGCGTTGTGGAACAGAATGTGTCTGCGGAGAATACGAACTGTGCATTTGTTATAGGAGGATTTGCGAGGGGTCATTTTTCGAACGATACAACTGCACTTCTCAAAAGGTTATACTCTATAGCAGATTACAGATTGGAAGCGCACGTTGTAATCGCAAGAATAATTTATGAATGCGAAAAGATTTTGCATATTTAAATATCATTAATGATAGAATGCATCGACCATAAACGCAATGAACAGGGCAGTTAGATACGGGCTGGAGAATTTGAAAACTGTCCATGCAGCTGCTTCACTAGGTCTTAGGAGCAACCACACAGACAAACATACCATTGCTACTCCAAACACAGCTGCCGTAATTACATAGATCAAACCAAATTGTTTAAGGAAGAATGGAAGAACGCTAAATAACACCATCATCAGAGTTGTTCCAGCAATCACTCGAACTGATCTCTCTTCACTTGAAACAACTGGCAGCATCGGAACGCCGGCTTTTTTGTAATCTTTCTTTACATGCAACGACAGACTCCAAATATGAGTCGGAATCCACAGGAAGACTAGGCCAGCCATGACTAGTCCAAGTTCGATGTGTTGAGTCGTTACTGCTGTATATCCTATTAGAGCTGGCGCTCCTCCAGAGAATCCGCCCAAGATAATGTTCAACTGGCTCTTCCTCTTCAGCCACTTACTGTAAACTATAATGTTGTCAAACAAACCTAAGGCCATCAGAATAAAAGCCCATATGTTTATGAACCATGCAAGTACTAGAGATATCCCAGCCAATGTCAAGCCAAAAATAAGTGCATGTTTTGGTGCGATTCTGCCTGACGGTAGTGGCCTATCTTTTGTCCTCTCCATGATTGCATCGATGTCTCGATCGTTGTAGCCTGTCAGTGTATCAGCAGCAGCGGAGCCTGCAGCTACTCCTCCAAGAAGGAATAACCAAGTGAGAGGCTGAATGGGCATATGAAATAATAATGATGCTGTAACCGCAGAGCCAAAGGATGTAAAAACCAATAAGTACCAAATTTTTGGTTTTGTGAGTTCAAAATAGTTCTTGAACCTATTCCCTACTGTTCCCTGGGTGATCAACTATAATACCATCTCTTTATGACTATTTCATCTATAAAAATACAGACCAACACTCGATATGATATGCTGTTACTTTGATATAGAAGTTGGAAATATTATCTCGCGAGCAGTCTTTCTCATCTCAATAAATGTTTCTGTCTTTTGAACTCCTTCAATATGGCCAATTTTTTCAGAGATCAAATGATGCATTTCATCAAGAGACCGTGCGTTCATGGTAACCAGGATGTCAAATCTACCAGTTACTTCTGAAACCTCGCGAACTTCTGGTATCTTGAATAATTCATTTAGAACATTGTCTCTTAGTTTAGAATCCATGTTGATACCTGTGAGGGCTTTAACACTCAATCCAAGCGCCTCATCATTAATCACGATTGTAAACTTCTTAATTAGGCCTTTTCTAAGAAGCCTTTTGATTCTACTGTATACAACGGAAGCGTTTATACTGATTTTTTTTGAAAGCTTAGGTACCGATGTGCTCGCATCCTTAGAAAGTTCGCTTAATATTTTTAAATCCAAATCGTCTATTCTTGCCATCCATATTACCCATTATACGTCTAGTTTGGAGGTTAATAAACGTATTAATTTCACAATTAGAACAATTTTTTATCAATAATATTGAATTTAGACCATATTTTTTTGTCTGAGTAATTCCGCAAGTAAAACGGCACCCTTAGCGGATCCCATTTTTTCGTTATGCGATAATAGAACATATTTGATACCATTTTCAAAAACCGTGTCCTTCCTTAGCCTGCCTACTACTGTCGTCATACCGTCATTAATCTCTCTGTCTATACGCGGCTGAGGTCTTGCAGGATCGTCGTGAACGATGATATATTCCTCTGGGGCTGTCGGTAGGTCTCTGATAGTTATAGATTTTGAAAAACTTACCATTTCATTCTTTACCTCTGATGGTTCGGCTGCCCCCCCTGTTTGAACAAATACGATTTCGGTATGACCATCCAATACGGGAACTCGGGTGCACGTACAGCTTACTTTCATCTCGCTTGGGTTAATGAAACTGGTATCTAAACTCCCGAGGATCTTCTTTGTCTCTATTTGGACCTTTTCTTCTTCTTTCGGTATATAGGGTATAATATTGTCCATGATGTCAAGAGCAATGACACCAGGTGACCTGCCAGCTCCAGACAATGCCTGCATGGAAGTCATGAAAACGTTGTTAATTCCAAATTTGTTCAATATTGGTTTAAGTGTTATAGCCAGACCGGTGGTCGTACAATTTGGCAATGGAGCTATGAAGCCCCTCCATCCTCTGTTCTTCCTCTGAATATCTAGTAAATGAACATGGTCATCATTTATGCCCGGGATCAGAATTGGAACATCATCTTCATATCTGAAAGCTGCTGCAGTGCTAATCACCGGAACTGACTTAGCAAGCACTGGCTCAATTTCCTTGGCATCGGCAGATTCTACCGCAGTAAAAATTAGGTCGAATTTGCTAGGATCAATATCTTGCACCCTACTAAGTTTCATATCTTGAATGTATTCGGGAATTTGCTCCTTGTTATGCCACCTAATTATACCAGATTGTGAATCATAAAGGGCTTCTGTATACTTTTTGCCAGCCGATCTCTGAGATGAGGCAATTTGGGTCAGTTCAAACCATGGATGTTTATTCAGAGCTATCACGAATTCCTGTCCTACTGCACCGGTAGCACCGATAAGCGCAACTTTCAACATTGAATAGCGTTATTTCCCATGCAATTAATAATCGTTTCAGACCCAGATTAATTAATTAAACTGGCGATTATACTTGAGTCCAATGCCGTACAAAACATTCATTCTATATATGCCTACGATGATACAATGACTAATGGTTGGCTTTGCAGTAGCGGCGGGAATTGGCAAACCAACTTCATGTTTCCATGGGGGTATTTACTCTGTGAATCCCAAGTTAGTTAAAGTCGATTTTAGTTCAAATGTTAACCCTCTTGGAATTTCTAAGATAGTTCTCGCATCCATAACCAGACATCTATCTAGCATTTCGTCTTCATATCCTGATCCCCAATGTTTGGAACTTAAAAAGAGCATATTGAATTACCTGGATAGTGAATTAAGTTTAGAATGCATTTGCGTAGGTAACGGTGCAACAGAAATAATTCATAATTTCACAAGATCTTTTGTTCGTAAAAAGACATTAATTCCTACGCCGACTTTTTGTGAATACGAAGTCGCCTCACATCGGGTTGGCGCACATGTTACGTTAGTCCCACTTAAAAACATGAGGTTGGATCCAGAGAGTATTATAGAAAAATCAAAAAAACAGGATGCTGTTTTCCTTTGCAATCCAAACAATCCTACAGGGCTTGTAGGCACTAGTGAGATCAAAAAAATAATTGAACATTTAGACAATTCTACAAAGGTACTCATTGACGAATCATTTATAGAACTCGTTGATGAGGCTAGCAAAGCTTATTCATTCATAGATAAAGTGAAGGAATTTGATAATTTAGTTGTCTTGAGATCTTTTACTAAATCCTTCGCCCTGGCGGGGCTTAGAATTGGGTATTGTGTTAGTAATCCCAAGCTCGCAAAGAAAATAGCGGCCAAACACATATCTTGGAATGTCAACGGCGTAGCACAGATGGCCGCAATTGTCGCTCTAAAGGATCTGAAGTATATTGCAAAAGCAAGAGAATTAGTACAAAAAGAGAGGACATTCATGTACTATTACATAAACGGAAACTTGCAAAATTTTGATGCTTGCGACTCTGATGCAAATTATTTTTTGATTCATCTGAATAGCGGAGATTCCAAAAAGGTTAGAGACCTTATGCTAGCAAAAAGGGGTATACTTGTTAGAGACTGCAGCACGTTTAATGGGATGGGATCTGGATATATTAGGGTAGCAGTAAAAATGCATGATCAAAATTTGCTTTTGCTCAATGCTTTACAATCACTAGGCTCGTTGATATAATATGACTAAAGCAAAGCTGCTGATGATTCAGGGCACATCGTCTGGGTGCGGGAAAACAACACTTGTCACAGCATTATGTAGGATTTTCAGCAACCTGGGATATCAGGTAGCTCCTTTTAAGGCTCAGAACATGTCATCGAATGCCTATAATATTAAAGAAACATCAGATCAAATAGCAGTTGCCCAAGCCATTCAGGCTATTGCGTCAAGAAAAAAACCGGATTTGAGAATGAATCCTATACTGTTAAAACCTATCGGAGATTATCGCAGCAAGATAGTTCTTGGCGGCAAATACTATGACGAAATGAATGCGAGAGCATATTACGCTAAATTCGTTTTGCAGAAAGGTTTTCCGTTCGCAGTAATGAATCTAGACAGTCTAAGGAGAGAAAATGATCTGGTCATAATTGAAGGAGCGGGATCTCCGGCTGAAGTAAATATTCTGAAGTACGATATAGCCAATATGATACTTGCAAATGAAGTACGGACGCCTGTGATTCTAGCTTCAGACATTGAAAGGGGAGGATGTTTTGCAAGTATTGTTGGGACCATTCGGCTACTGCAACCTAATTACAGAGCGCTGATCAAGGGCTTTATAATAAACAAATTTCGGGGTGATAAGAGGCTGCTGAATCCGGCTATAAAAGTCGTTCAGAAAATAACTAGAAGGAGATTTTTTGGAGTAGTTCCGAAGGTCGATTTTTCATTACCGAACGAAGACTCCCTCGATATACAAGGCTCTGATAATAGGGGAATGTCCCAACGCCACTGGGATAGCCAAATAAGCCTTATAGCAAAGACTGTACAAAGCAGCATCGATATAAAAAAAATGTCCGCTGATGTTATAGGACTTAATTAATGATGGCACTTGAATCCATGTTAGTAGCATTTGCCGGAGGAATTTGTGTTGATATAGTACTAGGTGACCCAGGTAACAAGTTTCATCCTGTAGCTTGGTTAGGTCATGTTATAGGATACTTCATACCAAAGCTAAAGCAAAATAGCTCTGATAGTAAGGGTAAGAACAATATTGATCATACTGATAACAGAAAAGAAAGATCGAAATCGATTATCTTTTCAGTTCTATTGATTGTATCCTTTGGAATTGCTATTCATATTTGTGCAATAACCATCGTCCATACACTTGGATACATTGCTCTCATTATCTTGTGTGCATTAACTCTGAAAACGAGTATCGCAATAAAGGGAATGGAAAAACATGCTGCAGCAGTAATGTGTGCCCTGGAAAATGGCGACCTTACAATCGCGCGATCTAATCTATCCATGATCGTAAAGAGGGATACCACGAACTTGGATGAACAGCATATCATATCAGGCACGATCGAGTCAATAAGCGAAAACATAGTTGACGGCATAACATCGCCTCTATTCTATTATTCCTTTCTTGGGCCAGCAGGTGCTTTTTCGTTTAGAATTATTAACACATTGGACTCTATGTTGGGATACAGCGATAAATACTATAAAGATATTGGATGGATGCCAGCTCTGCTTGACACTGTTGCTAACTACGTCCCTTCGAGAATTACAGCGGCCATGATGGTGATCGCCGCTAGAATAGTTCATGCAGACTGGAAGAAATCAATGCAGATTGTGCGTAGAGACCATGGTAAAACTTCAAGCCAAAATGCAGGCTATACAATGGCAGCAATGGCAGGTGCTCTTAGAGTAAACTTGGAAAAAATTGGTCACTATTCTTTAGGCGATCAATATGAATACATTTCAATAGAAAAATGCAAGGTTGCAATTTCTATAATGCGATGTACCGTTATTGCCTTTGCCATTATAGTCTGTATGCCATTGATAAGTGTTTTATATTTTTTGGGTTGGTGGAGGATGGTCTTTGGCATTTAGATCGATACAGACAATTATATCGTTTTTGACTATAATACCTGTCCCCAAATCACACAGCGACGACCTGAACAGTGTTGCAAAAGCAATGCATTACTTTCCACTGGCCGGTGTACTGATCGGAGCAATAGTTGGAGGCTTTGCATACCTGATTTCGATGTACTTGCAACCGCTTATAGTGGGTTTTCTTGTTACTACAATGCTTGCACTCATAACTGGTTTGCATCATACAGATGCATTGGCGGATTTTGCTGATGGGTTGATGAAGAGGGGCGAAAAAATAACAAAGCGAAATATCATGCGTGATCCTGCTTTGGGCTCTGCCGGTGTGACAGCTTTAGTTCTTTATCTAGCAGGTATGATTATTGCACTTTCGAGCTTCCATCAAGGGATCAAATTGTTTAGCAGTATAGTTGCTGCGGAGGTAATTGCAAAATTTGTTATGGTTATGCAGGCGCATCGAGGATACTCTGCTTGGGAGGGTTTGAGTTCGCCATTTACTGCTGCTATGAAAGACAATAGAAAATTTATAATAGCAACAATCATGTCGATTGCTGTTATATGGTTTTCCGGCACGAGCTATTTTGGTTTAATGGCGTTAAGCGTATCACTGGCATTAGGGGCCGTTATACAGTATCTGTCAAATCAGGCATTCGGCGGGATTTCTGGCGATGTAATGGGTGCATCAAATGAAATCACTAGACTCTGTTCTTTAATTGTTTTGTCCGAAACAATGTTATAATCAGTGCCTTATTTTGCTACATCACTTTCACTATATTTTTAAATTAATTCAAGGATCGATTATGATCTGTTGATCGCGGCTATAATGTGCGGCGGCAAAGGAAGTCGCTTACAAGGATTTGCAAAAAAAGAAAAGCCTTTGTTAAAGTTAAAGGGCAAAACTATGATCGAGCTAGTTCTCGACGCTCTTTTGCAGTCACAAGAATTTTATAAAATAGTCGCAGTAACGAGCCGCAATACCCCAATCACAAGATCATATATTGCAACCAACCTGTCGCGTAATGTTGATGAGGTTGAGACTGATGGCATAACCTATCCGTCTGATCTTTCAGTTGTGCTCAATATATTCAGACCATCTACAGTTTTTGTAGTGGGTTGTGATCTTCCTTTATTAGGAATAGGGGACATCAAGAAAATTGTTTCGCAGCACAGGCCGGAGCATGCCTGTACATCCGTGGTATCAGATAAACGATTCGTGACGAGTCTGGGTATTAATCCATCCGTAATAGTTCGCATCAATTCAAGGCAATATTGCCACACAGGTATATCGATATTTGATTCTTCGAAAATAAGCGGTACAGGTCGAATAGACGAACACTATGTAGTAATAAACCAAAGGGGAGTAGCAGTCAACGTTAATACAAAATATGATTTTGAGACTGCACAAAAGTTGATATCGTACGTTTCCTAGTCAAACACTTCTATGACCTTGGCTAGAACACTCGCCTTGGATCCTGTCTTTTTGGCTATTGCCTCTCCGCAAGACTTGCAGTTTATATCCGTTGTGCTGTGGCTGAAGATGATTCTTTTCTCTCCACACTGGGTACACTGCACAGAAATAAATTTGCTACCTGGCTTCGGGACCATTATATTATTTTTTTTACTTGCCATTTGTATTCACCGCAGTTAGGCTTGGATCTCCAACTTGCGCATTCTTATTCCCTCACTCATTGTTTTTCTCTGACAATTCTTACATGTATAGCGTAAAGTGATTTTCTTCGTGGTTTTAGCCGTTCTCTTTAACTCGGGGAACTTTTGTCCTCCGTATCCTTTTTTATCTTCTGCATGTCTGCGGGCCCCCTCTGCGGTCTTCCTATCCCTGCCTTTTTTATATATTGAGACTGATTGCACTGTATGCGTTTTGCATTTCGGACAATACTTGCGAAGCTCCTTTTGCATCTTCATCTTATTATGGACTTGATTTCAGCGTTATTTAATCTCACCGCGCAAAAGCGAAAATTTGGATCATGTGCTCAAAGCGGATTGAGGTTATTGGTCTCGTGCGATTAAATAGAAAATTGAAATAGAAAATTAAACCAATCCTCCTATGCGTAGATAAATATCGAGCCACGTTACTGGAGTGTTGCAATATAAACCTTATATTGTACCTAAGGGAATTGTATAGAAGAAATGGAATTCATTAGTAGTTTAATAGAGCAAATAAACTTCAGCACGCAAAGCTTCAGTGTATGGATACCATTAGCCTTTGGACTGATAGTGGGGTTGGCATACGTGATAGCCTCGGCTGCAAGGCGTGCTAGATGAAACTTAGAGCCACTCTACTTTTTGTTTTAAAACAGTCCGATGCTAACACAACCTCCTGAGAATAAATTCTCATTTTTTAGCTAATATTCGCTAGCCCGCTAGAATAAAATCTCCCCAGAGACTGTAATACACCATGACTTCTTGTGCCAGAAGATCTTAGGTGCTCATATTGTGAGCAATTTCTCTGAAGTCGAAGATTGTTTTACTTTTTGGCTGATCGTGTCCTGGAGCTGCAACACCCTTTTCGAATAATTGATCTGCGATCATTGCTGCGATAGGCAATGCGCCGGTAGCGCCGGGCGAATTATAATTTAGAATGTGCATAGAATGCCAATCTTTAAGAATCAATGTATCCGGTACGAACCTTCCATCTTTGTTTATCAATATAGATCTAATTCCAGAAGTCCCTTTTTTTGAGAAATCAGATATTTTTATCTGAGGTAAAAACCTCTTAACTCTGTTTATCATGGAGGATTTAGAAATAGAGCTTTTGAGTTCGTTACTGACAAGTGTCAAGAACTGCCTATCAAGGAGGATCTTTCGCGCACCACTAGCTATTAATGATTCAAGTACCTTTGGTACGAAAAACTTCAAGTTTGTTTTCCAGTTATATGCATAGGGGCCAAAAACTGGGACAGCGTTTGGTCCTACCTCCCGTCGTCCATCTATCCTAACTATCCAATGCGGATCCAGGAAGGGGTAGTCGGGTACAGTGGGCACCGAGTAAATGCTTAGCTTTGTAAGATTTTGATATTTAATTGGAGCCTGCCAATATTCACCTCTAAAATGAAAATCTGTAAAGTCCTGTGCTAAATTCATAGAATGTGCAATATCTAAAGCATTTCCACCCGCAACGTTAATTAGAAATTCTGTGTTTATTGTTTTTTGTTTTTCCCTATCCTGCAAGGTAAGCGTTAACCCCTCGGTATGCGATTGGGTGACTCTAGTCAGTCTATGTCCAAGCAAGAATCTGCATTCAAATGACTGAGCATCATAAAATAAGTTCCTTGTTAAAAGTCCATAGTCTGCCGATGCGTCTCTAGAGCAGTAGAGCGCTGCGTGGCAATTAACGCTAGGCTCCATCTTTTTAACATCCTCTTTTTGCAAGATCTTGATTTCCTTGTCTGGTTGCAAGCCGTTCTCAGCTCCCCATTCCATATATTTTTGAAGCCTGTCTATGCCCTTTTGGTTGACTGCGACCTCCATGACACCATCCTGCCTGAAAAGCACTTGTCTGAGATCGGAATACCTATTCCACATGTCATATCCTAGAAAAGCCGCTTTTGCGAAAAGCTTCTTCTTCAATGGGTCGTAGAGGAAAGGAGCGTGTACTTTTCCTGTATTCCTGCTGCTCGTATGCAA
>Ga0058697_10001019_pt1 | contig 10635 bp, 7 predicted proteins | sample AgamicAsMae_FD_66619 | JGI IMG/M metagenome (GOLD analysis project Ga0058697, IMG submission 66619) | Agave microbial communities from Guanajuato, Mexico - As.Ma.e | ecosystem: Host-associated > Plants > Phyllosphere > Phylloplane/Leaf | place: Guanajuato, Mexico | collected 2012-06-04
CCATCGTGACACGGGATAGACTTGTCTTCCTCAAGTCATGCACGAGAATAGAGAGGTTTTTGCATCCTCTATAAGCGAAGACACCGGCAAACAGTGTAGGAGGGCAAGACTATGTATAGGGAAATCTCTATAGACAAGCCGAGTCAAGCAAGACAAAACTTGGGGACAAAGGCACGAGTCATCAAAACACGGGATTCAAAGGTCGACGAGCGCTGGTCTGGAAAGTCTGAGAATAGAAAAGTAATGCGAACTAGAGAGTAGCTGCGCCATAGACTAGTGCGACTGTGCTGCTATAGACTAAGTACAAAGTGGGGATTGAGAACGGAAAATGGAAAACAAGAGAGAATGGGACTGCGACCAGACGTGTCAAAGGGCCCAGAAGGAAGAAAGGTCAGGGGAAGGAAAACATCTGCTTCGTTGCAAGGGCGAACAAGTCTGGACCTCTGCATCAGACTAGGGGCTGAGCGGTGATGATGAGATCGCCAGTGTCAAGTTCGTTGATGCGCGCAAAAGCACTGTCGACAGCAGACTTCTCTTCGACCGAACAGAAGACTTCAAGTCTTCCAAAGTCGAGTTCGAGGTAGTTGAGTCTGGGCAAGCCTACCAGGAAGGCTGCCAGCTGTGCACCGGTCAAGGCAACGGTGCCTGGGTTGGAAAACTCGAGCGTGATGCTTTCGAGGCTTTCGAGTTCTGAGAGCTGACCGAGCCAGGAGCCATCCATATCGCAGTCGTCAACATTGACGTACAAGTTCAACTTCTCCAACTGTCTGAGCTTCGAGATCGCAGCGAAGGTATGTGTCAGACTGTTTCTCCAGCCACCGTGGCCTTCGAGAGTCAGATGGAGGGTTGACAAGCTGGGAAGGCGCTGGAGGAGCGAAGCAGCTGCGAGACTGGAGAAAAACACAGGTCGACCGAGATAACGGAGAGATGGCAGAGTCCAGTCGGGCTCCATGGTAGCGAGGAAGAGCTGAACGGAGTGCTCAGTGAAATCGCAACCATGTGGAAAGCTCAAGTAGACGAGCCTCGATTTGGTGAAGACTTTGTAAAGGAAATCCTCTGCATGATCCCTGGAGTGCAGATGTTCGGCAATGTATCCGAGTTCCAGGTGCTCGATATCCTGGAGGCTGTCGATCAAGGCAGAGACCAGGTGTCGCTCAGCGTCAGTATAGATCGGGTAAAACTTCAGCGTGGTCAGTGTGCCGCAGTGGGATATCAAGGCATCTAGGAAGATGTCGTTGTCTTCCTTGCTCTGTTGTGCCCACTCGAAACCGTCAGATTCGAGTGACAAAAAACGAAGCGATGGCACAATCAGTGACTTGATGTTGGCAGGCTGGACACCGATCAGATTCGACTGATTGATGGCGATGGACTTCAGGCGAGCAAATTGAAGAGGCTGTAGCTTCATCTGGTTGCTTGCCAGAGAGTTGTCATCCGAGTGGAAAGTCAGCTCCTCGAGGAGCGACGCAAAGTGGCAACGGCGACCGATATCCTTGACGTAGAAGAAAAGCTGTCCAAGCTGTCCGTGGCGCCACAGGTGCTTGTAGCCTTCCAGAAACCAGAGGCGGCAGACTTTCGTACTCTGGCATACCGACTTGATGTCATCTGTGAGGTGTTCGAAGACGCAGGCTGCGATGAGTGGAACGAGTAGTGGGTGATTGTCGAGCTGGACCACAGCAGACTCGCTATTACCGAGGAAAAACGATCAGTTCGACTTCTGGTGAGTGTGTCAAGCGGAGCACGCAAACTTACCTGGACTCCTCGAGTGTATCAGGCATGGTCATGGCAGATGTTGAACGACGAAAGTGTATCAGAGAACGCGTTGGAGCGAGCGTGTATGCGCTAACAAAACACGGCGACAAGATGAGGCGTGGTTGAGTGAGGTGGCAGCAGTCAAGCGTCGACAAGTGATCAATGAATTCGTTAGGCCGAACTAAGCCAAGTCTTGATGGGCCGAGTGAAGCTCTTCGAACCGTGACGACGCAGGAAGTGTGAATTGATCACGCCGAGCCAGGAGACTTTCCATCAGCTCTCCTCTTACACAAAGTTACAAACGACAGCCGAGAGTAAGCACAGTACTTTCGCGGAAAGGCTTGATTCCTCTGAGATACATTGTACTCCTAGCTCTCTTTAGCAAACCTTCCATGTTGAATCCATCATGTCTTTGCATGGTGACGAAGTCGGTATATACTGTTTCACAAAGAAGATAAGAGTTGTAGGCATTAACCTTGAGGTGAGTGTATATACAAGTCTTCCGAGTCTTCCCATGCTCATTTCATATTGTTCTTGCGACGGGAGGAGGCCTTGCATAGTTGAAAGACTAGTAGGGTATATCACGAGCGATCTTCGCATACGAAACACAGGAGGGAAATTCACGGCATGGTTCGAACATGTGGGCAATACATTTACCACGAATTCATCGAAAGTCAATAAGAAAGGTATGGAATTGGATTACGGCAGAAAAAAGATTAATTTGACGAATAGAACGGAAAGCAGACAGAGAATCAGTAGTAGCGATAACGAGTAGACTCACGAGCAGCACCACCACGTCTCAACGTCTGAACTCTACGGTCAACACCTGAGGCAGTGTGTGGAAGATTGTTAGTACGATAAGGAACAGTAGGTCCCCTCAAAGTGCCTCTGTCATGAGCAGCTCTTTGAGCATCAATGTAGTGACGACCAGCAGAACTGTCAGGATCGAGGCCACGAGTCAACATGCTGATGGGTGTGGAAGAAGCAGTGTGGACAGAACCGTAGCCTGCTCCAAGATTACGCTGCGCTTCTGCACGGGCCTGCTGTTCACGGAATCTTTGTGCATTTTGAGCACGCTCTTGCTCGTGCGTGGAGCCGTGAGTAGCTTGACGGTAGCCATAGTTTCTGAGGGGAGGTCTGTCGTCGTCTGAGTCAGACTCAGAGTCAGAAGAGTCATCGTGGTAGACACGAGCGTTGGAAGAAACAGCGGGTCTTCTGTTCCAGATAAACTGAGATGGTGAGTCATGAGCTTGGGATTGAGATGAAGAAGACTGACCATAAGACGGGGCCTGAGCGTACTGAGGAGATTGCGACGGTTGCGAATAACTGAATTGGCCAGGGCAAGTGTCGAAAGTGCGGTACGACATTTTGTGGAGGTGTGTTTGAATGGTACTTAGTGTTGGTAAATCTGCTGATGTTCAACACTGTCGCAAGACTGAGTGTACCTTGACTTATATAGCAGTCCGACAAGCCTGAAAATGATACATATAGAATAATGCATCTTGCAAAGTCAACAAAGCCATTCAAAGCATGACAAAGCTCAGAACACGGTATTCAAGATTAACAAAGAATGTAAGCCAAAACAAAGCGCCTCCTTCGAAGGATCAAAGAAAGAATGCGTTGCTTGGAATTGTGCCAATGACATCTTTCTCGAGTTCTGGGACTAATCTCAATCTTGTTGGTCTCGAAAATGAACTTCGATGGCCATGGTCCCGGAAGTCGTGCAACCGATTGACAATGTTCCCCTAATACTTTTAAATGATTCGAACGCTTTCTAGCTCGGCCCACACCTGCGCAGCGGAAGTACTTATAAATGACAAGATGCCAAATGCCGAGGAAGTCTCCGGAAGAATTTAGTAAGAGAAGAATTGGCAAACTTTGCAGGATCAGACGGTTGGGATTTCCAAAGACAATCACGACGACTTTTAGCGATTTTCTCGTTCAACTGACAGTATCTGCCTGGTCGCCAGCGGACAGTCTTCGACTATACGCATGGCAGACAGAAATCGTGTATTGCTGTACCTGGCGTTACCATGCGTGTGCCCTGGGCCTTCATGGCACGATATAGCGTAGTGCCAGTGAAACCATCCGCTTCCGTCGGGAAAAGGGTTGCCAGATCTGTGGGCGTCTCTGACAGTAGCGGCCATGGGCTGAGTCAAGTGCACGTCACGACGATTGTAGTTGACACCAGCAGAAGAGGGGAAGGGGTGCTGCATGAGCACTTGGTTGGCAGTTGAGGGGAAGGATGGCTGGATCAGCTCTTGCTGGGGGTCCTCGTGGTCGCTGTCGATTGCACCGATGAAGTAAACAGTACCACCCATGTTCTGGGAGATGTAGAGGGTGGGGGATCCAGCACTCGGCATGGAGGGACCACGACCTGTGGCACTGAAGGAGTTGTTGACGGGGTCATCGTGCTGACGAGTACTCGGGTGGAACTCGCTGACGTCTAGGTTGAGAGTGTTGTGCTGCATCACAGCAGGGGCTGTCATCCTAACAAATAACCAACCGAGCATATAATGCTGGCCCTCTCTTAAGAACAAAGCCTCGGGCGCTCAGTTTGTCGGCCTTGAAGATCGGAATGATGTAATAGCCTACGACGAGCAGTGTCATGTCGTGCGATGGTATACGAGTACTAGGAGTATCATTCACCAATCTCAGGAGAAAGGGGCAGCTTGATATGGGTCCTGCTCAGCGCAGTCAAGTGCCTAGAAGTATATGATGTTGTCCCTTCGAGGTTTCGGCTGCGTGCTCCGACGAACGAACAAGTATTATGGCCCGTGTGTTTGGGGAAGAAATTCACCACAGTCTCACGATAAGATTGGGTAAATGATTGCACGAAGGATCAAGAAAAGGTCATCACACCTTGTACTAACGCCCTCATATTACATCAATCAATGACTAAAGAACGATCTGACTGAGCTTTGTGGTAATCGCTTCCTCAATATCTTCGTCCACTGCTCAGCCAGAAAACTATCGGAGAAAGAGGAACAAAGACAATCAGTGACAAGCAAGAAAAGGCAACCGACAAACAGAAAACACGATTTTTGGGCCAAGAATGAACCACAGAACAAGAACATCCGTACTCCTGCGATCGTGGCTGTGCTTATGGTTGCAATGATAGGAAATCAGAACATCGATTGTTCAGTTCAAGAAGAATCAAAACCCATTGGATACTCCCATGTTTCGCTGTATGACATGATCAGGAGAGAATCCAGCGGGCAGGAGAGCAGAGCAAGGAGGTTTCTTGCGGTGACCGCGGGCCAGATCTGGTGTCCGCTGATGTGGTAGGCGTCCATGAACAAACTCAGATGGGCGAGCTGTTTCATTTCTCCGATCGCATTGAACAAACTCTGACTGGGGAACCAAGGAGCGGTTCCTGCATTGTAATTGATGATGTTGATGTGCAGAACGCCGAGGTTAGGCATGATGCGAGTGAGTTGCTCAATGACCTCCTCGTGAGATGACTCGACGGTGAACTTCAGGACAAGCAGTGTCAAATCGTTCATCTTACAGGATTGATACAATTTTCACCAAACATGCCAGATAGCCAGATGCAGTCTGACATGTTCTGTCTACTACGGTCAAGCAGCTCAACGTATGAAAACTGATTCTTGGAGGTCTCGGTCGTGTGACCTTGTCAGCGAAGAGGTATATTGGCGCGTAGGTGTGTTAAGCCAGGGTGAAATCGGAGCTTGTAGCTTGTTGGAGGATCGTCGTCGATTTGTGGCTCATTCTCTCGCCCCAAACCAAATCTTCCGCTTCTGCTAAGTCCTCAACCAGATCCTGAGTCTCACGTCTGTCACCAGCGTGGTATAGCTGGCGCGGCTCCCACTTGAGAGGACCGGGGCAGAAGTTGGAGTTCTTGCCTAGCCAGATATATGAATTCATGACGTCTTTGTTAATGGTGAACTGACAGATCCAGAATTCCTCGTTGTCCATAGTGGCGAGAATGTCGACTATTCCTTATGCCTGTCGGGAGTTGCAAGTCACCTCGCGATAGAAGAACTCTAGGTGAAGTACCTAGAGGAACTGCCAGTGACGCAACACGTATAGGAGATCGCTGCCTGTGATCTGACGCAGTTCAAGGGAATGCTTGGCGTTTCTGTGACCGGGCTGGATAGCGAGGAGGTCAGGGGTAGATGGGAGAGATTGATGAAGTCCGCACCCGTGATGCTGGTGTAGATGAGCTCCACGTCGTTGTCAATGATGCTAGTAGTCCCGGACGTCCATAGTGGAAAGAAACTCGTCCCTTTGTACTGCCGGGTCGGCTGCCGCTATACTGGGGCGAATGCCCTTAGCTAGCATACTTTGAAAGGACATATATCTGGGCGACTGCGAAAGCAAACGCCAAACAATGCATAGCTGTATATAAAACCGTCTCGAGAGGTCGTGGGCGACGAGAGAAGTCTGCTATCTCTGCATACCTTGATGTGGACTCCAGGCTCGAAACCTTGAAAATGACGCATCATCGCAGGTCCTGGATCCAGTATCTGCAACAGAGTTGATCATATATACATGAGGACAGATGAGAAGAGATGGTGGATGCGCTGCCACTTCCATCAGCAGGAGATAGGGCTGACTATATATCATGATAGTGTGAGAGTAGCTGGGAGCCGAGTTTGCAGGATCAAACCAGCTGGACAAGGCATACCTAATCAACCATACATAGCGATATCCAATTGACAAACATCAAGGTCGCTAGAGCAATCATAAGACAAAGATCATAACTTCCAGAGTGTTGGAACACGTTGACAGGCATTCATAGGAGCAGCTGAAGATTTCTAAGAAGCTCGACACTCCGAAGCAAGCTGATGTCTTTTCATCTAGACTGGCATTGGGAAGCTTGGCCGATGACCCAAGAGAGACAAAGGATTTCGTGGACGAAAGCAATTTGTTTTGTTCACATTTGGGAATTCGAGAAGTGTAACAACACAAAGAACACTAAGCGACTTAAGATGGGATATCCCAAAGAGCACAACAAGCGACAAGCAGTCAAGACCTTTGCCACGTGAAGCAAGTATGTTGAGGAAACCAGAATCTGTTTCACGAAGCTTTGTCCTTTGACGTAATAGAGTTTGTGCATAGCCCTGATTCGTTATCGTACATCATATCTGATGTTACGATCCAAAGCCACTGAAGCTGATGGCGGGAGGAAGCATATGGTAGCGTATTTGTGATTGGTCCTCGTCTGCTTTCATGGAGTGGCAGTGTAAAAAAAAGCAACTGCCACTAACCTGTCGCAAAGGTATCGAATAATGTCCATTTCAACATATCATCTTACTGTTTCCAACATCTGTCTTGTCCTCAGCAGTGAGATCTAGCAGGATGCAAGACTCTGAACCCCTGCGACCGCATGCTTCGCAGAAACACGTAGACTGCGACTTCAGAGTCCAAATTTCGATGGCGACGGCTTTTTGCAAAGACAGAGCTAGAGTTGACCTGATGTAGAACAAATGCAGAGCGCAAAGAGAAACAATGTCAGTCAAAGATGAAGAAAGATTTGGGTTTGTCTGCCAAAGGATTTATTATCGCTAATTTCGGCTCGACTGTGGAACAATACATTCGAGACTTAAGACAAGGGTAGCTCCTGCTGAATACATATGTCATCAATTTCATACGACTCGGTCTCAATAGGGGAAAACAGAAGTGATCAAGTCGTGGGGCGCTGTAATGAGAAGCGGAAGGCAACAAGCATCACATCAACCAAAATCAAAACACCAAGAACGTCAACTTACATCCAGTCTCCCGCATCTTCAGAAAACTGAAGTGCACCGTAAAGGACAGAAAAGACAACAAAACAACAAGAGCTATAAACCACAAACGGGAAACCATTTGGATAAACTCCAAAACGGCGAGAAAAAGAGCTCTAGCGTGCAACGACTGGAAGTCAACCACGATCATCCTCAGCGAATACGCTAAAGCACTGCAAGCAGTTCCAATGTTGCAAAAGTCAGATGAGTCGCCATCAGAGTCGTAAGAATGTGCGCGGAAGTCTGTCTGAGCTCGACCAGGTTTTTGACATCAGCAGAACAGTTTGCGTTGATGAGGGACCTATCGAGTGACTCATGGAAAATCAATGTCAAACAAGTCAAGACTGTATTCTCAGCCCATGTGTAGAAAAGCTCCAGCTGAAAGGCTGCGGAGCCTTTGTCTCCAGGGACGCCAAGCGAAGCTCAGGTGCCAGAGCAGCCAGGATCATCTGGAGCGTGACTGGAGACGAGTGCGGACCGATGTGGTCGATCTGCTGCATTCTCCTCGGGTGATAGGGCATCTTCAAGACCATCATCTCCAGGGTCTTCTGCCAGTGCGTTTACACTGTTGCTAAAAGGCTTGATACAGCTTTCTGAAGCGGGATCAATGTCGAGTTCCAACTCGGTCTCCTCGCCCCAGACTAGATCATCGGCTTCTCCGGTATCATCGGTCGCGAACTGGATCATTTGACCCTCAGCAGAGTGATACAGCTCGCGTGCCACCCAGATAAGAGGGTCAGGACAGAAGTTACTGTTTCTTCCAAGCCAGACAGATGGATCCACGACGTCGTCGTCTCTGATGAATTGGTTGACTTGGAAGGGGCCGATGTTCATGGTGGCGAGTAAATCGATGATTTCCTGCTCCTGATGGACATCACATACAACCTCTTCACACTCCATGCGGAGATGAAGAGAACCAGGAGATTGCCAGCGACGCAAAAGTTACAGCAGGTTATGGCCATCAACTTGATGCAACATGAGAGGGTGTTTAGCTCCAGCACACAAGGGCTGTACACTGAGGCCAGTCAGGGACAGACGGGAAAGGCTGATCAGGTCTGAAACAGTCAGACCAGTATGGGTATACTCGCCGTCGGGGCCTTCAGTCAATACAGGCTTGATGCGTATATGCAACTGACGCAGTTGCTTCAGACGGCCGATGGCGAAGAAAATCGCAGGGTCAGGCGACCAGGGGGAGTCCTCGATTTGGTCGTTGAATGCAAGGTGCAGAGTCTTCAAATTGGATAGGTAAGGGACCAGTGTTGTCAGAGTCTGTGAGACATGTCCCTTGATCATCACTATCAGCGTATCCATAGCTGCGAGGATTGTTTGACCTTCGGTCTGGTGTTGTAGGATCTGTAAAGACTCAAGAGATAAAATTTTACGGAATTCGAGAATACGCAAAGCAGACTGTGCGAGGATGATGGCGACGGTGAAGTCGTCGATGCCCTTGCAAAGTAAGGGACCCAGGTACAACTCCTCCAGATTGGCGCTAAGGAGTAGAAGGTCGAGCTCTGTACTTTGAGTGGGTGTGAGCTCGACGTTGAGTGTCAACGAACGGAGGTTCGAGCACCCTGTGTCAAGCGTGCGCACCCATGGAACATGCGGGATGGACCTGTCCTGGTTCAGGGACGTGGATGAGCTGTCAGGCTGGGCCCTGTTGTCCAACTTGAACTCGTGAAGCGTCTCAGGAAGCATGTTCATGAGTGGGCGGGTATCGAACGAAGCTGAGGAATCACTGAAAACCATGGACACGGAACGCAATTTTGACAGCCAAGGCATGTTAACGGATGTGCTCTCTTCCCAGGGGCAGCCGACGTTGGTGAGTCTTAAATGGCGAATGAGGGGAGTGATCACCGCACGCCTTCCGAGAGGGACATTGAGCAGGTGTCCCAGCTGATGACAGGTAGACCAGATGTGACGAGCGCATTGCCAGTTCCAGAACTTGGATACCTTCGACAGGCGAGCAAGGTCGGTCTTATCGAGATGGGCGATGATCTGGTCGAGGAGCTCTGGAGAAAGGAGGACCTTCTGGATGACGGTGGGGAGAGCTTTTGGGCCACTTTCCATCATGGCGAGTCTATCTTCGCACGTCAGTCGCGTTGACGATGGAGGCATCGCATGTCCACGTACAGGTGTTTGCCTTGAGCGAATGAAGAGGCCTGCAAGCTAGCGACTGCGCAATAACGTGCAGGTATGCAGCGCGGCTAGAAGCTGGCAGATCCTGGTGAAAGAGTTACCCCGGTCACGCTTGGCAAGATGTTATGTTTCGAGGTGTCGATGTCACCAGATGCGATTTGGTGAGCGGAGAATTTACTCGTCAACAGATTAGACAGCATGCCGAGACCTCGAACAAGACGACCTCCCAGCTTCGCCAAATGGCAATTTCCCAGTCTTGTGCTGCGCAGCAGGAGTCAGCAGACTGAACAAGTCGGCTAGAAATCATCGTCTCCTTCTTTGACTCCACGTTCCTCATTCAATCATCATCTTTTCCGCTCGTGAGCTCTGTCTCTACCGCAACTACTACTCTGAGCTCGGAGCATACGGAAGCAGACATCCCTAGCTTGGACGACGAGCTGATTTCCAGGTGTATTGGACTCATATCCAACATTGCTGCAGAATTTTGCGAGATCAACACTAGGCATGATTGTGAAAGACTTCGATGGCTTAACGAGAACTGCCTCTCTGACATACGAAGCAGCCTGATGTCCACCGTCACTACGAGACGACTTGGGAGCTGATCCAGTCGTGAGGTTGCTAGGGCGATCTTGTGAACCTTTGAGCTATACCACTACGAATATTGGCCTGAGAATCAGCTGCCGATGCCGCTGGGCATATAAGTCTTATTGGCCATTCTTGGAGCGAAGACTGCGGCGAGCGGCTCGCAAGATCCTCGGATGCACATGTCGGCTTCAACCTATGATCTTCGTCGCGATGTAGCCGTAATGGGACTTAGGTGCAAAGTTCGAAGTCTTAAGAGTATAGGAAGCACAAAGTGAAAAGCCAATGTTCTGAACGGACGTTGGCAACGCTTGGCGAGATGGACATGCGGGGGATCTGAGTAACACCCCAGGCATCGATGACGCGTTTGCTCCACTCAGGAACCACTTCCATAACGTTGCTCTGCGGGGTATAAGAA